>ERZ795030.149-NODE-149-length-113466-cov-9.260495_pt1 | contig 113466 bp, 92 predicted proteins | sample MGYA00375122_ERZ795030 | MGnify/ENA primary metagenome ERZ795030 (study PRJEB30165, sample SAMN05720146) | activated sludge metagenome | isolation source: anaerobic digester from wastewater treatment plant | place: Japan | collected 2015-04-20 ... | reverse complement strand
TGAGACAAGCTGAGGGCGAGTGAAACGAAGCACGAAGCGTAAGTCGAACTATCCAATTCTGATAAATCGGAATTGGAAACTATCCCGGCAGCCAAGTAGGAAGGGGATCATGAGCCATTAAGGATTTTCAGGCGAACAGAACGATAGAGTTGTAAGAATAAAACAGCTTCCTGCGTTTCTGATGTCTCAATGCAGGGGCTGTTTTTTTTATCAACGCTCGTTCTTCTTGACAGTTCATATAAAATGCCATAGATTGGCAGCGTTTTTCTGAGGAATGGAGTATTTTATGTCGACCAAGAAACAGCTAAGGTCAGAGAGCATCAAGGAAAAGAAGATAAAAAAATCAACCCGGGTATTTTACCTTTCGCTGATTGTTGGCGGCGGTGTAGTCTTGCTCGTCATTTTTTTTATTACCATATTCAGCGCACTGTTCCCCCCCGTCGATACGGACGTCATGACCAAAAAGGAAAGGCGGGTTGTTAAAATTTATTTTTCGGATCAGCAGGAGCGTTTTTTGAAGGCTGAAAAGCGCCATGTCATCAAGGAAAGCGACATTGCGTTGCAGGCTCAGGAAATCGTCAAGGCTCTGCTTGACGGTTCCAAGACGGGACTGGTGAATACCTTTCCCAAAAACGTTTCGCTCCGGGATGTCAAAATTAAGGATCATGATGTTGCGTATGTTAATTTCAGCAAAGATCTGATCAAGGCGTATCAAGGCAGTTCTGCCGCGGAGATGAATACGATTTATTCGTTAACGAATTCCATCACGCAGAATATTCCGGAAATCAAAAGAGTAAAAATTCTGGCTGACGGTAAGGAGCTTTCCTCGATTCAGGGCCACATTTCAACAGGCAAGTTTTTTTCGCCGGATCTCGAACTCATTATCCCGGAGCAATCCCCTAACAATTAATCGACGCATATGGCATCCAAATCAAAAATAGCCCGGACGCGCAATATCGGTATTGTCGCACACATTGACGCCGGAAAGACAACGGTTACGGAAAGAATCCTTTACTATACCGGCAAATCCTACAAGATGGGCGAGGTGCATGACGGTGAAGCGGTAATGGACTGGATGCCGCAGGAGCAGGAAAGAGGCATCACCATAACATCGGCCGTGACGACCTGTGTCTGGCGCAATCATGACATTCATGTCATCGATACACCGGGGCATGTGGATTTTACCATAGAAGTGGAACGTTCATTGCGCGTGCTGGACGGGGCCGTGGTCGTCTTCTGCGCGGTGGGCGGTGTCGAACCGCAATCCGAAACCGTCTGGCACCAGGCTGACAAATACGGTGTTCCGAAAATCGCGTTTATTAACAAAATGGACCGAGTGGGAGCCGATTATTTTAATGTGATTGGAATGATGCGGGAACGTTTTTCCTCTCTGCCCGTCGCCATTCAAATTCCCGCCGGCAGTGAAGATAACTTTCGTGGCGTGCTGGATCTGATTAATCAGAAAATGATCGTCTGGAACGATTCGACATCCGGGTCGGAAATGTCTAAGCAGGACGTGCCGTCGGAATTTGCCGATCACGTGAAGTTGCAGCGCGATAAAATGATCGAAACGCTTGCCGAGGTTGACGACAGCCTTGCCGATAAGTACCTGGGCGGTGAAGAAATTACCATTGCTGAGATAGAAGAGGCGCTGAGAAAAGCGACGATATCTCTGAAAATTGTTCCGGTCTTGTGCGGCTCAGCCCTGCGCAACAAAGGGATACAACCCGTTCTGGATGCCATTATCAACTATCTGCCGTCTCCTGAAGATATTCCGCCCGTCAAAGGAATGAATCCGGTAACGAAAGAAGAAGAGATCAGACGAAGTTCCGAGAAGGACCCTTTGGCAGCGCTCGCGTTCAAAATTATGATGGACGAGGGAAGAAAGCTCACCTATCTGAGAATTTATTCCGGAAAAATTCAGGTCAATAACGAAATCTATAATCCGATAAAAAAACGGCGGGAAAAGATAGCCCGCCTTTTACGCATGCACGCCAACAAACGTGAAAGGATAGACTCGGCCTCCGCAGGAGATATCATTGCCGTTCTGGGATTGAAATCCACTACCACCGGCGATACGCTTTGCGCGGAGCAGAAGCCGATTTTACTGGAACTGATTGAATTTTATGAACCGGTCATCAGTCAGGCCATTGAAGCCAAAACACCAGCCGATCAGGAAAAACTGACGGCGGCGCTGGATAAGCTGGTGGAAGAGGATCCGACGTTGAAGGTGAAATACGAAGATGAAACCGCCCAGACGATCATTTCCGGCATGGGGGAACTGCATCTGGAAATTATTGTTGACCGTTTGCTGCGTGAATTCAACTGCCATGTGAATGTGGGCCGGCCCAGGGTTGTCTACCGCGAAACCATCCAGAAGAAAGTGGAAATCGAAGGTATATTTGAAAAAGAACTTGGCGAAAAGAAGCATTTCGGTCACGTCCGGATTGCCCTGTCCCCGCGCAAGAGAGGTTCGGGAAATGACGTGATCATAAAACTTGACGATAGCGTCATTCCTCAGGATTTCCATGAAGTCATCGAGGAGGGCATCCGGGAAGCAATGATGAACGGCGTGTTAAATGGTTACCCTGTCATGGATACGGAAGTCGCGATTATCGGCGGTTCTTTCCGTGAGGGCGAATCTTCAGCGCAGGGGTATAAAATAGCCGCTTCAACCGCATTTCGCGACGGCTGCGGTCAGGCGGAGCCCATCATGCTTGAACCGATTATGATGGTCGATGTGATAACGCCCAGCGAGTTCATGGGAGATGTGATCGGCGACATTAATGCCCGGAAGGGTGAAATTCAGGCCGTTAATCCCAAAGGAACGGTCAGCGAAATTAAGGCGAAGGTTCCCTTGAAGGCCATGTTCGGGTATTCCACCGATTTGAGGTCCTCGACACAGGGGAGGGCCGTTTTCTCCATGATCTTTTCCGAATACAACAAGATTTAAGCGTAATTCGTATTTTTTTTGCACTAAAATCAGCCTATCTCTTTGAGTTTCCATCGGAATAGCCACTTTAAAAATTATTTATTATTCCCTTGAAAATTACTATATATAGTGGTACTATCCTTTTCAACCCCAATATATAGCGCTATTTTGGATTTATTCTTATATTATTTTTTTCATCGGATGGAGTGTTTTTATGAATCTTAAAATTAGAAAAAGAGACGGGCGACTGGTTAAATTTAACGCGGAAAAAATTACCAATGCCATTGCCAAGGCCGGAAATGCCACAGGCGATTTTGACATCAAAGAGGCGCGTAAATTAACGATCAAAGTCCTGAATCTGGCCGAGAAACTCTTCGACAGCAAAATCCTGTCCGTAGAAGAAATTCAGGATGTTGTTGAAGAAGTTCTGCTGAGCTCTCCGTACCGCAAGACAGCAAAGGCGTACATCATTTATCGAGATCAGCACTCCCGTTTGAGAGATATCGCCAATCGAATGGAAGTTGATCTCGTCGATCAATACCTGAAGAAGCTTGACTGGAAGATCAATGAAAACAGCAACATGGATTACTCCCTGCAGGGATTGAATAATTATATTTCTTCGGAAGTCAGCAAGGTTTACTGGCTCAATGAAATTTACACGCCGGAAATTCACAAAGCGCATACGGAAGGCGATTTTCACATTCACGATTTGAGTCTGCTGTCCGTTTATTGCGTGGGGTGGGATCTTTATGATCTGCTGCTGCAGGGATTTCAAGGCGTGTCCGGAAAAGTGGAGAGCAAACCGGCGAATCACTTGCGCAGCGCGCTGGGACAGGTGGTGAATTTCTTTTATACGTTGCAGGGCGAAGCCGCCGGCGCTCAGGCCTTTTCCAATTTTGATACCTTGCTTGCTCCATTCATCCGCTACGATAATTTGTCTATGAAAGAAATAAAACAGGCCCTTCAGGAATTTATTTTCAATATTAATGTGCCGACAAGGGTTGGATTTCAAACGCCTTTTACAAATGTCACCCTGGATGTAACAGTGCCGAAATACTACGCCGACCAGAATGTAATCATAGGCGGAAAGCCGCAGAAAGAGACCTACAGAGAATTTCAGGAAGAAATGAATCTTTTCAATAAGGCTTTTTTGCAGGTGATGGCGGAAGGCGACGCCAAGGGGAGGGTGTTTACATTTCCAATTCCCACCTACAACGTTACCAAGGACTTTAACTGGGACGATCCCAACTTGCAGGATCTCTGGGAAATGACAGCCAAGTACGGCGTTCCCTATTTTTCCAATTTTATTAATTCGGACATGAATCCTGAAGACGCCCGCAGCATGTGCTGCCGCCTGAGAATCGACAACCGCGAGCTGGAAATGAGAGGCGGCGGTTTGTTCGGCTCCAATCCTCTGACCGGATCTATCGGTGTCATTACGATAAACATGCCGCGGATTGCTTATCTTTCAAAATCCAAAAAGGATTTTTTGACGCGTCTGGAGCATCTGATGGAACTGGCGAAGGAAAGTCTGGAGACCAAGAGAAAGGTGCTGGAGAAGTTCACGTACGGAAATCTTTATCCCTATACGAAGTATTATCTGCGCGGAGTGAAAGAACGGTTCGGCGAGTACTGGAAGAATCATTTCTCCACGATCGGACTGGTCGGCATGAACGAGGCTTGTCTGAATCTGCTGGGCGTGAACGTTGCGACGGATAAGGGACAGGTATTCACCAAGCAGGTTTTGGATTTCATGCGAAACAAATTGATCAGTTTCCAGAAAGAAACCGGTAATAATTATAATCTGGAATCGACGCCGGCAGAGGGTACGTCGTACCGGTTGGCGAAAATTGATAAAGAGAAGTTCACGGATATTATTACGGCCAGCGAAGGCAAATCGAAAAAGGCGGAACCGTTTTACACCAATTCCACCCAGTTGCCGGTGGATTATACCGACGATATCTTTGAAGCGCTGGATTTGCAGGATGAAATTCAGGTCAAATATACCGGCGGCACGGTGTTTCACATATTTGCCGGCGAAAGAATTGACGATCCTCAATCCGTCAAGAAACTGGTTCAGAAGATTTGTTTCAATTATCATCTGCCGTACATCACCTTCACTCCCACATTCAGCGTCTGTCCGTCTCATGGATACATTAAAGGCGAACAGGAGAAGTGTCCCACCTGCGCGGATGATTGTGAAGTCTATTCCCGCGTCGTCGGTTACTTAAGGCCGGTCAAGCAGTGGAATAAAGGCAAGCAGGAAGAGTTTGACTTGCGCCAGGAATTCAAATTCAAATAAACGGATCATGAGAGTCTAGAATCATCAGACGCGGCGGCGCGTTTGTTTTTTTAATCTATGAGAGGCGTATGATGAAGATCGGCGGTTTGCAGAGAGTGTCCCTTATTGATTATCCGGGGTATATTTCCGCAATTATATTCACCCAGGGATGTAATTTCAAATGTCCCTATTGCCATAATCCCGAATTGGTCAATCCCGATTTATTTCGCACACCTATCAAAGTCAGTGAGGTGATTGATTTTCTTGAATCGCGAAAAGGAAAACTTGACGCAGTATCGATTTGCGGGGGCGAACCGACCATTCAGGATAATGTGATCTCTTTCATCAGGCAGATCAAAAAAATAGGATTTGCGGTTAAACTGGATACCAACGGCTCTGTGCCGAATGTTCTCAAAACCCTCATTGCCGACAACATGCTGGATTTCATCGCCATGGATGTCAAGGCGCCTCTAGACAAGTACAGGGACATTGTCAAGGCCAATGTGAATCAGGATGCTATTCAGGAAAGCATCCGGCTGGTTTTAAACGCAAAGATACCCTATGAATTCCGCACAACGATTGTGGAATCTCAGCTCGATGAAAACGATATCTTGCAGATCGGAAAAATGATCAACGGCGCCGGTCATTACGTGCTGCAGAATTTTATGGCGAAGAAGACACTGGATAAAAAGTTCGCGAAGGAAAAATCTTTTTCGGAAGAGAAACTGCGAAAAATTAAAAAACAACTTGAGCAGCAGATTCCTTCTGTAACCATCCGGTGATACATTATCTTACAGACACTTCCTGTCTGTCTATTTATATACGTAATGTAAAACAGGTACTTGTAGCCGATATGTCAAGTTCTGTATCAGCTGCCGCTCAGATTAAAGCCAGGCTGTCGGCAAGAGCCATTCCGGAACGCGTCGGGCAAAGAAAACCGTTTTTTAACTCTATGAGCTTGTTTTTCATTAAAGCATCCATAATAGATTTTTTTTCAGTCATCAAATCGGTGCCGTATTGATCTTTGAAGCGCTTTAGATCGATGCCGGATTTGCAGCGTAGCCCCAGAAACAGAGCTTCCAGCCGCAGTTGATTGACGGTAAGTGTTTCTGATGCTTCAACGGGCGTCTTGCCGCGGGCCATGGCGTTTAAATAACGTTTAACAGATGCCTTGTTCCACCATCGTTGATTATTCAGAAAAGAGTTCGCGGCCGGTCCCAGACCAAGATAGGGAACGTGCTGCCAGTATTTCTGATTATGACGGGATGTATATTTGTCTTTTCGGGCAAAGTTGGAGACTTCGTAATGCCGGTAACCGACATTTTCCAAAATTTCGGATGTCGTTAAAAAAAATTTCAGTTCCGCATTGTCATCCGGAAGATGCCATCCGGCGGAAAGATATGTTTTGTGAAGCGGTGTTTTTTCGTGGAGGGAAAGCTGGTAGCAGGAGAAATGCTCAGGCGCCAGTATCAACGCCTGTTGCAGAATTTTTTCCCATCCTTGAAGACCCAGTCCGTAAACGCCGTAAATCAGGTCGATACCCAGATTTCTGAATCCGGCTTTTCTGGCGGCGTTTATCGACGCCATCGCTTCCTGAGCCGAATGCCGTCGGCCAAGGCATTTTAAAATCTTATCGTTAAAAGATTGAACCCCGATATTCAGACGATTAATCCCTGTGTCGCGCAGCGCTTTCAAATATACCGGGGAAAGATCTCCCGGATTGGCCTCCAGTGTGATTTCAGCGTTTTTATCAATGATAAAATATTTGTTTAATGCTGTGAATATTTCATCCAGGTATTGCGGGGCCAGCAGGGATGGCGTGCCGCCGCCGATATAGATGGAATCGAATGAAGAAAAGACGTTGCGATACAGTTTCATTTCCTTTTGGACGGCCGCGATATAGTCAGGAATCAGGTGAAGCGTTTTGACGGAATAGAAATCGCAATAGGCGCACTTGCTCAGGCAAAAAGGAACGTGAATGTAAAGGCCGGCTTTTTCGCTTCGCATAAGAATCAATCAAAGAAAAGATCGGTTGGTGTCAAGATCTAGTCGGTATCGGATTTCAGAACTGCCAGAAATGCACTCTGCGGTATGCTGACCGAACCGATCATCTTCATACGTTTTTTTCCCGCTTTTTGTTTTTCGAGCAGTTTTCGTTTGCGCGTAATGTCGCCGCCATAGCATTTGGCTGTCACATCCTTGCGAAAGGCGCTGATGGTGGTGCGCGCAATGATTTCACCGCCGATGGCACCCTGAATGGCGATCTTGAACATCTGGCGAGGAATCTCCTCCTTCAGTCTTTCACAGGCCAGCAGAGCTCTTGCGCGCGCCCGATCTCGATGAGCGATCTGGGAGAGCGCATCGACTTTTTCACCGTTGACCAGGATGTCCATTAAAACCAGATTGCTCTCGCGGTAATCGATGATGTCGTAATCGAAAGAGCCATAGCCCTGGGTGACGGATTTGAAGCGGTCATAAAAATCATAAATCACTTCGGCAAGCGGCATCTCGTAGGATAATTCCACACGGCCGGGACCGGTATAATTCATGACAGAGTTCACGCCGCGTTTTTCCATACACAGTTTCATGACCGCTCCCAGGTAGCGTTCCGGAAGCATCATGGAGGAGCGAATGTAAGGCTCCTCACCTTTGTCGATTTCGATCGGATCGGGATAATGCGCGGGATTGTCCACGTAAATGACGGTTTTGTCTGTGAGCGAAAAGCGGTAGCGTACGCTGGGTACGGAAAGAATAATGGAGAGGTTAAATTCCCGTTCCAGTCTTTCCTGTACGATATCAAGATGAAGCAGGCCTAAAAATCCACAACGGAAGCCCTGTCCCAGGGCGGCCGAAGAATCTTTTTCATAAATAAAAGATGCATCATTGAGCTTGTATTTTTCGAGCGAGTCGGCCAGATCCTGATAATCATCGGACGCGATGGGATAGATGGAAGCAAAAACAACCGGTTTGACGTCCTTGAAACCGGGCAAAGGCTGAACGCATGGCCTGTTCTGAAGCGTGATGGTGTCACCGGTGCGCACATCAGAAACGGTTTTGACGCCGGCGATGATGTAGCCGACGTCACCGGCGGAAAGTTTTTCGCGTTTGGTGCGGTTCAGCAGAAAATGTCCCACTTCCTCCACTTTGTAAGTGGCGCCGTTGGACATAAATTTGATGATGTCGCCGCTTTTGATGGTTCCTTCAAAGACGCGGCAGTGGATAATTGTGCCGCGGAAGGAATCGTATTTGGCGTCGAAAATCAGAGCGGCCAGAGGATTTGCGGGGCTTCCCTTGGGCGGCGGGATGCGCAGGACAATCGCTTCGAGAACTTCTTCAATCCCGGCGCCTTCCTTGGCGGAGCATTTGATATGCGTGAAGGGATCAAGCCCCAATTCCGAATCAATTTCTTCCAGTACGCGGTCAATGTCGGCAGAGGGCAGATCGATTTTATTGATGACGGGAATGATTTCCAGATCATGTTCCAGCGCCATGTAAAGATTCGCCAGTGTTTGCGCCTGCACGCCCTGGGCGGCATCGATCAGAAGCAAAACGCCTTCACAGGATGCCAGCGATCGGGAAACCTCATATGAAAAATCAACATGTCCCGGTGTATCGATCAGATTGAGGATGTACGTTTTTCCATCTTTGGCGCGATAGGGCAGGGAGATGGCATTGCTTTTAATGGTAATGCCCCGTTCCCGTTCGATATCCATATTGTCCAGAATCTGATCCTGGAAATTTCTTTCATTGCAGACGCCGGTAAATTGAATCAGACGGTCGGCAAGCGTTGATTTGCCGTGATCAATATGGGCGATAATGCTGAAATTTCTTATGTTTTCCATAAAGTATTTTTAAAAAAAGCCCTCCAAGGAATGCTGGGGGGCTTTTTTTGTCACGTGTCTTAAGTTTTTATCCGAGTTTCTTCATCAGTTCATCTGTAACTTCTTTCACGCCAACGCTACCGTCAACTTCAATAACTTTCACTTTTGCCTTGTAGAAATTCACAGCGGCCAGTGTGCCGGTCTTGGTGTCGTAGTAGATGCCGTGACGTTTGTCGATGGCGGCTGTATCCTGATCGTCGGCGCGGGTGGACAGATCTTCGCAACCGCAGACCCGGCATACGGTTTTGCCGTCATGCTCATGCGGTTTGATGGCATCAATGAAAATGTTGTTGGGATGGTTGTTGTCGATTTTGCAAAGTCTGCGTCCCATGATGCGGTTCTTGGCAATCTGGCGGTCCAGAACGATTTCGATGACGGAATCCAGTTTGATGTTTTCTTTCTGCAGAGCATCCCAGAGCGCTTCAGCCTGAGCGAGATTGCGGGGGAAGCCGTCCAGAAGCCATCCTTTTTTGCAATCGTCTTCCTTGAGACGGTCCAGAATCATGGGGATGGTAATATCATCAGGGACGAGTTCGCCGCGGTCAATAAAAGCCTTTGCTTTTTCTCCCAGCGGCGTTTTCTTCGAAATATTCTGCCGGAAAATGACGCCGGTTTCAATATGGGGCACGCCGTACTTCTTCTGCACGATTGCGCCCTGAGTTCCTTTGCCGCTGCCGTTGGGGCCAAAAATTAAAATGTTCACGTTGTGAGACTCCTTTCATGGTAAATATTAAAGTGAAAGTCTTATAATGTATTGTAAGCATTTTAGCAATAATAAAAGAAAGAACCGGAAAAAACGCCAAAACCGGATACGGACGACTCAATGGCCGCCGCAGGAAGAACAACCGGAACATGACGTTGATGTGCACGATGAGCAGCCGGATTTTCCGCCCGCAAAAACCGACATGATTTTTTCCGCATTTTTCGCTTTGCATTTGGGACAGATCATGCCTTTTTCTTCTTTAGGAGAGAAAATCAGGCTTTCAAAGATATGTTTGCACTTTTTGCATCGAAATTCATATATGGGCATTTTATGGAATCCTCTTTTTCGTTAAAATATGCAGACTTCTGACGAAGTCAAGTTCGATCCGGTCATAGAAACGAATTTTGTTCATCTTTTTTTATTGTTCTTTTTTGCTTGTCTTTGCCTGCCGTCAGTTCTTTGACGGCCCGGTGAATTTCGGCGTTTCGTTCCGAACCCGGGGGGAAAAAAATCAGGGCTTCTCTGAAATGAAAAAGGGCGCTGTCTTTTTTGTTGGCCTGCTTGAAATGCAAACCGAAATAATAATGCGATTCCCCTTTATTTTGGAGTTTGCCGTAGTTCATGGCCGTAAAGTAGTTTAGATTGGCCGCCTCATTAGACGCCCTGTCCCGGATATTCAAAAAACAATCCAGCGCTTCCCGGTATTTTCCGGACGAGAAATACGTTTTCCCGAGCGCAAAGGTAATTTCATCATTGCGGGGGTCTGATTTTTTTGCACGCAGGAGATAGTCCTGCGCCTGTTCATATCGGCCGGTTTTGAGATGAAGCAGGCCGATGCTTTTCAGAATCTCGTGATCGTCAGGCGATTGAACGAGGGCTTTCTGAAGATGCTCAAGAGCAGAGCTGTTGGCTCCCAACTGATCTTCGATCATGGCCAGGTTGTAGAGCAGGTCGGTATTTTGCGGGTCTTTGGCTAAAGACGTCTCCAGTTGTCTTTGCCGTCTTGACAGTTCGGAGGCGCTTAAAGGAACGCTTGCCTGGACCCGACACAGGTTGCCGATGATGCTGTTTTTCCCTGGCTGCCGGTATCGAGTCATAATCAAACCATCCATGTAAATGATACGGTCATCGGTTCCGGGATGTGTCTGTAGATAAGATGGCATGGTCTTGGAGAGAAATTCGTACTGTTTCATGATTTTCAGAAAATCGACCATCGCCGACGGATTATATCCTGCGTGGACGAGATAATCTATTCCCAGGCGGTCGGCTTCTTCTTCATGCTCACGCATATAGCGCAACGTCATGCTGCTGGACCCGGCCAGAGAAAATGCGGTAATCGCGGCCGATGCTTCTCCTCCTCCGCCGAGGAAAACACCGGCCAGCATGGCAGCCAGCGCCGCCATATTTAATTTCTGAGATTTGGAAATAATGCTGGCGACATGACGCGCATTGGCGTGACCGATTTCGTGCGCGATGACACCGGCCAACTGGGCTTCATTCTCCGCAACCAGCAGCAATCCTTTATTGATGTAAATATAACCTCCGGGAGTGGCGAACGCATTGATGGCGGAACTGTCGAGGATAAAAAAATTAAATTTGAAAGGTGTCCGGGTGGTTTGATCCAGAATCAGATTGCCGATACCGGTGATATAATCTGTGAGCACTTTATTATGGAGAATCATCTGATGCTGTTCTAGTTGCTCATAGAATTCCCTGCCCAGTTTGTTTTCATCCTCAATGGTAAATTCAGCACGACAAATGTCCGACGTCAACAGCAGCATCAATACAATCATGCCCAAATAAATATATTGATTTTGAATGAATTTGCACATAAGCATTTTCCGATTTCACATTTCAAGCAATGTTACATTCTTTGGATTTTAAAGACAAGTTTTCATTTAAAAATAACAAAAAGGATTATACGTGATGAAGAAAAAAGCTGTGATCACCATAGATGGTCCTGCCGGAGCGGGCAAAAGCACGATCAGCAAGATCCTGGCAAAGCGACTGGGTTATATTTACCTCGATACAGGGGCTCTTTACAGAGGTCTGGCCTATAAGGCCTTAAAAATCCGAATCTCCATTGACAGCAGCGCAGAGCTGTCCGAATTATGTTCAACCACGAAAGTCGATTTGAAAAATGTCAACGGCCGGATGAGGGTTTACGTGGACGGTGAGGATGTTGAAAACAGAATCCGGACGGAAGAAGTCGGTCTGATTGCCTCTAAAATATCCACCTTTGTGGTTGTTCGCGAAAAACTGCTTGACCTGCAGCGGGAAGCCGGATTGCGGGGAGGTCTTGTCGCCGAAGGAAGAGATATGGGTTCGGTGGTTTTCCAGGATGCCGATTATAAATTTTATTTGGATGCGACACTTGCCGAAAGAACAAAAAGACGGCATAAGGAACTCTTACTCAAAGGTTCGACGGCAGAATATCAGTCAATTCAAAACGATATGTCGATCAGAGACAAACAGGATCAGGAGAGGGCCATTGCGCCGTTGAAGCCGCCCGAAGGGTCGATCATCGTCGATTCCGATAATTTGTCGATTGAGGAGGTTGCCGAAAAAATTATGTCCATGATTTCAAAAAAGTAGCCTGGTATTTAAATAAATTTTACTTGCATGATTTATGTTGATATTTAATATTTGGTATGTTAAACCTTAAAAATTACTGGGTTTCATAAAAAACAGGGGGTATTGGTTTAATGGTTAACAATAACAACTCAAACTTATCAAATAAAAATGAAGCAGGTGAAAAATCCTTACCGAAGAACAATATAACTTCCGGTAAAGAAGAAATGGATTTTAAAGAGCTTTACGAACAAAGCCTTAATCAATTTCAGTACGGTGATATAGCCACCGGAAAAGTTGTGCAGATAAAAGACGATCGGATCATGGTCGATGTCGGCTGGAAAACGGAAGGTTTTATTCCGATCGACGAAGTCAGAGACGCGCAGGGCAACGTAACCATTTCCATCGACGATGAAATCGATGTGTTTATTGACAGAAGAGACTCGGAAGGAAATCTGGTTTTGTCCCGTGACAAGGCGTCAAAAGTAAAAATATGGGATGAAATTAAAAATGCCTGCGAAAATGATACCGTCGTGGAAGGCGTTGTCGTGGAAAAGGTCAAGGGAGGATTGTCCGTTGATATCGGCATTATCGCTTTTCTTCCAGGATCGCAGGTGGATATCCGTCCGGTAAAGGATCTGGATAAATTCGTAGGTCAGACGCTGGATTTTAAAGTGCTGAAGTTCGACAGAAAGCGCAACAATGTGGTTTTGTCCCGACGCTCCATTGTGGCTTCGGAAAGAGAAGCGGAAAAGCAGGATATTCTGAAAAACATCCAGGAAGGCAACGTTGTTGAAGGGATCATCAAGAATATTACGGATTACGGTGTTTTCATCGATCTGGGCGGTGTTGACGGACTGCTGCACGTGACCGATATTTCTTGGGGGAGAATTGTCAAGCCGTCGGAAATGTTTCAGAAAGGCGATAAAATTACGACCAAAGTTCTTTCCTTTGATGCGGAGAAGGAAAGGGTATCTCTGGGCCTGAAGCAGTTGACGGCAAATCCCTGGGAAAAAATAACGGAAACCTATCCGGTGAACTCTATTGTAAGAGGCAAGGTTGTCAATTTGACCGATTACGGTGTTTTTGTGGAACTGGCATCCGGTGTTGAAGGTCTGGTTCATATCTCGGAGATGTACTGGACAAGAGAAATAAAACATCCGTCTAAAGTGCTCAATATCGGAGAAGAAATCGACGTCAAGGTGCTGGAGGTCAATGCTCAGAACAAGAGAATTTCCCTGAGCCTGAAACAGACGACGCCGAATCCCTGGGAAAAGCTCAAAGAAAAATATCCGGTTGGCACAATCGTAAAAGGCATTGTCAGAAATATCACGAATTTCGGCGTGTTTGTCGGAATTGAAGAAAAAATTGACGGTCTGATTCACGTGTCGGATATTTCCTGGAAACACCGGGTTAATCACCCCTCCGAATATTTCAAAAAAGGCCAGGAAGTTGAGGCAGTCGTCTTGAATATTGACGTGCAGAATGAAAAGTTCTCTCTCGGCGTCAAGCAGATCGAGAAGAATCCATGGGATGAACTGGCCCAGAAATATGCTCCGGGCAGTGTTGTGACCGGCAAGATAACCAACTTTACCGATTTCGGCATTTTTATGGAAATTGAGGAAGGCATCGAAGGATTGGTGCATATTTCTGAAATCAGTCAGAAGCGCGTCAAGACATCTTCGGAACTTTATTCGGTAGGCGATACGGTTTCCGCTGTCGTGAAGAGTATCGATCCGAAATCGAAAAAAATCAGATTGAGCATCAAAGAGCTGGAAGCACCGGCGCCGACCCCGTCATCCAATCAGTATATTAATAATACGGAAAATGTCGGTTCCAATCTCAGCCAAGCTCTTGCTGACGTAAAAATTAATACGAAACAAAAGGGCGAGTAAACCATGCGAAAACATCCCGTGTTGTTTGGAATGTTGATCCTTTTTGTGTTTGGTCTGATCTTCTATCTGTCTTTTTACAACGCCGGTTTTAACATGGGAAAGACATCCCGGTTTTCGTTAAAAAACAAAATCGGCGTTGTGCCTGTTGAAGGCATGATTGCCGATTCGCTGGAAATTGTCGAACAGTTGGATAAATTTGGCAAAGACCGCTCTATTACTGCGGTGGTTCTCAGGGTGGATTCGCCGGGAGGAGGCGTTGCCGCTTCTCAGGAAATATACGATGCCATCCTCGAGCTCAAAAAAACAAAGAAAGTTGTCGTTTCCATGGGATCGATTGCAGCGTCCGGCGGGTTGCTTATCGCGTGCGCAGCCGATAAAATTGTCGCCAATCCCGGCACCATAACCGGCAGTATTTCGGCTATCATGCAGTTTGCCAATTTCGAAGAGCTGCTCAAGAAAGTCGGCGTAAAATCCGCCGTGGTGAAAAGCGGCGAATACAAGGATATCGGCTCTCCGTTACGGGACATGACGCCTGAAGAAAAAGTCATCGTTCAGGATCTGGTGGACGATATTTACAATCAGTTCGTGGACGTGATTGTGAAAGAAAGAAAACTGTCCCGGGAAAAAGTGATCGAAATCGCCGATGGACGGGTTTTTTCAGGCCGTAAAGCGAAGGAATTGGGATTGATTGATTATTTGGGCGACATGTCTTCCGCCGCAAAGCTCGCGGATAAATTAGCAGGGGGCAACGGCGAATTCGATCTGGTTTATCCTTCAAAGAAAAGAGCGTCGATTTTCGATTATGTTCTGGAAGGTGCGGCGAGTAAAATAAGCGCGTCGCTCAAGGAAAAAATGGAGATGAATAGCGGTTTAAGTTACTTATATTATCCCGGAAGATAAAGGAAAGTTTATCATGACAAAAAACGATTTGATCAAAAAATTACAGGAAGAACTCAAAACGTATTCCCTCAAGGATGTAACGTACGTTGTCAACATCATTTTTGATTCGATGATTGACGCGATAAAACGCGGCGAACGCATTGAGTTGAGGGGGTTCGGCAGTTTCGAGGTCCGGGAAAGAAAACCGCGCATGGGCCGCAATCCCAAAACAGGCACTCAGGTGAAACTGACAGAAAGAAAAGTTCCGTTTTTCAAAACAGGAAAAGAACTTCGTATCATGGTTGATAATAAAAAATGACTTACCATAGTTTGATTGTCGAAAAGAAAAAGAAATACGCCGTGATTAAGTTGAATCGCCCTCATGAAATGAATGCGATCAGCAAAGAGATGCATCAGGAATTGTATGATGTATTTGCCGATCTGGAAACCGATTCCGATGTGCGGGCAGTCGTGCTGACCGGCGGAGAGTATGTCTTTTCGGCAGGCATGGATATCAAGGAAATGAACAACCTGCCCGATAAAGAAAGCGATAAATTCCTGAAGTCCATGATGATGTACTTGAAAAAGATATATGCGTTTAAAAAACCGGTGATTGCTGCCGTGGGCGGGATCGCTCTGGGCGGGGGTTTTAATCTCGTTACCGTTTGCGATCTTGTCGTCGCATCCGAAAGCGCCATCTTCTGTCATCCGGAATTGAAATTCGGATTTAATCCGTTTTTTTACCCGCTGAGTCAGATTGTCGGCATCACCAAGGCGAAGGAAATCGTTATGCTGGGAGAACCGATCGGCGCCAATGAAGCTATGAAACTGGGACTGGTCAATAAAGTGGAACCGCCGGAAAGATTCATGGAAGTGGCGGAGAGTATCGCGGATACTTTGTCACAACGTTCTCCGAGAGCTTTTGAGGAATTGAAAAATCTGTGCTCCATCGTTCCCCGCATGGATAAAATGGCGGCCATGGATATTGAATCGTCAATCTGCGCTCTGCTCTTTACACGCGATGAGCGAAAAGAGCAAATGAGAGAAGTGCTTTCCAAAGATAAATCAGGAAGAAAATAGAGAAAACAGATTCTGGAGCGGCGCGAACAGAAATCCGCGAGTCATAACGGAACAATCATAATGCTCATAAAAGTACACCGCAAAAAATCAAGGCCCATAGATCAGACCTGAAAATCAATTCCCCTGAATAGCATACAATTTTTTGGTTTAATTTTTCCCGAACGGATGTGTCACAAAAATATCTCCGAAGAGAAACTGGCAGGTATAGAATATTGACTGTGAAGGCGAGATAGAGTTACAGGCTGTCCCAGTCGTTACCCGGTGCGGCAAAATCTTTGAGTTGATCACGTCTCTTTTTATGTTGGAGTTTCTTCAGAGCTTTGGCTTCAATCTGACGAATTCGCTCGCGGGTAACGCCCATCATGTCGCCGACTTCTTCCAGCGTAAACGGACCGTAATTGCAGGCGACCCATGTGCAATTTAGAAAGGATTCGTTTTTCAGACGCCATTCGCAGGTTGTATCGGTGCAGACTTCACTGATCAGAGTGTTCTTTTTCTTGCACTTATACATATTTATCATGGAGAAAACTCCTTAATGATTAAGTTTTGCTTGAATATAATAATTTATTTACGGAAATCAAGAGAAAAGATGAAAAAAATTGCCCGGCCTTCCGACAGAATTTGAAAATCATTGAATTGACAAGGACTTAAAAGCCGATTTTTTCCTTGGGCCTTCTTTCCGGAACGTACTGATGTTCGATTTTTCCTTCATTCCATTCGGCTGAAACGTATAAATTACAGAAACAACTGCCGTATTCCCTGACATCGTCCGGCCGGTATTGGCAGGGACAGATAATATCGGCGTCCTTTTCCCGGTTGCCAGCCGCCAGACGGCAGGGACAACACATATAGCCATAACGTTCTTTGTTGACTAAAAGATCGCCGAGGATGCTTAAAACCCAATCTTTATCTTTATTGAAAAAGTAACCTTTCGGTTCCTGGACCTTTTTCATCATGTCGTAGAGTTCAGCAGGAGTCATTAAATACCCAAAGCCTCCTTAATAGCGTTTTCCTTGAAACCGATGATGACCTTGTCACCAATCAGAATGGTCGGGAAAGAACGGTCGGGATTGTACTGCATAACTTCTTCCAGCATTTTCTGACGGGCATCGCCCTGCAGCAAATCGACATCCACGCAATCAAAAGGAAGGCTGTTGTCGTTCAGGAATTTCTTTGTTGCCTTGCAGTGACTGCATGTGCTCAACGTGTAAATTTTAATTTTAGCGGCCATCTTCTTCTCCTTGAATTTAGTAATTCTTATTTAACCGGATTTTATAAAAATGGCAATTGGTTATTTATCAGTACACGATTTCTTCATAACTCTTTCTCCATTTTGGCGGAAGAAGGGTTTTTGTTTTGTCGAAATGGCCTATGGCCAATAAGCAGGGAATCCAGTACTGGTCGGGGATATTAAACGCTTTGTGAACGCCGTCAATATCGAATCCGTCCATCGGGTGAGAATCAAGGCCGGCATCTTTGGCAGCGAGCATCAACGCCATAGCGAAAAAACCGGTATTCTTGCAGGCAAACGCCAGTTGACGTTCCGGCGTAGCTCCGTAAAGAGAATTGGTTGCCTTGCAGAACCAGTCGTACTGCTCCTGCTTCATGATGCCCTCTTTGACCGATTCGACAAAATCTTTTTCAAAACCGGGATTGCCTTTCTTCCATCCTTCACGATCCGCCAGAACAATCAGGACGACGGGGGCTTCGGTAATTTTCGGCTGATTCATGGCTACTTTTCTCAACATTTCTTTTTTTTCTTTATCTCTTAGAACGATAACCCTCCATGGTTGGAGATTGAATCCGGAAGGCGCCAACGCCGCGGTTTCTATGATCTGTTTAAGCTGCGCATCGGTTACGTTTTTGGTGGGGTCAAAAAAATTTACAGCCCGTCTTTGTTTTATAACATCTTTGAATTCCATAGTAACACCTCCAATCTTGACGTTGACATTTAATTAATATCCATTATCCGTCATTCCGGTGTAAACCGGAATCTGGGAAATTATTGACTCGCTTACGTTAGCTGGATACCGGCCTGCACCGGTATGACATTACTAATAGGTTATCTTCTCAAAAAAAGATCTTACTATTTCTCTTCGTGTCCCTTAGTTAAATAAAAAGTTGCCAGGTCGAAAAAAACCGTCATCCTTCGTTGAAGTTCGAAGGTCATCAGCAGCTCCAGATTTTTCTGCAGGGCGTCCTGCGCCAAGGCGAAGGTCCAGATGTGTTTGCGAATGAGACTGAGTGCGCTCAAGGCGCCGCTGATTTTAAAGCCTGAAATCCTTCGTTCTTTACCCAGTTTGGTATAGAAATTCCTGATTTTGTCAACATCGTGCAACCCTCCGAGCCAGAGGGTTAACTGAGAGAGAATTTTGTCGCAGATGTTATACAGAACCGTCCGTTCCACCTTGTGATACTCGGTAGTGGAAGGATTGACTATGACGTCTTCCAGCCATTGTTCAATAATTTTTTCTTTGTTTTTGATGATGACATTCACCAGGCGTCGCGTCAGAGAATTTTTTGCCACGGCGGGTGGCAGGGATTTTTTGTCCGCGTGCTCTATGGAATCAAAAATAGCCCAGTAGTCTTTTCTGCTTTTAATGTAGGCATCCAGAGCGCGTTTGTTGGAGCGGAAGGCTAAGGGAGGTAATTTATGGACAGGCCAGAATCGGGCCTGTGAGCAATCATCGCCGGCGCAAAGCTTTCCGCCCGTTTGTTGAACGACAAATGTCAGAAACAGCAAATCACCGTAAAAGCGACTTTTATAGGAATCGACGTCGAGTAATTTTATAATTTTTCCTTTTATGCCGCTTTCTTCTTCCAATTCGCGCAGGGCCGCTTCCTCGATACTTTCTCCGGCTTCGGCAAATCCCGTCGGCAGGCACCACAATCCTTTTGACGGGCGCTTGCCTCTTTTAACCAGAAGAATCTGACGGGAATCTTCCAGAATTGAGGAAACAACCGGCAGCGGATTTTCATAAAAATAAGAATTACAAACGGGACAGAAATCGCGCCGGACGTTATCTTCATATTTTTTGACGGTTTTGCCGCCGCAATAAAGGCAATGCTTGCGCTGTTTTTTCATGGGGAGTCCTTGCCGGTTGAAGGTTGCGAACAGATGAAAATTCTGTCGTCTTTGCACATACTGACAATTTGATTCTTCGATAGTGTTTCCTGCAATTCCTTGAAGAGCTGACGGATGATCGTTTGATTGTTGGCGTCCTGCTCCGAGAGGAAAAAAGATTTCTTGAATTGAAAATAGTCCATGAAATATCTGATTTCCTGAGACTGAAATACCAGCGTATTTTTAAAGTCGATGGCCTCTATCGTCTTGAAGAAAGGCTGAAGCAAGGACTCGCCGTTTTCAGCCGAAAACTGATCGAAAATAATTTCTATCGGCAGAGACCGGTTGGTTCCGGAAGCATGATGTCGCCCGAGAATTCTTTTGACGATGTCAACGATTTCCCGCATGTCGTTGCTGGAATGCGTAATCGTAATAAAAAAACCGCTTGGTTTCATGATTCGGGCAATTTCCGGAATGATCTCAGGAAAAAAGTATAAAGCGTAACTGCAGATCACCAGATCAAAGAATCCGGATGGGATTTTTTTTATTTTTTCGATTCCGGAAGATAGAAAGGTTCCTTCGTAACCGGCCCGTCGGCAGGCATCGAGAAAAAAAGGCTTGTATTCGGAGATGATATCAACGCCTGTAATGGTTGCGCCGTCATGCAGTTTGTTTCTCAGCGCCTCGGTAAAAGCACCGAACGCGCAGCCCAGTTCCAAAACACTCCTGCATCGGGACAGGTTGACCCCGTTCAGGGCTGCTTTTCGGATATCTTCTTTGTTGGTGGAAAAACGGCGGATAAGCTGGGCAATGCTCAGGTGTTTCTGAACGTTGCGAAACACCTTGCGAATCTTTTTTTTATCAAGAATATCCGACATTTGGATTCCTGAATGAAAAAGCTGTCTGAATATTATTTTTCAGCGTCCATGATTTTACCGACTCTCCGGCAGTGCCTTTCCCCGGCAAATTCGGTTTCCATGAATTTTTCAATCATTTTCGTGACGGGCACATTATATTTTACCCGGCCGCCGAAAGCGATAAAGTTGGCGTCGTTATGGGCTTTGGCCATTTCTGCGGTAAAGAGGTCGTGAATCAGAGCGCAACGGATTCCTTTGATTTTATTCGCGGTCATGGATACGCCGATTCCCGTCCCGCACAAAAGAATGCCGAAATCATATCCGCCTCGTTTGAATTCCGTACAGGTCAGCACGGCGATATCGGGATAATCGACCGGATCATCGCTGTCGACTCCGAGATTCTTCAACTCGCACTGTTTTGTTTTCAAAAAAGCGATGATTTCGGATTTTAAAGCTACGGCGCCGTGATCGGAAGCGATAACAATTTTTTTCATGAGCGGTTCCTTGTCAGTAACGTTTTAGAGAGGTTTCTGTTCCTATTTTTATGATATTCAGAAATAAGTCAATAAAAAATCTTTGCTTCAGAAAGATAATTAAGTTAAAAAGTCATATGCGGGCATTATTAATGAAATATCTGGATTATCTGTTCATAGAACGCGGAATGGCTCAGAACACGCTGGAATCCTACAGCCGGGATCTGCACCGGTATCTGGCCTTTGTGCAGACCAACCGGAAAATAAGCGATATAGACAACGTAACGCCGGAAATCGTCGTGGATTATCTGACAAAGCTTAGAGAAGAAGGTTTGGCGGCGAATTCCATGAACAGAGCGCTGGCCGCTTTGAGGGGATTTTACAAATATCTGCTGAGGGAGAAGGTTATTGCCCAAAATCCGCTGGCCCATATCGAGCTGGCGAAAGTCTGGATGAAGCTTCCGGAAACGATCAGCAAGGAAGAAATGAAAACCATTCTGGCTCAGTCCGGAAACCGGAATAATGCTGCCATTCGCAATACCGCCATGCTGGAACTTTTATACGCGACGGGCATCCGTGTGTCGGAACTCATTAATTTGACGATGAACAGCATCAACTGGCAGGTGGGATTTCTGATTGTCATGGGGAAAGGCAGTAAAGAAAGAATTGTCCCGATCGGCAGAATAGCTTATGATTGTGTCAGGCGTTATGTGGATGAAATCCGGCCGAAATTCATGCAGAAAAAAAGCACGGATGTTCTGTTTTTGAGCCGGTTCGGAAAAAAATTCACCAGGCAGGGGTTTTGGAAGATCGTGGTTGCCTGTGCGCGTCAGGCGGGATTGCAGAAGAAGGTTTATCCGCATACGTTCAGGCATTCCTTTGCGTCGCATCTTCTGGAAGGCGGCGCCGATTTGCGTACCGTGCAGGTTATGCTGGGACATTCGGATATCGCAACCACGCAAATCTATACCCACATTACGAGGGAACGATTGAAGGAAGTTCACCGCAAATTTCATCCGCGGGCTTGAAGAACAACAGGAACGCCGTTATCAAAAGCATCGTCATGCAGAAACGAGAAATGCGATGATCCATCAGGATAGACAGGATAGAAGACCAAAATTAAATGGAAGGTTGCCGGTAAAAACGCTATCCATTGCAGCCGCCGTTGTTGTTTGTATCGCCGTTGTGGCGCTTCTTTTTTATCAGGGATTTTTTTTGTCGCTGGCTTTTCAGATGTCCAGGATCAAAAATACCTTTTCGTATTATGTTCTGAAGGAGAAGCCGCAATTCTATTATTTGGACGTGGAAAAAAACGGTCAGGACATGCGCATATACCGGAATGACGTGCTGGAAATTACATACCGCGATGAGGTTGTCGTCAAAGCGGTGGCCAGTGATGATTTATCCGGCAAGTATACCTACGTCCGGTTTGAAGGGCTCAGCAGCAGAAGCAGCGACCTCGGTGTTTTGATGAAGGGTATTGATTTTGTCAATAAGCTGATCAGGACGGGAGGAATGAGCGGTCGTTCCGGTACGGTGAACAATTATCAAATCCTTGTGCATTATCTGAATGACACGATCGCGTCCGTGCCGCTGAAAATTGTCATTACACCTCAAGACTGGTTTAGGTTTGCGAAAGAATCTTCCAACGTCGAACAGCAGATTGACTATTTAAAGAAAGCCATCGAACTCAATCAAAACGATGTCCGTGTGCGCAAGATTCTGGCCGGTATTTATGCGCATCACGGAAGAACGGATGACGCGAAAAAACTGTATCAGCAGGTCCTGACGATCCAATCCGATGACACAACCGCCATGCTGGAGCTGGTGAAAATTCATATCAAACAAAAGGAATTCGGCGCTGCAGCGAAGCTCGCCGGCGACCTCATTAAAATCAATCCCAAAGAAACGGAGGGCCATCTGGCGCTGGGACTTGCTCTCGAGGAAAAAAAAGCATGGTCCAAAGCGGCGCAACATTACCGGGAAGCCGTCCGGCTGGAACCGCATAACGACGCGGCGAGATTCAGACTGGCGGACGCATACAAAAACGGCAATATGATGAGCAACGCCATTGACGAATACCAATACATCGTCAAACATTCCCGGGAGCCGGAGGAGGCGCTGTTTGCGCTCGGTGATATTTATCTGAAACTCAAAAAAACCGATGAGGCGATTAAATGTTATCGGGAAATTTTGAGACGACAGCCTAAAAATCCGGTAGCCCATGCGAATCTGGCGGTGGCATATGCCGGAAGCGGCAAGGCGCAGGAGGAACTGCAAAGTCTGAAAAAGGCGGCCGCGCTTAATCCCAACGAGCCTACCATCCGGTTCAATCTCGGTGCCGTTTACGAAAGAAAAAAAATGTATGGCGATGCGGCGAGAGAATATCGCCATGTTCTGAAGATCAATCCCAGCGATACCGATGCCCTGGAGAGGCTGGCGGATCTGTCACTAAAAAACAAACAGTACAGCCAGGCGGTCAACTATTATGAGAGGCTGAAAACAAAATCATCGCGCAAGGCTTCGGTTTATGCGAATCTCGGTTTTGCCTATGGAGAATTAAAAAAATACCAGGCTGCGGCTTCGAATTACGAAAAGGCCATTCAACTGGGCGCGAAGGAACCGGTTTTGCGTGCCAATCTCGCGGATACCTACGAAAAGATGGGCATGAAAAAGAAGGCGATTGCCTTGTACGAGAAGATGCCTGCGTCGTCAAAAGACGCGTCGACCGCGCTGGCAGATCTTTACCTGAAGGAAAAAAATTATCAGAAGGCGATCGCAATCTATCAGAAGCTGGCCAAACAGGAACCTAAAAAGGCGGGATCTTACGCCAATCTCGGGTTCGCCTATGCGGCTGCCGGTAATTACGATCAGGCCATCAAACATTATAATACGGCCTTGAAATTCGATAGCGACGATGCCGATATTTATGATAATCTCGGAGAAGCGTATGAGAAAAAAGGGCTATATCAGAAAGCCCTGGAAACCTATAAAAAAGCTCATGCACTCAATCCGGAATCGCCAAAAGCCGCTCAACGGATCCCCCGATTGAATATTCAATTATTACAGGAGAGAAAGCGGCAAAATACAGGGAGTGAATAAAAATGAAAAAAATAAAAATGGGTAATGTCACAATCGGAGATAATAAAAAATTTATATTGATTGCCGGACCCTGCGTTCTGGAAGATGAGAAAAAGGCGATGGCGATTGCGCTTTATTTGAAAAAACTCACGGAGAGGCTGAAAATGCCTTTTATCTTCAAAGCGTCTTACGACAAGGCCAACCGCACGTCGATTAAATCCTTCCGGGGCCCCGGATTGAAAAAAGGTCTGGCGATATTGCAGCGCATCAGGGAAAAACTGGGTGTGCCGGTACTGTCCGACGTTCATCGTTTCGAAGAAATCGATCCGGCCTCGAAAGTTCTGGACGTCATGCAGGTGCCGGCATTTTTATGCCGTCAAACGGATTTTGTCACCGAAATGGCAAAAAAGGCGCGTGTGATCAATGTCAAAAAAGGACAGTTTCTGGCACCGTGGGATGTGGCCAATATCATCGAAAAGGCTCGTGCGGCAGGCAATGACAACATCATGATTACGGAAAGGGGCGCAACGTTCGGTTATAATAATCTTGTTTTTGATGTGCGTTCCCTGCCGATCATGCGTAAGATGGGGTATCCGGTCATTTTTGATGCTACGCATTCGGTGCAGTTGCCCGGAGGCCGGGGGGCGTCTTCGGGAGGACAGAGAGACATGGTGACGTATCTTGCGCGCGCTGCCGTGGCTGCCGGTGTTGATGGTGTCTTTTTTGAAGTCTATCCCGATCCCGAGAAAGCGCTGTGCGACGGTGCAAATTCACTCTATCTGGATTCGCTGGAAGACCTTCTTGTCACTCTGATGAAAATCGACGCTTTAGTCAAAACGCCGTCAAACGGGAAAAATCAATAAAAGAAAAAAGGCTGAATAAAAAATGAAAAAGAATCTCAAGGAAAAACTCAAAAAAATAAAGCTGCTGATGCTGGATGTGGATGGCATCATGACGGATGGGCGGATTATTATGAATGATGAAGGGTGTGAAACGAAACATTTCAATGTCCGCGATGGCCATGGATTGAAAATCCTGCAGCGCTTTAATATCAAAGTGGCTATTATTACCGGTCGTCAATCCAAAGTTGTCTCGCATCGGGCAAGAGATCTGGACATTACAGATGTCTATCAGAAAGTATACAACAAGAAAGAAGTCTTTGAGAAAATTCTAAAAAAATACAAGCTCTCGCCAGACGAAACGGCTTTTATGGGGGACGACATTGTGGATATCCCGGTGTTGAACAGGGTCGGTTTTTCAGCGACCGTTGCCGACGCATCCGACGTGGTCAAAAAGCAGGTTGATTATATAACCGGACATAAAGGCGGAAAGGGCGCCGTACGGGAAGTCTGTGAGATGATTCTGCAGGCTCAGGGAAAGTGGGCGGAGATTGCCGCGCGATATGAATTTTTAAAATAACATTTCGTCATGGCTTTTTTTAAACGGTTTTTATAACGCAGTACACCCCTTATAGCTTTACACCCTGCATTCTGAGTGATATAATAAAAACAAATAAAAAAAGTTTCTGCGGGATGTTTCGGATTGTGATAAAAAACAGAAAAAAAACAATAGTTTTCTTCTCCGTTGTAACGGTTTTTCTGGCGGTTTTTCTGGCAGCTTTTTTAATCTTCAGGGATAGCATCAATAAGCCGAAAACGTTATTGAAGGCGCTGCAGGATAACGTTGATCTGCAAATTAAAGGGTTTGTCTATACGGAAGTTGGAGAGAATAAGGGAAAATGGGAGGTAAAAGCGGCATCGGCGTCATACGATAAAAAACAAAATCTTGCTGTTTTGGAGCAGGTCCGGGTAACGGTGATAACGGCGGATGGTAAAAAGTATGAAATGAAGGCGGATAAGGGCCGGATTTTTACGGATAAGAAGAACATGAACATCAGCGGCAATGTCGTGATCACGTCGGATGACGGCGATAATTTTTTCACGGAGTATGTCCAATACAGCGATGAGGAAAGAAAATTTTTCACGGACGCGCCGGTCAGAATGGAAAGCAGACGCATCAGAATAACCGGGCAGGGATTGGCCATTTTTTTGAACAGCGGGGAATTGAGTATTCCGTCGATGGTCAAGGCAAACATTCATTGAGAAAAGAATGATCCGTAAACACACATACATTTTTTTAATGCTGTTTTTTTTCTTTTGCTACGTTGAAATCTGCCCGGGTAAAAATACATTGACCGCCCGCACGGACAAGCCGATTCAGATTACAGCCGCAAGAATGGAGGCGTTTAAGAATCGGAGCCAGATCGTTTTTTCGGGAAATGCCACGGTCGTTCAGGGCGACAGTGTATTAAAGGCGGAAAAACTTATTTTGCATTATCGGCAACAGCCGAAAACAGAGAAGGCGCAAAAGGCGCGCGACAATCAAGCCGGGGATCTGGAAAAAATCGAGGCCCGGGGAAATGTTTCCGTGGTGCAGGGAACGCGGAAGGCAACGGCCGATGAGGCCGTATATGTTCAGGCGGAAAATAAAATTATCATGACGGGGAATGCGGAACTGAAGGAAGGAAAAAGTTCGATCAGAGGCGAGCGGGTGATTATTCTGCTTGATGAAGATAAAGGTATTGTGGAAGGCGGAGAGCGCATGCGCGTCAAGGCGGTTATCTATCCGCAGGAGCGCAGACAGACAGAAAACCAGTCAACCATGAAAAACTGATGATTTAAAATGAGCGATTTATCGGCTAAAGGTTTAACGAAAATTTATAACAAGAGAAAAGTGGTCAATCAGATCGACTTATTGATTGCACCGGGAGAAGTGGTCGGTCTGCTGGGGCCCAATGGCGCCGGAAAAACGACGACGTTTTACATGATTGTGGGATTGGTCAAGCCGGATGCGGGAGAGATTTATCTCGACGGGGAAAACATTACGGGAAATCCCATGTACCGGCGAGCACGCAAAGGCCTGAATTATCTGCCTCAAGAACCGTCGATTTTCCGGAAGCTGACTGTGGAGGAAAACATCCTGGCGATTCTGGAAACTCTTGATTTGAGTGAAGCGGAAAGACAGGAGCGGCTTCGCGAGCTTTTAAAGGAGCTGGACCTGACCGCACTGGCAAAAAATTATGCCTATTCTCTTTCCGGTGGAGAAAGACGGCGGGTCGAAATTACACGGGCTCTGGTGACCTCTCCCAAATATATTCTTCTGGATGAGCCGTTTGCGGGCATTGATCCGCTGGCCGTTGCCGATATTCAGAAAATTATTGAAAAACTGAAAGCCAAGGGCATCGGCATCATTATCTCCGATCATAATGTGCGGGAAACGCTTTCCTGCTGTGACCGGGCGTATATCGTCAACAATGGAGAGATCCTGGTGGAAGGACCGCCGGACACCATTGCGCAGAGCGAACTGGCCCGAAAATTTTATTTTGGAGATTCATTTAATTTATAACAGGCTTGTACTGAATTCCGATTATGGCATTTGAGTTAAAACAGCATCTAAAACTTTCCCAGCAGCTGATCATGACCCCTCAGCTCCAGCAGGCCATCAAGCTGCTGCAGCTGTCCCGTCAGGAACTTGTGGAAGCGATCAATCAGGAGATGGAAGAAAATCCCCTGCTGGAGGAAATTTCCACTGATGAAAATTCGGACGAGGCATTGATCGGGGAATTTGAAAATGATGGCCTGCCCGTCGAACGCGATACGATAAAAGCGGTCGAACATACGGAAGAATTGAATGTTGAAAAAGGAGCCGGAACGGACGAATTCGACTGGGCGAGCTACCTGGAAGATTACGGCCCGGTGGGCATGACGTACGGCGGCAAGGATGGGGAGGAAACATCCTGGGATAATGTGCTGACAGAAGGTCAGACGTTATCAAAGCATCTGACCTGGCAGATGAAACTGTCGTCCTTTTCGGAAGACGAAGAACGGGTCGGCAGCCAGATTATCGGCAATCTGGATCCCAATGGATATTTATGCGCAACGGCTCAGGAAATTGCACAACTGGAAAATGTCAGTGAAGAGCTGGTGGAAAGAGTGCTTCAAAAAGTTCAGGAATTTGATCCTCCGGGAATTGCCGCGCGTAATCTTCAGGAATGCCTGTTGATACAGGCCAGGATGCTGGGCGTAAAAAACCGGATTATTGAAGTGATAATCAGAGATTTTCTCAAAGAGCTGGAACTGAAAAACTATGCTCAAATCGCCCATAAATTAAAAGTTCCGCTCAAGGAAGTGGAAATGGCGGTATTGCTGATCAGCGAAATGAATCCGAAGCCGGGGAGCATTTATTCGGAAGACAAAGCGCAGCCGATCATTCCCGATGTCTATGTTGTCAAAACAGGAGACGAATATAAAATTATTTTGAACGATGATGGCTTGCCGCGACTGCGCATCAGTAATTTTTACCGGGAAGTAATGGCCGGCATTTCGAGTCATAGTCATGAAGAGGCCGAAAACGGGAAAAAATACATCAAGGACAAGGTACAATCGGCAACCTGGTTGATCAAGAGCATTCAACAGCGTCAAAACACCATATATAAGGTGGCGGAAAGTATTGTAAAATTTCAAAAAGAATTTTTCGATAAAGGCATCGATTATCTCAGACCTTTGATTTTACGGGATGTTGCCAATGATATCGAGATGCATGAATCCACCATCAGCCGCGTGGTTAATAATAAATACATGCATTCGCCGCAGGGAATTTTCGAATTGAAGTATTTCTTCGGAAGTTCGATCAGAACGACAACACAGGGAACGATTGCATCGAAAAGCGTGCAGGAAGAAATTCGGCAACTGATCAGCTCGGAACCGCCGCGTAAACCCTACAGCGACTGCGAAATGGTTCAATTACTGAAGGCAAAGGGAATTCATATCGCCCGCCGAACGGTGGCCAAGTACCGGGAAATGATGGGGATTCTTCCTTCATCGAAGCGAAAGAAATATTTTAAAGCGATTTGACGGACAAAGACACAACCGGTGTAAGATTTTGGTTGACTTTTAGTTTTGAGCCCAATATATGACGGGTCCCTTTATGGTGAAACTCTGGTGCCGAAGCGAAGCATCGGGATTGGCAGGTTGAAAAACACGGCGCAGCCGAGGCTTCAATTCTATGCAGCGGTTTGGCAAAGAGGTTCGCACCTTTGATTGCCGGCGCAAAGAAAGTCAATCGGTCGATGAAGGTTATCAGGACGATGAATTTAATTATGTAAGGAGGAGCAATGATGAAGATTTCGGTAACGTTCAGGAACGGGGAAGGGGAGAACTGGCAAAAAAATTACGCCGAAGAAAAAATGCAGAAACTGAAAAAATATCTGGATGCGCCCGCCGAAGCTCATGTAGTTGTCTCTATGGAAAAGTTCAGAAATGTGACGGAAATTAATTTGAACTCCAACGGATGGAACATCAACGCGAAAGAAGAAGCCAAGGATATGCGCGTTGCTCTGGACCGGTGTGTTGAAAAAATCGAAAAACAGCTCAAGAAACAGAGAGAGAAAATAAGACAACACAAACCGAAGACGATCAGACGTGCTCAGGAAAAACCTCTCAACGAGGAAGAAATCGAGGAACCGACGGCAAGTAAAATCATGGAAACCCGAAAAGTTATCTTAAAGCCCATGTCGTTTGATGAAGCCATCATGGAAATCGAGGAAACAAATGACCGTTTTGTGCTGTATCGCGATACGTCGTCTGAAAATGTCAGTATGATCTACAGAGGGGATGACGGCCGTTACACTCTTATCGAAACGAAATGAAAGCGTCGGAGCTTTTCTAGAGGTGATCATCAAGCAAGTCAATAGACATGGAAGATATGGTTGAACAATGCAGCTGAATCAGATTTTTAAAATGGAATTTATTAATGCCGGTTTAGAGGCGAAAAACAAGGATGAAGTCCTTGCGGAACTCGTGAATGTTATCATTGAAGGCGGTTTAAAACTGAACAGTTCTTCAATCATTGATATTTTAAAGCAGCGTGAAAATCTCGGTTCCACGGGCATAGGAGAGGGGGTTGCCATTCCTCACGGAAAGATATCCAATCTGAATGACATTGTTGTTGCTTTCGGACGCAGCGAAAAGGGCATTGCTTATGATTCGCTCGACGGCAAACCGGTGCATCTCTTTTTTCTTTTGCTTGCGCCGGAAAACTCTGCCGGCCAGCACCTGAAAATTCTGGCCAAAATATCCAAAATGCTCAAAGACGTTTACTTCCGTAACAAACTCATCGCGGCAAAATCCCGGGATGAATTGTATCAGATTATCATCGATCAGGAACGCACCTGTATTGTCTGAACGGGACAAGACATCAAAACGTTTTTTCTTTTGCCGCAGGAATCCGTTGGGGGCCTGCGGCTTTTTATTGTTGTAAAATTTATAAAATGTGTGCTAAAAATTCGGCACATCCAGGGGAAATAAAATGAAAAATTTGCGGGTTGTTATTATAACGGGCATTTCCGGGTCGGGTAAAAGTACGGCATTGCGCGCGCTGGAGGATGTCGGATTCTTCTGCGTCGACAACCTTCCCGTTATTTTACTGCCGAAATTTCTTGCCATCACGCTGGCTTCTTCACCGGAAATCAAGCGCGTGGCGCTGGTTATGGATTTAAGGCAACGAAGCTTTCTGGATAAATACAGCCGGATTTTTGCGAGCCTGAAGAAAAAAGGATACAAAATCGAGATTCTTTTTCTCGAGTCCAGCGACGAGTCTCTTGTCCACCGCTTCAGCGAGACCAGACGCGTCCACCCTCTCCTGGAACGGGGCATTATTATGGAAGGAATTTCGCTGGAACGCGAAAAGTTATCTTCCCTGAAGAAAATGGCGGATAAGGTGATCGATACAACATCCTTTAATGTGCATCAATTAAAGGACGTTGTTCAGAGGTCTTTTTCGGTATTTTCAAAAAACAAGAGAATGGTAATCAATGTCCAGTCGTTCGGTTACCGTTATGGATTGCCGGTGGATGCCGACCTTGTTTTCGATGTCCGATTTTTACCCAACCCTTATTTTATAGAAAAGTTGAAAAATTTTGACGGTAATAACAGGAACGTGCAAAACTACGTCTTGCGCAACAGGGAAAGCAAACAGTTTCTGGAAAAAATCAAAGATTTAATGAATCTCTTGACCCCGCTTTATGAAAAAGAAGGGAAGGTGCTCCTCAATATTGCCATCGGTTGTACGGGCGGGAAGCATCGATCAGTTGTGATGGCCAATAAAATGAGCGCTTTTTTTACCTCGTTGAAGTACCATGTCAATGTCAATCACCGGGATGTCAATAAACATTAAAAGCCGATGGCCGGTTGAAACGCTGCTTTACCGGGTGATGTTGTCTTTGATCCAGTGGGGATCCCACCATTCTTTGGGGTCGACAAATTTTCCGCCGACCATAATACTGAAGTGCAGATGATCTCCCCCCGCCAGTCCGGACATGCCGGAAAGACCAATTTTTTCGCCTTTTGCCACGGTTTTGCCCACGGTCGTGTCGATGGATGAGAGATGGGCGTAAAGACTGAATAATCCCAGACCGTGGTCGATAATAACCGTATTGCCGTAAATGCCCAGAGCTCCGGTGAAGACAACAATCCCTTTATTGGATGCCTCAATGGGGCTGCGCGCGTTGGCAGCAAGATCCACGCCTTCATGAACGGATTCACCCACCACTTTTCCTTCATACGCATAACTGCGCTTATCGCCGAACAGGGCCATAGGAGCGGCATTGCTCATGCGCAGGAATTCGCCTTCCCAGAGTTCTTTGGGAGCCGATTTCATGCAGATTTTCTGTATGGCGGAAAAGTTTTCTTTTCGCATCTGGGAATTGACATAGGTGAATACATCCAGAAGCGTTTTGCCCTGAAGCGAAGGAACCATGGCCTGGAATTCCGGCATTTTACGCTGGAGGAACGCTTCCGAAAGATGCATTTTGTCGGAACGGAATTTCTTTTCCTTAATCACGCAGGGAACGGACACACGGGTTTCATTGCCGGCTTCGTCCCGGGCAAAGATCATAATGCTTGTAGCTGCTTTATCGGCAGTCATCGGCAGCGCGAAATACGTGATGTACGAAGGTTTATTGTCGATCAAGACGGCATGCGCCGGCGACAAGTAATCATTGATATAAACGCCCGTCGATGAGAGGGGTTTTGAAGGCTGATACGCGACAAAGCCCGTGCCTCCCTGATTGATGTAATTGATATTCTTTAGAAGGTTGATCATCGGTGGAATCGTATCGATTGTGACGGACTGCGACAGCACCGTCTGATTCTTCAAAAGCGAATGATCCGTCGCCGATATTTTCAAAACCGCGGGGCCGTCATGGAGCGCCAGTTGAGTGCTGGCGATATTCAGACTCAGGGATTCATGGGCCACGCCCTTTTGCGGGATTTTTTTATCGGCCAGAACGTGACCTTTGTTGTCCTGAATGATCTCCGCCGTGATCCGGGAAAGACCGCTTTTGGAATCGGAAAACGTAATACCGACAGTTTTCTGTCTGCCGATGGCTTTCACATCACTGTCTAATTTAATCACAGGATTTCCTATTTCGATATAATTACCGAAGATAAACCAGCCCAGGGCGGCGACGACCACGAGCGCGATGAGAATTCTGATATCAAAACGGAACCATTTCATAATAATCTCCTAACGTTGTGATGTAAATAGAATTGCTCGGTTTATAATAGCATTCCGGAGGATTTGCAAGGGAAATTAATGCCACGTGCTAAGAGCGAATGTAATGAAGCTCGAAGCGTAAGTGGAATTATCCCCGCAGCGAAGCGGAGCGGCGCAAGCACAGCGAAGAATTAAGCTACATGGGACCATTTCCTTATAAAATTTTCAAGATATCAATAATAATTATACCTTGATATTGTGAAAAAGCATTGTTATATTCATAGACAACGGCCAAGCGCCACGAGCTGTTTTCAAAAAAATTAATCAAAAATTTCTGGAAGTCGAACCATATGCTGGAAAATAAGAAAATTGTTCTTGGAATCACCGGAGGCATTGCGGCTTACAAAGCGGCGGAATTGACCCGCCGGCTTGTGAAAGCAGGTGCCCATGTAAAAATCATCATGACAAAAAGCGCTCTGGAATTCATTACGCCTCTTACCATGCAGACGCTTTCGCAAAACAGAGTTTACACGGATATGTTTGCCTCTGATGACGAATATGACATGGCACATATCGCGCTGGCCGAATTTGCCGACGCGTTTGTGGTTGCTCCGGCAACGGCAAACATTATCGGAAAAATTGCTTCCGGCATCGGCGACGATTTGCTTTCCACCACGATCATGGCCGAGAACAAACCGACGCTGATTTGTCCGGCGATGAACGACAAAATGCTGGCCAATCCGATTGTTCAGGACAATATCCGGAGACTGAAAAAAAACGGTTACGCAGTCATGGACAGCGCCGTAGGCGAACTGGCCTGTAAAACAGAGGGCAAGGGACGCTTGCCGGAGATTGACGCGATCCTTGCTGAAATCGAAAACATTATGACGCCGCAGGACTTGGCGGGCGTCAGAATTCTGATCACTGCCGGTCCTACAGAAGAGCCGCTCGACCCGGTGCGTTTCATCACGAATTTGTCGTCGGGAAAAATGGGTTACGCTCTGGCCTCCGCTGCGCAAAGACGGGGAGCCCGCGTGACGCTGGTCAGCGGCCCCACGTCACTGCCGCTGCCGCCGTTGGAAAAAATCGTCACGGTGCGTACGGCCAGAGAAATGCACAAAGCTGTTCTGCAGCATTATAAAAGTGCAAGGGTGATTATCAAGGCCGCCGCCGTAGCCGATTATCGTCCGAAAATCGTGGCCAATGAAAAAATAAAAAAGGAAGGGAAAACGCTATTTATAGAACTGGAAAGAAATCCAGATATCATCGCGGAAATCGGCAAAAAAAAGGGAAACCGGATTCTGGTCGGTTTTGCCATGGAAACGCAGAATCTTTTAACCAATGCCCGGGGAAAACTGGTCAAGAAAAACATGGACATGATCGTTGCCAATAATCTGCGTCAGGAGGGTGCCGGTTTCCGCACCGACACCAACATTATTACCGTCATCGACCGCGCCGGTAAGACGGAGTCGCTGGAGAAAATGACAAAAATCGATGCGGCCGGTGCGATTCTGAATCGTATTAAAAAATTGATTTCTGAAAAAAGCAAAGGCAAGAAATAACAGGCGAACGATGTCGAACATAACCAGAAACGAATTACAAGCCGAATTACTCCATGCGGTCAGGGGGCTGAAAGGACAGGTCATCCATAACGAGAGTCTGGCGGTTGGCGTGGATTGGAGCAGATCATCACGGACCGTTGTTGCTAAAGCCAAGACCGTAGGGCAATCCAGAGGGGAAATGCTGGAAGCCATACACCAAGAGATGGCCGATTGTCAGCTCTGTCCGCTGGGCAGAACCCGGAAAAATCTTGTTTTTGGAACAGGCAATCCCGGAGCGCGGATCGTTTTTGTCGGTGAAGCTCCCGGCGCTGATGAAGATGAGCAGGGCATCCCTTTTGTGGGCAGAGCAGGCCAGCTTTTGAGCGAAATTATTGTTAAAGGCATGAAGCTTCAGAGAAAGGATGTTTATATCTGCAATATCCTCAAATGTCGTCCTCCGGGAAACCGCAACCCGCAGCCGGATGAGATCAGCAGGTGCGAACCTTTTCTCAAGAAACAACTCCAGTTGATAGCACCGGAAGTGATTTGTGCATTGGGGACGTTTGCCGCCAAGACGCTGCTAAAAACAGATATTCCCATTTCAGTGCTGCGTGGAAGGTTTCATTCCTATGAAGGAATAAAATTAATGCCGACCTATCATCCGGCCTATCTTCTGCGCAATCCGGCGGCGAAGAAGCAGGTATGGGAAGATGTAAAAATCATCATGAAGGAATTAAACCTTCCGTATTGAGCCATCAAACGAGGTAAGGCAATGAAGCAAATCCGATATGCATTAATGGCTGTTTTCATTTTCGCAGGACTTCTGGCGTGGGCAGAGGAAAAAAATCCTGTTTTCAATGTTATCACGGTGGATGGTGTCATTACGTCACCGACCGCGAAATACATTGCATCAGGCATCGAGGAAGCCGTTCGGGATAATGCCGGGGGGCTCATCATTCTGCTGGATACGCCGGGGGGCATGGATACGGCGATGCGCGATATCGCCAAGAGCATTCTGAATTCACCGGTACCCGTGATCGTTTATGTATCGCCGTCCGGAGCGCGGGCCGCTTCTGCGGGCGTCATCATCACCCAGGCGGCTCACATTGCAGCGATGGCGCCGGGAACCAATATCGGCGCCGCGCATCCTGTGGCAATCGGTCTCGGGAATTCGGGCGGAGAAAAAGATAAAACCATGACGGAAAAAATTGAAAATGATGCCGCCGCCTATGCCAGAAGCATTGCCAAAACAAGAGGCCGGTCGGAAGAATGGGTCGAAAAAGCGGTGCGTAAAAGCGAATCGATCACGGCGGAGGAAGCCTTGAAGCTGAATGTCATCGATTATGTTGCGGCGGATGTTAACACGTTACTGGCTGCCATCCACCAGAAAGAGATTCAGTTGATCGGCGGCAAAAAAATAATATCAACAAAAAACGCGGTGATTCGCGATAAAAAAATGGGGACGCGTCAGGGTATTCTTTCCGCCATTTCGGATCCCAATATATCATATCTTCTATTACTGATCGGACTGGCGGGGCTTTACTTCGAACTGTCCACTCCCGGTGCGATTCTGCCGGGCGTGATCGGCGGCATTTCGCTTTTGCTTGCGTTTTTCGGCTTGTCCACGCTGCCGGTAAGTTATACGGGAATTTTGCTGATAATATTCGGCGTCATTTTATTTATCGCGGAAATTAAAGTCATGAGTCACGGCATGCTGACGGTAGGAGGGATTATTTCATTGGTTATGGGATCGTTATTGCTGTTCGATACGCCGGAGCCGGCCTTGCGTCTTTCCTTGCAGGTATTGATACCGGCCGTTGTGGTTGTCTCTATTTTCTTTATCGTCATCATTATGCTGGCAGTGAAGGCGCAGATGAGAAAACATTTTACCGGCGCGGAAGCCATGATTGATCTGGAAGCCGAAGTAACCAGCGACATCGAAAAAGAGGGCGATGTTTTTGTCAAAGGAGAATACTGGAAAGCCGTCAGTGACGCGTCCATCAAAAAAGGCGCCAAGGTGAGAATCGTCAAGGTTGACGGCATGAAACTGGTCGTTGAAGAAATAAAAAATCAAAAATAAGGATTAGAATAAAAAGAGGAGGAATACATATGTTGGGAACTTTATCAATGCCGACGCTGGTCGTGATCGTTCTGGTCGTAATGTTTTTGGTCTCCGCAATCAAAATATTGAGCGAATACGAAAGGGCGGTTATTTTCCGACTCGGTCGAATCCGGGATGCCAAGGGGCCGGGCTTGATTATCATTATTCCCGGCATTGACAAAATGGTCCGGGTGGATATGCGGACCATTACCATGGATGTTCCTCCGCAGGACGTTATTACGAAGGACAACGTTTCCATTAAAGTCAGTGCGGTTGTTTATTTCCGGGTGATGGATGCCAATTCCGCCGTGACGAATGTGGAAAATTATCTTTACGCCACATCGCAGCTTGCTCAAACCACCTTGAGAAGTGTCTGCGGCCAGATGGAACTCGATGAAATACTTTCCGAACGGGAAAAAATTAATATGAATCTTCAGGAAATTCTCGACCGCAGCACTGAACCCTGGGGCATTAAGGTGTCGCTGGTAGAAGTCAAACATATTGACCTCCCGGAAGAGATGAAACGGTCTATGGCAAAGCAGGCGGAAGCGGAAAGAGAACGAAGAGCCAAGGTCATCAATGCCGAAGGCGAATTTCAAGCAGCGCAGAAGCTGATCGAAGCGGCTGCTTTGATGGAAACCCAGCCAATGTCCTTACAGCTTCGCTATTTGCAGACATTGAATCAGATAGCTTCGGAAAATAATTCCACAACGGTATTTCCGATACCGATTGATTTGTTTAAACCTTTTTTGAAAGATAAATAATTTCCGGAAAAAAGCAGAGACGCTTTAAATAACCAATAAACGAAAAGGAGATTCTTGCATGAGCGATAAGAAACAGAATGTGATTACGGGCGGAACGGTTTTAATTACGTTGGGAATTTTGATTTATCTGAGCAAGTCCGGAAGTTTCCCGTTCGGCCAGACCTGGCCGGTTTTGTTGATTGTCATCGGTATCTGCACGCTAATACAAAAGTTCAGAGATCTCGGCGGATGGATTATAACGCTTGCCGGGACGGGGTTTCTCTTTTATGAGTTCTACGGATTCGATGTTTCCCAGTATTCGAAATATGTGTTGCCCGGTATTATCATTTTGCTGGGCATTTTTGTGCTCCTCAGAAGAAAGAAAGGATAATACATTCGTTGTCAATTGCAAAAAAAATTAAATCATCGATTTCGAATTCTTCGATGATTAGAAAGATGTTTGAACAAGGCGCCGTGATGAAAAGAAAATACGGCGCCGATAAAGTCTTTGATTTCAGCCTGGGGAATCCCAACGTCGAGCCTCCGGCAGTCTTCAAGAGGGAATTGATTCGTCTGGCCGCAAAGCCATTGCCCCTCAAGCACGGATACGCGCCGAACGCCGGTTTTGCGGATACACGGCAGGCTATTGCCAAGCAGGTCAGTAAAACCTGCGATCTGAATTTAAGCGCCGACCATATTGTCATGTCCTGCGGCGCAGCCGGTGCGTTGAATGTTATTTTCAAATCATTACTGGATGCCAACGATGAAGTCATCGTCCCCATGCCTTATTTCGTCGAATATCCATTTTACATCGACAACTACGGAGGCGTAACAAAATTCGTCAGAACCAGAAAAGATTTTTCTCTGGACATCGAGGCGATCTCAAAGGCCATCAACAAAAAGACAAAAGCGGTGTTAATCAATTCACCGAATAACCCGACGGGAAAGGTTTACAGTTCAAAAAACATTCAGGCGCTTGCCGCCCTTTTGAAGAAAAAGGGCAAAGCGTTTCATAAAACCATTTACCTGGTTTCCGACGAACCCTATAATGAAATCGTTTATGACCGGGTAATAGTCCCCAGCGTGCTGAAATCCTACACGAACAGTATCGTTGCCTGTTCCTATTCCAAGACGCTTTCTCTGCCGGGGGAAAGAATCGGCTATATTGCCGTCAATCCGGAAATTGACGATTGCCGGGATTTAATCAGTGCTCTGATTTTATGCACCCGGATTCTGGGATTTGTTCACGCACCGGCATTGATGCAGAGAATTGTCGTGAAACTGCAAAATGCAGCGGTGGATGTAAACGTGTATCAGAACAAGCGCGATCTGCTGTGCAAAGGGTTGTCAAAAGCCGGTTATAAATTTGCCAAACCGCAAGGGGCCTTTTATCTGTTTGTCAAAAGCCCGCTACCGGATGATGTTGCATTCACTAAAATTCTTTTGCAGAAAAATATCCTGGTTGTTCCGGGAAGCGGTTTCGGCGCTGCCGGATATTTCAGGATCGCCTACTGCGTTGATGACAAAACAATTGTCAATTCCATGCGGGGATTTACAGAAGCGATCAGGGAAACTTCCGGCAAATAGCATATGCAATTCTGATCAATGACAAAGTCAAACAAAAGCCTTCTTTTGATGCGTAATTAGGGGTCAGGTTTTTTTCATCCGGTTATAATTCCAGACGACTTGGCCATTCATCGCCAGATTTAATCCAGTATTGAGCACACACAGGCCCAGCACAATCACAGGAATACGACCCGTGCTGATCGTCAAAAACTGCGTGAGGAATAAAAGCACGCCCCACGTGATGACATAGGGCAGGGTGTAGTTCATCATGATTCCGCGTGCAGACTTTTTCACTTTCACCGTTCGGCCGTAAAAATATCCGCCACACAGCCCGGCCAGAAAGATGAGCAACCAGCTCCAGAATCCCAGTGGATTCCGGGACAACATTGTAAAGACCACAAGTGCCATAAACGCCACAATCTGCCCGAAAAGAATCCACTTCGGCTTGACGAATTTTTCCTTGCGCCAGGTCAAAAGCATCAACACCACGCCCAGCACAAACAGGAGCAGGAAAAAGTACGAAACAATTTTCAGGAAAACAGCCCACATAATTTAAAATTCCCTCGTCTTCATGATTAAGCTTTCACCCTGTGCAGTTTAGCCAGCTGCGCGCCGAGCATATTGGCTACATCGTCCTTGGACATATTCAACTGGCTTTTCAATAACGCTTCGGCTTTTGCCGGAGGCAGGCCTTTGGTTTCCACCTGTTTAAAAATGTCCACCGCCTTCGTCAGGCGCGGATCCACGGCAACCTCAATGCCCTGGTTCTGCAGCGCGGCCACCCGTGTTTCGATCAGATTGCTGTATTGTTTAGTGGTCTGCCGCATGCCGTCGGCGACAAGCTGTTCGGCTTTACCGGGATCCAGTTTTGTGATGCTTTCCGCTTCCTGGTAAAGATGCGTGGACTTGTAGGAAGCTACCATTCCCGCCTGTTCCGGATCCGTAAACCGGCCGCCGGATTTCTGCAGAATGACTTCCAAATCCTGCTGCGAGGCGCCGTAGGATTCCGCTCCCACGCGATGTCCCGCTACATGGTCCATCTCATGCGCGAGTTTGTCGGCTTCGGCCTGAAAGGCTTTAAACTTTTCAGGATCCGTCGGAATCGGCTCTCCCGTTACCTTGCTGTAGAGTTCCCGATTATAAATTTCCTGGGCGTCTTTGAGGGGAACATCCTTGGTCAGATTATCCCCCGGCTTCACCTGAATGAAGCTTCCCGGCTTATTAGGATCGGGCACGATCTCACCGGGTTTCGCTTTTACTTTGACGGTAAAATCAAGATCGCTGCCAACCTTCGGTTTGGACGTGGGATTCGTGGGCTTGACAATCTCCACATCTTTGGGATCCAGCCCATAGCGCTGAGCGATTTTTTCCTTTACCACCTTATCCACATCATCCGTGATAAGCTGTTTCATTTGCTGATTATACGCATGTTTTACGGTATCATCCGCCCTATTGAGCGCTCCGATGGCGTGCTTGTCTTTCTGGCATTCCACAAGAGCTTGCTTGATTTCAGAGGGCTTGCCGCTTTTGATCGCTTCGGCCAGTTTGTCCGCTTTCTGCTGGCCTGCCTGGCGGCCCACTTCCCAGACCTGCACACGGGCCGGGTCATCGAGCTTCGGGGTAATGCGTGCCGCGTCTGCCGCCATGTCTGCTGCATTTGCGGCTTTGGCTGCATCCGATACCGTATCGGCTGTTTTGAGCGCATCCATACCGGCTTCAACGCCGGCAGCCGCCGTTTTGGTTCCACCCGAGGCAAAGTTCAAAGCAGTGTCTACTGCTCCGAATAACGCGCGGCTGACACGCTCTCCCACTGGCACATTAGGATCAAGAACTTTTTTCCAGTTGTCAATGCCCACGACCGATTCCGCAAAGGCAACCGGATCGGAAACAATGGCAACCGCCACATTTCCGGCAACGTCCGCGGCCTTGATGGCTATGCTCCCGGCGTCTTTGACGACATCACCAACCTTAACAGAAGATTCCAACGGATGGAGAATCAGATCTTTGGCCGTATCCACCGCCGCCTTGCCCACGGCTTTCCAGTTGTCTCCATTGGTTAAATCAGAAACAGTATCCCCGGCGGCTGTAATCAATGCGCCGGTTGTGTCTCTTATCCCGCGGGCGGCATCTAGTGCCATATCGCCCAACTCACCGGGAAGGGCGTCTAAATCCCTGTTCACTCCTTCGACATAATTGTCCCAGGTGTCACTAAGCTGCGTGGCAAATGAGTTGTCCAGTTCCCGCTGTCTTTCCAGCTCAGTCAGGCGCTCTCTCAACTGTTCGATTCTTTCAAGTTCGGCCTGCTTTTCCCGGATCTCGGCAAGCTTTTCCTGCGATTCGGCAATCCTGTCGGTAATGACTTTGATGTCTTTATCCGTGTTTGATTTATATTCATCCCAGGCCGCGACGCGCTGGGCTTCCATGGTTTTTCCGTCTTCCGGAGTCACCCAGCCCCAGCGATCCGACCAGACCATACCCCGGCGCATCATGGAGCGCATGGCATCGTAATCAGATTTATCCATCCAGTATGGACCGCCCTTGTCCCACGGCGGCTTATACCAGACTTTGCCCTGATACTCGAAGCCCGACGGAACGGGATCGGGGATAACTGTTTCCACAACACGGGATTCCTGAATAACGGTCTCGGGTACGAGTGCTTCCGGCTCTTTCGGGATGACCTCCACTTCCTGCACAGCCCCGGTCTCAGGTACAGAAGATTCAGTCTCTGTCACCTCACCCCCGGAGGAACTGAAAAGACCCTCCAGCGCTCCGCGAATATCTCCCGGACTCTGAAGGCCACCCATTCCCCAAAGCTGCACCAATACCCCCAAGGTCAACACCATGGACACGCCGGCCACAGCTATAAGCGCCTTCTCCGGGGAAACAGAGGCATAATCGGCAACCTCATTTTTAGATCCTAAAGAATCAACATCTTTTCCTGAACCGGGTGTTGGGGTAATTTCAGGCCAGGGATAAGGCTCGGGTTCCAGCATTTGCTTGACCTGCCGTACATCGAGCGCACGGACACGTTTGAGAATTTCCTCAGGCGAGGTCAGGAAATCCAAGCCGATTTCTCTGTTGATGTACATATTCATCACGAAATGACCATCGCGGATGAGATACTTTCGTGATTCATACAAAAGGCCCTTTCCATCCGGACGCTCCGTGTCGATGCTGATCTGAAGTGCCTCATCACCGAGCGAAACCGGAGTCGGGCCAGAAACATGTTGCGAACTGTTGGGAATTACCTTGAAACCCGGACGAAGTCGTTCATAATGTTTTTGAGCGTCTTCCGTATGAAGGAAAAAGTAGTAATCAATATGGCCTGTGCTGTTTCTTGAGCCTCCACCGATGCCGCCGGGATATTCCGACCACGCATTCGTATACACATGAAAAGTGGCCATACTGCTCTGCCCGAACCATGACGCATTCATATGCGGCATTTTTACCGCTGCGTTTCCGGTGATGATCAGGTTCGACAAAATCGGCGGAACCTTCAAGGGCGAACCCGATTTGCCGTCTCTTGGAGATGACACCGGCTCCAGATCAATAACAATTTGCTGCTGCAATCCCTTAAGTGGATTAACAATCAGTTTTTGCTCGGATTGCCAGTAATGTCTCTCCCATCCCACTACTCGATAGATGCCCGGAGGCAAAAGTGGTTTGGTGTTATCCGGATGAAACCAGTCCGCGGCCAGGTCGGACTGATAATAAACGCGGCCTTTTATGGGTTCGCCGGTTTTGGCGTCCTTGAGTATAAATGTAAACAGGACCCAGTTTTCCTTTCCTTTATCGCGATAATCAGAGGCGTCCGCGATAGCATGGGAAACAAAAAGCAATAGGATGATTAACAAAATGAGAACCGGAGTGAAAACGCGAAATGCGTATAGCACGCTCTGCACTGCAAATGCCTTCGCCTTCATGCATTCAACCGAAAAATCATTTTTACAGCGCACGACCGCAACCTCCACAGAATCTGGCTTCGGGCTTGATGCGATTCCCGCAGGCCGGGCAGAAATTTTTCTTCTTGCCCGTGGGCGCACTTTTATAATCAGGCGCGGTTGCTTGCCGCATAATTTCTTGTTGCTTTTGGCGGGGTGCCATCCACCGTTTGATTCCGCAGCGCTGTCGGGCTTCGGCAAATAGATCCCAGAATTCGTTATCCACCGGCATGAAAGACGCGCAGTGCTTGACAATCTGATGCGCCGTGACCGGATCACCGCAATCCAGAAAGAGACGGGCGGCCGGAATCAAAACAAGACATTGACCGGAAATTACCGGCTGCTGCAGAAGAAAGCGGTACTGACGCATGGCCTCTTCCTTGCGGCCGGCACTTTGGAGCGAAAGTGCGTAATTGGATCGAAGGGCTAGATTGGCCGGATCAAGGGCCAGTCCCAATTCAAAATAGTGTGCGGCGTGATCATGGAATCCTTCCTCGCCCAGACGGATTCCTTCGATGGCAGCAAGCCGCGAGAATGCATCTTTGTAGAAAATCTTTTCTTCGGGCTTTTCGATTAAATACTGCTCCAGCTCATCCAGAAGCAAATCGAGGGCGACACCCTGTGGATTAAATATTATTTCATCACGGCCTTTGCGGACAGGAAAAGGAATCGGCGGGAGATTGAGCTTTTTGCAGACACTTTCGGCTAACGCAAAAAACTGTATATTCGGCATACGTTTATTCTTTTAGAAAATGTTTTTTCTGTGCGTAATTATAGAAAAAAATGTTTTTGTGTGTCAAGAAGATTCAAGACATAAAAAATGTCGGTTTGGCCTGAGTTTTTCGGGGAATGACGATCGTATTACACCATGAATATTTGAATATTTTTGAGGCAATTTGTTACTTTTAAACTCATTGACACGTGAAATCATTCAATTTATAATTTTATCATCCATGATTAATGTCTGTAAAAAAAGGAGATTCGGATGTCAGAGTTATTTGAAAAGGTCAAGCTGGGCATAAGTAAAAGTGTCGCAAAGGCAAGCGTCAAGTCCAAAGAGTTTCTTGATGTAACAAAACTGAAAAATCAAATATCTTCTCTTCAAAATAAGAAGCAGGATGCGCTGGAGGAATTGGGCAATATTGCTTATGCAATGTTTTTGAAGAACAACATTGATACAGATATCATTAAAAATAAGGGCAATGAGATTTCGAAGATCGATGAGCAGATAAAGAATCTGCAAAATGAGATTGTTGAGGTGCAGAAGAGGGCTCAGGACTCTTTAAGGGAAGATGTCCCGTCCGCGAATACATGCGCATGTGGAGCCGTTATCCCCGAGGGTGCAAAGTTTTGTGGCGTCTGCGGCAGCAAAGTGGAAACGGCATCAATGTCTGGCGAACATCCCAAAGATCCAATTTTAGAAAGCAGATGTAAACAATGTCAGACAGAACTGGAACCGGGGGCTAAGTTCTGCGCGATGTGTGGCGCAAAAGTATCATAAAATAAATCCTTTTTTAAAAGGCGTTAAGGAAGGCAAAATGTTCATGAAAAATGGCGCCATAAGAAAACCTTACAACCTATGAAGTATTGTTTCCCGCTCTTTTTCTTAAGTAACGTATAATGCTATCGTTACTTATATTTTAAAAATCATCGTGAAATTTTTTTACAATAATACAATATCGGGGAGGGTATCGTAAAATGACGCACAATGAAAATCGAATTGTAATCATAGCGGCGCTGATTGTCGGGATATGTTTTTTAATGGGCATTGCGATCGGAGGATACTTCATCGGCAAAGGCGGCACGCGTTTTAAATCGGATACGCGGACCGTCACGGTGAAAGGACTTGTGGAAAAAGTGGTAAAGGCCGATCAGTCGATCTGGGTATTGCGTTTCCGCAGGGCGAGCGAGGATATCAAAGATGCGCAAACCAAAATCAGCGCCGACAGGGATGCCGGAATTGCCTTTCTCAAAAAACAGGGATTTAAGGATGAAGAGATCAGCCGTCAACCGACCCGCACCATCGATAAACTGGCGCGGGAGTATGATCAAAGTCAGGCAACCGAACGATATCGTTACGTCGTAACCAGCTCTCTGGTTGTAACAACCTCGAATATCGATCTCGTCATTAAAGCTTTAGGCGACACCGAGGAATTGCTGAAATCCGGCGTTGTTCTGGACGGACAGGACGAAGGAACGGCTAATCCCCGCTACGTGATCACGAAATTCAATGAATTAAGGCCGCAGCTTCTTGCCGAGGCGACAAAAAACGCGCGTATGACGGCGCAGCAATTTGCCTCCGATTCGGGAGCGCGTGTCGGTAAAATCCGTTCGGCCAATCAGGGGAATATTCAGATTTTCGGCAGCGACGGCAATGATGAGTCCGCTCCATACAGTCCGACAAGCACGCCTGTCAAAAAGATACGTGTCGTCAGCACTTTTGAATTTGAGTTGATATAGCCGGATGTAGTATTAAAAAAATGTATTATGAAACAGTTTCATAAAGGAAAATACCATTGAGAGCAATATTATTAAGATGATGAGGAGTTGAGAAAATGAAAAAATGTTCCGCCTGCGGAGAGGTTCAGGAAGCAAATGCCATTTTTTGCACGAATTGCGGACAACGTCTTGCAGAAGATTCCAACGTAAAAAAATGCCCTTCCTGTGGAACATCCAATAAACCTGAAGACGCCTTCTGCAGCGACTGTGGAAGCCGTCTGGAAGGGCCGAAAGCCCACGCGTCGGAATCCTCACCCGTGGCAACACAGCTTTTGGCGTTAAACAACGAATTTTTGTCTGTCCGGGAATCCTCTGCGGGGCAGTTTGAATTTTCTTCCGAAACGGGAGCTCGATCTGCGGTTCAACACGTGAAGATAAAATACACCGCTTTAGCGATACTTGACCCGCTAACGAAACAAATAACGTTCTGGGAAAAGATGGTAGAAAGTTCCGCCGGAATGACGGCAGGCGTTTTCGCAGAAAAGACCGTTCAAAAGGGAATCGATGTCGGAAAGAAAATTCATGGACAATTATTGTTCGGCGGTAAGTATGGTTTTGAATACGGAAAGCTCAAGGATGTTGTGAAAGATATTGCCGCCAAACACGGCTGGAATTTTAAATTGAATATTTTTAAGCCCAAATCAAAAACAGAAACGACGGGTTTGATAAATAAAATTCCTTTCATCAAAGTCCTGGGGCCAATCTTTGCTATTTTGCTGATCATGGCTATTGGACTGATCGCTTATTTCACTTTATCCGGCGATTCTTCAAAGACAACATCACAAGCCGCTCTGGAAAGTCATGATTCAGGCAAAGCGGGAAAGGCTGGCAGCATTATTTTTGGAAAAAGCAAAACAGAGGATGACTCATCTAAGCAAATTATCCAAACTGACAAGGACACGTATCGAAGCGGCGAAAAAATTCAGGTACATTATTATAACGCGCCCGGACATTCCAGGGATTGGATATGCATCGTGCCTGTCGGCTCAAGAAACACCGACGCTGGAGATTACCAATACATTCCCCGGCGTGGACAGGGTGTCTTGACGTTTCGATCTCCGGGACCGGGACGATACGAAGCGCGGGCGTTTTACAGGTACAGTCCCGGTCGTTACAGGATTACTGCGCGCTATAAATTTACCGTGGAGGGCTGAAGATCCTTCTAATATAATGATAGGTAATGCTTGATCAAAAGACAGAAAAGTGTTATAAATTAAATAATTATTTCCCGAATACAAACCTTTTTATTAAATTCGTCTGAACTTTATGGAGAAATTTGCCAATTATATCCTGAGTGAAAAGATACACGAAACCAGAAATTCTGTCATTTTTCGAGGCTATAAAGAGACAGAAGGTCTGCCCTTAATCATAAAGCTTCTAAAAACCATCAATCCGACGTCATCAGAAATTGCACGTTTCAAACAGGAATATAATCTCGTCAAATCTCTTGATGTCGATAACATTGTTAAAATAGTTGATCTGGTGGATTATGATAACCAGTATGCCATTATTGAAGAAGATTTCGGAGGCATTTCCCTGAAGGATTCTTTAAAGGGTAAAGAACTCGACCTGCAATCTTTACTGCGGATTTCCTCCAAGGTCTCCGAGACCCTGGGGCTCATTCATAAAAACAATATTATTCATCTGGATATCAAGCCCGATAATATTTTAATTAATCCGGAAAGGGATGAGGTCAAAGTTGCGGACTTCGGTATTTCCGCTGTTCTGACTCATGCCAATGACGAACTGTACAATCCGGACGTGATCGAAGGAACCCTGTCCTACATGTCGCCGGAGCAGACGGGCAGGATGAACCGGGGCGTGGATTATCGAACGGACATCTATTCGCTGGGTGTCACCTTTTATGAAATGCTGACCGGCGAGGTTCCGTTTAAATCCAAAGATCCTATGGAATTGATTCATTCGCATATCGCGAGACAGCCGTTGCCGCCGGACCATCTAAACCCGTCCATACCGCCGGTGCTGTCTTCCATTATATTAAGAATGTTGTCGAAGAATCCCGAGGAGAGATATCAGAATTGTCTGGGAATCATGGCGGATCTGGATGAATGCCTCAGACAACTCCACCAGAAAGGACAGGTTGACGATTTTCCGATTGCCACCAAAGATATTTCAATCCGGTTTAATATTCCGCGCACCCTTGTGGATCGCGACCATGAACGGATTGAACTGATGAGGTGCTTTGAAAGAACCTGCAAGGGATTAAGCGAGTTCATGCTGGTGACCGGCCAGCCGGGCATCGGAAAATCGGCGCTGGTCAATGAGATTTACAAACCGATTATTGCCAGAAAAGGGTATTTTATTTTCGGCAAATATGACCAGTTTCGCAAGGATGTTCCGTACAGCGCCATCATCCAGTCATTCCAGGGGCTCATCCGTCAAATCATTTCTGAAAGCGAAGAAAAAATTCAGGTCTGGAGGGAAAAACTGCTTGATGCACTGGGTCCCAACGGCAAAGTCATCACGGACGTCCTTCCGGAACTGGAGATGATCATTCACAAGCAACCGGAATTGACTGTGCTTGGCCCGGAAGAATCCGTTAACAGGTTCAATCTCGTCTTTCAGAAATTCATCAATGTTTTTACAACAGAAGAACATCCTCTGGTTCTTTTTCTTGACGATCTCCAGTGGGCCGATCAGGCAAGCTTGAAACTGCTGGAAAATCTGATGACCACTTATGAAACCAGGTATTTGTTTCTAATCGGGGCGTATCGCGATAATGAAACGAACGATGCGCATCCGCTGACGCTCGCGCTGGATCATATCCGCAAAAAAGGCAAGAAAATAAACAGCATTGTCCTGGGACCTCTGAATCTGACCGGCATCAACATGATCATCATGAATGTTCTGTTGTGCAATGCGGAAAAATCAATGCCGCTTGCCGAACTCATCAACAGGAAAACTGCCGGCAACCCCTTTTTCGTCATTCAGTTTCTGAAAAATATTTATGATAATCATCTGCTTCAACTGAATCCTTCCACCGGATGGGAATGGGATATCGACAAAATACGCCAGATGCAGGTTACCGAAAACGTGATTGAATTCATGGCGGAAAAAATATCGCATTTTCCGAAGAACACCCGGGAGATATTAAAAATCTGCGCCTGTATCGGCAACCGATTTGATCTGGAGCTGTTGTCGGTTGTTTCCGGAAAATCCATAGACGAAACACTGTCTGATCTGACTTCGGCAATCCAGGAAGATATGATCAGTCTTCACGGAAATATGTATAAATTCATGCATGACCGGATTCAGGAAGCCGCCTATTCCATGATTCCCGAGGAGGAAAAAAGCGCGATGCACTATCGCATCGGCGGCAATGTTCTCAAAAAAACCGATGAAAAGAATCTTCATGAAAAAATATTCTATATTGTCGATCAGCTCAACAGAGGCATCAGGTGCGTCAGCGGAACAGATGAAGAAATCATGCTGGCCAGATTGAATCTGCAGGCGGCGCAGAAATCGAAAAAATCCACAGCGTACGGTTCTGCTTCATTTTATTTGAAAACGGCCATGGGGCTTTTGCCCGAATACGCTTGGAAAAGCCATTACGAACTGACCTATGCCATATACAAGGAAGCCATTGAATGTGAATATCTCAACCTCAATTTCAGCGAAGCCGAAAAAATATTTCATGCGGTTGTGAATAATGCCCGGTCGAATATTGACAAGGCCAATGTTTACACGCTGATGATCATTCTATATACAACACAGGGAAACTACGATGCGGCACTGCATGTCGGCATGGAAGGAATGAAAATGCTCGGCATCCATCTGCCGGATAACGTCAGCGATGTCCGGGTGGGCTGGGAACTGCTGAAACTCCGCTTAAAGTTCGGTCGTCGGAAAATAGAAGATTTGATTGATTTGCAATACATTCCCATGCCCAATACGTTGGATGAAGCAAAACAGATGGCCGCGGAGTATCTGAGGGTGCATCCCGGAAAATCACTGGCATCTCCGGAAATCAACCTCTGGGAAATGCTTTCGTACGCGTATCTGGCCATTCATACCGGGACTGTGGCCTTTTACGCTAATCCCAATCTGTTTGCTTTTATCGCCATCAACGGTGTTTACAGGCTGCTGGACTACGAGATCAATTTTGAATATTCGCCGTTTGCCTATATCGCCCTGGGGTCTATTGTGGGATCCTCTCTGGGCTTCTATCAGCACGGATACCGGTTCGGGGTAGCGGCATTAAAAACCAACGAAAAAATCGCCGATACAAAGAATCGATGCCGGATAGAATTCGCATTTCCGATGTTTATCCAGCACTGGAAGAAACACGCCCGCAAAGACCTTGATTATTTCAGAAACGCTTATAAAAACGGCATTGAAAACGGCGATCTTATTTTCAGCGGTCATAATGTTAATCTGATCGGCATGACCCGAATCATGCTGGGGGACAACCTCGACGATATTCTGGAAGAATACGGAAAATACAGGGATTTTCAGCTCGGCGGCAAAGATCCTTTTATCGCGCGCAACTACATGGAAAATACGCGCATGTGCCTGTGTCTGAAAGGCCGGACCGAAAGCAGAGGAAGTTTGAACGGGGACGGCTTTGATGCAAAGGAGCAGGCCGGTTATTACAAGTCTGAAAATAATTTGCTGGGCACTTTTTACTTCTCGTTGGTCCGGTTGAGAATCAATTATCTGTTCGGCAATTATTCGGCGTGCAGGGATCTTCTTCCCGAGATGCGAAGGATTGTTCAAAAAAAGACGGCGCTGGGGAATCTTCACATCCCGGAATTCTATCTTTATTCGTCATTGACTATGACGGCATCTTATCCCGAGGCGGATCCGATGACAAAAGCCCGGTATAAAATGTCGTTGAGGGCTAATCAGATGAAAATGCTCATATGGGCCAAAGCTTGTCCGGAAAATTTTCAGCATAAATATGATCTTGTGGCGGCGGAAATGATGAAAAACAAAGGGCGCTTCCGGGAGGCGCAGAAACTCTATCATAAAGCGATTGAAGGCGCCCGGGAAAATGGATACAGGCAGGAAGAGGCCATTGCCTGCGAACGTCTGGCGCTTTTGTATCTTGATCACAGATGCAGGGATGAAGCGGGATTTTTCATGCAGAAGGCACATAAAGGCTACCTGGGCTGGGGCGCTTCGGAGAAAGCCAGAGATCTGGAGGAAAAATATCCGTCGCTTGTCCCACTGGAACAGAAACAATGGGGCACGGGAACCGTCACGGTGAGCGGTCCTTCAGGATCGATGACCATCAGCGGCGCAACCGAAACCACCGGCAGCACAAAAATGCTTGATCTGTCAACAGCCATGAGAGTCTCCCAGATCATTGCCAGTGAAATCATGCTCGACCGTCTGCTGCAGAAAATCATGCATGAGTCCATTACGAATGCCGGAGCGCAACGCGGTTATTTGCTTTTGGAATCGGATGGCGATCTGACCATTGAAGCCAGTCAGGATGTAGACAAAGGTGAGAGCCAGGTGATGCAATCCCTGTCCCTGAAAGATTGCCCCGATATCTGTCACTCCATTGTCAATTATGTCTATCACAGCGGCGAAGATATTGTTCTGGGCAATGCCGTAAAGGAAGGTCTTTTCACCAACGACCCGTACGTTATCCGCGTGCGTTTAAAATCCATTCTGTGCACGCCGATTATGAGCAAAGGCAAAATATCCGGCATCCTTTACATGGAAAACAATATCAGTGAAAACGCCTTTACGCCGGAACGACTGGAAGTGCTACGAAGTTTTTCCGTTCAGGCCGCCATATCCATCGAAAACGCGAGGCTTTTCGAACTGGCCACGACCGACGGTATGACCAAGTTGTATGTCCATCGCTATTTTCAGCTTCTGCTCGATCAGGAAATAAAACGGTCGCGCCGTCAGGACAGGAAGTTTTCACTCGTGATGATGGATATTGACAATTTCAAATCTTTCAACGACACCTACGGGCATCAGCTGGGTGACAGGGTTTTGAAAGATGTTGCTGCGGCGGCAAGGAAAGCATCGCGTTCCGAAGATGTGGCGGCCCGTTACGGCGGGGAAGAGTTTGTCATGATTCTGCCGGATACCGATTCAAAACAGGCCGTGATTCTGGCCGAGAGAATCCGGGCCGGCGTTGCGGCAATAGAAATCCCTCATGACCATCAGAAATTGCATGTCACGATCAGTCTGGGCGTGTCGACGTATCCCGATCATTCTGAAATCAAGGAAGAACTGATTCGCGCGGCGGATGCCGCCCTGTATGAGTCAAAGCACAGGGGAAAAAACTGTGTCAGTGTGTTCGAGAAGAAAAACGAAATCAATCTTCAATAGCTCCTGCGCAATAAGGAAAATCTTGTGTCATCAATCCGCGGTTCTGCACGACCGGATCGAATTGTGATTGATACGCCGGGAGCAAGTTTGTCCAAGGATGCGTTCAGTATTTAATGTCGAAATCCAAAAACAGGCCGGAGCAGGGTTCTTCCTGAATAAGAACTTCTTCCACGCGCGCATTCGGCGGCCCCTGGCGGCACCACGCCAGCATTATGTCCACGTGATCGTCTTCACCTTCAAAGACGGCTTCCACGCTTCCGTCTGACCGGTTGCGCACCCAGCCGGTGAGATTCAACCCTCTGGCCGTTTCCTGGGTGGCCGCCCGGAAAAAAACTCCCTGAACTCTGCCTCTGACATGAACATGAATTTGTTTCAATGTTACCTGCCTATCAGTTTTAAAAATTCATTTTCGCTGATGATTTGAATTCCGGAAGATCTTGCCTTGTCCAGTTTTGAACCGGGATCGCTCCCGGCGACGACATAGGTCGTTTTCTTCGTTACACTGGAATGAATTGTGCCTCCCAGATTTTCAACAATCGTTTGGGCTTCGTTTCTGCCCATGTTCTCCATGGTACCGGTAAAAACAAACGATTTCCCCTGCAAAGGTGCGCTCGTCTGAACTTCTTTTTTCTGCGGATTTATGCCGGCCTTGAAAAATTTATTCAGGACATTGATATTTTTTTGTTCATGAAAAAAATCAACGATGCTTTCGGCTATTTCCGGGCCGATTTCATGGATGGCCGTTAATTCGTCCTGGGTTGTCGAAATAAGATTCTTTATGCTGCCGTAATGATTTGCCAGAAGCTTGGCGGTGCGTTCTCCGACGTGGCGGATACCCAATGCATAGATGAATTTATCCAGAGAAGGATTTTTCGATCCGGCGATGGCTTCTATTAAATTTTGAGCTGATTTTTCCGCCTGCCGGTCAAGATCGACGAGCTGTTCTTTAGTCAGAAAATAAAGATCCGCAGGATCGGCAATCAGCTTGGCGTCAAAAAGCTGCGCAGAAACTTTTTCCCCGAGCCCTTCAATATCCATCGCGCCGCGAGACGCGAAATGGCGGATATGTTCTTTTAACTGGGCCGGGCAGGATATGTTCACGCAACGGTGGGCCACTTCTCCTTCATACCGGACCACTTCGGAGCCGCATTCGGGGCAGTGGGCGGGCATCTTAAATTGTTTCGTATCGGAGGATCTTTTCTCCGGAACAATCCGGACAACTTCGGGAATGACATCTCCGGCGCGTTGAATAACCACGGTATCTCCGACGCGCACGTCTTTTTTAAGGACCTCATCTTCATTATGCATAGTGGCGCGGCTGACCATGACACCGCCGACATTGACCGGCTCCATAATGGCGACGGGTGTCAGAGTTCCCATGCGTCCGACACCGACGATGATGTCTTTGACCACCGTCATAGCCTGTGCCGCCGGAAATTTGCAGGCGAGCGCCCAGCGCGGATTGCGCGAGACATTGCCGAGTATCTTTTGTAAAGATAGGTCATCAACCTTGAGAACAACGCCGTCGATCTCATAGGGCAGTTTTTCCCGTTGAGCGGCAATGCGCTCAAAATAATGAATGCAGGCTTCGATATTCGATGCTTTTTCAATCACGCGATTCACAGGGAACCCCCAGCCGTCAAGGATTTGCAGTGCTTCCCAGTGCGTTGAAAAATCAATGCCCTTTGCCTCGCCGATGCCATACAGGAAGATATTGAGGGGGCGGCGTGCCGTAATTCTTGAATCAAGCTGACGCAGCGATCCGGCGGCCGCATTGCGGGGATTGGCAAAGGGTTCCTCACCGTCTTGGGTACGGCGCTGATTGAGTTTTTCAAAGGGGTCTTTTTCAATATAAACTTCGCCGCGAATTTCAATGAAAGAAGGAAGCTGATATTCCGATGTTTTTTTCATAAACAAGGGCAGGGAAGAGATCGTTTTGAGATTTTGCGAAACATCTTCGCCGGTCGTACCGTCACCGCGTGTCGCTCCCTGCTTGAAAACGCCGTTTTCGTAGATCAAATTAACCGCGAGGCCATCCAGCTTCGGTTCGGCGATATAGCCTATATCGTTAACTCCGGCCAGTCTTTTAAGGCGCTGGTCAAATTCGATAATTTCGCCTTCGGAAAAAGCGTTGGCCAGACTGAACATCGGCGATGGATGATGGAAGGGGGCAAATTTACTCAAAGGGGCTGCGCCGACTCTTTGAGAGGGAGAAGACGGTGAAAATGCCTCAGGGTAACGATTTTCCAGGTCCTGAAGCTCACGCATCAACCGATCGTATTCGGCATCGGAAATTTCAGGCGAATCCTGTTGATAATAACGCCTGTTATGGTATTCGATCGTTTTTCTCAGATCGATAATTCTTTTTAAATCCGATGATTTATCCATTATTTAACAAGTGTCAGATAAGATTTTGTTTTTATCTTTTTTTGCGGTTTTTCCGCTTTTGCAGAAGATTTTTTATGCAATAAATTATCGTTAAAAATTGCGTTTTTAGCTCTCACGGCATTGATAATCGAGAAGATGATAACCGCTTTTTCCCATTCGGCGGAAGGCGAAAAGTTTTCGACCTTATTTTTATATTGAGCCCAGAGCGAGGTCAGCGAAGCCTCGTCAAAATGCAGGATATTTTCAGCTATTTTGTTCAGAGTTTTTTCCAGATTGTTCATGATCGAAATATTAACTTTACTTGCCGGTAATGTCAAATTAAAGCTTTATTCCTTTAATGAAATCATATTTGGATAGCACACAGGATAATTCAACCAAAGTGTTTCAGTTCGCTTCATTCCTGAATATTGAATATCATTCTTGGCGTGTTTCACTAATTTTAAAGCTTGTTTTTTTTGCCGCAAGCAGTTAAATGACGCCATGGTTTTTACGTTATGGAAGGCAAAAAAATAAAAATAGGAGTCATATCCGATACGCATCTTGATGATTATGATCCGAAGATGCAAAAACGTATTGCCGGCTATTTTGACGATGCGGACATGATTTTGCATGCCGGCGATATGGTGGATTTGAATGTTTTAAAGATGTTTGGAGATAAGGACGTCAAAGCCGTCTGCGGTAACATGGATAGTTCTTCCGTGAGGAAAACATATCCGGATCATTTGCTTTTTGAAATTAAGGGATTTAAAATTTTACTGACTCATGGCTGGGGATCACCCTGGGGGCTGGAAGAAAAGATAGCCGCCCGGTTCAAGAATGTCCATTGTATCGTTTACGGGCACACGCACAGGCCGTCCAATCATCTAGAAAACAACGTACTTTTCTTTAATCCCGGTTCGGCGGCGGACAGCTTTTTCAATTCTTCAAAAACCATCGGCATATTAGAAATTGACAAACAGATAACGGGTAGGATAATAAAAATATAAATTAAAAAAACGGCGAGTTTCAAATATGGAAACAATTTTTGCGCCTTGGCGTATGGAATATATCAGAGGGGAAAAAGTCAACGGTTGCGTCTTCTGCAAGTGTTCCGTCCGATGTGACGAGTATATTTTGTTTGAAGGCAAAACCGCTTACGTGATGATGAACAAATACCCTTATGTGAACGGACATCTGATGATCATCCCCCAGCGGCATGTCGGGCAAATTGAAGATTTGACGCAGGAGGAGAAAAAAGAGATCTTTGATCTTCTGGACGCTTCCGTTAAAGTGCTCAAAGAGGCAATGAACCCCAACGGATTCAATATCGGCATCAATATCGGCAAAGCCGCCGGGGCAGGCGTCGAAGAACATTTTCACGTGCATGTCATTCCGCGATGGGAGGGCGATACAAATTTCATGAGCGTCGTTACCAATGTCCGGGTCATTCCGGAAGCACTCGATGAAACCGTTGCCAGCCTTACGCCTCTTTTTAAAAAATATTGCAGGGAGGCATAGAATGAGAGTCGTTTATCTGATCCTAGTCATTCTTTTTTCTTTTCTAATTGTTACGTTTTCTCTGCAGAATTCGGCCAGAGTTCAATTGCAGTACTATCACTATCTCAACATCGACGTACCTACCTATATGATCATCTTCGCATCTCTTCTGATCGGCGTTATTATCACGGCGTTTTGGGGCATCGTGGAACGTTTTCGCCTCAACCGCACAATCAACCGCCTAAATAAACTGGTCCGCGATTTGCGCAGGGAGATTCAGGCCACCGAAAAACCGCTGATGATCAATGATGTCAAAACACCCCAGCCATAACAAAGGTCCAGCTGAAACGGAGGTCCGGTTTATCACGGATGCCAGTCTGGCTGGTCTGGCCAAATGGCTAAGGGTTCTGGGGTATGACACGACCGTCTTTCACCAGACCGCCGGACGTTCCATGATGCGCTGTGCGGACAAGGAAAACAGAATTCTGTTGACCAGAAGAGCGGACATGGTTGAGCGGCAGTTCTCCGGCAGTCTTTTTTTAATTAAAGATCTTGAGGTCGGCAAGCAACTCAAGGCGGTCATCGAGCGATTCGCCTTGAAAATCGACAGGGATAAAATGTTCGGGATTTGTCTGATCTGCAATGAAAAACTGCTTCCGGTTTCGCGGGAAAAGGTACGGGATCTGGTTCCGCCTTATGTCTTTGAAAACTGTTCCCGGTACAATGAATGTCCCCGTTGCAAAAAAATCTACTGGATGGGAACGCATTCCCGAAACGCCTTCCGCTTCATGGAACAGCACATTCCGAATCATCTCCCTTGATTTTTTCGATGGCGTGTTTCAGCGCCGGCAGGACAACCGCAAGATTCTCACGGACGCTTTTGGGACTTCCGGGAAGATTTAATATCAGGCTTTTTCCGCGAATTCCCGCCACGGCGCGGGAAATCATGGCATGGGGCGTAACGCGCATGCTCTCATGGCGCATGGCTTCCGCCATGCCGGGGATTTGTTTGTCAATGACGTCCAGTGTCGCATCGGGCGTCACATCGCGGGGGCTGACACCGGTGCCTCCGGTGGTGAGAATCAAATCCAACTGTTTGACATCTGAACAATCGATGATTGTTTTTCTGATCTGGTCTTTTTCATCCGGAATGATGATGGTGTGCCTGATTTCAATGGCGGCGCCTGCCAGCATTTCTGCTATGGCAGGGCCGCTTAAATCGTCACGTTGGCCTTGAGAGCCTTTGTCACTGACTGTTATAATTCCGGCACTGATCATGAGCTGATTCCTGTGATTATTCTTCTTCCTTATCTTTCTTATACGCGGCAATGATTTTTTCAGCGATGAAAGCGGGAACTTCCTCGTAATGAGAATGCGTGTACGTGAAATTGCCTCTGCCGCTGGTCATGGATCTGAGATCCGGTGCGTACTTTAAAATTTCAGCGAGCGGAACCTGGCCTTTGATAATCTGGTTGGAACCTTTGGCATCCATGCCCTGAACGCGGCCGCGTCGGCTGTTGAGGTCTCCGATCACATCCCCCATGTATTCGTCGGGAACTTCGATTTCGATATTGACGATGGGTTCCAGAAGAATCGGTTGACAATCCATGACCCCCTTTTGAAAAGCCATGGAACCGGCGATTTTAAAGGCCATTTCCGACGAGTCTACTGTGTGATAAGAACCGAATGTAAGATTTATTTTAAAATCCACTACCGGATAACCGGCGATCACGCCTTTGGCCGCCGCTTCCACAATGCCTTTTTCAACGGCCGGACGATATTGTCCCGGAATAACGCCACCGACTATTTTGTCATGAAACTCAAAACCGCCTCCGCGGGGCAGGGGTTCGATATCGATCCAGCAATCGCCGAACTGTCCGCGTCCGCCGGATTGCTTCTTGTATTTTCCCTGTACGTTGGTTTTTCCCTTAATCGTTTCTTTATAGGGGATCTTAGGCGTGTTCAGATTGACTTCAACGCCGAATTTTCTTTTCATTTTTTCGATGGTGACTTCAATATGCACCTGTCCCATGCCGGAGAGAATCATTTCCTTGGTTTCAACATTCCGGGTGAACTGAATGGTCGGGTCTTCTTCCGTCAGCCGGTGAATGGAGGAAGCAATCTTGTCTTCATCGCCGCGCGATTTCGGTTCGATCGCAAACGACATGATCGGCGGAGGAACAGGGACTTTCTCGAAAATGATGGGAGATTTTTCATTGCAGAGGGTATCGCCTGTTGTTGTTTCCTTTAATTTGGCCACGCCGGCGATATCGCCGGGAATCAATTCTTCCGTTTGTTTCTGGTTTTTCCCTTCGAGGAAAAAGATATGCCCGAACTTTTCCGTCATTTTCCGGGTTGAATTATAAACCGGCGAATCGGAATGAAGCTTTCCGGAATAAACACGGAAGAGAGTCAGCCTCCCGGCGTAAGGATCGGCAATCGTCTTGAAAACGATAGCCGAGAAGGGCGTATCTTCATTGGGCTGGCGTTCTTCAACGTTGTCCGTTCCCGGTTTCGTTCCCTTGATTGCACCGCGATCGACAGGCGATGCGAAAGCATCCACGCACAGGTCCAGAAGCATGGAGATGCCGATGCCTTTAACCGCGGAGCCGCAAATGACCGGAATGAAACTTCCCGACGCAACGCCTTTTTTCAATCCGGCTTTTAACTCTTCATCGGAAAGTTCACCGCTTTCCAGATATTTATTCATCAGTTCATCATCGGATTCGGCAATGTCTTCCACCATGGAATCGTGCAGGAGCTTTACGTCGTCTTTCATGTCCGCGGGAACATCGACGGCTTTGCCGATGCCCTTATTGTCGCTGAACAGGTAAGCTTTCATGCCGATTAAATCAACAATGCCGTTAAATTGATCTTCGGAACCGATGGGAAGACAGACGGGGGTTGCTTTTCTCTTTAATTTATTCTTGATGCTGTCGAGCGCGGCGTTGAAATTAGCGCGTTCCCGATCCAGTCTGTTAATGAAAATAATACGGGGTAGTTTGAACTCATCGGCAAGTTCCCAAACTTTTTGTGTCTGGAACTCAACACCGCCGACAGCGTCAACCACGACGACAGCATTTTCCACAACGCTCATGGAGCATTTTATATCATAGGCGAAATTGGAGTCACCCGGCGTATCAATAAAATTGATTTTGTGCTTTTGCCATTCGGCAAAATTTGCCGCGGAACTGATGGAGCCCCGCCGTTTTTGTTCTTCAGGCTCATAGTCCATGCAGGAGGTTGCATCATCAACGCGCCCTAATCGTTCACTTTTCCCTGAAACATACAATATGGATTCACAAAGAGATGTCTTTCCGGTTCCGCCGTGACCGACCACAGCTAAATTTCTGATTGATTTTGTTTCGTATTTTGCCATGAAAACTCCTTTCAATGCTTTAAAAAGACAATTCAAATTGAATTTGGGCTGTTTAACGTATAAGGGAAGTAAAATCAAGACAAATTTGATATTTGCTATTCCAGAGACTTGATGAACCGTTCAGGGAAGTGCTTGAATATGATGAAAATAATCAAGGGGTGATGGAATTCATGTGGTCGTGAGCTCAATGTTAGGTTGCATGAGCTAAATACAGACTTGTCTCCTTTCTTGCTTTCACGATTTGTCGGCTTTAAAGGTCGAGATTAAAAATTTAACCCCATATTTTTCCGACATAAGGCAATGAAATATATATCCAATCTATTATGGATAAAATAGCTTATTCCGCAAAAAATGATTTGCCGTTCAATCCGGAGACGTTGTTGATAAAAGATTGAAATTTAAAAAGGCAGAATCATTAATGATCCTGCCTTTGAAATACTTCTCATATTTCCCTTGAAGATGAACCGTATTTTACATTACTTTAGCTTTAAGTTCATTCAACTCATCTCTCATGTCGGTAATTGTTTTCTGCTGCGCTTGCACTACTTTTGTTAGTACTGCCACGATATCCATAGCGTATAGTCCTTTACGGTCGTTTGTGGCAACAAGATGCGGAACATCTTCGGCAATGAAGCCTACACGTTGTTCCTGAGGACATTCCTTGTATGTAAACGTAACAGGATTAAGCGCCGTGACTGCTTTCACAGCATCTTCCTTGTTTAGGTAGTTAATATTATCCTTGAAGTGTTTGCTGCAAGCATCTGGAGGAGGAACGCCTTTTGAAAGTGCTTCCTCATTATACGTGAACGTAACGGGATTGAGCCCTTGAAGCGCTTCTAGGGCATCTTCGGATTTCAACTCCTGAATATTATCTTTATGCTGTCTGCTGGACGGTTGTGGAGGAACTCCTTTTGAATTTTTCAAAGTTATCTCCTTTCATGTCTTATTATTTTTAATATGTTAAACTTTAATATTTATCAAAAAAAGGGGGCCGAGTATTTGTTTGGCTCTTGGCTCATGCCAACAGTTTCGAATTCTTGGGCCTTTAGAAGCATATTTCTGTTCCTGATTATATTCTGCTTTGTTTTTGTGATCACGCTTTCCACAATACGGGTAGAGAGTGACAGCAGCGCCTAATCATTAAAAGCTATTTTTTGAAAACCTGTGATGTCTTTTGGATTTTTAATATGATATTTTAATAAACAATTTCATATTTTTTGTCAATTCTTTTTTTAACTCAGAATCCTTCTTTTGCATCGGGTTTAGCGCCGAATCTATTGTATGTCGGATGCGGTGTGCAGAGAAATGCGGGAACAGGGCGAGAGAAATATGAGGAAGTTCATATTATGTGGACCTTTTGCCGTTATTCGCTTGAATATCTAAACCTTTTACTATAAAGACGCGTTGATGATTGATTATGCAAAAGAACTGAATCCGGAACAGTATCGTGTGGTCATGGAAGAGGGCGGTCCGCTGCTGGTTCTGGCCGGGGCCGGAAGCGGAAAAACCCGAACGCTTACTTATCGAGTCGCCCGCCTGCTGGAAAGCGGCGTTGCGCAGGAAAACATTTTACTGGCCACTTTCACCAATAAGGCCTCTCATGCCATGCTCAACCGGGTGGAGAGCCTGATTCACGCCGAGACGAGAAATATCATGGGCGGCACATTTCACCATGTTGCCCATCTGATTTTGAGAAGGCATGCGCATTACCTTGGCTATAAAACAAATTTTTCGATTGTGGACAGTGAGGATGCCCGACAGATCATTTCCACCTGTATGGCCGAATTAAAAATAGACCCGAAATTAAGCAAGTTCCCCAAGAGTAATATCGTAGGGGACATCATCAGCCTGTCTGTCAACACGGAAACTACCGTCGAAAATGTTCTGATGTCACGATACCCGTTTTTTCTCCATCTAATGGATGAAATTATTCAAGTTGCTTCTCTTTATGAACAAAAGAAGAGGGAGCTGGCCGTCATGGATTTTGACGATTTATTAAGCAATTGTCGCATGCTCCTTCAGGAAAACGCTGATGTTCTGAAAAATCTTTCCGGCCGGTTTCAGTATGTCCTGGTGGATGAATATCAGGATACCAATCTTATTCAGGCGGATCTGATCGATCTGCTGGCCTCTACGCACAAAAACCTGATGGTGGTCGGAGACGATTCCCAGAGTATTTACTCCTTTCGTGGTGCCGATTTCAACAACATCATTAATTTCCCCCATCGTTATCCGGACTGCAAAATATTCAAGCTGGAAACAAACTATCGCAGTACGCCGGAAATACTGCATCTGGCAAATTTAAGCATCACCAATAACGAAAAACAATTTCCCAAGGAACTCAAGGCTGTGCGCAAAAACGGCATGAGGCCGGTGATTGTTTCCGCGCAGAATGTTGTTAAACAGGCGGATTTTGTGGCCCAGCGGGTTACGGAACTGATGCGGGGCGGCGTGCCGCTCCGGGAAATCGCCGTGCTTTACCGGGCGCATTATCATTCGATGGAAATGCAGATGGAATTTGTCCGGCGCGACATTCCTTTCGATATGCGTTCGGGCATTCGTTTTTTTGAACAGGCGCATATTAAAGACGTAACGTCCTACATGAGGGTTCTGGTCAATCCCCGCGACGAACTGGCCTGGCGTAGGTTGCTGATCATGTATCCCAAGGTGGGCAAGGCCACCTTCAATAAAATATGGCATTATCTGAAGAAGGAAGACAATCCGCTGAATGCTGTCTTGAGTGAGGACTTCATCAAGGCGATGTCCAAATCCGCAAAACCCGGTCTGGAAGAATGCCGGAAAACGATCCGGCAGCTTCTCGATCTTCCTGAAAATGAACGGATTCCGGAAAGGATTATCGATGTGTTGTTAAACAGAGGCGGCTACCGGGTTTATCTTCAGGATAACTATTCCGATGCATCATCCAGAGAGGAAGATTTAATTCAGCTCGGAAATTTTTCCGCCCAGTTTCTGCAGATGGAGGACTTCCTCAACGAACTGGCGCTTCTGACCAATATGGCCAAAGAAGAGAACATCGGGGAAGAGGACGATGAAGACAAGGTTGCCTTAAGCACCATTCATCAGGCCAAGGGGCTGGAGTGGTCGTATGTTTTTCTGATCTGGTGCGCGGATGGCATGATTCCGTTGCAGAAGGCGTTGAAAGAGCAGGACGGCGAGGAAGAGGAAAGAAGGCTCTTCTATGTGGCGGTGACCCGGGCCAAAGATCAACTCTATTTATGCTATCCTGCCCTGGATTATACGCGTTCCTCAGGAGTTCTCAATATGGCTCCCTCCCGGTTTATCCGGGAAATCGCGCCTCTTTCAGAATACGATGCGGACCGGCCTTTTGAACAGTGGATGTTATGTGATGATTATTAAGAAATTGCACATTCAAAAAAGAGCAATATGTTTTTAAAAATCCTATCATCCTGGTCACTCTGGAATCCGAAAAAGCCGTCCGTAAAGTGAATGATCTGGGGCGGCGTTATCAAGCTTTTTATGTTGTAATTCCCGGGGTGTCCATTATATAAGTTGATACCGTTGTAACGTGGAGGGGGGAAATATGCGCGTTATTATAGTGGGCGCCGGAGAGGTCGGATACCACATTGCCAAAAAACTTTCCGATGAAAAAAGAGACGTTGTCTTAATTGACAAGGATCCGGGCAAGATCAGACGGATCAACGAAAACCTTGATGTCCAGGCTTTTCTTGGATCGGGCACAAGTCCCAAAATGTTGCGGCAGGCAGGCATTCAGGATGCGCAACTTCTTGTGGCCGCAACCGATATGGACGAAGTCAATCTCATTGCGTGCCTGCTGGCGCGCAACCTGAACAGATATGCGGTAAAAATAGCGCGTGTCAGAAATCAGGAATACCTTCAGGAAAAATCATTATTCAGCAAAGATCTTCTGGGCGTGGATCTGATCATCAATACCCAGTCCATGATGGTCGAGACCATTCTCAACCTTATGGATATTCCGGGCGCATCGGAGGTGATTGATTTTCTGGGGGGCGCCGTCAAGTTGGTCAGCTTTCTGATTTTCGAGGATTCCCCGCTGGCGGGTAAAAAACTCAGCGAGCTGAGCAATCAGGAAGGAAAATTGCTGGTTGGCGCAATCGTCAGGGGACATAAAATCCTTATTCCCAATGGCAATGATACCATTCAACCCATGGACCTGGTTTATTTTGTCATCAAAAAATCGGAATTAGACCAGACACTCTCCCGTCTTCACATGCCTGCCAAGCCGATGAGAAATGTGATCATTGTCGGAGCGGGAGGAACGGGCATGGCCGTGGCCAAAGCGCTCGATCAAAGACGTTTGAATGTCAAATTGATTGATCAGGACGGGGCCAAGTGCAAGGAAGCCAACAGGCTTCTTGAAAAAGTCGTTGTGATCAAGGGAGACGGCGGTGACCGGGACTTGCTTATCGAAGAGAATGCCCGCGCAATGGACATGCTGATTGCCGTAACCGACGATGAAGAAAGCAATGTCCTGATCTCGCTTTTGGCAAAGGAATTGGGAACAGCACGCACCATCACCAGGGTCAGCAAACTCAGTTACATGCATGTCGTCTCCAACGTCGGATTGGATACGGTCATCAATCCCCGCATGGCTGCCGTCCGCGCCATTCTGCAGTACATCCGGCGGGGCAAAATCATTTCCGTGGCTCCTTTAAGGGAAGAGCAGGCTGAGGCCATTGAAGCGGAAGCTTTAGAAACATCCGATATTGTCAATGTTCCCTTATCGAAGGTTGACTTTCCTCCCGGCGCAATCATCGGCGCTATTTTACGCGGGGATGCAATTGTTATCCCCACCGGCAGTACCGTGGTGCTTCCTCATGACCACCTGATTATCTTTGCCGTGCAAAAAGTCATCAACAAAGTGGAGAAACTTCTTACCGTCAAGCTGGAGTACTTTTGATGAAAACCGGTTTAATCGTCTACATGATTGCACTGCTGGTATTCTATCTCGGCGTTTCCATGTTTCTGCCGCTGTTTGTAGCGCTTGTGTATCAAGACGGCAGCGCCTTCGCTTTTTTTGTTTCCATCCTGATTGCATGTTGCCTGGGAGGCGTTGTCTATCTTTTTACAAGGGGTCAAAAAGATTTTCATTTGACGCATCGGGACGGCTTGGCCATTGTCACCTTTGGATGGATCGCCGCGGGGTTTATCGGGACGCTGCCGTATCTCCTTTCGGGATCGATTCCGGACTTTACAATGGCTTACTTCGAATCCGTCTCCGGGTTTACAACGACCGGGGCGAGCATTCTCAAGGACGTGCAACATTTGCCGCCCGCAGTACTTTTCTGGCGCGCTCAAACGCAGTGGATGGGCGGCATGGGGATTATCGTGTTATCCATCGCCATTCTTCCGTTCCTGGGGATCGGCGGCATGGAACTCTATAAGGCTGAGACGCCGAGTCCCGTTGTGGACAAATTAACGCCGCGGATTTCCAGCACAGCCAAATTGCTCTGGAAAATTTACATTTTTCTCACGCTTTTTCTGATTATTTTACTGTTGCTGGGCGGTATGCCGCTTTATGATTCCATCTGCCACAGTTTTGCTGCGATGCCGACGGGTGGATTTTCGACGAAAAACGTCAGTGTCGGATATTACCAGAGCAGTTATATCGATTATGTCATTCTCCTGTTCATGTTCATTGCCGGCGTGAACTTCTCGCTGCATTATAAACTGGTCAGCGGGCATCCGAAACAATTTTTCCGGGATCCGGAATTTCGCGTTTACCTTTACATCACCGTGATTGCCATTCTCGTCGTGTCTGCCAATATTTACGGGACGGTTTATCCCCGGATACAGGATGCTTTACGCTATGCATCATTCCAGGTTGTTTCCATCATGACAACCACCGGATTTGTAACCGCAGACTTTGAACAATGGCCTGTCTTTTCGCAATTGATACTCTTTGTCTTTATGTTTCTGGGAGGGATGGCCGGGTCAACCGCGGGCGGTATCAAGATCATGAGGATCATCCTGCTTGTCAAGCATTGTTATCTGGAAATATTCAGAATTATTCATCCTCATGCCACGACGATGGTCAAACTCGGCAGGACGCCGGTTTCCCAGACAATCATGAGAAGCATTTGGGGCTTCTTTATTCTCTATCTGGTCATTTTCATGATCGGAGCTATTGCACTGGCGGCTCTCGGCCTGGATATCATTTCAGCGCTGACCGCTATGGCAACCTGTTTAGGTAACGTCGGGCCGGGGTTGGGCAGTGTCGGCCCCATGGACAATTATTCGGTTATTCCCGTGACAGGCCAGTGGATTCTGATTGTGTCGATGCTGCTGGGACGTCTGGAAATTTACACCATTATTGTTCTGCTGATGCCTGCCTTCTGGCGCAAATAATGCCCGGCTGAAAGCGTTCGGTTCGCGAGGCCGTTGCGTTTTGTTTGAAAGATAAACATCTCTATCTGACGGAGCCGCGCCGGAGCAATGTTTCACGTCTTTACAAGACGCGGTTATGATCAATGGTGGCCATGCTTGGCTTTGGATTTCATTTCTTTGTATTCTTCATGCAGCGCGATGTGATCCATGTCCTCCATATCTTCCGCTCTCTTGACCCAGTCTTCGAATTTAATATCCACACCGAAAATACCCACCATCTCATCGTCAGTATTAAAAATAGGGGCGGAAACCGTGAAGCATAAAACACCGGTCATTTTGGAAATGAAGAAATCGGAGACGTAGACCTCGCCGGTGCGCAGGGGATTGATAAACCACTGCCTGTCGGACTGGTCGGTTCCCACGCCGTAATTTTCATATTTGGCGCGATCGGCGATATCGGTAATATTTCGTGTCGTTTTCCGGCCGTTCATATCCACAACGTAGGCAAATTGAACGGAAGGATATTCGTCGACGAATTTCTGCATCAGAGGTTCCTGTTTTGCCGTATCCATGGTTTTCATCAAGGGTTGTTCAATGATGTGCGTAACGGCGGCAACAGCGGCTTTTTCTGCAATGTATTTGATCTTTTCCAGCTCGGACATGAAGCGTTCCGGCAGGTAAAGACGGACTTTCTTTTCCATTTCTTCAGGCGATATGGAAGTAATGCGTCCGGATTCATACTGTTCCATAACCCACTTGTGAATTTTGGAAACACCGGGATGCCTCTTGTCCACCGTTTTATTGCCTTCCAGATTAAAACGCTGGTTGATCCAGAACGCAATACCGGCGTTGCCGGATTTGTCCGTGATGGTCGTGGTGATCGGTCGTTTTAAAATTTTTCGCGTATCAAAGATATTGTAAATTTCTTCGCATTTGATGAGACCGTCGGCATGGACACCGGCGCTGGTGACATTGAAGCCCGACCCGACAAACGGATAATTATGGGGTATCTTCACGCCGATTTCCTTTTCGAAATAGTCCGCAATATCGGTGATGACGGTGGTGTCGATACCGTTTCTTCCTTTCAGGGCGATATATTCTATAATTAACCCTTCAATCGGGGGATTACCGGTTCTTTCGCCAAGACCCAGCAGCGTGGAATTGGCGGCGCTGCAACCGAAAAGCCAGGCGGTGGTTGCATTGATCATGGCCTTGTGAAAGTCGTTGTGTCCGTGCCATTCCAGCAGATGGCCGGGAACGCCGGCGTCATGAATAAATGCATGGACAAGCTTGTCGACGCTGCGGGGAAGGGCGGCGCCGGGATAGGTGATACCGTAACCCATCGTGTCGCAGAGCCTGATTTTGATGTCGATGCCGCTTTCCTCCCGAAGCTTCATCAACTGCTGGGCAAAAGGAATGCAAAAACCGTAAATGTCGGCGCGGGTGACATCTTCAAAGTGGCAACGGGGAATAATGCCAAGGTCCAGAATGGTTTTGACAATTCCCAGATAATCATTCATGGCCTGGCTTCGTTTTTTGTTGAGTTTCAGAAAGATGTGGTAATCCGAGACGGAAGTCAGAATGCCCGTTTCCTTCAGGCCGAACTGCTTGACCAGGGGAACATCGTCCTTGGATGCCCTGATCCAGCTGGTGATTTCCGGATAACGCAGATTGAGGGCCATGCATTTTTCCACGGCATCTTTGTCCTTCTTGCTGTAGAGAAAAAATTCCGATTGACGGATGACCCCGTTGGGCCCGCCCAGCCTGCTCAATAACTGGAATATGGAGGCAATTTGTTCGGCGGTATAGGGAGGGCGGGACTGCTGCCCGTCGCGGAAGGTCGTATCCGTAATGAAAATTTCCTGCGCCGGTTCCATGGGAACGGTTTGATGGTCGAAAACAATTTTACTGACTTCCGAATAAGGGAATATCTCTTTGTACAAATTGGGTTGGTCCACATCGACCAATGCCGCTTTTTTGATTTTACTTTTTTGCGCAGCCGTCGGTTTGTTCTCCTTCTTTATTTTAGCCATGTATATCTCCGGTATTGAATGTGTTCATTCCTGGTTTTGTAAGTCAGCGCGGCTCATACGAACGGTACAGACGCGCTGATTCTGCGTATGGGCATTTTGCTTAAACGATTTTTATCGATAACTCCATTAATTGTTCAATGCTGACTTTTGACGGCGCATCGGTCATCAAACAGGCGGCTTTCTGGGTTTTCGGGAAGGCAATGACATCGCGGATCGATTCCGCCCCGGTCATGATCATGGTCAGCCTGTCCAGACCGAACGCCAGACCGCCGTGAGGCGGTGCTCCGTATTCGAGGGCATCCAGCAGGAAACCGAATTTCAGCCGGGCGTCCTCGTCGCTGAGTTTCAGTGCGCTGAAGACCTGAGATTGAACATCTTTGTGGTGGATACGAATGCTGCCCCCGCCGATTTCCGAACCGTTGAGCACAAGGTCGTAAGCCCTGGCGCGAACCTTCCCCGGATCGGCGGTTAAAAGCGGCAGATCCTCCAGAAAGGGCGACGTGAACGGATGATGTGTGGAGACAAAACGTTTTTCCGTTTCCGAATATTCCATCAGGGGAAATTCCGTAATCCAGGTGAAGGCCAGCGCTTTGGGATCAATCAGTCCCAGTTTTTTGCCCAGATGAAGCCGCAAATTCCCCAGGGCATCGGAAGCAACTTTGGGTTTGTCTGCGATGAAGAAGATAATATCGCCCTCCCTGGCGTCCAGGGCATTACCGATGGCCTGCACTTCGTCGGGCTTAAGATATTTAAAAACAGGCGATGTCCAGTCGGCGGCGTTGATCTTGGCCCAGGCCAAACCGTTGGCGCCGTAAACGGCCACAACATCTTTCAAGCCGTCAAGGTCTTTCCGGGAAAGTACGGAGGCCTGTTGCGCTTTGATGGCTTTGACGACGCCGCCGCCGGAAGAAGCGACTTCCGCAAAAAGCTTAAAGCCGGAATCTTTGACGATGGACGTCAAATCCACAATTTCCATGCCGAACCGCACGTCGGGATTGTCTTTTCCGTAGCGGCTGACGGCATCGGCATACGTCAGACGGGGCAGGGGAAGGGCGAGGTCGATATCCAGGCAGCTCTTGAAAATAGCTTTCATCAGCCCTTCCATCATCTGCATGATGTCGTCTTCGGTAATGAAAGACATTTCCACGTCAATCTGCGTGAATTCCGGCTGCCGGTCGGCGCGCAAATCCTCATCCCGGAAACATTTGACGATCTGGTAATAACGGTCGAAACCGGAAATCATCAGCAACTGCTTGAAGATTTGCGGCGACTGCGGCAGCGCGTAAAACATGCCCTTGTAAATTCGGCTCGGCACCAGATAATCGCGCGCTCCTTCCGGAGTGCTTTTTCCCAGAAACGGAGTCTCCACTTCAATAAAACCGTTTTCTTCGAAATAGCGCCGCGCCGCCGCCGCCATTCTGCTGCGCAGAAAAAGATTTTTTTGTATCGCCGGACGGCGCAAATCCAGATAACGGTATTTCAAACGGATATTTTCAGAAATTTCTTCATCATCGAAGGAGAAGGGCGGCGTTTTGGACTCGTTCATGATGTCCAAATCGGAGACGAGGACTTCGACTTCCCCGCTTTTCAGGGACGGATTTTCCATGCCGTCCGGTCGCCTGCGCACCTTACCTTTGACGGCCAGAACAAATTCAGAACGGATTCGATGGGCTTCCTTATGGGCTTTTGCGTTATCGGGATTAAAAACCACCTGCACCATGCCTTCGCGATCCCGTAAATCGACGAAAATAACGCCGCCGTGATCGCGCCGGCGATGCGTCCAGCCCATCAAAACGACGTCCTGGCCGATCAGTGAAGCATCAAGATTTCCGCAGTAGTGTGTCCGTTTATCAGTCGTTAAAAATTCAGCCAAAACTTTTTACCTCTCCTTGATGATTTTTATTATGGATTCATGCAGGCCATTCATGGGAATATCCTGCTGTTGTTTTGTCTGCATGTTGCGCAAGACAACCTGTTTTTCTTCAATTTCCTTGTCGCCGAAAATGAGAGCATAGGCGCTGTTGAGCTTATCCGCTCGTTTCATCTGGGACTTGAGACTCTTGTCCGAGTAATCCATCTCCGCGGATAAGCCGCAAACTCTGAGCCGGTTGGTCAAACCGAAGGCGATATGCTGTGCATTCGCGCCCAGCGCCGCAATGAAAAGATCGGTTGTATAGGTATCCTTCCGGTTTTCCGGCAGGCAGGCGACCAGACGCTCAAAACCGACGGCAAAGCCTATTCCGGTTACGTCCGGCCCCCCCAGAAAGCTGACCAGGCCGTTGTAACGCCCTCCGCCGGCAACGGCGTTCTGGGCGCCCAGGATGCCGGTGGTGACTTCAAAGGCCGTCCGGGTGTAGTAATCCAGCCCGCGGACCATTCTGGCGTTGATGACAAACGGTGTCTGCAAATCGGCAAGAAACGATTGAACCTGTGCGAAATGCTGCGTGCAGTCCGAACACAAGAAATCAATGATCTGAGGCGCACCGGCAAGGGTTTCGGCGCAGGAGGGAACCTTGCAGTCGAAGACCCGCAGGGGATTGGTGTGAATGCGCCGCTGACAATCCGGGCACAGACGGCTTTGCCTGTCCTTCAGGAAATCGATCACCGCCTTGGAAAATTCGGGACGGCAGGCGCTGCAGCCCAGGGAATTGATTTCCAGTTGCAGATTGCGCAAACCCGCGCTGTTCAGGAAATGCATCAACATGAAAATCACTTCCGCGTCGGTTTGGGGTTTGTCATCGCCGAAAACTTCCACATCGATTTGATTAAACTGGCGGAATCGACCTTTTTGCGGCCTTTCGCGGCGGAACATCGGACCGAATGTAAATAACTTTGTAACGGGTTCGTTTGCGGACATGTTGTGTTCGATGTAAGCCCGGATGACCGACGCGGTGGCTTCCGGTCGCAGGGTGATCTGGTCATTGTCCCGGTCGGTGAAGGTGTACATTTCCTTTTCGACAATATCGGTGGTCTCGCCGATGCTTCGCTTGAAAAGTTCTGTTTTTTCCAGAATGGGGACGCGTATTTCCCGGAAACCGAAAGAATCAAAAATTGTTCGGGCCAGGGATTCGATTCTGCAGAAAGCAAGCGCATCGTCCGGCAGGATATCTTTAAAACCTCGAATTGCTGTAATTTTTTCCATAATCCCAACCAAATTTTTAAGGGTGCATTACTAACACATTCATGTCTTCTTGGCAACGAGAAAATAGGTTGAAGCAGGGGAAGGGGCAATGGATGCAATGAGAAAGAAATCAACGCTTTCGCACCGCACAAACGATTGCATCCTGGACGCATACATTTGTGTGACGGGAGGCGCTTCTTAACTCAAAACAAAGTGCTTTTCGCGGAAGAGCTTTATGCAGGCATCCACAACGTTTTCGTCATAAAGCACGCCTTTGTTTTTGGTGATTTCTTCCAGAGCAAAATCAATGCCCAGGCCGGGCCGGTAAGGCCTGTGGGACGAAATGGCTTCGACGACGTCGGCAACGGCCAGTATTCGCGATTCCAGAAGAATATCGTAGCCTTGCAGCTTTTGGGGATAACCGGTTCCATTCATTCTTTCATGGTGCTGCAAAATGGCATCGGCAACAGGCCAGGGGAATTCAATATCCTTGAGAATGTTGTAACCGGATTGGGAATGTGTTTTTATCAGTTCAAACTCAAGATTGGTGAGCTTGGTCGGTTTACTGAGGATCTCCGAAGGCACGGATAATTTCCCGATGTCGTGAATAATTGCGGCCGTCTCGATGAATTCCACAACGTCCATGCATAATCCCATTTCCTCAGCAATGGCCCGGGCCAGAATCGACACCCGTTTTTGATGACCCGTTGTATACGGATCCCGGGTTTCCACCATGGAGGCAATAGCGCTTACGGTTGCATCGAGCGTTTTCTTGATTTTTATAAAACTTTGGGAGCGTTCCTCTTCGAGTTGTTTGCTGACCGTTATGTCCTTTAAAAAATTCAGCGCGGCACGCTTTTTCTCCCATTCGATTACGGTGGTGTTTAGCTCCACCCATTTCACGGATTTGTCGCGGCAAACGATCCTGAAAGAGTAAACAGACGGTATGGCATCGCCTTTGATTCTTCTGTCGTGATAACCCCTGACCATGCCGATATCGTCCGGATGGATAAGATCGCTGAAATTCATGGAGGTCAGTTCTTCCATGGGATAGCCTGTATTGTTTATGGCCACGGTATTGGCAAAAAGGATTTTCATGTTCTGCGTGATCAAAATGGCTTCATTGGCGTTTTCCACAACGACGCGATAGCGCTTCTCGCTTTCCCGCAGGTTTTTTTCGGCCTGCTTGCGTTCGGTGATATCGTTGTAAAGGGCTTGAAATTGCATTTGGCCGTTCCACAAAACCTGCTTGCGGAAAACCTCCAGGTGGCGAATGGTCCCGTCCTTGCGGACAATGCTGACTTCATAATTCGGCGGAACATATTCGCCGTGTTTTCTCATTTCAATCCGTTTTTCGTATTCGACAAAGGTTTCCGGCGTATATCTCTGCAGATGGGAAATGGATTTCAACTCATCGATGCTATCGTAGCCGAACATGTTTAAAATTTCCCGGTTGGCATACAATAACTCACCGTCGGACGTGACAATACGTACGCCCAGCGGAGATTCATCGAGCGAATTGCGGAAATTATTTTCGCTTCTTTTGAGCATGTCTTCCATGCTTTTTTTATCCCGCCTGATTTTTGCTTCGGCGATTTCCCGTTTCACGGCGACAGAAAGCTTGGCGAGCTTGTCTTTCATGACATAGTCGTGAGCGCCGGCCTTCATGACCTCGACGGCCGTTTCCTCGCCGATGGCGCCGGAAACGACAATAAAGGGAATATTCGGATTGATTTCCTGAGCCAGTTTCAGGGCGGCCGGCGCACTGAAGCCGGGCATCTTGTAATCGCACAGGATCACGTCCCATGTTTTTTTCTCCAGAGCGTTTTTCATAGCATCATGCGTATCCACTCGTTCCCATTCAGGCTGATAACCTCCGCTGCGCAGTTTCCGTAAAACCAGATTGGTATCGTCATCGGAATCATCCACAATCAGGACGCGAAGCACTTCATTCATATTCGTTTCTCCCTTAATTTATGCAATGCAATCATCTTTTGTCTTCCGTCATCCAACGGCCTTCTTCCAAATGTGTTTTATGCAGGCGGGGGATAGCCCAGCGTAAAATAAAAAGTGGCGCCTTGATGGGGAACGCTTTCCGCCCAGACGGTTCCTCCGTGACGGCTGATGATTCGCCTGACCGTGGCCAGCCCGATTCCCGTTCCGGGAAATTCTTCGATGTTGTGCAAGCGTTGGAACGGAGCGAAAATTTTATCCACATACTCCATGTCGAAACCGGCGCCGTTATCCCGAACGAAATATACTTTTTTCCCGTTCTGCTGCGTTGAGCCGAATTCAATTTCAGCGTCCGTCTTCTTGCCCGTAAATTTCCAGGCGTTGCCCAGGAGATTTTCAAGTACAATTTTTATTAATCTCGAATCGGCGTAATCGGTGAGGGAATCCGGCATGGTCACCTTTACGGGACGGTCGGGATGGGCTTTGCGAAGTTCATCAACGACCGTCAACGCAATATTGGAGAGGTTGATATCGGCTTTATCAATTTCCGTGCGCGTTATTCTGGAGAGTTTCAGCATGTCGTCGATCAGCTCGCTCATGATTTCGGTCGCTCTCCTGATTCGGCTGATATAATCTTTGGCCTGATTATCCAGCTTATCGCTGTAGTCCTCAACCAGCGCAAGGCTGAATCCCTCGATTGTTCTTAACGGCGCCCGCAGGTCATGCGATACGGAATAAGAAAACGCCTCCAGCTCTCTGGTGCGCTCCTGAACCTTTTCTTCCAGGGATTCGTTCAGCCTGACAATTTCCATCTCTGCTTTTTTGCGTTCGCTGATATCTAAGCCAATGCCGAGAAGATAATCCTGGCCCGAGACGGTAAGTTTGACGCCGGTAAAAAACATAAAAAGATGATCCCCGTTTTTAGTGATCATACGTGCCTCGGCGGAAGAATATCCCTTGGTCATAACGTCGGATATGCCTTTTTTAATGTTTGATGTATCGGGTTCCAGGCCGCCGAACCAATCCATAACATATTTTCCCTGTAGTTCATCTCCGGAATAGCCTGTTAACACTTCAAACTGCCTGTTCCACTGCACCAGATGTCCGGTGTCGTTATAGAGATAAAGAATGCCGGGAACGCTTTCGAGAATGGCTTTGTTCATTAACAGGGTCCGTTTTAATTCTTCTTCGGCCTGTTTGAGGGAGGTGATATCTTCCAGCATGCCGAGTTGGCAATAAGCTTTGCCCTCGGCATCAGGAACAAAGAAACCGCGATCCCTGATCCATACATAATGCCCTTTTCTGTGTTTCATGCGGTATTGCGACTCCCAGAAGCCGCAGGCTTTTTCGGCTGCCTCCAGAGATTGAATCGTTGCATCCCTGTCGTCAGGATGCAGGAGGATTTCCCATTGTCCGAAGCCGCCGCTGATTTCTCCCATATCGTATCCGAGGACGTTTGCGATACTGGACCCCCAGATAATCCGGCCGGTGGATAAAGTATATTCATAAGCCACTTGTCCGGAGGCCGCCACAATCAGTTCATACCGCCGCATCCACGTTTGCAGGGATTCCTCCATTTTCTTGCGTTCTGTTACATCCATCCCGAATGCTAAAATGCCGGCAAACCTGCCTTTTTCAATAATCGTGCTGTTTCTCCACGAAATCAGACGTTCTTCACCCGATTTTGTCACGATGGGATTTTCCATGGATTCCGGCAAATCGTTGCTGAATTTCCATTTTTTGAATGCCTCCCAGACATAGGGATAACGGTTTTTCGGAACGATCAGATCAAACCAGTTTAAACCGGCAATGTCTCCGGCCCGGTAACCGGTAATCTTTTCTCCGGCTTCGTTCAATGAAACGACGTTGCCTTCGGTATCGAGAACCACAATCAATGCATTGGCCGTTCTGAGCAGTTTTTCAGCGTAATTTCTCGACTCCAGTAACTCCTGTTGAATTCTTTTTCGCTCGGTGATGTCATGAAGGCTGACGGTAATAAATTCGATAACATCATTGTTGACGACATTACTTCCCGATATTTCAAAGGTGAGCCAGGTTCCGTCTTTATGGCGGATGCGAGTTTCCGTTTTTTGAACGGGCACATTTTTATCCGTAAACAGAATCTGGAAGCATCTCATTAAATCCTCCAGATCATCAGGGTGTACGTTAAGAAACGTATCCTGGCCGATTCGCTCCTCCTGTTTGTACCCCAGGAGTTTTTCCACGGCGGGATTTTCATAAAGCATTGTGCCGTTTTTATCCACCAGCGCAATAATGTCCGAGGATTGCTCGGCAAATGAACGGAAACGCTTTTCTTCCCGGAGCAGTTTTTCTTCTGCAACTTTTCTTTCGGTGATGTCGGTACCCACACCCAGGATATGATGTTTACCGCCGATATCGAATCTGACCCCTGTGTAAAGCATGGGAATCAATCGTCCGTCTTTCGTTTGAAGGTTGGCCTCCACGTTGGAAGCCGATCCACGGGTCATGATGGTATCGATGCCCGCCTTGATGTTTAATAAATCGTTTTGCCGGTCCTTAAACCAGTCCAGAACAAAACTGTCTTGGATTTCATGGGCGTCATAGCCGGTCAGGATTTCGAATTGTTTGTTCCAGTGTACCAGACGTCCGTTTTCATCGATCAGATAAAGACTCCCCGGAATGCTTTTGAGAATGGCTTCGTTATAGGCTTGAGCCTGTTTTAATTCTCTTTCCGCCTGTTTGCGTTCGGTTACGTCGTGAATAATAGAATGCAAAACGTAAGAGCCATTCCTTCTGACCCTGCTGGAATATACCTCGACGTCTCTGATGGACCCGTCGGCGCGGCGATGACGGAATTCAAAATGGACCTTATGTTCCTGCATAACCTTATCCATCTCGTGCTTGATTTCGTCAGGGGAAAGAATATTGATTTGCGAGATTTTCATCTGCTTCATTTCTTCCCGCGTCCAGCCGTAATAGTTGGCTGCAGCGAAATTTGCATCCAGAATCGCTCCTGTTTCGGGATCCATAATGAGTTTGACCGCCGAATGGTCTTCAAAGAGTCTGCGATAATTATCCTGCGTTGCCTTGAGACTTTCCTGAATGTTTTTTTGATCGGTGATATCCGCATTGAACCCGTGCCAGACAATGGTGCCGTCGGGCAGCTTTTCAGGTGTTGATTGGCCCAGCATCCATTTAACAGTGCCGTCGGGCAACTGCACCCGGTATTCGTGCTTCCAGTCGGTCATATGTTGAGTGGAATATTCGATGGAGTTTAAAAAATCGTCAACGTCTTCCGGATGTACGGCATGTAAGATCGGAGAATAATCATGAGCGACATCTTCCGGAAAACAGCCGAAAATAGTTCTAATTGCATCGGTGGAAAACGGCAGGCAATACGTCCCGTCCGGTTTTTTTACAAACTGGTAGATCATTCCGGGCACATGGGCGGATAATTTTTTGAATAAAAGATCGCGCTGTTTCAGGGCCTCTTCCGCCTGCTTGCGCTCGGAAATATCGCGGATGATCATACTCGTCAAGGGGGTGCCTTTGCGATCCGTGAAAATCACGGAGGAAATTTCTCCCTCGAATTTCGATCCGTCTTTGCGCACAAAGGTCAATTCACCCCTAAACCGGCCGGTTTGCTTGCGTTCTTCAAGAGCGGCCGGCAAACGCGGATCACTCAGATCCATCAGGCCGCTTCTGCCGGCTCGGCGGATATCTTCTTCGGTGCGGTCGAACATTTTGCAGGCAGCGGCATTGGCCGAAAGGACATCTCCGTCGGGGATGGTCAGCAAAATGGCATCCGTGCTGTTGTCGACAATGGAATGGTATTTCTTTTCGCTTTCTATTAACTCATCCTCCATGCGTTTGCGTTGCGTGATGTCTCTCGACAAACCATGAAGACCGGTCAGTTTCCCCTGCTCATTTCGAAGCCCGCTGACGGTTGTTTCCAGCCAGCGGGTCGAGCCGTTTTTGTGATAATATTCAAGAGTCAGCGTGACGTTTTTTTCCGGATTACTTTTCCCCTGTTTTTCATCAGAAAGTTCACGATCCATGATGTTTACGGCTGCCGCTAAGGATTCAGGCGTCAGTTGCTCTTCAACCGTCTGGCGCAATCTTTCTTTCGGGGTGAAGCCGAGCACTTTCTTGACGGACGGGCTGACATACGTTGTTCTCATGCTCATATCCATCGTCCAGACAATGTCGCTCATTTTTTCCGTGAGCATTCTGTACAGACTTTCGCTTTCGCGCAATGCAGCTTCTGCCTGTTTTCGCTCGGAGATGTCTTCAATATGGACCATTACCAGATCGGGGGGCACAAAACTGTAAGAGGCCTTGATATAGGTTCCGGGAATAAAGCGTTCCGAGAATAATTCTTTTTTGATGGTTGTTTTTTTCGCAAAGCAGTCCTGTATGTCCTTTAAAATATCCGGTCGTTTTTTGTATAACTGGCGCGCTGTCTTGTTGATAAATTTTTTAACCAGACCCTGGGAGAGGGCGAAGGCCATTTTATTGAAATCGATCAGGACGAAGTCTTTATCCTGTTTCTGCCAGATGAATATTGCCAGGGGGCTTCCCTGATATTGCGCTTTAAGCCGCATTTCACTGGCATTGACAATTTCCCAGGCCTGTTTGAGTTCGGTAACGTCGTTAATAATATGGACAAAGCCGATGATGGCGGTATTTTTTTCATCGAAAACAGGATAAGCGGTGACGTTAAAGGTTCGTCCTTTGGTCTTAAGCTCCATCTTTTCCGGTTTCCGGGACCTCGACGATTTGACGATCGGGCATCCCGGAACCGGTTTTGCCGTCCCGTGAATAATTTCCCAGCAGTATTTCCCGACGATTTTTTTTCCGGATACGGCAAACAGGTCCTGCATGGCCCGATTGGAACGAAGGATACGCTGGTTTTTGTCAAGCAGACAGATGGCATCGGTGACCGCATCAAAGGCCGTTTGCCATTCACGGGCGATGACTTCATGAATATCCCGGTCGAGAGAAAAAGATTTTTTCGATTCTGTTTTGGCCGGTTTGCTTTTTGAGGAGTTTGATGCCTCCTTTTTTAAAGCCGGCGAAGATTTGGATGAGGATTTTGTTTTGCTGCTCGTTTTTTTGTTTATAAGGATGCTTTTTTGTGAGGTCTTTGATTTTTTTTTCATGGCGTAATATCCCTTTTGTCGATTGTGTAATGTGAAGGTTTTTCAGCAAAGAACGCCGCCGGCACAATGTGATCAAAGAACGGGTTTCCTCAAGGTCCTAAAAAAGAAAGCACTAACAAAAAACGGGATAAGTACATCATTTACTTGAAAATAATTATAGGCTGATAATTTATAAAGTCAACGGATTTGTTGTTTTTCGGGAATGTCGGCAGTCTTTTGAAAAAAGGTTTCCGTGCGCAGATGATGTCCGTCAGTTTTAAAGGTTACCGCACCGTCGCAATCGGTGCGAAAAATATACACCCCGGCTTGCCGGTATCTCTGCAAAACGGAAGGATGAGGATGCCTGAAGACGTTCGATCGTCCCGCGCTGACAACGGCAAAACGGCAGCCGACGGCCCGGATGAAATCGCTGCTGCTGGAATGATTGGATCCGTGATGCGGCACAACCAGGACATCGCTTCTTAAATCGGCGCCGGAGCGGACAAGAATATTTTCCACCTTCGAAGATATGTCGCCGGGGAACAAAAAACTGACATGGCCGTAAGTTATTTTCATCACCATCGATAAATCGTTTTCGTCGTTATGGGAAAGCGCCTTCCCGCCTGGATCGACATGATCGGGGGGCCAGAGAATTTTAATCCGGACGCCGTTTACGTTTTTCTCGCCGGCGGTTACTCCAAGCAAAAGGGTTTTGATCCGGTTTGTTTTAACGGCGCTCTCCCATTCCGGGTAGATGTCCGGATTTACGGGTAATGCCGTTTTCCAGATTTGTGAGACGTTGAAGTGGTTCAGAATATAAATCAGTCCCAGCAGGTGATCGGGATGCGGATGGCTCAGAACGACCGTTTCAATGCGCCGTATTCTTTGCTTGTGCAGAAAAGGTGCGACAATGCCTTTTCCAACGTCGAAAGAACTTTTGGAAAAACCGCCGCCGTCAATCATCATGTTTGTACCTTTCGGAAACTGCACAAGTGCGGAGTTGCCCTGTCCGACGTCGATGACCGTTACGGTCAGGTCATTGGAGATCCTCTCGCGGAGTGTCAGATAAGCTGCGTTGGCGCCGATCATGACAACAATGAAAATCAAGGCATAATTGATGAAGGCAAAGCGGCTGGATGAAAAGTGTAAACGATTTTTTTTCTTCCTGATTTCGTCAATCCATTGCACCGCAAAAAAAATCAATAAGTAAAATAAGGCGATTTCCATCAGCGACGGTTTAGACAGGGAAACCGACGACCAGGTAAAATCGGCAAGATGATTGATGATGTTGACTGAAATCCGGGTGGCGAAGGCCGCCAGTTGGACAAAGAATCCGGCAACGACCTCGGAAAAAAAGGCGCTCAGAATAAAAAACATGGCCAAGGCGAGGGTCAGGGTGCCCAGAAGAGGAACGGCAATAAGATTAGCCGCAATCGTCACCAGCGACACACGGTCGAAATAAAATACGGTCAGAGGAAGCGTGCCCAGTGTGGCGGCAATACAGACCATAATGGTCATGTAGAGATACCGGAAGGGACTTTGCAGCCATGACGGAAGCGGGAGGTTTTTATGCTGAATCAATCCGTTCAGTCGCGGCGTGATATAGATGATGGCCAGAACGGAAACGAAGGAAAGCTGAAATGAAATATCAAAAAGCGCTTCGGGCGCAACCGCCAGAATCATCAGACCGGCAATCGCCAAGGTATTGTAAAGCTCTTTTTGCCTTCCGAAGATCAGCGCGAGCAGAAAAACGAATGCCATGAACGTCGCCCGCATTACCGTAACCCCCATGCCCGCGATAACGGCATACAGCAGGACGATCACGAAAGAAAATCCTGCCGCAATTTTGACGATGTTGAATTTGAGCATCAGGTATTCCGATGATTTTAAAATCAGAAAAATCAGCACAAAAAAAGAAGCGGCCACCATGCCGACGTGCAGGCCGGAAATGGAAAGAATATGCGACGTTCCGGTCTTGCTGAAATTGTCCCTGATAACGGACGGGATTTCATTTTGATTGCCGAGCGTCATCGCTTCGATAATGCTTTTTTCCGGCATCGGGGCATGGTTGCCGATGATGCGTTTGAGATAAAGCCGGAAGGATTCGATCATTCTATGAACGCCGAACGAAGGTTGTTTTCTCAACAGAATGATATCAGAGGCGTCGTGGATATATCCGGAAATATAAATGCCCTGCAGGTTCATCAGGCGCTTGTAGTTCAACGCTCCCGGATTGTTGAAATTCTCTATTTTCCTTAAAGACGACTGAAAACGGATGAAGTCTCCTAAGTAAAAGGTCAGGCCGGAGGGAATGGACAGACGGACAGCCCCGAAGACCGGACGATATGTTTTATCTTTTAGAATGCGCAGAGGTTGCACGATGAGAACATTTTTATCGGCATAGGCGACGGGACTTTCAGAAACAAAGCCTTCAACGGTGATTTTTCCCTCGTTCGCATAAGAAAGAATGTGGGGCCGGCTTTCGGGAAAGTGAAACGCCTTTTGGATGTTGAAAAAGCCCAAAAGAAAGACGGCCAGAAAGATAAAGACAAAACCGGCCGGCAGCCATTTTTTCCGGAGACTGACCAGGATAAGGATTAGGGTGACAACGGCAGCGGCGCACAAGCTGTAAAACGGAATGATCCAATAACTGCCGGCAAGGATGCCCGCAATCATGGCGATCAAGAGAAGAATCAACGGTCGGCGCATAATCGTTTTTGACTTTCAACCGCATGCATGAAATATATTAGCGAAAAGTGCTAAAATATTATAATATATTTCGCAAATGTTTTTTTTGAGGAATCTGCATGACGACATCGAATAGGGACGAGTCCGCAAACGGGAAGAATAAACGCAGGATTTTATCGTTAATCATCTCCAGGATAGCGATTACCACGCTTCTGCTTGCAATTACTGTTTTTATCGATACCCGTAGGCAGTTGTTCGGCATCCCCTATGCCGCGATTAACGTTTTTTACTTCATCGTTGTTGTTATTTATTTATTTTCCTCTCTGTACATCGTTTTGTACAAACTCAAGATCAATTACCTCTATAATTTATACCTGCAGATAGCGATCGATATTGTTACCGTTACGTTTCTGATTTTCATGTTCGGCAACACCCAGATTGATTACTCCCTTTTTTATACGCTGATCATTATTTATTCAGCGCTCTTTCTGGGACGGAAAGGAGGCCTGATTGTCGCCTCCATTTCCAGTATATTTTACGGGATATTTCTGAACCTCGAGTTTTATAAATTGATGCCGAGCCAGTCTCTCATTAAACTGGATTACGACATGAACGCGGCCGATGCGCTGACCAACCTTGTCGTGCGCATCACTTCTTTTTATGTTCTGGCTTTTCTGGCCAGCTTCATTATCGAACAGGAAAAAAAGACCTCCAGCCTGCTGGAGGAAAAGGAATCGGAATTCAATCAACTGGATTTGCTTTTCCGAAGCATTGTGGAATCGGTTTACAGCGGGGTCATGACGGTGAATCTGAATAACATCATCAAAACATTCAATACGGCGGCTGAAGAAATCACCGGGTTTCCCCGCACCAGGGTTCAGGGGCTCAATATTCAAAACATCTTTCCCGAATTTCTGCCCTATCTGAACAAGGAAACCATTGACGAACAAGCCAAGGCGAGAATTGAAATCATTATTCAAGGCAGAAAAAAAGAAAAAATCAATCTGGGTGTGTCCGTATCCCCGCTGATCGGAAAATCCGAAAAACAGATAGGCAATATCCTGATTTTCCAAAATATTACGCAAATCAAGCAAATGGAAAAGGCTCTGGAGAAAAACAAAAATATGGCTTTAATCGGGGAGATGGCCGCAGGCTGGGCGCATGAGGTCAGAAATCCGCTGGCGGCGATTACCGGTTCAATTGAGCTGTTGAAGCAGGGACTGAATCCGGACGGAACCAATAAGCGCCTCATGGAAATTGTCCTGCGGGGCAAGGATCAACTGGAAAATTTTGTGCGGAATTTTTTGATGCTGGCCAGGACCGTTCCGGCAGCCCGGGAAATGGTGGATATCAACCGGATCATCGATGAGATTCAGGAAGCTCTCCAGATTGACAAGGACTGGAACGACACAATAAAAATCAAAAAAATATTATCCGGAGACGTCAGCGTTTATGCCAACAAAGAGCAAATAAGACAAGTTTTGAATAACATCATCAACAATGCAGTCGAGGCCATGGAAGAGGGCGGTTTGCTGTCCATTGGAACCCGAGTGGTCCAGACGTCGGGTAAGAAAAAATATGCGGAAATTGTCGTATCCGATACCGGATGCGGTATCAAAGAAGAGGATTTAAATAAAATATTCGAGCCTTTCTTTACCAAAAAAACAAGGGGGACCGGTTTAGGGCTGGCCATCGTCAATCATCTGGTTGAAGGCTATAAGGGAAAAATTGAAATAGAAAGCACGGAAGGCAAAGGAACCCGGTGCCGTTTACTGTTGCCGGTTGAAAAGGATGAAAATTTGTGATTTAGAATTTGACAATGCGTTGTTGAGACAATGAGGTCGATATGGCAAAGATTTTGATTGTTGATGATGATCAGGGCATGAGGGAAATGCTTGAAATCATGCTGCAGAAAGAAGGGTATGATGTCACCAGCATCGGCGATCCCGTGAAAGCAGTCGATTTATGCCGGAAAAAAAATTTCGATATGGTGATCACCGATTTAAAGATGCCTAAGATCGACGGAATTGAATTTCTCAAAAGCGTCAAGGATCAGAGGCCGGAGACCATCGTTATTCTCATCACCGCCTATGCTTCCGGAGAGACGGCGATCAACGCGATGAAAGAAGGCGCGTACGATTATGTGGAAAAGGGACGCAGTCTCGACGAACTCAAAAAGGTTGTGCGTGCCGCGTTGATGAATAAAGGCCTGATCAGCGACGATCCCGCGGAGCAAAAATGCACCGGCGCCACGGAATCAAACCATGCCTTTTGCGGCATGATCGGCACAAGCCGGGAAATGCTCAAAATATTCAACACGATTAAAAAGGTTTCCGACACGCCGGCGAACATTCTGATTCTCGGGGAAAGCGGGACGGGCAAGGAACTGGTTGCCCGCGCCATTCATGAAAATTCTTCCCGGTCTAAAATGCCGTTTGTCGCGATCAACAGCGGCGGCATACCGGAAAATCTTCTGGAAAGCGAGCTCTTCGGATACATGAAAGGGTCTTTTACGGGAGCTTATGCCGACCGGCAGGGGTATTTTGAAATGGCCCGCGGCGGAACGATTTTTCTCGATGAAATCGGAGAACTATCGCCGTCTCTGCAGGTCAAATTGCTGCGGGTGGTTCAGGAAAAGACATTCCGTCGCATCGGCGGTGCGGAAGACATTAAAGTGGATGTGCGCATTATTTCCGCGACCAATAAAAATCTTCAGGAAAGGGTGAAGAAAGGGGACTTTCGCGAAGACCTTTATTATCGCCTGAACGTTATACCGATCTTGATCCCTCCGCTGAGGGAAAGACGGGAGGATATCCCGCTGCTGATTGATACCTTCATCGAGAAATACTCAAAAATGTTCGGGAAAGAAATCAGAACCATTTCTTCGTACGCGGTGGAGCTTTTATTGAATTACGACTTTCCGGGCAATATCCGCGAACTGCAGAATATCATCGAACGCGGCGTTGCCATGGAAAGCTCCAACATTATTCTGCCGGAAAGCCTGACTTTCGGAGCCCCAAAATTCGATGTGGATATTTCAGACCAGGGCATTGATTTGAACGCGGAACTGGACAAAATCGAGAAAACAATCATTGAAAAGGCATTGCAGAAAACAAAGGGATCGAAGAAGAAAGCCGCCGAGCTTTTAAATGTTACGTTTGATTCCCTGCGGCATCGTATCGAAAAACTGGGTGTGGAATCGTAAATGGTGGTATTAAGAAAAATTATACCGAAACCTTCTTTTTGCTTGACTTTTCAATAGCGTTTGCTCTATATGACTCCACATTGGGAGTTTAATGAATATGTTAAGGATTTATTTTTTTAAAAAGGCAGTCTTTTTTTTCTTTTTTAGCTTTATACGTAAAGTCTGCCTGATAGTATCATGACCATCCGTAAGTGGTAATGAACCGTGGGCAGATAAAAAGCCCACGGTTTTTTTTTGCCGTCATCAGGACGGCCGTTTTAAAAAAAGAAAGAAGGGGAGGGGAATAAAAATGAAAAGCAGAATTTTAATAGCGATTTTATCAGCAGTTTTTTTGATCGCCGGTACCGGAAGCTTGCAGGCCAAAACCATCAAGGTCGGAGCGGCGATCAATTTGACCGGTCCGGCTTCAACCTGGGGGCAGTTTCACGAAAAGGGACAGCGCGATTATTTCCGTTACGTCAACGAGGTGAAAGGCGGCGTTTATGGAAACAAAATTGAAATGATCACGGTGGATACCGCTTACAAAGTACCGGAAGCGCAGGCCGCGGTAAATAAATTCGTTCTGCAGGACAAAGTGGATATGATTGCCACATGGGGAGCCGGCGAAGGCCTGGCGGCTAAGCCGATCATCCAGAGATACAAGGTTCCAGCCATCAATTATTCCACCAGTTGGGAGATTTTGGAGAAACCCGTTGATTATATGTACCTGCCGTTCGGCAGTTACAAGATGGATTGCCATGCGGTTTTTGAGTATATTAAGTCCATTCATAAAGGGAAAGATGCTCCCAAAGTCGGTCTTCTAACCTACAACAACGCCTACGGCCGTTCCATCCATGCGCCGAGCAAAGCATACGCGAAACAACTGGGCATCAATCTGGTCGCCGTTGAGGAATTTCCTCCGAAAACGGTTGATCTGAATACGGAACTTCTCCGTCTGCAGAAGGCGGGCGCGCAGTATATTTTTATGCAAATGCTTCCGTCCGCAATTATCACGGCGTTCAAAAGCGCCGACCGCATCAATTACAATCCGGTATTCCTGGGCACCTGGACATCGACGGATCCCGACTTTTTCAAAATGGGCAAGGGACTGATTCGCGACCGGCTGGTCATTCAGTTTCCCGGAGGATTGCCTTCCGACAAGTCCAAGGGAATGGCCGTCATGCAAGAACTGTGGAAACGGTATAAAACCGTCAGCAAATTTGATGCGTCCTACTGGGAAGGCGTTGTTGTCGGCATGATTATGGAACGTGCCTTTATGCGTGCTTATGAGAAAAGTAAAAACATTAATCCGGCAACAATCAATGCGGCGATGGAATCATTCAGAAACGAAGATTTCGGCGGTTTGGTTCCGGCCATTACCTATACAAAAGACAATCATGGCGCTTCGTTTACTGCGCGGATGGTTAAAGTGAAGGAAGACGGAACGTATATTCCGCTGACGAATTTCTACGTTCCCGGCAGAGATAAAATCAAGCTGCTGGGCAGTAAATAAATCATGATGGCACCAGGCGTGATCAGAACCTTGATTCTGATCACGCCGTTTTCTAAAGAAGAGGTTTGAATGAAAGCGTTTCGCAGCCGGCCGTCGATTATGATCAACCGGCGGGAAGAGAACAAGAAAGCCGAACTGGCTATTCAGAACCTGCGCCTGAGTTTCGGCGGTGTTGTTGCCGTCAAAGATGTTGATCTGCAGGTTCATACCGGTGAATTGATGGCGATTATCGGTCCCAACGGAGCGGGGAAAACGAGCCTGCTCAACTGCATCACCGGTTTTTACCGCGCTCAGCAGGGTAAAATCGTCTTCAACGGGAAAGAGATCACCCGTCTGCATACGCACGAACTTGTCGGCGTGGGCATCGGCAGAACTTTTCAGAATATCGAGCTTTTTCCGGGCATGACCGTTCTGGCCAATATGACACTGGCGAGGCATATTCATTGCCGGTACAGTTTCATAAAATCATTTCTCTTTTCCAAATCAGTCCGGGATGAAGAAATCCGTCACCGGCAGGTCCTTGAAGAGATCATCGATTTTCTGGAAATGCAATCCATCCGGAAGCAGGCGGTCGGTTCTCTGCCTTACGGCATGCAGAAGAGAGTTGAACTGGGACGCGCGCTGGCTTTGGAGCCGAAGCTGCTGGTCCTGGATGAGCCGTTTGCCGGCATGAACATGGAAGAGAAGGAGGATATGGTGCGCTTCCTTCTGGAGCTGAATCAGCAATGGGGCTTGACGATGATCCTGGTTGAACATGATATGTCCATCGTCATGAGTATTTCCCAGCGGATCATGGTTTTGAATTTCGGAGAGAAGCTGGGCGAAGGAAACGCTGAAGAAATCAGCGCAAATCCTGAAGTTATAAAGGCTTATCTCGGCGAGTCCGAAGCAATGTAAATATTTTAAGGCGTTTTAATTTTGAGCAAGGGAACATCACATATCACGAAACGCAATCTGACATTGCCGCAGGTGTTAATGGAAAATGCCGCCGTGTACGGTGATGCAAAAACGGCTATCCGGGAAAAGGCATACGGTATCTGGCAGAAATACACCTGGGCGGATTACGGTCGCTATGTTCGGATGACGGCGGCCGGATTGGCAGCACTGAATCTCAGGCGCGGTGAAAATCTGTGCATGGTCGTCCATAATCATCCGGAATGGCTCTTTTCGGAACTGGCCGCGCATGTCCTGGGGGCAACAACGCTGAATTTGTTTACATCATCCATTGCCGACGAACTGGCGTTTTCAATCAAAAGGATCAACTCACCCGTTGTGGTGGTTCAGGATCAGGAACAGGTGGATAAACTTCTGGAGATCAAAGAAAAACTTCCTCAGACCCAAAAGGTTGTTTATATCGATCCCACGGGCATGGCTTCTTATCAGGACGATCCCTGGCTGATCAGTTACGCCGGACTCTTAAAACTGGGCGAACAATATCTTGAAGAACATCCCGGCTTTATTGACTCCGAAATCAATCGGGGACGCCCCGATGATATTGCCGTTATGATCCAGACATCGGGGACCACAGGCGTTCCCAAGCTGGCCATGCTGTCCCATCGCAACCTCCTGACCATGGCCAGGCAATGGATTGAAGAAACCAGGATCAAACCGGAGGAAAACTGGTTGTCCATGTCGCCGCCGGCCTGGATCGTCGATCAGATGTGGGGCATGGGTGTGGCGCTTGACGGCGCCATGTGCATGAACTTCCCGGAAACGGCGGAAACCGTTCTGGAAGATTTCAGAGAAATCGGACCTTCGATGATCATTACATCGTCGCGGTTCTGGGAAGACATGGCTTCGCGCATCCGCGTAAAAATTTCCGATGCCGGTTGGCTGAAGAAGACATTATTTTATCTGGGCGAAAAAATCGGCAAATCGGTGGTGGAAAAACAGTCGCACCGACAACCGGTCGGATGGCCGTTGCAGGTTTTGCACAGCGTCATGTCCGTGATTGTTTACAGGCCGCTTCTGGATCGTCTGGGATGTTCACATTTCCGCAGCGCCTTTACCGGCGGACATCCGATCAGTCCCGATGTCATTCATTTCTTCCGGGCCATCGGTCTGAATTTAAAACAATGCTACGGTTTGACGGAATCGTGCGGCATTTTCCAGATCCAGCCGGATCATGAAGTCAAACTGGAAACCGTCGGCAAACCCATGGTGCTGACCGAGGTGAAAATCGCCGGGGATCAGGAAGTGCTGGTCAAATCCGAAGCGAATTTTTCAGGCTATCACAATGATTATGAATCAACGCAAAACGCGTTTGAAAACGGCTGGCTCAAAACCGGCGATGCCGGATATATCGACCATGACGGTCATCTGTTGATTATCGGCCGCAAGGAAGATATTATCCGCAATAAAAGCGGCGAGGCTTTCTCGCCTGATTTTATCGAGACGCGTCTTAAATTCAGTCCGTATATCAAGGAAGCTGTGACATTCGGCGAAGCCCGTCCTTACATTGCGGCGATGATCAACATTGATATGGGCAATGTCGGCAACTGGGCGGAGGAAAGAATGATTCCTTATACGACGTACATGGATCTCTCCCAGCAGTCGGCGGTGGAAGAATTGATTTTGAAGGAAGTCATTGCGGTGAATGAGCAGCTTCCCGAGGTCATGAAGATTAAAAAGTTTGTTCTGCTTTACAAACTGCTGGATGCGGATGATGAGGAACTGACCCGCACCGGCAAAGTTCGCCGCCGCTTCGTTTACGGTTTGTATCTGAAGATCATAGAGGCGATGTATAACAATTTGAAAAATGTTCAGGTTACGGGAAAAGTGAAGTACCGCGATGGAAGGATCGGCGAGATAGAAACAACGATTAATGTTATTAATGTAAATTAAGGGACTTATTAGAGATGGAATTTTTTCTGCAATTATTGGTCAACGGCGTTTGCATCGGACTGCTCTACGGCATTTCCGCGATGGGCTTTGTCATGATTTTTAAATCGTCAAGTGTGTTGAATTTTGCCCACGGTGAACTTCTGGCGCTGGGAGCGTTTTTCTTTCTGTCGCTGGTCACGTGGGCGCAGTTGCCGGTTTACGTAGCTTTTATTCTGACCATGATCGGCTGTTTTATCCTTGGTTTTCTCATCGAAAGATTCTTCCTGCGGCCGTTAATCGGCGAGAAACTCATTTTCGTGGTTATGCTGACTGTGGGACTGGCGGCAATGTTCAAAGGTTTTATTCTGCTCGTATGGGGCGGAAATTTGCACACCTATCCGGAATTCCTGCCGCCATCCATGGCGATGCAGTTCGGTTCCATTTATGTCGCGCCTGCCTACTCGGCAACCCTGATTATCAGCGTTGTTTTTCTGGTATTGTTCGGACTGTTTTTTAAAAAATCATCCCAGGGAATTTATATGCGCTCCGTGGCCGATAACCAGAAAGCCGCGCTTTCTCTTGGCGTTCATGTTCGCCGGGTGTTTGCGCTTTCCTGGGCGATTGCCGCGCTGGTGGCCTGTATGAGCGGCATTGTTCTGGGCATCATCAACGGCGTCAATGTGCATGATCTGAGCTCCATCGGACTCAAGGTTTTCCCGGTTGTTATTCTGGGCGGCCTGGACAGCATCGGCGGCGCCATTATCGGCGGAATCATCATCGGCCTTCTGGAAACCTTTACCGGCGGCTACCTGTCGCCGTCTTTGCGCGATGTTGTTCCTTATATCGTGCTGGTGTTTATTTTAATGGTCAAGCCTTACGGGTTGTTTGGTTTGGTGGAAATTGAAAGAGTGTAGGACGTACGAAAAATGAAAAAATTATCTTTTCATCCCTGCGGCAATTACCGGGAAACCTACGAGCAGGAACTGAATATTTTTGAAACCGATTTCGGTCGTTTCTGGATGATTGTCTTCCTGGGCGTTCTTTTCTTCGTTGCGCCGTTTGTTCTTAGCCCCTACATGCTCTACATTCTCAACACCATCGGCATCGCGGCCATTGCCGCCATCGGCCTGAATATTCTGATCGGTTACACGGGGCAGATTTCTCTGGGACACGGCGCCTTTTTCGGCGTCGGAGCTTACGCCGCAGCGATTCTGGCCACAAGACTCGGCGTCGGATTTTATATTGCGATCCCTGCGGCGGGCATCATTACCGCGCTGGTCGGCATGATTTTCGGCATTCCGTCAGGCCGTCTTAAAGGTCTTTATCTGACCATTGCAACGCTGGCCGGACAATTCATTATCGAATACGTTTTGATTCAGTGGGAAAGCCTCACCAAAGGAACCATGGGGATTACGCTGCCTTCGCCCGAAATATTCGGATGGCAGATAACCGGCGACAGGGCGTTCTTCTTCCTTGTTTTTATCAGCCTGATCTGCATGACATGGTTTGCGGTAAACATTATACGCAGCAAGTACGGCCGGGCGTTTATCGCCATTCGCGACAACGACCGTGCCGCGGAAGGGATGGGCATCCCGATTTTCAAATACAAACTGTTGTCGTTCGGCATCAGCTCTTTTTACGCCGGCTTTGCCGGAGCTTTATGGGCTTATTACATGGTCAGTATTACGACAGAACCTTTCAATCTGGGACTTTCCGTTGAATACATCGCCATGGTCATTATCGGGGGCATGGGTAATATTCCCGGCGCGATTTTCGGCGCGACATTCATTACACTGCTCAACGAATTATTACGGTTCTTAACCGGCGTGTTAATGAACGTACCGGCAATTACCAGTCTGGGCTTGAATATGGCTCCGCTAAAAGAATTTGTTTTCGGTCTGGCGATTGTTTTGTTTATTTTGATTGAACCGAAGGGGCTGGCGGAAATCTGGCGCATCATACGTTCCAGTTTCCGTCTCTGGCCTTTTTCATATTAGAAAATCTTGCAATTTGCTGAAAGCAAATGCTTAGATTTTCTTATCCCGCAAAGCGAAGCGGGGCTGATAAAGTGAGAGAATTGAGAAGCTATCCATTAGTCATTCCGGTGAAAACCGGAATCCAGGCGTCGTCCCGGTGAAGGCTGGGAACCAGATGATGGTTGAAAATACTGGATACCGGCCTGCGCCGGTATGACAAAATTGATGAATTGACCTGGTTGTTAAGGGGTTCAAGGTGTTTATATGGCAGAATGTCTTCTACAATTGAATAACATATCAGTTGTATATTCAGATGTTATACAGGTTTTAAAAGGCGTTTCTTTAAGTGTTGAAAAGGGCCACATTGTCTCTCTTCTGGGCAGTAACGGCGCCGGTAAGACAACAACGCTTAAAGCCATTTCAGGACTGCTTAAACCGGAAAACGGCGAAGTGACCGACGGGACCATCATTTACAACGGTGTCAACATTCAGAACCAGGCGCCGGAGTTCATTACCCGTCAAGGGATTATTCAGGTTCTGGAGGGCCGGCAGCCTTTTAAATATCTGACCATTGAAGAGAACCTGCGCGTTGGCACTGCCACCCGATTCGGCAAACCTTATAAGCAGGATCTGGAAATGGTCTATAATTACTTCCCGGCACTGGTCAAAAGAAGAAAAGCTCTGGCCGGATACTGTAGCGGCGGCGAGTTGCAGATGCTGGTTATCGGCCGGGCATTGATGGCGCATCCACAGCTTCTTCTTTTAGACGAACCATCCCTTGGTCTTGCACCGCTGGTCGTTCAAGAAATCTTCCGCATCATAAAAAAAATTAACGAGGACCAGCACGCAACAATTATTCTGGTGGAACAAAACGCCCGCATGGCCCTGCAAGTCGCTCACTACGGCTACGTCATGGAAAACGGCAAGATCATGATGGAAGGCACATCTAAAGAATTGTCCGACAATCCGGATATCAAAGAATTCTATCTGGGCATGGCCGCATCAGGGATTGCCAAATCTTACAAAGATGTAAAATCGTATAGAAGAAGAAAACGTTGGTTATAATAAATTTGAGATGCGAGAAACGATCTTAAATGGAGATAAACATAATGATGCCAATAATACTTTTTATTGTTTTCATGATTTGGATATTTGTAATTGATTCAATAATGATTGGTCCCCAATATATGATAAGATGGAGACGGTCGAGTCAAAAAAACTCGACCGAACTCTTTGGTTTATGACGATAATTGCTTATAATAGTTACAGGCTTTGAAGAACAAAGAGTAGTGAGTGAAATGGATTTATTAGAAGAGCTTAAGAAAATAACTCAAAACTTGGATAAAGCCGGGATAGATTATGCTTTATGCGGGGGACTGGCTATTGCCATTTATGCGAGACCGCGCGCGACTCTGGATATTGATATTATGGTTCAGCCTGATTATTTTTCAGAAACAAAAAAGCTTGCAAAGGAACTTGGCTATACCATGAGTTCCGCAATGATGGAATTTAATGATGGCGCTGTTAAATTGCAAAGGTTAAGCAAAGTCGATAAAGCAACTGGTGAATATTTTGTATTGGATTTGCTCATCGTAACTCCGGAAACTAAAAAAGCTTGGGATGATCGGGTTAACATAGAATGGGAAGGGACCCCCTTGAAAGTTATTTCTCCGCAAGGTCTTATTTTGCTTAAATCGTTGCGCAACAGCGGGCAGGACCAGGAAGATATTGAATATCTGAGGAGTTTGGAAAATGAAGATTGACATGAGTCCGGAAGCTGTTACCAAACGTTTAAGACTTGTTAATGAACTAAGAAAAGTGTGTCTTTCACTGGCTAATTCCAGCGCAGGCAGGGAAGTAATGAAAAAGAATCCGAAAAACAAAATAGTTCAAAGAACAGCACAGGCGCTTGGTCGAAAATAATAATTGAAAAGGAAATCTATGAGTAACGTATTTGATAAAAAGGAATCGTGGGGGAAGAGGAGGAGGAAGAACCAGCAGGATAAGGCGCTGGTAGAGATGGTGAAGATTGGTTACGAAAAGTCGGCGCGCGTCAAGAAGATGCTGGATGATGCCGGTATTAATCCTACCTCAATCAAATCGCGTGAAGATCTGGAGCGCCTGCCGGTTACATCGCGGGAGAGATTGGTTGAAATGGAACAGCAGAATCCTCCTTATGCCGGGCTGGAAAATCCGGATATTCATATCGACCGTATTTTTACGTCTCCCGGACCGGTATATGAGCCTCATCTTTCCGAAACCGATTATTTATGGGCGCGGGCGTTCTTTGCGGCAGGTATCAGGCCAGACGATGTTGCTCTCAACGCTTTTTCGTATCATCTGGTCGCCGCAGGTTTGACATTTCATAGCGGTCTGCGCCGGGTCGGCGCGACAGTTGTTCCTTCCGGGGCATCTTCTTCGCAGATTCAGGTGCAGTTAATCAAAGATTTGAAGGTTACCGCTTATGTGGGCACGCCCAGTTTCTTAAAAGCCATTATCGAAAAATCAAAGGAAATGGGTTTTGATTTCAAAAAAGATTTTGGGGTGAAGAAGGCGTGCTTTGCCGCAGAGCCGCTTTTTCCGGATTTGCGCAGGACGTTTGAAAATGATTATGGCATAGATACATATCAGATGTACGGTGCGACGGAAGTGGGCGACGTTGCCTATGAATGTTCCGAGAAAAAAGGATGGCATATCTGCGAGGAAACTATCGTGGAAATCGTCGATCCGGCAACCGGCAAAAATGTTCCCGAAGGTGAACTGGGCGAAGTGGTTGTCACCAGGCTCAACAATATTTTCTTCCTGCTTCGTTTCGGCACGGGCGATTTGTCGCGACTGATTACGGAATCCTGTCCCTGCGGACGAACGTCATACCGCCTGGCCGGAATCGCGGGTAGAGTAGGGGACGCCGTAAAAGTCCGCGGATTATTTGTTGCTCCCAGTCAGTTGAAAATGCTTCAGGCCAAATTCAATAATCTTCCGCTACAGGCGGTTGTCAGCCGAACCGGTCATGACGATGTCCTGAAATTGCGCATTGAAAAAATATCTCCGGAAATCGGCAGCGCTTCCTGGGAGGAAAATTTCAAGAAAGCGTTCCGGGAAATCTGCACGGTGGGAATCAATAATCTAGAGTATTTAAATGCCGGTGAAATCAAGCCGGAGGAGAAGATGATTCTGGATCAGCGGCAGTACTAATTTCCAACATGGTTTCTTTGCCCAGTCTGTAGGCGTCGATAATCGAGAGGAGCCAGAGAAAAATCATAAAAAATAAAATGATCAAAATGCAGGACGGATTCAGTGAATGCATCACCTTAACGGATAAATGGAAAAGTCTGCCGAGCGATAACGTTGATTTGTCGACCGGTGTAACTTTCAAAACGGCCAGGGTTTCCTGAACGACTAAAAGTAGAATGGATAGAATTCCGGCGGCCATGCCGGTGATGATCAGAAGGCCTCGCCTGTATTTTTTCAGATAAATCTCTCCCCATCCGGGAAACACCAGCGCGTTAAATAATGCTGCTTTGGTAGTCACGTTCATCATGCAACCATCAGACGATTCTTGTTAAAGGTCATGAAACAATATTGACATCTTTGATTTTTAACTGGATGTCCGCCGAACCGTTCCAGTTGTTGATCTGCGGCGTAAAGACAATATCGAGACTGGCTCCGTCCAGAGCGGAGAGATGTTTCCCCATGTTGAACCAGATCGAATCGCGGGAGGTTCCATTGCTGTTGATGCTCATTTTTAGATGATTGTTTCCGACGACAACAAGAGATGATGCTTTAACATTGTGGGCGAGAAGCAGCGGTTCAGGATTCCTGCTGCCGAAGGGAGCCAGAGCCTCCATCTGGGCCAGTAAAGCCGGGTCGATATCCTCAAGTCCACATTCTGTATCAATCGTTATTTGAGAAGCGATTTCAGAAAATTCGGCAATGTCCCCGGTCAGTTCGTCGAGGACAGCGGAAAACTTTTCGATATTGGCTTCTTCGATGGATATACCCGCGGCATGGTAGTGGCCGCCGAATGAAAGCAGTAAGTGTTCGCATTGCTGAATGCCTTTGTAGATGTTGAAACCGGAAATGCTGCGCCCCGAACCCTTACCCACGCCGTTGATGATACTGATGACAAAAGCCGGGCGATTAAAAAGTTCAACCAGACGCGACGCCACGATTCCAATCACCCCCGGATGCCATTTATCGGAGGCGAAAACGAGGGAATTCATTTTTTCCAGGGAACGGTTTTTGCCGATCATTTCCAGAATGTCGCTCAATATTTTTTTCTCCATCAACTGGCGATGGCGATTGTAGGAATCAAGCTTTTCGGCCAGAGGCCGCGCTTCCGACAGATCGTCGGTCAGAAGCAATTTAACGGCGTCGGAGGGGGAGGCGATGCGTCCGGCGGCGTTGATCCGGGGAATCAGGGAAAAGGAAGCCTTGAAAGAATCGATGACCTGATTATCCACCCCGCTGACTTCCTTGAGCGCCTTGATGCCCGGGCGGCGGCCCTCGGTGATCAACTCCAGGCCGATTTTGGTGAAGATTCGGTTTTCGTCCGTCAATGGAGCGATGTCGCCAATCGTTCCCAACGTAACGATATCCAGATATTCTCTGAGATTCGGATAATGGTTGTCTTTCCAGAAGCCTTCCTTGTTCAAAGTGCCGCGCAGAGCGATGAGAAAGTTAAACGCGATGCCCACGCCGGCAAGACCTTTGAAAGGGTAAGGGCAATCGTCGCGATTGGGGTTGATGGCCGCTGCTGCGGGCGGCAGTCCGCCCGATATTTCATGATGGTCCAGAACAATCGTATCAATGCCCAGGGACCGGGCATAGGCAATCTGTTCCACATCGGAGATTCCGCAATCGACCGTAATAATCAGGCTGACGCCGTTTTTTTTGAACTCGTTGATTGCCGATTCTTTTAAGCCGTAGCCTTCCTGAATTCTGTCGGGAATGTAATAATCGAGGACGGGCGTTATTTCTCTTATGAATTTATAAAGAATGACGACCGATGTTATCCCGTCGGCGTCGTAATCGCCGTAAATCATGATCTTTTCATTGTTGTGAATGGCTTTCAGCAGGCGGGCAACACCCTGGCGCATATCTTTCATCAGGAAAGGACTGTGTAGATCGTTTAAAGACGGTTGAAGATAATGGCGGGCCTTATCGACATCGCGAATACCTCTGTTGAGGAGAATCTGCGCAATAATCGGATGAATGCCAAACTCTTTGCTTAAGAGAGCCCCGTCATTTTTATTGCCGGCTTCCTCGATTTTCCATTTCAGCGATGGCAATTTTCTTTGTGTTGTCATTGTGCCGTTTCTTTTCCCGTTACTTATGATTTATAATATCAATGTCTTTCCGGGTGTCAAGGTTTTGGTATCTTTTATAAAAAATAATGTTTTTTACTGCTGATTCGTGCTTTTGCAGTTCCGAAGCATATTTTTTAAACTCATTCATTTTGCCGAGAGGAATGTTCTGCTCTTCGTTTTTCGTTTCCAGATAAACACGAAATTCGGATCCTGTAAAACTGTATTTTTCTTTTCGGTAGCGGAAAGGCTTTTTAAATATATAATTTTGAGGCAATTTTTTTATTTTAAAGCCCGGCGGAAACTGATAGGTATTATTCTCCATTGCATACATGGATTGGGTCAGGCTGATGGGGTACCGCCGGATGCTGGCGGCTGTGATGTCCCGGTATGCATCCAGCGGGATAATATTGGAAAGGACCATGGTTTCCTCGTCGAGAACCTGTGCCAGATTTCTAATCATGCCGGAAAGTTTTATTGTAAACGGCGTTCGGGTGTCTGAAAAGCTTCCCAGTTCAAGGTCTCTGATTTCAATTCCGCGGTTCTCAAAGAATTTTTTTCGTTGCTCCGGAGGAGCATATTTGAAGGAATACCGGATGGCTTCGGCCGCTTTGCCGAAAAAATTATAAACATAATCAATAGCGGCGTTGCCTTCCGTATCGATCTTATAGCGAATCGCCAGATGATAGTAATCTTTCTTGTCGTTTAACGGCGGGGTCGTGACGAAACGGTATGAGCCGTCATCGTTGATCAGAAAGATTCTGGTGGGCAGCATGAACGGAGGCGAATCGTACGATGACGTTTCATTGGTGGCATCCAGCCAGAAGGATTTGCCTTTCAGCGGGACGACGGCAATAATATGATTAAAGGCGTTCATGGATGGAATCGTTTCATCGAAATATTTTCCGTTGGCCGGAACAAGAGCCGGCAAGCCTTGAATGCTGGCAATTTTAAGCATGGTCAGAAGCAGAACGGTTTTGTCTTTGCAGTCGCCGTAACGCTTTTCGAACACTTCAAACGCCTGATGGGGCTTGTGGGTATGCGGTCCCAGGAGCACGGCGATGTACCGGATATTCTGGGATACGAAATTAAAAATGGCGTTGATTTTGTCCTCATCCGTTTTTTGATCGGCAATAAGCTCGCGGGTGAAATTTTCCAGTTCGGCGCTGGACTTCATTTGTTCTTTGAAAAGTTTGATGTACCACTGGGAAATGATGTCCCAGTTGCTTAGCGTCCAGAAAGAAATCTGGGGAAATGTGTCGCGATCGAGCAGGGAGGGCATCCGGGATTCGGGAATAATTTCCTTCTGTTTCTTGTTAATGAAAACATATTTTATTTTGTTTCCCAACGAAGTGATTTGGGGTGTGATGTCGGTTCTGAAATTTTCATATTGCAGTTTTGTGCCGGCCGGCAGGACGATTTCCATGATGTCTTCTTCGATGGGGAAAAAGTTCTGGCAAAAAAACGTTTCCGAGTAGTCCATGGATAAAACGGGTTTTAAATTTTCAATTTCATAGGCTATTTCTATAATGCAGCCGTCCTCAACCGCGGGCATGGTGAACTTCTTCACTTTGATGTCGGTGTAGAATTCATAACCGGCGTACTCCGAAGAATCGATGATATCTTTTCTGTCCAGAGCGATTATTTTTCCGTCCGGTTTGATGGTATTGGCAAAAATAATTTTCACTTTCTGATAGCCTTCCCGGTACGAAATTGATTTCGAGGCGAAGCTGCGGCCGCGTTCGTTGAATATTTTAATGCGATCCAGGTTTCTGCTGATGCTTCGGCCGTCTTCAAAGAATTCCACATAACTGTAGGAATACAGTAAATCGGCCCCGGCGTTCGGATGTTCCTCCGCCCGGGGAGCGTTCTGCAAGAAAGAGGCAACATCGCTTTCCGATATGCTTTTGATGAAGGGATGGATGGGGGAGCAGGAAACAATGAATAATAATAACAAAATCGATGTATTTCGGACAAGGCGCATAAAAAATCCTTGATTTTTTATTGATCATACAGTCTTTATCTGATGACGTCAAACGATAACTGAAGCCAAGAGACCATGAGCGGATGATGAGCAAGTATTTTCAGCTGGATCGCAAGAATATCGTCGCAGTGCAATTTATTATCGAGGGGTACGAGGGCCTGGCTACCGTAACGACCATCGATGCCGCCGTGGCGGTGATTCAGATTTCCATCATGCCCGATTTTCTGCGCGAGATGAATTGCTTGCTCGATGAATTGAGTAAAAAATATCACATGAAAGAACTAGTTGATGACCGGATCCGATAACCGGTCATGGCTGCTTATCATATATGTTCATGCTGACTCATACATATTTCCTGCAGAAAATTCTGGGTTCCGCGGAGATAAAAAATGTGGAACCGGATATTTTTGTATACAATATCGCCCCGGATTTGCTGGCGATTCATCCGGATATAACCTCCGCCAGAACGCATAAATTAAGAAGACTGCAAACCCTTCCTGTTGAGTATCCGAAAGCGGCCTATGTCATCTATCATCTGCTGATTGATGATCTTTCGCATTACGGATATATCTGTACCGAAGACGGCGATGCATTCGATATCCATTCCCGGGGCTATTCCTACCGGAAAGGCAATCCTCTTATCCGAGTCATACAGGATATACATGGCATTGCGGGCAAAGAAATTTCGTGTCGCGACGCCGTTTATCAGTCCCATTTGATCATCGAAATGATATACGATCTGGTAATCGTAAGGCATCTCCGCACGTTTAAGACTGTTGAGGTGATGGTCGACGCCATAAAATACACGGTTGAAAACAGGATGGAAGAATTTACAGAAACCCTGCGATGGCTCTACGGCCTGGAAGTAAATCAGATTCGAGAGGTGATGAGAAGCGCCCTGTTGTTCATCACGCAAGAATCGATGGAGCAAATGATGACCATCCAAGGCCGAATGCATCTTTATCAAGATAAATTCGGCCTTCCCTGCAATGATCTATTGCTTAATAATGAATTGAACCGTTTGTTTGAGCAGGCGATGGATTTGATTGACGATGATGAGCTGTTTTTCAATGAAACAGCCGATGTAATAAAAGAATCTCAAATAATTTCTTTTATCAGGTAGCTTTCTTGACAAATCCTGAGCGAATACAACGTGTGCAAACCTTGATTCTCTTTATTGATCCGGTTTTTTCATCTACACAACGCAGGTTCTGCAGGTTGGGATACCAGACCGCCTTCTTTTTATTATTTGCATGGCTCACGGCATTACCGACAGACGGCTTTTTGCCGCATACTTCACAAACACGAGACATTTTTACAATCCTCCAGAAAATGTGCGTCGTTACTAAACCATAAGACAGTATTTTGCAAGCATTTTTTCGCCAATCATGAAAGATAAATGTCAATCGTCCTTTGTTGTGAATAAAAAACAAATTATCCGGCTGAAAGACGATGAAAATATTTTCTTAACTATCCGATATTATTAATATTCGATTAATTTTTCATCGAGGCCGGCTGGCCGGTCGTCTCCAGAACCCTTAACCAGATATCCCCGCGGGGATCGATTTTTCTGCCGGAGGCGACTGCGGCCAACGGAAGATGAACATACTCATCCTTCATCAAACCGACCAGGATTCCGGTTTTTCCGGCCATTCCCGCGTGCACGGCGTATTGTCCCAGCATATTGCAGTAAATGTCATCCGAAGCGTTTGCCGGAACCGAACGAATCAGATAGCTTGGCTCAATATATTTCAGATTGATCTCCATGCTGATTTTTTTAAAATAATTTTCGATGACGTTTTTCAGATGCGATCCGATATCGAGCAGACGAGCATTGCCTGAAGCATCTTTTTCTGCGGAGCGGTCCGTTGTGCCGAGCAAATCCTGACCGGCGCCTTCGGCGACAATGATGACAGCGTGCCCTCTGGAAATCATGCGTTTTTTTAAAAAACCCAAAAAGCCGTTTTTGCCTTCAAGATCAAAAGGCACCTCGGGAATGAGGACAAAATTGGCATCGCTTTGTGCCAGCGCTGCGTGGGCTGCGATGTGTCCGGAGTGGCGTCCCATAATTTTGATCAGCCCGATGCCGTTGACCATGCCCCGGGCTTCCACGTGGGCGCTTTTAATCGCATCGGCCGCTTTCTCAATCGCGGTATCAAATCCGAACGACTTCTGAATCAGATGGAGATCATTGTCTATGGTTTTGGGAATGCCGATCACGGCAATTTTAAAATTTCGTCTGGTAATTTCCGCTGTAATTTTTTCCGCCGCTCGGATGGTGCCGTCACCGCCGATACAGAACAGGATGTTGATGTTTAATCTGTGAAGATAGTCAACGATGATTTGCACATCCTGCGGACCGCGCGATGTGGACAGGATGCTGCCTCCGAAGCTGCTGATGTCTTTCACAACATCCGGCGACAGAGAGATCAGTGGATGCCCGCAATGAGGATTTAATCCCTGGAGCCCGTATTTGACGCCAACAATCTTCTTGACGTGATAATTGAAGTACAGCGCTGTAGTGATCGAGCGGATCACGTCGTTGATACCCGGGCAAAGGCCGCCGCAGGTAACGATAGCCGCTCTGGTGTCGGCAGGATTAAAAAAAATCTTTTCGCGGGGGCCGGCCAACTCGACGGAAAGCGGTTGTCCTTTTTTATCGGTCAGCGAACGATAGTTGTCCAGATGAGTGTTAAACAGGGCTCTTTTGCCGTCCCGGGTAAACTTGCCCGTTTGAAGGGGAGAGACAATCATTCTTTTGCCGAGATTGGAAATGGAAAAAACGTCTTTCATAAATTACTTCCTTTGTGAAATCAGAAGATTCGCGGTATTGAGTCCGGAAAGAATTTCCGCTTCAAAACCGGCATCCGCCAGTAAGGACGCTCCGGTAAGATAAATGTTGGCGTACCGGGTTTTACTGCCTTTAGCGGAAAAACCCGTAAAAAAAGAATTTTTGATCTGATAGCGCGGGATGATGGTGCCTCGCAGCTTAAGCGATAGCTTCATGGATTCGTCCGGATCGAAAAACAAAATGTTTTCTTTTAAAAACGGGAAGAAATGGTCAAGTTGATTCATGATGTTTTCGGAAATAGTCTTCAGGTTATCCTTTGACCAGATTTCCTGATGATCGGGGAGGAAAACGGTGGCGCTCAGAAGAATTTTTGCAGCGGGATCCTTCATCCTCTCTTCTTTTGCCGACGATTCCAGAATGATCAGGTTGTTGTGGGCATAAAGCTCCCTGGCCGGATTGCAGATAATTGCCGAATGTCTGGCCAGCTTTTCGGGCAGCCCTGCCGGATTGACGCCCAGAAAAATGGAAAAGGGGAAATACGCCGTTTTTGCCGGCCGAAGAAAATCGCCAAAACTGAAAGTTTTCTTGTGGTCGAACAATTGGCCGATGTTTTGCCATTTTGTGCTGACGATTAAATGGCGGCTTTCGATTTTTTCGGTGTTGCCGTTATCGTCCGTATAATTCAGTTCAATGACCTTGTCTTTATGGATCGACAGGCAATCGCATCCGGATAAATAAAGACCGTCGGACGCTTTTATTTTACGGATCAGCGAATCGACCAGGTCCTGTTTGCCCTGAGCAAAGGAGAAGGTGCCGCGCAACGGCGTGCAGGATTGCCATGATGAAAAAAAAGAATTTAACGGATCCGTTTTGAAAGAAAGAAGGGCATGCTGAGCCTGAATAACTTTCCGGAAGGATGGGTTTTGCGACATCAGACGTTTCAAACGGATGGTGTTGAACATGCTTTCGACGAAACGGGGAATCAGTTTGAGATAATCGAAAAAATCCTTCATTTTTTTCGGTTGAATGCCGGGATGTTCTGAAATCCATTGTCCGGCTGCGTTTGAATTTTTCTCTGCTACATCGTAGAATAATCGAAGATCGCCCTCGAGATGAGGAAACTCTCTGGCGAGCTCTTTCAGAAGTTCTTCTTTGTCATGGAAAAAGTCTATCCTTTGCGATGGGAGAATAATCTGATAGGCCGGATTCAGCAGGCGCACCTCCGGATAAATTCCCAGATTTTTTAATGACAGATAGGCGATCTGGTTTTCGGCAAACCCGGACACCGGCGTGATCGTGCCGTCAAACGTGAGATCTCCGGCAACAGATGAGCCGGCGGTTCCTTTTTCGGAGAAGAGGGCCGTCTTCAAACCGTTGATGGCGCAGAACGCTGCGGCTACATGGGAAGAAAGATCATCGCCTATGACAATCAGATCATACATGGATTCTGTCCTTAAACGTCATTGCCGGATCATCAGAAAAAAGACATTAGACCGGAGAAAAACGGCTATGGGTGAATGAAAACTTTTCTTCCCCGGATTTCAAGTTTGCCGTCGGCAAAAAGCTGAATCGCCTGCGGATAGATTTTATGTTCTTCCTTTAAAATTCGAGCCGCCAGGGTGTCCTCGGTGTCATCATCGCGCACCGGCACGGCTCGTTGTATAATGATCGGGCCGGTATCGACGCCCTCATCCACGAAATGAACCGTACAGCCGGAAACTTTCACGCCGTACGTCACGGCCTGCCGCTGTCCGTGCAGACCGGGAAAAGAAGGAAGAAGGGCCGGATGGATATTCATGATCCTCCCGGGAAAAGCCTGAAGAAATCGAGGCGAGATGATACGCATAAAACCGGCCAGCGTTACCAGCTCGACGTCATGTTTTATCAACGTGTTGATAAGTTCAGAATCAAATTCCTCTTTATTTTTAAAATCGCTGTTTTTCAGCACACAAAAAGGGAGGCCGTGTTTTTTTGCCCGGATGATGCCGTAAGCATCAGGGTTATTGCTGATGACAATTTGGATGACCGCCCGAAGAGACCCCTGCTCGATGTGATCAATAATGGATTGCAGGTTGGACCCGTTTCCTGAAATCAGAATTCCCAGTTTCAATGCATCCGCCATTTGCTTTCCCTAGCTTTCAGAAATGATGACCTGCGGCTTTTTATCTTCCCTGATTTCAATCAGGCCGAGCGGGTACGCTTTCTCACCGAGAATTTCCAGATATTCGAGCACCGCCGGACAGTCTTTGTCGGAAACGATAATCATCATACCGATGCCCATGTTGAATACGCGGAACATTTCTTTTTCATCAATGTTGCCGATTTCACGAATGATGTTGAAAATCGGCGGGACAGGCCAACTGCCCTTGCCGATTACGGCACGGCAGGCCTGGGGGATAATTCTCGGAATGTTTTCGTAGAATCCGCCTCCGGTGACATGGACCAGGCCTTTGAGGGTGAATTTTTTAAAGAGATTCAGCAGGGCTTTAACATAAATGCGGGTCGGTTCGAGCATTTCCAGACCGACGGTTTTTTCCAGTCCGGGAAGCTTATCGTTGACGTTTAGCTTTCCTTTTTCCAGAAGAACCTTCCGCGCCAGTGAAAATCCGTTGCTGTGCAGTCCGCTGGACGCCAGCCCGATAATACGGTCGTTGACACTGATGGTTGATCCGGTGATTAATTTGTCCGATTCAACGACTCCGACACAGAATCCAGCCAGATCGTATTCTCCGGGAGCATAAAAACCGGGCATCTCCGCGGTTTCGCCGCCCAGAAGGGTACAGCCTGCCTGTCGGCATCCTTCCGTAATTCCCTCGATAATGCTGACGCTTTTTTCGAGCTCGATTTTTCCGGTAGCGAGATAATCGAGAAAGAAAAGCGGCTCGGCTCCCTGCACAACCACGTCATTTACCGACATCGCGACGAGGTCGATGCCGATGGTATCGTGTTTGTCGAGCAGGTGGGCGATACGCAGCTTGGTGCCCACACCGTCGGTGGAAGATACCAGCACCGGATTTTTCAGGTCAACGGAATTTAGACGGAAAAGGCCGCCGAATCCGCCGATACCGGAGACAACCTCCTTCCGCGCCGTTGTTTTGACGGATGTTTTAATTCGTTCCACAAATTCGTTGGCGATGTCGATATCCACGCCGGCATCTTTATAGGTTATATTGTCTGTCATAGCTCCTCTGAGTGATCTTAAATTTCATATGGAAGTTCTTTCGGGGTGAGTTTTTAACGTAATTCAACGCTTAAGTCAATCATTCCTTGCGCAAATAAAATATATTTGTTAACAAAAATATCCGGATTCATCAGAAATGATTCAGGTTTGACAGATTTGCGGCGTGGAGATTTAAATGGATGCCTTAAACGAAATTCTCCAAAAAATTGATCAACCCCTGAACTTTGCTTTCCGCGATAATTACAAAAATCTTTCCAACATCAAAGATCTGGGCAGAACGCTCATAACGCTTTTGTCGAAACTTGATTCTTTTGCCGCATCGTTCGGCCGTGAGGAAATTAATCATGAGATCGGAGCATTACGGGAAATCTTTTCCGATTACGACCGGCAAAAGCTGGAATTAAAAAAAAGAAAAATTGAAAACGCCGTCAAAATCGTCGAAAAACTCAAAACCATCATCCATTTTTTGAACATATCCGTTCCCGAACGGAATGCCGATCAAAAAACCATTGAGAAGATATCGGATTTAAAAGAAGCCCTGGAAAAACTGAATCTGCCGGTTCAGTATTTGAAAGGTGTGGGCCCGAAAATGGCGTCCCGCTTCGCCAATAAAAAAATCGCCACCGTGGAAGATCTGCTTTTCTTTCTGCCGCGGACTTATGAAGACCGCAGGGAAATCAGAAAAATCAACCGTCTCGAAGCCGAAAAAGTCCAATCGGCTGTGGGCAACGTGATCAGCTGTCAATATCGCTATTACGGAAGAAAAAAAATCCTGGAAACGGTGATCAGCGACAGCACGGCCAATCTGACCGCGAAGTGGTTTAAAGGGCAGATGGCGTATCTCCTGGGTGTTTTCAAAAAAGGAACCAGGGTTATTTTTACGGGCGACGTAAGACCGGATTACGTCGGAAAACAGATGATTCATCCGGATTATGAAATTCTTGACGAGAAGGATGAAGAAAATCTTCTGAATTTCAAAAGAATCGTGCCCGTGTATTCCGAAACGGAGGGCCTTTATCAGAAATATTATCGCAAGGTCATGAATGCCGCACTCATGAATTATTCCCGCTATGTTGCCTCTCCGATTCCGGACAGTATATGTGAAAAGCGACATTTGCTGAATGTCCATGAAGCGTTGTGGTCTGTTCATTTTCCCGGCAGTCAGGAGGACATTGATCAATTCATCTCCAGCCGTTCCGAGGCTCACCGGCGTTTGATTTACGATGAATTTTTCTTTTTTCAGTTGGGCATGGCTGTCAAAAAATCGGGAAGAATTCTGGATCAAGGCCTTTCATTCAAAACCGATGGCACAATGCTGGATAAATTTTATTCCAGTTTAAAGTTCGATTTAACCGCCGCTCAAAAAAGAGTCATTGAAGAAATCCTCAACGATATGTCGAAAGACACGGCGATGAACCGCCTCCTTCAGGGAGACGTTGGAAGCGGCAAGACCATTGTTTCAATGGCAGCCATGATTACCGCTTGTGAGAATTCTTATCAGGCGGCCATAATGGCGCCGACGGAAATTCTGGCCAAACAGCATTTTGAAAATATCCGTTTGTGGGCTGAGCCATTGGGATTGAAAACGGTTTTGCTTACCGGCAGCATGGCCAATGCATCACGGGGCGAAACCCTGCGCCGGATTCAAAACGGCGAGGCGGGCATCATTATCGGCACTCACGCTTTGATTCAGGAAGGTGTTGATTTTCATAAACTGGGGCTGGTTGTCATTGACGAGCAACACCGTTTCGGCGTTATTCAGAGAGCGACATTGCGATCCAAGGGCATCAACGCTGACGTGCTGGTCATGACGGCAACCCCGATTCCGAGAACCCTGGCGATGACCGTATACGGCGATCTGGATGTCTCTGTGATCAATGAAATGCCTCCGGGGAAAAAGCCCGTGCACACTGTTGTTTTGCCGGAAAGCAAACGGGACAAAGTTTATCAGGCCATCCGCGCGGAACTGGCGAAAGGGCATCAGGCATTCATTGTTTATCCGCTGGTGGAAGAGTCGGAAACGCTGGATTTGAAAGACGCCACCAATATGTCCAGGCATTTGCAGCAGGACGTTTTTCCGGATTACCGCGTGGGATTAATCCACGGGAAAATGAAGGAAAAGGAAAAAGATGAAATTATGCGGGAATTTATGGAGAACAAAATTCATATTCTCGTTTCGACAACGGTCATCGAAGTGGGCATCGATGTTCCGAGAGCCTCATTAATGGTTATCGAGCATGCCGAACGCTTCGGACTTTCGCAACTGCATCAGTTACGCGGCAGGGTAGGGCGGCGCGATATTCTCTCCAGCTGCATTCTGTTGGCCAATTATAAATGTTCAGCAGATGCGCGCAAAAGATTAAAAGTGATGGAAACAACAACGGACGGATTTACCATTGCGGAAGAAGATCTTGCTATCCGCGGTCCCGGCGATTTTCTGGGAACGAGACAATCCGGGCTGCCGGATTTCCGCATTGCCAGTATTATTCGCGATGCCCGTATTTTGAGCGAGGCCAAGGAGGACGCTTTCGCTTTGGCTGCGCGCGATCCGTTTCTGGACAGAGTTGAACATCAAATTCTGAAGGAGGTCTTAATCTGGAAATGGCAGGGGAAACTGGATTTGGCCAGAACGGGGTAATAAGCAAAGAAACAGGGCAAGGGGATTCATTACATTGTTGTGATGAAAGGGAAAGAGCTGATTCCCAATCCTTATAAATTCCCGCCGAAGACCCGACCTAAGCGGCCGCTTTTGAGCAAAGACGGTTCTGTGTTGATTTATGAAAAATCCATGTCAGCAGGTAAATTCTTTCTCTATTCCCCGGATGGGAATCATAAGCTTGCGGGTTCAGGTGGACTTTGTTCAGCCAAGTCTTTTTGACTTGGCTGTATTCAAACACAGATAAATAGTCGAGTCCAAAAGACTCGACTGAACTTAGGGGGCTGTTAAGCGCTTTAGCCAAGTTGGTATATCATGAATAATGTGTCTGGCGGCTCAAAGCAATCAAAGCATATTCTTTTTTTTTAAATCATTTCTTGGGCACCAATGTCAGTATTTTCGTGTACTGTGTTTTTATATTTTCTTCCTTAAACGGAAAATTCTGATACTGTCCTAACCGGAATGCCGTGATGCCGTCATCGTAGTGCGGGCTTGACGGATTATCCAACTGCCCTGTGCTGTTAATGCCGACGAAAGGTTCATCGCTTCCGAAATCTACAATGATCCGCATGGCCGGAATCATCCAGGTTCCGAAATCTTTCCCGGGATGATAAGCTGAAACGTTCAGCGTGGTGTGGTCGCCGGGCGCCGGATAGGGACCTCTGTCTACATAACCGGAGAGGAATTTGACGCCGGTCTTGTTGATGAAATCCATATAATCGGCAAACAATGTGGCATCAGTCCTCCAATGATAGGTATGCAGTTTTCCCCATTGCCACTTGTCGGGATTTTTTCCGCAGCGCTTTTCCAGAATGCCGATGGCATCCAGAACCGTTTTGGCCAGAATCAGGTCGCGTTCTTCTTTCTGAGGTGTGGTTACGTCATCCCAGAGGGGGCTTCTTTTCCCTCTGTCCGTCAAATGGTCGTGCAGTGCGGAATAGGCCAGCAGGAAGGTATGCAGCAGTGATTGATAGGCACGTGTATTTTTCCCTCCCAGTTCGTCAGCGAAAAGATTGTCGCTCAGCGAAAACAGAAAAGCGCCGCAGAAAGCCGCCCCGGCGGAATCGAGGCGCATATTTCCGTCAAAATCTCTGAGCAGTGCCATCGCTTGATGAGCCGCCGTTGATTTTTCAGAGTTTTGCCAGACAGAACTCATGGTGTCCAGCGTTTTTTGTTCCAGCAACGCCGTTTTGATTACGTTGACAAACCTGGAATAGGTATCAAGCTGCATAGCTTTTGCATCATCCAGGGTGTAATTTTTTGCATTTTTCAGCAGCTGTTCGATACGTTCGCCTCTGTCGGGATAGTACCAGGACGAGGACAGAATATAAGGAAAATCAGCAGGAACTGTCCGATGATTAGCGGTGCCCACATAGCCCTTCGCGGGGTTTTTCAAAGACGGATGTTTTGACGGTGAAAGAAATCCGTTCCAATCGTATTCACCCGTCCAACCGGGAGAGGGACAGAGACCGCGACCTTTTTTCCGCAACGGGAAACGGCCCGTAACCTGCCAGGCGATATTTTTACGATCCGCCATGACAAGGTTCAGTGGAATGACGGACGTTTCCTGAGAAGTGTATTTAAGAATCTCATCGACCGATTTTGCGAGCATGATGTTGAAAAAAACGTCCATGGACCTGTCCGTTTCATTGCCTGCCCAACTATACGCGATTCCCAATGAAGGATTAAGCGGCATGGGAACCAGTTCATGACGGGGCTTATCGGTCAAAATATCATTGAGCAAAACGCCGTGGAGAGTTTCATAAAAGGTTCGGGTAACAGCCTTTTTTTGTCCTTTAATCCGGAAGCTTTCCTCCCTGCTGTTTGCCTTCAACCATTTATTCTTATAAAGAAAATAGAGACCGTCCGGTTTCTGTTGCAGCTTTTCCAGAAAGATATCCTGATTGTCCGCCATGACCATCGTCATGCCGATACCGATGTGCCTGTTGTATCCGGCAACAATGCCGGGAACACCGGCGATGCCAATACCGGCTCCGTCAATCTCCGGACATTTCAGATGCATCATGTGCCAGATGGAGGGCATGGTCAACGGCAGATGCGTATCATTGGCCACGATGGGTTTCCCTGATTTGGTCAGTTTTCCGGAGACCGCCCAGTTATTGGAAGCCGCCGCGGCAGGAAGAAGCAGTGTGTTGGTCAAATTAGCTATGACGCCCAGTTGTTCAATATTTTGAGCAGCCTCTGAAAGATTGATTCCTTTCAGTTTTTTCATTTCTTCAAAGGGCAGGGGTTCATCGGGGTAAATGGGAAAAAGCCAGGCTAACTTTTCCGGTGCGACAACCTGCGCCACGTTGAGCAGGTTGATTTCTTCCTGGAGATTTTGACTCAGGCCCAGCGTTAGAACAAGAAATACATACATGGAGTCGATGGGTCTCCAGGGATCGGGTTGGTGTCCGGCCAACTTCAGAGTCGTGGGCAGAGGGACGTTGGCGAGATACGCGTTTACGCCGTCGCTGTAGATATTTAACAGTCGTCTCAGGTCGGAGGATGCCGACAGGTAAAGGGTCTGGGCGACCTGATTGAGATTCAGCGCCCGCAGATAAATATCCATTTCCAGCGTGGCCCTGCCCAGAAGTTCGGAGAGCCTTCCCTGGCTCACAAGCCTGAATCCTTCCATCTGTGTAAAGCGGTCACAAGCGCTGATATATCCCATGGCAAAGATAAGATCGTCCATGCTCTGCGCTTCAATGTAAGGAATGCCCAGATTGTCGCGTTTGACAGTGACGTTATCGGACAAACCGGGAAGAACCTGTTCTCCTTCCATGGGAGGCAGGGATTTTTTGTAGGAGACGTTCAGCAAAGGCGTGCAGCCGCTGATGACTATGCATAAGATCGATGCGAAAAGAATTGCCGATTTAAAACGCAAATGAACGACAAAAGATTGAATCCTCATGAAGCTCTCCTTATTTGCAGTTTGCTTTTTATTGCGTTGATATCCGGTTTTTTTGTGAAGAGTAACCTACCACATCGAAGATCATAAAAGCAAGCTGACGATCAATATGATGAAGCTTGACTTCAATAACAATGCAGGATAATTTTAATGAAAAGGCGTTTCAAACGGATGGAGCTGCATGATGGGCGTGAGAATAGGCATCATTGGTATCGGCGGGGTAGGCGGATATTTCGGCGGGAAACTGGCGCGTGAGTACGAAAAATCGGACGAATATGAAATCATATTTATCGCCCGCGGGGAACATTTAAAAGCGATTCAAAAAAACGGCCTGCAACTTTTTACGCGTGAAGGCGATTGTGTTGTCCGGCCGAGAATAGCCACAAACAATCCCGATGAGGCGGGAATGTTTGATGTGGTGTTCTTTTGCACCAAAAGTTATTCATTGGAAAATTCGGCTGAAGCGTTCATCTCCTGCATCGGCAGACAAACCGTGGTGATTCCGTTGCTCAACGGTGTTAACAGCTCGCAACGGCTGCGCCGTGTCCTGCCGCATGCGATAGTCTTAGGCGGCAGCGTTTATATCATTTCCCATAGTGACGGACCGGGAATCATTAAGCAGGAAGGAGGCGCGTGCAAGCTGACGTTCGGAACCGATCATGATCCGGCAGACGATTATCGATATATCCTTGATATTTTACTTCAGGCAAAGATCAACGCGGTATTAACGGACGACATTTCCGGCGTGCTCTGGATAAAATATTTGTTAATGTGTCCGCTGGGGTCTCTGACATCGGCCACCGGCAAAACATACGGGCAGATATGGGAAAATCCTGAATTACGGCAAAAAGCAAGGGCGATGATGATGGAGGTGGTTGCCGTCGCCGCCGCACATCATGTCGTTATACAGGAGCATGAAGTGGATAAAGCGATGGCGATGATTGCCGGGTTCGGATATCATTCCAGAACATCCATGCAGCTGGATTTCGAAAAAGGCCGGCAGACGGAAATTGACGCACTGACGGCTTATCTTTGCGGGGCCGGTCGGGATTATGGCGTGCCTACGCCGTTACATGATGACGTTTATGCGCAATTAAAATCAATCAAAGAGCCGAAGGAATAAACCCATGACAATTAAAGTTGCAGCCATTCAACTGGCCACTGCCGTGGCCGAATCAGAGGAAAACATAAGGCGCTGTGAGCGCCTTTCCCTGCAGGCGGTAAACGAAGGAGCACAATGGATTGCCTTGCCTGAATTTTTCAATACGGGCGTCAGCTGGAATCCGAATATTGCCCGGGCTATTCAATCTGCGGACGGCGAGGCGGCAACATTTCTTTGCGGCTTTTCAAAAAAATACCGCGTTTTGATCGGGGGATCATTTTTATGCCGATTGCCCGACGGGCAAGTCCGCAACCGGTATCAATGTTATGCGCAAGGCCGGCTCGTCGGTCAGCATGATAAAGATATTCCAACCATGTGGGAAAATTATTTTTATGAAGGCGGCGATCCCGGGGATATCGGCGTGCTCGGCTTATACGAAAATGTCAGAGTCGGCGCGGCGGTCTGCTGGGAATTTATGCGAACGATGACGGCCCGCCGGCTGCAAAACAAGGTGGATGTGGTCATCGGCGGATCATGCTGGTGGAGCATACCGACTAATTTTCCGCTTTTTTTGCAGAAACTCTGGGAACCGGACAACAAACGCAATGCGTTGGAGGTGCTCCGGGATAACGCGCGTATTTTAGGCGTACCGGTGATTCATGCCGCACATTGCGGGGAAATTGAATGTGCCATGCCGGGACTGCCCATGAGCTATACAGGGTTTTACGAAGGCAATGCCGTTATTCTTGATGCGGAAGGGCGGATACTTGCGCACCGTAAACCGGAAGAAGGCGAAGGGGTTGTCAGTGCGGAAATTCTAATGATGCCAAAACAGGACTCAAGAGAGATTCCCCAAGGTTACTGGTTGAGAAAAAGGGGAATCTTGCCGTTTTTTGCCTGGCACCATCAACGCTGGCTGGGACGGCGATGGTATGCCCGCCATGTGCGCGGTAATTAGAATAATCCCCCTATATGATTTTTAATCCAACGAGAGGAGGAAACATTGAAAAAGCTCATCTGGGTAATACCGTCGGTTTTATTTTTTTTGTTTGCCGGGTGTTCGGCGGGTTTACATAGCATTGAAACGGTACAACTGGCCAAAACAGTCAGGAGCTGGGATGGCGAAACGCTGCCGCAATACCTCCAGGGTCAGCCGGAGGTTACAATTCTGCGCATCAGAATTCCTGCCGGTTCAAAACTGGAAATGCATCATCATCCGGTGATTAACGCGGGCGTTTTGCTCAAGGGAGAATTGACGGTTGTGGCGGACGATAACAAAACTTTGCATCTCAGAGCCGGAGATTCCATTGTGGAACTGGTCAACAAGAAACATTACGGGAAAAATGAAGGCAAGGAAGCGGCCGAGATTATTGTTTTCTATGCCGGTGTTGAAAATAAACCGATCACGGTCAAGTAATGGGGCTTTTGCAAAATATCCGGTTTTTAATCGGTTTACTTCATGTCTGGGTAATTCATTAATTATTTTAAGCATTCATGATGGATATTTCATTGACAAAGCCGATCCATTTGTTATAGGAAATTAACGGAAAAAGATTAACAATTAACGGGAATTATATAAAATTATAAAATAATTTCAGGTGCATATAATGAAAGAAATCCCTATCGGTCTTATCGGATTCGGAACCATCGGAACGGGCGTGGTCAAACTGTTGCGGCAAAATGAAGAGCTGATTACAAAAAAACTGGGCGCCAGGCTTGTTATAAAGAAAATTGCCGATATTGATATCACGACACCCCGTGAAGTGAGGGTCCATAAGGGGCTCTTGACGCGGGATGCGCGGGAGATCATCAACGATAAAGACATTCCGATTATCATTGAACTGATGGGCGGGTACGAGCCGGCGCGCACGTTTGTTCTCGAAGCTGTTGCCAACGGCAAGCATGTGGTTACCGCCAACAAAGCGCTTCTGGCGACCCACGGCAATGAAATATTCCCGGCGGCTCAGAAAAATGCGGTCAATATCGGTTTTGAAGCGAGTGTCGGCGGAACCATTCCAATCATCAAGACCTTGAAGGAAAGCCTGGTTGCCAACAGAATCATTTCCGTCATGGGCATCATGAACGGCACCTGCAACTACATCCTGAGCAAGATGACGGATGACGACAAGCCGTTCGACATGGTTTTGAAAGAGGCGCAGAAGCTGGGCTTTGCAGAAGCCGATCCGACCTTTGATATCGAAGGGATCGATACCGCGCACAAAATGGCCATTATTCTCTCACTGGCCTATGGCAGGAAAGTGAATCTCAAGGATATATATCTGGAAGGTATCACCAAAATCAGCCGTGAAGATATTTCGTTTGCGAAGGAACTGGGCTACCGGATCAAATTGCTGGCCATCGCAATGCTCAGAAACAATGCGGTAGAAGCGAGAATTCATCCGACGATGATTCCGTCAAAATGTCTTCTGGCAAATGTGAATCAGAATTACAATGCCTTTCATATCATGGGCGATGCCTCAGGCCCCGTCTTTCTTTTCGGTCAGGGAGCGGGCATGATGCCCACCGCCAGCGCGGTTTTTAGCGATGTTATGGACAGTGCAAGAGATGTTCTGAGCGGAAAAAACGGCCGAGGGCCCTTGCGGTCGATCAACGAGTCGGCCATGATGCCAATCCGGCTGATTCCCATGGATCATGTGGAGACAAAATATTATTTCCGTTTTACCGCGGTTGACCGTCCCGGCGTGCTTTCCAGGATATCGGGTATTCTCGGGAAATACAATATCAGCATTGAAGCCTGCATTCAGAAAGCCAGAGTGAAAAGGGGAGCGGTGCCCATTGTGATGACAACGTACAAAGCCAAGGAAAGTGATGTGCAGAAAGCACTCAAGAGAATAAGCAAACTGGACATCCTCCAGGGTGAAACCATCCTGATCAGAATTGAGGACGATTTAAATTAAATTATTCAAAAAAGAGATTTCTCAGAAAGGTGATATGAAGTACGTAATATTGCTGGGTGATGGTATGGCGGATTATCCGACCGATAAGCTGGGAGGAAAAACACCGCTGGAATGCGCATTCACTCCGTTCATGGATCAGATTGCCGCAGAAGGAACACTGGGCCTTGTCGATACGGTGCCCGAAGGAATTCATCCCGGAAGTGATGTGGCCACATTGAGCGTTCTGGGGTATGATCCCCGGGAAAATTATACCGGCCGCGGACCGCTGGAAGCGGCAAGCATGGGAATTGATCTCGGTCCAGATGATGTCGCGTATCGCTGCAATCTGGTTACCATCGGCGATCAGGATGGTCCGGAAGCGTTTATGGATGATTTTACCGCCGGGCACATCTCCAGCGAAGAAGCGGAAATAATCATTCGCGATATCCATCGGCACATCGGTTCCGATCATCTGGAGTTCTTTCCCGGCGTGGGGTATCGTCATCTGCTGGTCTGGCGCAACGCCCCGGCCAATCCGGACACAACACCGCCGCATGATATTACGGGAAAGCCCGTGGCTGAATATCTGCCGCGCGGAAATGCTGCCGCCGATGTCAATGCCATTATCAGGCGGGCGGCCGACCTTTTAAAAAATCATCCGGTCAATGCGAAAAGACGCCAGGCGGGCAAAAAAGAGGCTAATGCCATCTGGCTGTGGGGGCAGGGGAAGAAGCCGCGGATTGTCCCTCTGACTCAGAAGTATTCCCTATCGGGAGGCATGATTTCCGCCGTTGATCTGCTTAAAGGCATTGGAACGATCGCCGGGTTGAAAGTTTGTCCGGTGCAGGGGGCAACCGGTTATATTGATACCAATTACGAAGGTAAAGCAAAAATGGCTCTGGATGTATTGAATTTCATGGACTTTGTTTTTGTCCATCTTGAAGCCCCTGATGAAATGGGACACGAAGGCAATGCCGAAGGCAAAATCCGTGCGATTGAACTTTTTGACGAAAAAATCGTCGGGCCTATTTTGACGAAAATAGGCGCATTCGGCCACTATAGGATTATTGTTTTAAGCGATCATCCGACACCGTTGGATCTCAGGACCCATGTCAGCGATCCGAGCCCTTTTGCGGTATTGTCTTCGGAAAAAAAAGAGAACAGGGCCCCGGGAATGAGCTTTAATGAGATAAACGCCAAAGCCGGCAATCTTCTGATTTCTCCGGGGCATTTGCTGATGGAAAAATTTATCAAGGACTGGAAGAGCGTTGTCGGTTAACAATGTAACAAAAATCAGGGTGCTTTTTGCCGATACGGATGCCATGGGGGTGGTCTATCACACGAACTACATCAAGTGGTTTGAACTCGGCAGAAACGAACTGATGCGGCAGCTGGGTGTTCCTTACAGCGAATTGACAAAGTTGAATTTGAACCTTCCGTTGATTAAGGTCGGCTGCGAATACCTGAAGTTTGCCACATACGATCAGCTTTTGGCGGTGGAAACAGAATTTGCCTATATCCGGAAAGCGACGGTTGGTTTCAATTCCAAGATATGGGATGAAGATCAAAAACATCTTCTGGCGGAAGGCTATACGGTTCACGCTTGCACCAATCACGAGGGCAAGCTTCGCAGAATACCTCAATTGCTTTTGGAATTGGTCAAAAAATATAATATCA
>ERZ795030.140-NODE-140-length-116792-cov-8.573109_pt1 | contig 116792 bp, 98 predicted proteins | sample MGYA00375122_ERZ795030 | MGnify/ENA primary metagenome ERZ795030 (study PRJEB30165, sample SAMN05720146) | activated sludge metagenome | isolation source: anaerobic digester from wastewater treatment plant | place: Japan | collected 2015-04-20 ... | reverse complement strand
AACTGACAACCTACTCCACAGTACGGACACGTCGTCCGAACCTTCTCCACATCCTGGAAACGAGCCTTGCCGATGGACTTCCTTTCGATCAGCGCTCCGACCGGGCAGACCTGGATGCACTCGCCGCACTGGACGCATGTCGAAGCCCCCATGGGCGTGCCGAAGCCGAATCCTACCCTCGCGTCGTACCCACGGTTCATGATCCTGGCGGCGCGGTTGACCACCACATGATTACATGCCTCTACGCACCTGCCGCACAGGATACACTTGGTGTAGTCTATGCGTATGAAGGCTGAGCTGTCGTCGAGATCAGGAGGATATTCCCTTTTTCTCACATCCTTGTCTTCGATCTTGAGATGATATGCGGCATCCTGGAGCTCGCAGCTCCCGCTCTTTTCGCAGACGATGCAGTCGTGATTGCCCGACGAGAGCGCGAGCTTGATCACAAAGCGCTGTGCCTCGATCAGATGTTCGGAGTCCGTGACGATCTCCATTCCGTCTCTGACGGGCGTATTGCACGAGGTCACCGGGGCTGGGCTGCCCTTCACTTCGACCACGCATGCCCTGCACCGCGCGTGCGCGCCGGTTTTTTCATGATAGCACAAAGCCGGAATGTAGATCCCGTGAATGCGGGCCGCCTCCAGGATCGTCTGCCCGTCGGCCGCGGTGCATTGCTTCCCGTTGATCGTGATTTTCATTGCGGCCCTCCCTTCTTTGCCAGAAGCTCCTCGATCTTCCCCGTCAGATCCGCAGGTTTGATCGGTTTGGTCAAAAAGGCATCGATGCCGATTCGCTCGTCCGCCGGAAACAGCGATGAGTAGTCGGTGTTCGCTATCGACGTCACCATCACGATGGGGATGTCTTTGAACGCCTGATCTTCCTTCATGAAACGGCTCATGGCAAGACCGTCCAGAACGCTCGACATGATGATGTCCAGAATCACCAGCTCGGGTTTCTCCCGGGCGAGCACAGCCTTGCCGTGGCTGCCGCTGCTTGCGGATATCACCTCGTACCCGTTCTGTTCGAGGATGGTCTTTGTATAAAAGACAAAGTCATTGTCGTCGTCGACTACCAGGATTTTCGCTTTGGCCATGGTGTTTCTCCTTCATCTCGAATAGGGTGTGAGCGGCTTCACACCCTTTTACGAACTCGTCGCGAAAGAGCCTCAATGCAGAGAGAACCGGTTCGACCATGCCGGTGCCCATCGGGCAGAAGGTCCGGCCTCGGATCCCCCCCGCGAGATACTCGAGGTCCTCTATGTCCTGCTTTGAGCCTGTTCCCGCCGCCAGCTTCTCCAGATGCTCGAGCATCCTTTTTCCCCCCACACGGCACGGAAGACAGTTGCCGCACGATTCGTGCACGAAGAACCTGGTGATCCGCCTCACCACCTCCACCATATCCGTTGTCTCGTCCATCACGATGACCGCCCCTGTCCCGAGGGCGGTGCCTGCGGCTTGCAGTGTTTCGAAGGCCATGGGAGTCGATACCATCTCGGCGCTTATGATGGGGGTGGACGCGCCGCCCGGTATGATCGCCTTGATGCCGCGCCCCATGCGCACACCTCCCGCGTGCTCGTAGATGATCTCTTTCAGTCGGGTGCCGAGCGGCAGCTCGTAGTTTCCCGGGCGGTTGACATGCCCGCTCACGCAGAAGATCTTCAGCCCCTTGCTCTTCTCAGTGCCGATGCTCGAATACCACTTCGCCCCTCTCAGGATGATGTGGGGTATGTTGACGAGAGTCTCCACGTTCTGTACGAGTGTAGGTTTGTTCCACATGCCTTTCTGAGCCGGGTAGGGCGGCTTGGCCCGCGGAACGCCTCGTTTGCCCTCCAGCGACTCCAGCATGGCCGTCTCCTCGCCGCAGATATATGCGCCTGCTCCGCGATGAACAGAGACATCCAGATCGAAGCCGCTGCCGAGAATGTCGCGGCCGAGAAATCCATGCTGATACGCATCCGAGATCGCCTTGATCCACCGCTTGACCCCCAGGAAGAACTCGCCCCGGATGTAGACAAACGCACGGTGTGCCCCGATGGCGTACGCCGATATGATCACGCCTTCCAGTATCGAATGCGGGTCTCTCTCTACAATGAGACGGTCTTTGAACGTTCCCGGCTCGCCCTCATCGGTGTTGACGGCAAGGTACTTGACGGGTGTGTCTTTCGGCATGAAATCCCACTTGACTCCTGTAGGAAATCCTGCACCGCCCCGTCCCCTCAGTCCCGATGCCTTCACCTCGGCGATAATCGCCTCAGGTGACATCTTCAGGGCCTTCCGAAGGGCATCGTATCCCCCATAGCGCAGATACGTGGCGATCTTTTCCGAGTCCGGGCGATTGACATTCGCCAGGAGGACCGGCTGATGTTGCGCCATGCTACACCTCCCCCATGAGGCGTTCCAGAATGTCGTCGATGCTTGCAGGCGACAGGTTTTCATAGAGCCGGTCGTTGACGCGCATGGCGGGCGCCGTGCCGCAGGAGGCGAGGCATTGAACGGTCTCGAGGGTAAACATCCCGTCGCTCGTCGTCTCTCCGGGCCTGATGCCCAGCTTCGCCCCGACATATTCGACAACCCGCTCGGCCCCATCGTTCAGATAGCATGAGAGGCCCTCGCACACCTGAATGACATGGCGGCCCACCGGCTTCGTCCTGAACAGGGTGTAAAAGCTCGCTGTACTGTATACCTCGGAATCGGTCAGTCCCAGGCGCTTCGCCACCTGGTGCACGGCGTCTCCGGTAAGGTATCCGGTCTGTTCCTGCGCAACGTAAAGTGCGGCGAGCAGCATGGACCGCTTTGCCGGATCGACCACAGCGCCTTCGTTGCTTCCGGAAATATTCTGGGTATCCATTCGACAGGCTCCTTTCAATGAGCGATGATGCGCCTGCATATCCGGCCGGCGCTGCGTAATCGCCTCATGCGTTCTTTACGAGTGTGCAGAGGCCACGAGCAATAATAATGCCAGTAAAAGCATAATTAAAATGATAAACAAATATCGAGAGATATGATAAGGCAATAAGGTCGCACAGAGAAAAGGGGGGTATTTCACCCCTGTCCGTGGGGATATATTCCCCCCCACGGGCGCATCCGATTGCCCGGGTGAGCTTGAGGACTGCCGTGAGGAAAGACCTTGTGCCGTAGGAATTATTATGGTAAATATAACATAATAAAAAAATACTGTGAGGTTGCTATGATAAGAGTCGGTGTCGTGCTGGGGCTGATATTCATCTGTGCTCTTCCCGCCGGGGCGTCCGATGAAAAGGTTCTCGCGGGTGTGGCGGCGAATTTCATGATGCCGTTTCAGGAAATGGCTGCAGCCTTCGAGAAGGAAAGCGGCATCCACGTCGAATCCGTATTCACCTCAACCGGCAAGCTCTATGCCCAGATCAGAAACGGCGCGCCGTACGATATATTCCTTGCCGCTGATGAAGAGCGGCCTGAGCTGCTCTTCAGGGACGGACTGAGCGGGAAGCCGTTTGTGTATGCAATGGGCGAGGTCGTGCTGTGGTCCGCGGACAGAGACTTCTGCGCCCGGTTCGCAGACTGGGAAGAAGCGGTGCGGTCGAATGAGGTGAAGAGGCTCGCCATCGCCAACCCCGAGTCAGCGCCCTACGGCGCGGCCGCTGTGAGCGCCCTGAAGGCCTCTGGCCTTTTCGACAGCCTGCAGGCGAAGTACGTGTTCCCCCAGGATATCGGGCAGACATTCCAGTACGCCTCCACCGGCGCGGTTCAGGCCGGATTCTGCGCGCTCTCCTCTGCTGTGACTGATCAGGGGAAGGAGGGCTGCTACTACACCATCACGCAGGCGCCCAAGGTGACTCAGGCCGCCTGTGTTCTCACGCGGACGAATAACCGCGAAGCGGCGGAGAAGTTCGCGGCGTTCCTCTTGACACCTGCCGGGATTCAGATCAAGGAGAAGTATGGATACCGGTAGCATTCTTGTACCCTTGTGGATCTCCTTCAAGCTCGCGGCAGCGACCACGGTCATGCTCCTGGCGTTGGGTGCCTTTCTCGCCTATCTCCTCGCATACCGGAAGGTGCCGGCACGGCCGGTGGTGGAATCGCTTATCAACCTGCCCATTGCGCTTCCCCCGACGGTGCTCGGGTTTTACCTGCTCATTCTGATGGGACCGAAGGGCGCTTTCGGCAAGGCATGGGAGGGGCTGTTCAATTCCACGCTCCTGTTCACCTTCACCGGCATCGTGATCGCGTCGGTCTTCTACAGCCTGCCGTTTGCAGTTCAGCCGCTCAAGGCGGCCTTTCTCAAGATAGACAGAAGGATTCTCGAAAACGCCTATGTTCTGGGTTTATCACCCGTGAAAGCCTTTTTCCGTGTGATTGTGCCCAACTCGGCCGTCGGTTTTGCGGCGGCAGCGATCCTCGTGTTTCTTCACACCATGGGCGAGTTCGGAGTGATCCTCATGGTGGGAGGAAGCGTTCCGGGTGAGACAAGGGTCGCATCCATCGCCATTTACGAGGCCGTGGAATCACTCAGATACCGGGATGCCTGGGTTCTGTCAGTGGTCCTGGCCCTGGTGAGCTTTTCGTTTCTGCTGGTCGTCAACGCGCTGAACAGGGGTGAAGGCAATGGCATTAACGGCTGAGATCAGAAAGAGGCTGAGCCATTTCACCCTGGATGTTTCCATTGCGTGCCCGAAAGGGAGGATCCTCTCCATTGTCGGGCCATCGGGCTCGGGCAAGACCACGATCCTGAGGATCATCGCAGGCCTTGATGCACCGGATGAAGGTGTAGTCGTCTGCGGGGAGCGGGTCTGGTTGGATACCGGGGGAAGAGTGGCCCTGCCGACGCAGAAGCGGCGTCTTGCCATGGTGTTTCAGGACTTTGTCCTGTTTCCCCACTGCAGCGTGTTTAAGAACGTCTGTTTTGCCGCCCGGGACAAGTCGCTCGCGGAAGCGCTCATGAAACGCTTCGATATCTGGCACCTCAGAGACAGCAGGCCGCAGTCCGTATCCGGAGGGGAGAGGCAGAGGGCCGCCATCTGCCAGGCACTGGCCCGGGAGCCCGAGGTGCTTCTCATGGACGAGCCCTTCTCCGCCCTCGACCCGCTCACCCGAAGGAGGCTCCGGGAGGCGGTGGCGGATATGAAGGGCGAGCTCGGGATACCCATCATCCATGTCACACACGATATCAGAGAGGCGCTTTTCCTGGGCGACGAGATCGTCCCGGTCGTTCAGGGCAGGGTCTTCCATAAATGGCTCCTGCAGTTCATGCTCACGGCAAGAGACGCAGACCTATGCCGGGAGCGCGCGGCCATGGACAATGAGGGAGACGTGGAGCTCGAATTGTATAATAAAAGAAGGGGGTATTAATGATGAATATCGGGCCTTACTCGGTTGAAGACTACATGCACCTGGTCAAGTCGTTCCACGGCAACATAGCACCGGGGCTCATCATCGGCGGGTTCATGGTCGATCTCGCCAGGAGCGGGCTCCCCGATGGGGTTCTGTTCGACGCGATCAGCGAGACGAGCACCTGCCTTCCGGATGCGATTCAGCTCCTCACGCCATGCACCATCGGCAACGGCTGGCTGAGGGTGATGAACTTCGGCCGCTATGCCCTGTGTCTGTACGACAAGTATCAGGGCGAAGGGGTGAGGGTGTTCCTGGACCCTGAAAAACTGGAAGCCTGGCCGGAGATCAAGACGTGGTTCTTCAAGCTCAAACCCAAAGCAGAGCAGGATGCAAGCGCGTTGAGGGATCAGATCATCGAGGCGGGGACGGAGATTCTGACAATGCAGCAGGTGAAGGTGGAGATCGCCTCGCTTCCGAAGAAAGGCAAAGGGGCCATCGCCATGTGTCCTCAATGCCGTGAGGCGTACCCTTCAAAAGATGGATCGTCATGCCTGGCCTGCCAGGGCAACAGCCCGTACGGGCATGAACCGCGCGGCGCCAAGCCGGGCCTCAAAGTCGTCTCTGCCGCAAACAAAGACAACGGCTGAGGCGTATCCGCAGTTGTTCACGATTCCGGCCCGGAGGCGACCTCCGGGCCGGGAGTGTTTCAGACCTCTATCTTTCCTTCCTTCATGGTCTTTGTGGGCCTGAAGGTCTCGATGCCGAACTTGTCGGCGAGCTCGTTGCACTTCTGAATCAGGGTAGGGTAGCCGATGCTCTTGGCAAGCGTAAACGGCCCGATCCCGCCGCCGCCGTTTGCGATGGCGGTGTCGATGTCCTTTGGATCGGTCACCACACCTTCTTCCAGGAGCTTGGTGGCCTCGTTGACCTGCAGGGCCACCATGTGGGTGGGGTCATACTCCTTGGTGGGGCTGGACACATCGATCTGAGGTCTGCCGGCAGACCAGTCGTAGAGACCCTTGCCTGTTTTCTTGCCGAGCCTGCCCTGTGCCACCAGGTCCTTCAGGGCCTTCCTGGGCGTATAGTCGGGAGAGAGAGTCTTGGCGTAATAGCCCTGAGTGTGCAGGACAATGTCCAGGCCTACATAATCAAACAGCTCGAACGGGGTCATGGGCATGACCGGCTTGAAAGCGGCGTCGAAATCATTGGGATTCGGCGACCCTTTGTCGAGAATGAGCTGCAGGAGCAGGGCGGTAGGGGCGTTGACCCGGTTGTAGATGAACCCTGGCGAGTCCTTCTGCACTATTACCGGCACTTTATTCATCTTCTTCGCGGTCTCGAAGGTGGTGTTGATCGCCTCCTTCGACGACTTCTCGGTAGAGATGACCTCCACCAGCTTCAGCAAAACAGCGGGATTGAAAAAGTGCATACCGACCACGCTTTCCGGTCTCTTTGTCGCCGAAGCAATAGCGGTGATGCTCATGGACGAGGTGTTGCTCGCGAGAACGGCGTGCCCGGGGGCAAGCGTATCGAGGTCTGCAAAGAGCTTTTTCTTGATGTCCAGGTCTTCGAACACCGCTTCGATCACCAGGTCCGCATCGCCGACCGCCTCTTTGAGATCAGTGGTGGGCTTCAGGCGGGAGAGGATGTCCCGGCTCTGGTCCTCGCTGATCTTGCCCTTGCTCACGAACTTGGCCAGACTGTCCTTGATGGTGCTCACGCCCTTGTCGACGAAGCGCTGCTCGATATCGTGCATGGCGACCGTGTAGCCCGCCATGATACCCACCTGGGCAATGCCGTTGCCCATGGCGCCTGAACCGATGACCGCTATTTTCTTTACCTCCATTGTTTTCACCTCCCTCTCTTCTCACTCGCCCTTGAACTCGGGCTTTCTCTTCTGCAGAAACGCGGTGAACCCCTCCACCGCATCCTTTGAAGTGGCGCAGATCCTGCTCTGCTCCGTCTCCACCTTGAGCCCCTCGTCCATGCCTTTGTCCAGATGCGCCTGGACGGAGCGGATGACGGCCTGCACCGCGAGGGGCGCCCTCCCGGCGAGCTCCTCGGCCATCTCCATGACCTTGGGCATGAGCTCGTGCGGAGGGAAAATCCCGTCTACCAGCCCGATTGCGAGAGCCTCTGCGGGGCTCAGGCGCTTGCTGAAGAGCATGAGCTCCAGCGCTTTTGACCTGCCGAGAAGCCGGGTCAGCCTCTGAGTGCCTCCCCATCCGGGAATGATGCCCAGATTCAGCTCGGGGCAGCCTATCTTGGCATTGTCATTCGCCGCCATGTAGCGGAAATGACACGCCAGTGCGAGCTCGCAGCCCCCGCCCAGAGCGTGGCCGTTGATGGCCGCGATGACCGGCTTCTCGAAACGGTCGACTTTGGTCCACAGCGCCCGGCCCACCGGTCCCACATCCGGGTGGTTCACCGCATCGGCCACATCCATGCCTGCGCAGAAGGATTTCTCCCCGCTGCCCGTGATGACCAGCACTCGCAGCTCCCTGTCGGAAGCGATCTCGTCGAGCGCCTTGTCGAACTCACCGAGCATGGCATAGCTCACCGCATTGTTTGCCGGACGGTTCAGGGTCAGTACTGCGACCTTGCCTCGTTTCTCCAATAACAGGGTTTCATAGGCCATACAGATTCCTCCTTCCAAAAAACCGGAGTTATATAACTCATGTTATGCAAGTTATTCGAATATACGTATTTATCGATCAGGAATCAACGGGTAAATTTCATGACGTCACAGCGGTTCCGGATTTCTCAGACTCTTCAGAGAAAAAAAATCCTGGTTGATATCGACATCGAATCTTATCGCCTCATACGTAATCTCTGTATAATCTCCCGGGTTTCCGGCCGGTGTGATGAGGATCCTGGCCGGCAGCGGACGGCCGCCCAGCTCCCGGATATCCGAGAAGGTCATCACCCGTACGAGGCCCGCCTCTGCTCCGTAGAATTCGATCTTCAGAGGAATCCAGTCCGACCGGCGCACCGTAGCGATCACTTTGCTCCACACCGCCGCGGCAGCCTGCCTGGGCGTGAGGGTGAGCTCTATCACCTCTGTACCCTCCCGGACACCCGAGAAGCTGATTTCAGCCGTGTAATCATCGGAGAGCATGCTCCCTCTGACAGCATCATCATTGGTGAGATGGCTCTCCATCCACGGTGAACTCATCATTGACGATGGGATCTTGATGACGCGGTCGACATCGGGGAGATAGCTCCAGACGCTCGTGCCCAGCTTCATCGTGGAGGTACCATGCTGCTGTGTGGGCTCCAGAGCCCTCACCAGTGTGTATTTTTTCCCTTTGCTCCACGACTCGACCTGCAGTTTCTGTTCGGATTTTCCGGTGACGACCTTCACGGTCATGACCGCATGGCTGGAACCGCGCCGGTAAAGGTCGTCAAGATGTGAGGCGATCTCCGCCGGAGATTCGTTCTGAGCGGCCCGGGGCTCCTGGAGAGGGAGAATGAGCACGCCAATGAAAATCAGGTAGAATACGGGCCCTGGCCTCGTCATGACACCACCTCCATACTTCACTACCAGAAAATGAGTACAGCCCGCCTCTTTTTGTGGAGAGTCAGTTCTGTTCCTCTCCTGTTCCCAGACCTTCCCGGCGATGGGCCGGTAGACTCGCTGAAGCGCATCCCTTAGCTGCCAGGCCGGAGGCATCTCTGAAGACGGGCTCGGAAAATAAATTTTGCCAAGAATTATAATAAAGGCAATGTATCTTCCTGGCAAGCATCGAGGACGAACCTGAGGCGGATGCTTTGCCCGGCGGAAGTCGGCGTGCCGGGCTCCTCACAGCGCATGGCTCATGTCGCATCGCATTCGCCGTGAAAGGCTGATCGGGATCGACAGGGCCTCAGGCTGTCGGTTGTTTGAGAAGCGAGCGATACAACGCCCTCAGCCCGGGATCGGCGTATTTCTGGAATATGCCGAAGTGGAAGCTCAGCTGGGAAGGCCCCTGATCCACGATCTCGATATTGATGTTCTCCTGATAGAGGGCTGCGGAGGCCCTGGCGAGCACGCCCGGGGTGTTCTTCATGCCGATTCCCACAGGCGAGAGCAGGCACAGGTCATAGCGGAACTCCAGGTGATTCGGTGACAGGCTCTTGATGATCGCCTGCTTCAGATCGTCCGCTTTGCCTTTGAGATCGTGCTGATCCACGATCACCGCGATGTCGTCCTTGTCGGAAGGATAGTGGTGCGTGTTGATGCTGTAGTCCTTGAAGATATCGAGCAGCTCCTTGGTGAAGCCGATGGTCTCTCCTATCATGTCCTTTTCGATATAGACGTAGGCGATGCCGTCCATACGGGCGACCCCCACCGCCGTTTCGTTCGGGGTGCGGGTGTTCACGATCCTGGTGCCCGGGGCCGAAAGATTATTGGTGTTGCGGATGTTGATGGGGATGTTCTTGTTCTTGCAGCTCACCATGGCGTCGAAATGAAAGACATTGAATCCTCTCGACGACAGCAGCCGGATCTCCTTGTACGTCAGCTCAGGTATGACCGACGCCTCGGGAATGATCCGGGGGTCGACCTGATAAACCCCATCGGTATCGGTCCAGTTCTCGTAGCAGGATGCATCGACCGCATAGGCCACCTCGCCTCCGGTGAGATCCGATCCGCCGCGGGAAAGGACCGCGATATCGCCTTTCAACGTGATGCCGTAGTAACCGGGTATAATGTAGACCGGCCCGTCCTTCAGGGCCTCTCTGAGATTTGCGTGGGCGCCGGGAAGGACCTTGGCGTTGCCGAACCGGTCCGATACGAGGAACCCTATCTCCTCGGGGAGCACGAGCTTCGTGTCCATGCCCTTGCTCCTGAAGTAGCGGGCGATGATCTTCGCATTATAGTGCTCTCCGCGGGAGGCGAAGAAGTCCAGTCTCTTCTGGTTGGATATGTGAGAGGTGAGATCCGACTCAAGATCCTCAAGGATGTCGCCGCCTTCTATGGAAAGGTCTGTCACGAGAGATCTGAACTTGCCCAATACCCTCTCGAAGCTCTTCCGGGCCGTGATGTCCTTTCCCCGGGACCTGAAGTGATGCCCGTCGGTCGCTATGTTGAAGAGGTGGTCGGTTACTTTGTCTTCATCATTCATGTCCTTGCCCGGAGCCGAAACGACAACGAAGCGGCGGTTGTCATCCGCAGCCACGATACTGCGGACCTTCTCGATCTGGCCTGCATTGGCAAGGGAGCTTCCCCCGAATTTGCATACGATCCTGGCGCCCATTCTTCCCCTCACTTTCTCCCCGCGCTTCAGCAGAGCATGACTGCTTCTGCAGAAAGCCCAGTTTACCTGGCTTATCTATCCTATCTTCACAGGAAGAGAAAGAGGCAATCGGGAAACAGGCTTCCTTATGGTTATATTCGTAATTCAATGAAATTGCACAAGCAATCGTCCGGCTGTGAGAAAAATCATACGGTAGATACGAATGATTCGCCGGCAACGGCTCTTTCGGCGGGACCGGCAATCCCTGCAGACACGAATCTCTGTCCGAGGGCCTCTCATTGTTGCATCGGACCCTCAGGGGCGATATAACAAGCGCACCTGACGCCCCCGTGTTAGGGGGCATGGAGGTGTTTGCCGGGCTCGGGACATTCATGCTGCGGCAAGAAAAATACCTTCGGGGGAGTACAAGGGTATGATCGAGAGATTCATGTGCTATGTCAATGGCATAAGCTGGAATGGGCTGGGCCTCATGATATTTCGCCTGGTGCTCATTTCCTTGATCGCACTGGTTCTCGCCAGGGTGCTGGAAAAGTTCATGGACACCTTCAGGCGGAGGCTCATCGCCTCTGGAGTGTCCAAAGGGGATACGGCAAGCGAAACCGCCAAGCGTACGGAAACCATTGTCAGGCTCATCAGGCAGGCATCACTCATCGTCCTGTGGAGCATGGTGGTGCTGGTTCTGCTCAAGGAGGTGGGGGTGGAGATAGCCCCTATTCTCGCCGGTGCCGGCATCGTGGGCCTGGCGGTCGGTTTCGGCGCGCAGAATCTGGTAAGGGATGTCATATCAGGTTTTTTCTTCATTCTGGAGGACCAGGTCCGGGTGGGAGACGTAGTGGTGGTGAACGGAACAAGCGGGCTCGTCGAGGAGATCAATTTCCGGACGATCATTCTTCGGGATCAGTCCGGGGTCGTTCATATTTTCCCCCACGGCACCGTGACTACTCTGAGCAATATGACCAAGGACTGGTCGGCGTATCTGTTCGATCTGGGAGTCGCCTATAAGGAAAATACGGACAGAGTGGTGCAGGTAATCGAGCAGGTGGGGAAAGAAATGATACAGGACCCGAAATTCGGGCCCCTCATGCTCGAAGCACCGGAAATTTTCGGAGTAAACCAGTTTGCTGATTCTGCGGTGATAATCAAAGGGCGCATCAGGACAAAGCCGAGCCAGCAGTGGGTAGTGGGACGCGAGTTCAACCGCCGGATCAAGTACGCCTTTGAAGCGGCCGGAATCGAGATCCCCTTTCCCCATCGCACTGTCTACTTCGGAGAAGCGAGCAAGCCTTTCGATCTCAGGGTCACCGAGGCGCTCGCCAAAGCCTCAGCCCCAGAAGAGGGAAAAGAGTAGGGACAGAATACCGCCGGGCCTCCCGGCGGGATTCTCCGGCTGCAGTGAGAAAGAGGGGAAGAGAATGCCCCTCCCCCATCTTTCGTTACCGGCTGTTTGCGGGTTGCTGCCTCAGATGGTCTTGGCGAGCTGGAGGATCTGAAACGGAAGCACGATGCCGAGCTTTTTGGATGCATCGAGGTCAACAATGATGTTCAGACTCTCCTGGCGGATCACGGGGATGTCCCCGGGCGCCTTCTTGTCTATCGGGATGCATGCGATCTGGTCCGAGGTCAGGCCGCCGATAACATGGAAGTCCGGAGCGATATACTGCGAGATGCGGATCACGTCTGAGGGGTCCATATAAATCGTCACCCCGGTGAAGCCCTGACCGGCCTTGGTTTTCGACGCGCAGCCCACCAGCTCGGGGATAGCAACGCCGCTGAATACGAGCGGTATTCCCGCCTTGATAATCCTATCCTTTGAATGCTGTGTTGCAGGGGTCTCGAACGTGACGACCAGATCCGGTTTCCGTGAAACGATTTCTCCTGCCGCATTCTTGATTTTCATGAGGATCTTGACCTTTTTCCAGAGGCCGGCCTCTGCGTCGGCATCGATGACGGTCCTTCTGACAAGGAGGTTTTTTCCCTCACAAGTCCGTGTTTTTCAAGACCCTTGACCGTGCTCTGGCAGAGCTGGTCGAACGAGAGCAGATTTCCCACCTGGAGGATTTCCACCGAGTAGACGGTTTCAGCCCGGCAGGGGATGGCAGGAAGGATCAGAAAGAGCACACCAAACAGAACCTGTTTCATCATGTACCTCCCCGATGTTGTGTTGGATTTTTCCTGTTTCTATCAGCTGTCGAATCGGAGCCCTTGAAGAAAGGGGAGGTCCCGCGGAAAAGAAATGAGCCGGTCCCGGACAGGACGCCCGGGACCCTTGTTTCCTCTGTTTGATCAGTCGGCGAGGTCCTTTTTCATCTCCTCGAACTCCGCCTTTGTGATCTCCCCCCTGGCATAGCGTTTTTTCACGATGTCCAAGGGTGTCTCAGCGCCGGCTTCACGGGGAGGGGAAGGCTGTTTCGTGCTCCTGATCAAGAGATATATCAACAGCGCCGCGAGGAGAATGATGACGATCCACATGAGTGCTCCTCCGAACCAGGGGCCCATCATACACCACCCGTCGCCGTAATATCTCTGGGCCGTTGCAGCCGTTGGTAACACAAGCACGAGAAGAGCCGCAAGCCAGGGCGTCATGGCAGGATACGCTTTTCTCATTCATGTCTCCTTCCGCCCGCCGGCCTTTTTCCTGTGCCGTCTTGCTGCGCTTGATCAGAGCCGGAGGGCCCGAGATCTCCGACAGGCGGGACACCGGTAGGTGAATACCGCCGACTGTCGAAAGAACATGCTTCTGAGGTAGTGCCAGGGGCTGAAGAAATCAAGCTTTCAGCACACCGTGCCGGCGGCGCCGTGCACAGGATACGGCAGGAGGCGGGCGGAGCTGTGAGAGAGCCGGGGCCGGTTCAGCCCTCTTTCGAGAGAGAGCCGTCGAGCCTGTCTGCTACCGGCTCCTTGCACGCCCTGCAACGCTGGGCTCCCCGAAAGAGCGGCTCTGAGCAGGAAGGGCAGTGATAGCGTTCACACTCAGACCGGGCCCATTCGACGCTGCCCTCGTCATCCCCGTGCTCCTTCACCTTCTCCCGCCAGATGGGGATAGCCCGCTTCATCACCCTTATTCCTGTAGATAAGCCGAAGTTCTCGATCATGCTGCACGGCCACTCACTGCACTGATGGCAGGAGTAGAATCCCTTCGATCTCACGCAGTCACGGATTGTGCAGAGCCTGCAGAAGGCATAGAGCATCTTCGGAGGGTCCGGCTGCATGCAACCGAGGCATCTCGTTTCCTCGGGGTCGGTTCCATACAGTCTGGCCATAACGTTTCTGAATTTTTCATTGCCGTCTCTGGTAGCGATGTACACGCCGCAGGCACCGCAGTACAGACCGCAGGGCGCCATCAGGTCCCTGTTCCGGAGTTCCTCTCCCTTCCATCCTTTCATGGCGGTCTCCCCCCTTTGTATGGCCTTCCGCGCCGCAGGCGGCTGACTCCTGAATATCACCGGACACAATATACCGGACACAGTATGAATGAGAACGGGCCCGTGGATCAACCGGAAAATCGAAAATTGGGTACGTGGCGAAAAAAAGACAAAAAAATAGCCAGAAGAGAATTTGGAGTAAGAGCATAGAAAAGGAAGGCTATGCCCCTTCTTCTGGCTAAAAAAAGGAGGTTTCTCTTACAGAGAGTAATTATTTACTAATGGATCATGAAATAATAGTGTATAGGCTGGGTTCTGAAAGAAGTGTAATCTATTTCCGATCACTCGTGTAAGCAGATTCCTACATGGGAAAGGGTTTTGAAATCAAGTCTCCCCACAGGCGGTATGATCGCCTGAATCGCTGCAGATAAATGACAGGTTTGTTGAAGCATGAACGGGAAAGCGCAACCTTGTATCAATCAGCAATGGGAAAATGCCGGGAAAATTTGAAAAGAAGCTTACAAGAAAATTGTGCCCTATGCAGGAAAGCCCGCTGTTTGGGCCGAGATTCTCTTATGCATGGGATCAACTCACAACGGAGTAGGGCGGGAGCCCCGCAGCGTGTGAGCCACAGCGCTTTCGCAGGGTGTTTTCATGATTTTTCAGTGTATGTTTGCCGTCATTACGCCGGAGCTGATCACCGGTGCATTTGCAGAGCGTGTGCGGTTCAGTCCGCGTAATGGCTCTACCGGGGCAAGCCGAACACCCCGGGTGCCGCATCCGGGTTCGTTATCTTCCGCTCATGAGCACATGCTTGATGGTTTCACCGAGGTTGCTGATGCTGTAGGGCTTTTTGATATACCTGGCTATGCCCAGGCGGATAGCCTCCTCTACCTGGATATTCTCGGCGACTCCGCTTGCAATGACGGCTTTCTGACCGGGGCGGTGGCGGACGATTGCCCGGTATGTCTCCAGCCCGTTCATGCCGGGGCCCATGATCATGTCCAGAAGAACCACATCCACAGAGTGGCTCTTCAGGTATTCGACAGCCTCTTCTCCGCTGGCTGCAGTAACTATGGTGTAGTTCAGTCCCGCCAGGATGTCCGATGCGATTTTTATCTGTTGATCGATATCGTCAACCACGAGGACTGTTTCGCCACTGCCCGCATAATCGTGTACGGAGGTGAGGGCCCTGGTTTCCTCCCTGTCCGCCTCGCCGGTGCTCGGGAAATAGAGTGTGAAGGTTGTGCCCTTTCCCACCGCGCTTTCCACGGTAATATACCCCTGATGATCGTTGACCGTGTTCCACACAACGGTCATGCTCAGGCCGGTGCCGTTTCTCTTGAGAAATTTTTTCGTATAGAACGGCTCGAAGATCTTATCCATATCCTCCGGCAGAATTCCGATGCCGCTGTCGCTGACCTTCAGGACGGCATAGTTGCCTTTTCGGACTGAATCATATCCCGGAAGGGGCGAATCAAGGAATCTGTTCCGGGTGGCGACGATAATCCTGCCGCCTTCCGGTTGAGCTTCGGCGGCATTGGCGAACAGGTTCGCGAGCGTTTTCTTCAGATGGAAGAGCGAGCCCCTGATTGAATGGAGATGCGGGTCCAGATCTGTTTCCACCCGTATATTCACACCGGAGTTCCTGATCCGGATGTATTCGGGGGATTCGAGGAATTCGAGCACCACGTCCCTGTTGATATTCAGCGTCGTAGTGCTCGGAGGGCCTTTGTGCGCAAGTGCAAGGAGGTCCTCCACAATGGCTGCGGCTTTCTGCCCGGAATCCCGCAAAAGCCGGATGGGATCCCTCATGGGGCTGTCTTCAGGGAGGCCCAGCAGGATGAGCTCAGGATAGGTGACGATTCCCGAAAGGACATTGTTGAGGTCATGAGCGACGCCCCCGGCGAGCATCCCCAGGCTCTCCATTTTCTTCGAACGCTCCAGCTTCTTCAGCAGCTCGGTCTTCTCCGCATCTGCACGTTTGAGCTTCTCAGCCTCCCGCAGCAGCTCTTCGCTTCTCTGCATCAGCTCCCGGGTCCGCTGCTCCACCATGTCTTCCAGATGAACGTTCATGCCCTCCAGGGACTCCCGGGCCTCTTTCGATTCAGTGATGTCGCTGATGAAATAGAGCAACGCCTCCGAGCCCTGCCAGGTAACCGGAAGCCGGTTTATCTCGGCCCAGCGGGTGGCTCCTTCTTTCCTGATCAGTCTCACTCGGTGATGTTTTTTCTCCGTCCCTCGATCCGCCGCTGCATCGCTCGGGCCGCCGATTATCTTCTTGTCATCGGGATGAATGAATCCCAGTGCGTCTTTCGAAATCAGCTCTTCCTCCGAAAAGCCGGTTATCTCCGTTATCTTGGGATTCGCATAAATGCACGATGCATTCCGGGTCACTACGATGCCTTCATTCGCATTCTCAACCAGGAGACGGTAATTCCTTTCGCTCGCCTGGAGACGGTGGAAGGACCGTGCCTGATGTATGCTTACAGCGATCTGCTGTGCGATTCCCATGATAATGTTCACGTCGCTTTTGGTCAGGTCGCGGCATGATGTGTCGGGGTCGAGGACCAGAAATCCGGTGGGCTCGTCTCTGAACACGATGGGAGCTACGATGAAAGACGATATGCCGCTCAGCCGCGATACCGGGTCGAGAAACTCCCCGAGGCCGCGTGGCGCATCACCGGGGCTGTGCACGGTAAAAGGCGACACCCGGGAGAAGTCCTCACGGGTGAATGCGTTCACATCGAAGTGATAGGCCCTTTTCCGCAGGCTGTCCTGAACATCGGGGGCGATGCCATAACCCTTTGCATATTCGAGCTTTCCTGATTCATCTCCGCTGATAAGCAGAATCATCGCCCGCTCGACATCCATGTGTATTTTCAGCCCGCTGAGGATCGAATCGAGCAACTCTGCGATACTTCCCGAAGAGGAGATCGCCGTACCGATTTCATGGATGAAAACCGTATTGTCGTGCCTGCTGTCGACCTCATTGAGGAAGAGGCCCGCTGTCTCAGCCTGATTCTCTATCTGCGCGATCAGCGCACTGTTCTCCCTGTGCTTTATGAATAGGAAGAAGCCGAGGACCAGCACGAGAAACGTGAGGTTCAGTTCGAGCCAGCTGTGGAAGGAAAGCAAAAAGAAAGCTGCGGCAGAAAGGGAGAGAGCTGCTGTAAGGACATATGAACGCATCTTGTTCAGATAATACGTCAGGCCGTTATCCCAGGAGACAATATATCTGCAGCATGCATCGCCTTTGTGAACACACTCGGGATGCTCTATCCGGGCAAACTTGCCGGTAAACGGTTTTCCCAGGCCCTCGAGAAAACCCATGCGGTTTTCGCACTGGTAAGGCTTGTCCTGGGCATCCTCGACAGGTGTGCAGACGACCTCGACCTTGTTTCTGCCCAGCTTCCTTGATCTAATGGTTACCCCCCGGTTCAGCTTTGAACCGATAATCTCCGCGCACTTATATGCAGAACATGGTGTTATGAAACCCAGGAAAAACTGCCTGAGGGTTTTAAAAGAATTCCCGTTTGCGACAAGACGGCCTGATTCCCGGGAAATATCCGGGTTTCCTGTCTTTTCGATGCATATTTCCTGAAACCGGTCAGATTGCTCCTGGGTAAACCAGTAGCCGGGGTCTTGAAACTCGAACGGAGAAATGCCAGCATACCTGAGTATGGAATCCACATCCACATCCGGATGATGTTTTTGGATATACTCAATGTAGCCTTTTTTAATGGCAATATGGTAAAGATGTTTTCTGTGCTCTCTAACGGAATGCTCCTCTGTATGGGTTTCCATAAAAGTATACTCCCTGTAAAAAAATTCCAAGGCTCATGTGATTTCAATATGATAGAAGATAATCAGATATACTGTGTAATATCAAGTAAAAGATATACAATCAGACGGTGTCTGCCCTTTTCATGCGGGCGGGGAGATTTCACTCCGGTTCCCGTCGGATTCGTCCCCCAGAGGCATTCCGATCTCGCTTAAGGGGTCCGCCCCACTCATCCAGGCGTCACATCCGGAGTTTTCCTGAATGGCTGTGGAGACACCTCGACGACCCTCACCCGCGCGGTCTTGGCCAGAACCCATTTGCAGAGAGGAATGACTACGCCGTCGGGCCTCGTGATGTCTTCGATGACGAACAGGGCCACCGGGACGGCGAAGCCCCAGAGCCCTCCGCCAAAGGCTCTGCCTTTGAGCTTCGACAAACCGGCCCCCAGATGTTTTCGAATAACTCTTTTAAATGGTTCAGATGCTGTGATGCTTTCCATGTGCATGTCCTCCTGATGCAGGGTTTCTTGCAGCGTGACAGCGCCTTGTCTCAATGAAAGCAGAAGATTGCCGTGCCCGAAAACCATTGATCGTCCCGGCCGGGTTGGATATCCTCCGCCCTTGCAGCGGAGATGATGGTGTGTGTCTCCGTAGTGTTTCCGATCTAACTGCGAAGCCTTTCATAATCGGTCTTGCGGACATCCGACCCCTTAAAGGGTGTGGAAAATCCGGTGAGACGCCCCGGGTGAATCCGTCTGCATGATGATATCAGATAATTTCATGCCGGGGAAGCCTGCTTGAGCAGGCCCCGGGGGGCGGGAAAGAAAATACTGTACAGCGGAGCGATCTGAGTGTATGGTTTTATTGTATGTTATTTTTATTCAGTTGATGCGGGAATGTCATATTTCGGCGGCTTTGGAGGAGGTTCAATGCTTGTGAGAGGAAATCACGAAGAGGAGGGTGAGAGATGAAGAAGTTTCTTTCGGCAACGGCGGTTCTGATCATGATGGTGCTGCCGGTGATTGCAATGGCGCAGGACGGTCTTGAAGAGGCAAAGGCCCTCATGGAGAGGGATAACGACCTCGAGGCATACCAGAAGGCCATTGACCTCTGTGCGGCTGCGGCCGACAGCCAGCCGCAGAGCTTTGAGGCGAACTGGATGGCTGCAAAGGCGTACCGCCTCTATGCCGACGAGGCGAAAAAACAGCAGATCGAGGGCTGGGAAGCTGTCTGCAAGGACTACGGCAAGAAGGGCATGGGCTATGGCGAAAAGGCCATCGCTCTGGATCCCGGCAGGGTGGAAGGCCACTTCTGGTACGGCACCTGCGTGGGCTCATACTCCGATGGAGTGAGCATCCTCACCGCTCTGAAGGAAGGGCTCAAGGACAAGACCCAGACCAGCTTCGAGACCGCGTACAAGATCGACAAAATGTATAAGGAAGCAGGCCCGGTCCTTGCCATCGGCAGATTCTGGTCCGTGCTTCCCTGGCCGCTGAAGGACAAGAAAAAGGCCCTGACCTTCCTGGAAGAATATCATTCTTATTATCCCGACAATCCTGAAGGGCTCGTCTATCTCGGCCAGGCATATCTCGACGTAAAGGAAAAGGACAAGGCGAAGGCCCTCCTCGAGAAGGCCGCTGCTTCCGACGAGAAATTCTACAGCGATCAGGCAAACAAGCTTCTGGCGGATCTGTAAGGCGGAGGCGGCATCACACGATGTACCGGTGAAGGCGCCCTGCTCCGGGGCGCCTTTTTGTTCTGAGATTTTCTCGATCTTGAGGGAGCGGGGCCTCACACCTCGGTGACAGCTCGGGGCGCCCCTGCAGGAATATCATCTCCTGTATTTTCTGATCAGTCCTGCCAGTCCGGCCAGACCGGATCCCAGAATAAGAAGGGTGGAGGGTTCCGGCACAGGCTCGCTCAGCTCATACTCGATGTTGTCGATGCCCAGCGTATGGGGGAAATCTTCCAGAAAGTCATGGGTCGGGACGCCGCTCCCGGCCCACAGGGCGAATTGACCGATGTTCTGAAAATCGAGTTGGTGCCTGGTGAGGTGCATGGCATCTTCGATGAGAAAGGTCTGCTGATAACGCACGCCGCCGTTCGAACTTCCGGACGCGAACACCACCTGATCTTCAAAGAAATACGATCCGATCATGAGGCTCACGATGCGAAACGGTCTGGCCTCATTGGCCATGGAAAATTCCGCGGCATACAGATAGGTGCTGCCGGTTCCTTCCATCCACAAAAACGCTTCTCCCGATGCGCAGGGAGGGTTGCCCGCGAGAGGGTCTCCTGTTTTGTCACCGGACCAGACGAACCCCATGTAGTCGTCTGTAACAGGTCTCGTGTCTTCGATCAGCAGGCCTGTGCCGGGAAGGTAGTGGGCAAGATCCTCGAAATCTATGATCTTGGCGAATGAAGTATTCGCAAGCATCAGGAGCAGGCAGGAGAGGAGCACGGTTCGCATGTGGACCTCCTTTCAGCAGGTATTGTCTTTTTGAATGACAGGTCGGGAGAGCAGATGGGAATGTACTTCTAATGTTCATGTTCACCAGCCTCAAGGGCGGAGAGAAACCTTTTCACTCCATTATTGGACGAAAACGTGCACCTTTCGGCAGGCCCGCTCGTCCTGCCTTATAAAATCCGGGTGCACGCGTCTTTCGTCAGTCGGGTAAATCCCGGTATCGAAACTGCTGCGGGGATGCTGGGTATTCTCGGAGCACTGCTGATACATCCCTGATCGATCCATTGCAGCACTGAATAAATAAGATATCATGCGGTTTATAAAAAACAATGGTCCCTCTGTCGGTCGATGCCGGCAGGGGCCTGTAAGATGGGGTGATAAAAAGTATTTTTCATCCCGCTGCCGGGCGCCCCTGTGTCGGTGCAAAATATGAATTGTGAACAGCCACTGCCTGGTATATAATTCTTCTTCAATATCTTTCAGCACTTCGCGATCATCAGTAACTGCAGTTGGGAAGCCGTCCAGGGAGGTTTTGCGGTGTTCAGGTTCATTCATGCGGCAGACATTCACCTCGACAGCCCGCTCAAGGGTCTGGCGCGGTATGAAGGTGCTCCGGTGAATGAGATCCGCGAGGCGTCGAGGAGGGCCCTGAAGAACCTCGTCCAGCTCGCCCTCGATGAAGAGGCGGGCTTTGTCATCCTGTCGGGCGACATCTTCGATCGGGACTGGCGGGACTATAACACCGGGCTGTTTTTTGTCAGCCAGATGGCGAGGCTTCACCATGCCGGGATACCGGTTTTTCTGGCAGCAGGCAACCACGATGCTTCGAGCCCAATCTCCCGGAGCCTGAAGATGCCGGAAAACGTGCACATCTTCTCTACCAGGACCTTCGAATCCAGGCGTATCGACAGGCTCGGCGCGGTGATCCACGGCCGGGGGTTCCCCGGTCGGTCGGTCGAGGAAAACTGGGTCCCGTCCTACCCGGAGCCCCTCAGGGATGCATTCAACATAGGGGTCCTGCATACATCCCTTGCCGGATACGCCGGGCACGACACCTATGCCCCCTGCACTCTGGATTCACTCGTCGCCAAGGGATACGACTACTGGGCGCTGGGCCATGTCCACAAGCACGAGGTCCTGAGCACCTCACCCTACATCGTGTTCCCGGGCAACATCCAGGGCCGCCACATCCGCGAGACCGGCGGCAAGGGCTGCATGCTCGTGAGCGTCGAAGACGCAGAGGTGGTCGACGCCGAGTTCCGAACGCTCGACGTCCTGCGCTGGTATCACCTGAATTTCGAGATGCACGGCTGGAATGAGGATGACTTCATGGCGGCGTTTGCGAGCCGGCTCGTCGATATCCTGGACGATGCCGACGGCAGGATCGCAGCCGTGCGCACGACCATAAGCACAGACGGCGGAATACACGGCGCCTTTCTGAAAGACCCCAACCGGTGGCGCAACGAGCTCAGGGCCGCGGCCATCGATGCGGGCAGAGGAGAGATCTGGCTCGAAAAAATCGTTTTCACCCACGGAACGGATCAGTCCGGGCTTCATGCCGGCCTGCCGGACGATCTTCTCAGAGCCATGGGGCAGACGGCTGAAGATGAGGCTGAGTTTCTCCAGAGCGGACGTGCAGCTCTGAAAAAGCTCTTCGAGAAGCTCCCTCCGGAGATCACCTCCGGAGAAGACGCCCTTTCGCCGGACGATGAAAGATGGCTCGACCAGATCCTCCGGGAGGGGATGGAGCGGCTCATCGCCCGCATGAGAGGTCCCGGAGAGGGGCGATGAAGATTCTGAATCTCGACCTTCAGGCATACGGGCCCTTTACCGGGAGAACACTGGATTTCACCAGAGGCAACCACGGTCTCCATCTGGTCTACGGGCCCAACGAGGCCGGGAAGAGCGCTGCCCTGAGGGCGCTCATCGCCTTTTTCTACGGCATCCATCCAAAAACGCCGGACAATTTCGTCCATGACTATGATGCGCTTCGAATCGGGGCAAGACTCAAGCTCTCAGACGGCACCGAGCGATTTTTCATCCGCCGCAAGGGCAGCAAGAACACGCTGCTGGACGAGTCGGGCAATGCGCTGAGCGAGGGAGAGCTCGCACGGTTCCTCGACGATGTTTCCCAGGATGTGTTCACCCGCATGTACGGAATCGACTCGTCCTCGCTGGTGGAGGGCGGAAAGAAGCTGGCTGCGGGCGAGGGCGAGCTCGGGGCAGTCCTGTTCGCAGCCGCGTCCGGATTCTCAGGGGTGAAAGAGATCATAACGGCACTCGAAGCAGAAGCGGCAGCCCTTTTCAAGCCGACCGGAACGACTCCGGTGATCAACCGGCTGACAGCTGAGTACAGAGAGCTCAAGAGAAAGTTCAAGGAACATTCCCTCTCGGGCGCCCAATGGGCGAAGCTGGAAGAACGCATGCGCGAGGCTGTCGAGAAGCAGGAAGAAGTCTCCCGCCTGGTGCGTGAGAAAACCGCGGTCTTGAACCGGAGAAAGCGCATGAACGAGGCCTGCAAAGACGCGGACGAGCTCAGAGAGATCCAGACCGAGCTCGAGGCCATGGCGGGAGCCGTCGTTCTCCCCGAGGGATTCACCGTGAGGCGAGAGCGTGCCGAAGAGAGGCTGAAAGCAGCAGGTGATGCTATCGCACGTGATACCGCTGCCTTGAAGTCTGTGCGTGAAGAGATCGCATCGCTTCGCGTCCCGGACGATCTCCTGGCCCACAGGGCGCGTATCACAGCGCTTTTCCAGGAATCGGGGAACTACAAGCAGGCCGGCGAGCAGCTTCCCCGGCTCAAGGAAACCGTGCTCGAGATCGAGAGAGACGCCCGGCGGGTCGCAAGAGAGCTTCGCCTCGCCGGGGAAGGAGTGAGCCTCGCCGGGCTGTGCCTTCGTGCTGAGGACAGGGCCCGCATCGAGGATCTCTGCGAGAAAAACAAGGACCTTGTTACAGCCCTTGAGCATCAGAACACGGCCCTGGCGAAGTGCACTGCCGACCTGGCGGAAATCAGGGAAAGGCTCGCCGGGATCCCCGCCCCAAGGGATATACACGCCCTCGAAAACCTTCTGAAGGAATACCGCCGCAGCGGGGTCAGCGAGAACGTGGTCGACGGTCTTTACAATCAGGTGAATTCCCTGGCCGAGGCATCTCAAGAGAAGATGGACAAGCTCGGCCTGAAGGGCATCACGCACAGGGAGCTTCTCTCTCTTCCCGTCCCGGGCAAACAGACAGTGGCACGCTTTTCCGGAGATTTCACCGCGCTGAAGCAGCGCATAGGAGAGCTCGAAAGGCACGCTGAAGAAGAGCGCAGCCGGCTCAGGCGCATCGAGAACGAGATCAGAGCGCTCAAGATACAGGGAGATATACCGACCGAGGAGCAGCTCATACAGGTCAGAACGCGCAGGGATGACTTATGGCGTCTGATCAGAGCGGCGTGGGATTCACCGGTGGGCGTTTCCGCGGCTCAGTGGGATGATCGCGAGGGAAATGAATCAGGCCTGCCGGAGGCCTTCGAACAAGCCGTTTCAGAGGCGGATGAGATCAGCGACCGTCTGCGGCGTGAATCGGACCGGGTGGTCAGGCTTGCCCAACTCGTGGCCGGCCGGGAAAGCAGCGAACAGACCATCGGGGAGCTCATGGCCGACATCCGTGAGCTCCTGGAACGGAAGCGGACCCTCGAACAGAAATGGAACGAGGTCTGGAAACCAGCGGGCATCACTCCGGGGACCCCGGGAGACATGAGCGACTGGCTGATCCGCTATGATGAGGCCACGGCCCTGTGCCGGGAGTGGAGAGCACGGTCTGCGGAGCTGGAGGAAAAAGTACGGGAACTCTCCAGGTTCAGAGATGGGCTGCAGCGTCTCACGGGTCTGGCCGATTCACCTGCCGAAGCCCTCACCCTGTCGGCTTTGGACGGGAAGGCCGATGATCTCATCAGAAATGAGCGTGACGCGGATATCAGGAGAAAAGATCTTCAGGATAGGATGTTCGAATCCCAGAGGAAGGTTCTTGTGCAGGAGCAGGAGGTCGCCCGTGCAAAAGAGCGCCTTGAAGACTGGAAGGTGCGGTGGGCGAAGGCTCTCGTGTCTGCGGGCCTGGATTCGGATGCGAGCCCGGATCAGGCGCGGGCCGTGCTCAGGAAATTCGACGAGCTTGCCGGGTTCGTGCGAGAGATAGAGGAGAAGTCGAGCGCGATCAAGGCCATCGAATCGCGCAACGACCGTTTCGAAAAAGAAGTGCAGGCACTGTGCGCCGATCTCGGCCGGGACATGCCAGAAATCGGATACGCCCAGTTCGTCGAGCAGCTCAACGGAGAACTTCAGGAAGGCCTGAAAATTCGCGAACGCCTCAATGCCCTCGCAGAAAGGCAGCGCAATCTCGAAAAGTCACTGGAGTATCACCGGGGGGTCGTTTCGGAATGTGATGGCGAGATCCTGGCACTCCTGAAGGAGGCGCATTGCGACGACCCGCGCCTGCTTCCCGGACGTGAGGCCGTTTCGGCCGCGTACCGGGAAAAGGCCATGCGGGCCGACGAGCTCCGACGCATCATCAGCAGGTCTGCGGGAGGCTCCGACCTGGAGGTTTTTCTGGCCGAGGTGGCATCGGTGGACGCGGATGCTCTTCCACAGGAGATCTCTGATCTCGAGCGTGAGATCGAAGATCTGGAAAAACAGCGCAGTGAGCTGAACCAGGAAATCGGGAGGCTCGACAGAGAGCGGGACGAGATGGCGGGCGGGAGCATGGCGTCTCAGCTTTCAGAAGAGATGGAGTCTGTTCTTGCCGGGATCAAAGACGCGGTCCTGGATTACGCCCGCCTGACTCTGGCTGCCTCGAAGATGAGAGGCATTCTGGAACACCACCGCAAGAAGAGCCAGGGCAGGGTGCTCACCCGGGCAGGGGAATTCTTCCGCAGAATGACCCTGGACAGCCTCCAGGGGCTTGCTGCGGACTTCGACAGCAGCGACCGTCAGGTTCTCGTGGGCCTACGCAACGGGGGCAGGGTGCACATCGAGGCCATGAGCGAAGGAACCTGTGACCAGCTCTACCTGGCTCTGCGCCTGGCGAGCCTGGAGCAGCGTCTTGAAGGGCGAGAGCCCATGCCCCTCATCCTCGACGATATCCTCGCAAGCTTCGACGACATTCGTGCCGCCCAGACCCTGAAGATCCTGGCAGAACTGTCTGGCCGGACCCAGGTGATACTCTTCACTCACCACCGGCATCTCTGCGATCTGGCAAGCGGGAACATACCTCCCGAGGTCCTCTGTGTTCACGAGTTGTGATTTTTTTAAGAGGGATTTTCAGGTCCCGGAAATTTTTCCGTGCCTGTAGCGAGAGGTCAGTACCGCATGACCGCGGCAAGGGCGGATCCGCCGGGTATGTCTCCCTGATCCGATGTATACACGCTCCCTCCATTGAGAAACGTCTGGACAGCGGCAAGATCCAGCAGATCATCGTCGCCCGCTTGGGGCTTTTCGTGCAGTTCGACACGCTGGGAGTCAGGATCGAACGTTCCCCACCGCTGGGCACCCGCCGCGACGAAGAGCGTATCCACGCGGCCGCTGTAGGCCGCCGGAACGACCTTTTCGAGGTCGTTCGAGGCCTGGCCGTTCCCGGTTTTTGAAAACCGCTCGAATTTTGCCGCGGCTTCCTCCTGTTTTTTCATGAAAAGCGGCCTGACAATCTCCCAGGCCTTCCCGTGAATCTCTGCAGCGCTCAGCTCGTCGGGATTGCCTTCGATCCCCTCGTCCAGCAGATGCTGGTAGGTGTTCGCCTCCCGGTATATCGGAAACAGATATCCGACGCCTGCCAGCACCAGCGGTGAGTGCTCGTCTCGGAGCACCTCCTGCAGGCCCCTGTCGATCCGATGGAAATACCGCAGGAGATTCGTCTTGTCCTCGTCCTCACCGGCCCCGTGGCCGTGAAATATGGCCTGGCGTCTTCCCGCTCCGGCGGCTGGACTCGTTCTGGTATGGAACTGGAGCTCTTTCCCGGCCTCATCGATCTGCAGTGCATCCGAAATGTTTGCGGGCACAGACGGGAGATCGACCTCGTCAAACCGATATCGGGTGCATCGAAGCAGTCTGACCCGGCTCCGGCTGATCGCCAGTATGAAGAAACGCCCGTCTGCCGAGAGCAGGGGGAGAATCGGCTTGACATGAAAGCGCCTGCCCACGACCACCAGTTCGTCGAAACGGATCGGGAGACGATATGAGCGCATGCCCTCGGGGGATAGAAACAGTGCAAGACCTTCATCCTGATACTGCCAGAAAAGAGTGTCCGTAATGAGATTCTGGGCCGGTTCGAGCAGCGCCCGCATCTGCGCCGGGCGGAGGCTGGTCAGAGGCCGCAGCTCTTCGGCCTTCTTGAGCAGGTTCTTGAGCCTTATCGCTCCCTGCTGTGTTTCCATTCCGGCCCGATGAGTGGGAAGATATATCGAAACACACACTTCATCGACATTGCCGGCCAGCAGTTCCAGCTCTTCTCTCGCCACTCTGTCCATCCGAATCAACCCCACCGTCTGGAAGCTCCGGCTTCTCGCTGCAGGCGTACCGATCGGAAAGCCGATCTGCGGATGATGTCCATAGGTAGATAATAGGCTCAAGGCCGATCGATTCAAAGACGGCGAAGAGCCTTTTGCGTGAATGCAAGAAACAAAAGGCGATGCCCATTCTCGCGTTTCAGGCCGGGAAAAACGACCGCTGTCACGAAATCGGTGCGACCGTGAAAATGAACGCGCTCCACACGGAATGACAGATGATGAGGGTATCGAGGCGATTCAATTTCCAGTAGAGCAGCCCCCAGAAAGCACCCCCAACGGCCGCCGCTCCGATCAGCATGAAGTTGAACGACAGGATGTGCACACCGGCATAGATCGCGGTCGCAGCGATCCAGCCTCTCGTCGGGCCGTAGCGGCGCATGAGATTTCTCTGCAGGAATCCGCGCCAGTATATCTCTTCGCACGGCCCGGTGACGAGGAGCAGAAGCAGGAAAACGACCGGTTTCGGAATGCCGTCCCCTTTGCTGTAGATGGTCTCTATCTGCTGCGGCGCAAAGGGAAAGAGCCACGAAGACGCCTCTGCTCCGAGCCAGAAGATGCCGTACAGGGCGGAGGCCGCAAGCAGACCCTGGATGAACGCGGTTCTGTCGAAGGCCGTCAGGTTGTCCCGGAGGGTGTGCGCCCGCACGGCCAGTGCGGCGAGCAGACCGGCGGAGAGGGATATCTTGATCCAGAAGTTGAACCAGGGCAGAGTAAAGGTGAAGAACCACAGACCGAAAGCCAGGACGACCGTGGGCCAGACGGGCCTGTGCCCGGAACTGCTCATCCTCCAAGGCCCTGAATGATCAGCGCGGCTACGAGCAGCACGCCGAAGGCCGTATCGAGCTTTGCTGTCATAGCATCGGCGTCCTGCGGGATGCCCCGGGCCATCCGGCGCTGGAGCTGTACCGCCAGAGGGAGAGACAGAAACACCAGGAGGCCCCAGAGGCTGAGCATGTTCGACAGAGTCAGGAAAAGCGTGCTGACATATGCGAGGGCCATGAGCAGAAGGTAGGCGCGAACCCCTCTATCCGGGCCGAGCCATATGGCAAGGGTTCGGATATTGCGGGAGCTGTCGTGGTCTATGTCACGTATGTTGTTGGCAAATATCGTCAGCGCCACGAGAAGCCCGAAGGGGATGGATATCAGGAAGGCCTGAAAGCTCAGGACATGCGTCTGCACATAGTACGCCCCCTCGATCATGAGAGGTCCCCACATGAGGAACACCGAGACCTCGCCCAGCGCGAGATACTTGTACTTCATGGGAGGCGCGGTGTAGCCTATTCCGGCCAGGACCCCGACAAGTCCGATGAGCAGAACCATCCATCCGCTCGCAAATGCGAGATAGACGCCGATGAGCGAGGCGGCTGCAAAGAGGCCGCAGGCTGCACGAAACACCTGTTCGGCGGGCAGCAAGCCGTGGACGATTGCGTGCGGACGGTACTGCGCCGTTGCAGAAAAGAGAGTGTCCAGGCCGTGTTTCACGTCATAGTAGTCGTTCAGGAGATTGGTGCCCGCATGCATGAAAACCGCGCCCGCCGCCGCAAGAAGACAGAGGCCCCAGGAGAAGCTGCCGTCGAGCGCAGCCAGAGCGCTGCCCACGCTCACAGAAATAAGGGTCATGGTAAACGACCAGGGACGGGTCGCTATGAACCAGTTTGTCAACAGCCTCACCGACATCGTTTCTCCAGCGAAATTGTTCGGACACGGGGAAATCTGTCAGTGGACAGTAATACTGGAGGTGCTCGCACACTGTCAACACCCTGGTGAAATGCGTAGGCCCGAAACGCAGCAATGCCGCAAGCCCGCCGGTTTGATCCGGCATGCCCGGATATTCCGAGCGGGCGTCGCAGCGACGGCCTCCGATATGTGCTGTTCCGATCAGCGCGCGCCCAGGCGTCAGGTGATGATCGCCACTATGCCTCCTGCGGCTGCAGCCACGCCCGATACAAGAGCTGCCGCGAAGACCCACCATGCAGCCGATGATGCCACTTTCCGCGTCTCCTCGACATGGTACAGGGCGGTCTCTTCCGCACTTTTGACCCTGGCGTTCACTTCGTCGCGCATCTTCTCGACCCGGGCGATCATATCGTCTCTTGCCCCTTCGATCCTCTCGATCATCCGCTCTGCGTCTTCTTCCTTCATGTTCGGGTTGCCGCGGGTCACCATGTGCTTGATATCATCCCTGTCGATGGATTTCAGCCTGTGGATCAGCGAGGATGCCCCGCCTCTCGGGTCGTGCAGCATGGTTTCGAAGTCCGCCTTGATGGCGTCGAAATTGATCTCCGGGTTGTCCGTTGAGTCGAGAATGTCTCGCGCTCTGCCCATCATTCCGGTGGGGCGCTCCCATGCGGCGCCTTCGGCGGGCCCCTTCGGCGCCTGATACCGTGACTTGAGACTGCTCACCGTCCCCGCGACCATATCCACGACACGACTGGCCTCTTCCTGATCCATGTCCTTTCTCTGAGCCAGGATGGCTGTGATCGTGGAGCGGTCGATGTCGTTCAGCCGGGACAGGATTGCGTCCGCTCCGGCCTTGGGGTCGGATATCAGCTTGTCGATATCCCGTTTGATTCCCTCGGGATTCAGCTCATCCTTGCCCGTTCTCGCCAGATATTCTTCCACCTTGTGCCGGTACCTTTCGGCATCCTCCCGTGACATGCCTGCCATCCGTGCCGACGCGTCAGCGATTTTTTCGGCCCTTTCCTTGTCCGAGCGTGCCTCTTCGCCCATTATCTCCCTGGCCTCGCGGGCGGCTTTTTTCGCCTCTGCGGCCGCGGCGGCGACACCTCCGACATGAAAGCGGGCGGTAAGAGTATCGCGTGAGGGCGACGCATGGATCTCGACCTCGGCATTATTGAGAATGTTCTGGATTTCTTTGCCGAGCTCGCGGTAGCCCGGTTTGACCTGGTCGACGTATCCCTGAATCGTCTTCCGTGCGCTGACATCGCCGAACACCTCGGTCCTGACCGCCTCGATAATGCTGCGGGTGGTGTCGGCCGCCTTCCGCTCTTCAGAGCGTCCGAAGATGCCTGATGTCGTTTCGGTGACCGTCCGGAAACCCGACCGCACGACATCCATCAGCGATCCCACCATGGATGATACGGCCGTCATCTCCAGGATTGAGGTGGCGATGTAGAAGAGCCCCCAGATGGCAAGGCCCAGAGTGATTCCCGCAACGACGGTCAGTGCCGTGCTGAACTCGACTGCGAGCCAGGCGGCGAAGAACAGGGATATGCTCGACGTGGCGATGGCCCAGATGCCGAACGTGGTGTTCACGGTCCGCATCTTTTCCTCAATGGGCCCCGATTTTTCATGCTGCTTTTCGCCTTCCGCGGCGCCTCCGGCCCCAACTCTCTTTCTGACCGATTCGAGCGGGCTGTGAAGGACGCTCAACCCCGCGGCTGCAGAAAGATTCATCAGGATGAGCTGGAACCCGAACGCAAGTATGATCCCCACCACCAGTGCGGTGATGAAGCTCGCGCCGGGTACCAGGGCGCCTTCAGGGAGCGTCTCCAGCTGAGCGAAAAGCGCAACCGGAATCAGAGTCATGACGAGGGTGAGAATGATTTTTCTCATGACGATTCTCCTTTTTTCCGTTTTTTCCGGGCACAGCGCCCGGAGATCGTTTGTGCGGATCAGGACGGTCTGAAAGGCCCGGTTAACCACATGTCATGCGCTAGAACTGACACTCGTGCCATATGTCCGGGGAGCACATCTCACCGGTGCCTTCATTCCATGGACGGCCGGACCCGCAATCCGGCTCGACGGCATCTCGACAGGCTTTGATTCAGAGGTTTCCCTTGGGCAAGCACGTCGGTTTCCTCCGCTAAACCGTCCTGTTTGTCCGCCCTGTTGGAGGAGTCCGGATCCAGGCGGATGTTTTTGGGGCTGGATTATACCTGTCCTTCACGCCCGATCGCGCATTCCTCACCGACACAGGGGAACCGCTGCTTACACTTATACTATAATGGTGGTCACAGCCGTGCTTATCCACATTGCAACGCACAAGGAGCGGTGAGTGCCTCGAAACGGTCAATGCGCTTTCGGAATCGCCGGGAAACGGCTGAAGGAGACGCCGACAGCATTCATCTCATGCCCAGGTCTGTGCCGCGTGGGTGAGGTTCCGCCGGCCGGAGTGCGACAGGCGGAACGCCTAAGGCTGTGATGCCATCCTCCGCTTCAGCAGCAGGAAGCCTACCATTGCAAAGAACAGGAGCATGTATTTCCATGCCAGCGAAATCAGGGTGCCGATAATCCACAGGGCCGTCTTCAGGCCGATATAGCCGACAACCAGCAGCACCAGAGGTTTCGCAACCTTCATCAGGTTCTCATATCTGCGGCCGAGCTCTGTCTTCACCTCTTTGAGTTCCAGTGCGGTGTCATGAATTTTCTTCCTCAACTCTCTTTCCATCATCTTACGTCCTCCTTGACCCGGTTCATGTGCACCCGCGCCTTCGTGATTCCGCTCCCGGTCTTGCGCATGCCTGCGATGCCGGCTGCAAGATCGCCGGACAGAAGAACAACGGCCACGATCAGGGCCGAGGCCCAGGCCGGGAACCATATGTTCAGAACCAGAGTAAGAGTCACAGAGTAAGAGTCACGAGAAGAAAAGCGCCGGAGAGGGCGGGGAGCTCAACGGCCGCGCCGCTCAGAATGATCCCCGCGAGGCCGATGTGAGAAGCGTATTTGAGAGAGCGGTTGAGATATGTTTTCTCATCCGCGGCAAATCTTTCGATCAGGTGTGCGAACTGTGCAAGCAGTGAGGCCAGGGGCATGTCCCGGCATTTCTCCATAACAATCTCCTGCCCGGTATTTCAGGGAGTGAGCCTGCCCGGACATTCCCTCCGCTGCCCGGCGCATGCATGTTCTCAATACGATACACGCCGGTTTTTTCTCTCCTCGTACTGAGGAACAGGATAGATGCGGTCGTGCAACTTTCAATGTGTGCACGGTACGGGCGGGCGTCTGGAGGGGTGAAGTGCTTTTAAGACAACGATCTTGCCGGATAGAGCATTCATCGTTTGGCCTGATTTGTCACAACTTTGGCAGGAATGATCATATTTTTTTCCGTGAAGCTGTGGTTTTCTCTAGGGCAGGATATCATGGGTGAAATGTGTGTGCTGTATGAAGGGGCTTCTTCGCAGGAAACACGGTCAATTTTCGTGAAAGGGGGTTTGTATGCGTCTGAACCGTTTCTGGTCCATTCTCGGAGTGCTTGGCACCATGATCGCCACAGATGCCTATGCACAGATCGACAACCTGACCAACATGAGCGCCGAGTGGGTGCGGCTGGCCAACCGCAATGCCGCCACGGATGCCGCTGACATCGTGGTATATAACCCTGCGGGCCTGGTGTGTCTCTCGGACGGGTTCCACCTCAATGTCTCGAACCAGACCCTGTTCCGCAGACCGGAACATACGTTTACGGATCCTCTCACCCTCTCTCCGGTGAGCTTCGAACAGGATGATCCAGACTGGTTCGTTCCCAACGTCTATGCGGCGTACACGAGGGACAGATGGTCGGTGTTCGCAGGGATATACATACCCGGAAACGGTGCATCACTGGACTACCCGGATGGGTCGATCACCACCAGACGCATCGGAGCGGGGGTGTTGCAGCAGATAAACCAGGAATTCATGGACGCATTCGGACAGGTGGGATACACGGCCATCGCGGGTGAGAGCATTGAGGCGAGTTCCCTGTATCTCACCGGGACCATCGGCGGTGCATACAAGGTCACCGACTGCATCTCCATAGCCGCAGGAGTCCGCTACATCCAGGCGGATAACGATATTGAAGGTGAGCTGACCCTGACGGGCGGGACGCTTGGCGATGCGACCCCGGACGTGCCCCTGACGGTGGATGTGGAGCAGTCGGCCAACGGGTGGGGTGCGGTTTTCGGCATCCAGGCGGTGCCCATTGACGGTCTGGTCCTCGCTCTTCGGTATGAGTCAAAGGTGAGCCTGAATTTCAAGGATGACGTGAACGGATCGGACAATATCAGCCAGGACATCGGCCTGTTTGTCGACGGCGACAGAAATCGGCGTGATTTTCCGGCCATGATCGGCTTCGGCGCGTCATACCAGATCACGCCGGAGCTCAGGGGAGAAGCCGATTTCAACTATTTCTTCCAGGAGGCTGCGGATTGGGGAAGGTCGGTTACAGGTGAGCGCATCTCGGACATGGCGGGAGATGTCTGGAGCTGGGGCCTCTCCGCGGCATATCTGGTGACCCCGGAGCTGGAGATCAGCGCAGGCTTTCTGTATACGGACCACCTCTGGGACGATATGGACGGATACTTCCTCAGCGCTACCGGTGCAATCGAGACCCTGTACTCGGACAACTGGAATCTCTCCACGGGCATCGGCTACCGGATAACGCCGGCCGTCAAGCTCAATCTCGGCGTCGCATTCACGATCTGGGAGGATGAGACGATCAACACCGACATCGGCCCGGTGAAAACCGAGAACAACACGACGACCGTGGCCGTAGGCGTCGATCTCTCGTTCTGACCGGACAGATCGGACATTGCCGTCACCGGGTTCATGCAGGCGGGTGCGGGGTCATCCCGATCCGCCTGCATAGCCCGAAGCAAACTCTGCAAACAGCATCCCCAGTATCCTCCCCACATCACGGAGTATCTCAGCCGTGGCATTATCCAGATATCCGAGGGCAGAGGCGTTCGATTCCCGGAAAATGACCGCGGACGCGTCAGCAGAGCACATTCTGGTCTGTGCGGCTATGTCCGTCCGGCTGTTGTGTTCGACACGGGCATAGGCATCGATGAGGCCCTGTCCGAACCTCCGGATAAGGTGCCGGAAAATGGGGCTCAGGCGGCTTCTGGCCGTTTCGATGTAGCTGTTCAGCTCTTGATGAACATCGCCGCCTGATGACTCCCCGTCACGGGCGCCCGAGGTCAGGGCCTCTCTGAAGGCGGGCAGTCCTTCCCGGAAGCGCCGTTCGCTGTACACCTCGTAGCCGGTGTGGGTCGCGGAGAGGGTCTGGAGCATCTTTGCGGGTGACAGCAGGGTCCTGAGCATGAAGTCGAAAGGGGCTGCCTTCACGTGGAACGGATGCCCCAGGTCGGCAAGATAGTGCGTAGCACGGGACAGGAACCTCCACCCCCAGTAGTCGTTCCCGAGGCCGAAGGCCTTGTTCGCAAGCTCCACATGGCGGTGGAACGACTCGGGCGCCATGCCGATGGTGAGGCCCGGGATCCGGAACTGCATGTGCCGCCACCCGTGGGACCCGCCGGTGATCTTCTGGCGTTTGTGGAGCATCAGGTCGCAGTCCAGCTCAAGGTCGGGCTCGGTGCTGTAGATGACCAGGATCTTCCAGGGCTCGATCTCGGCCTGCACCGGAGGCTTTGCAGTGAACTCGCCGTTGCGCTCGGCGTAGTCGTATGAGGTCAGGGGGTCCAGCCGCCTGACCTCCCGGTATGATTCCTTGTAGAGATCGACATGGTTCGGGCCGATCGGATACCGCTCGTCGTACAGTCCCGGGTTCGGCATCACCCGGACGGGAGGGAGGTTCATGATCCCGGGCACGGCCTGCACAGAGAAATAGATAATGTATTCATGGGAAAACCACGGACCCCATGCAGAAGGCATTCGCGGGTCGTCGTGAAGATAACTGCTCATAAGATGCTCATCCTTTCCCGCGCCCGAACCGAACCCTTTCTTATTCTTATGCGATCTTGAATTCGGTCTTCTTCTGCCAGGTTCCCAGCGCGATCCCCAGCTCTTCGTGCTCCTTGGAGTACTCTTCGATGGGGATGCCCTTGAGCACGGCGTCGATGGCCTGGCGGAACGCCTTCACGCCCGCCGTGGGGCCCCTTGGATGTGCATGAATGCCGCCGCCAGAGCCGATCATGATCTCTCTGCCGAGCGAGTTGATGATGTCGGGCACATTGGCGGGCGTAATGCCTCCCGAGGGCATGGGCAGCACAGGTTTCAGAGCGCCGAAGGGATAGGTGAGGTTGCGGCAGGTGGCCATGAAGCGGTCGTGCATGTAGATGCCCTTGCCGCCGAGCGAGAAGGGCAGCACGATGCTGTCCGCGCCGCAGAGTCTCGGGATCTTGCCGAAGATGATGGGCGAGGAGATTCCCTGGTACGGCGACATGAAGTACGCGCCTCCTACGTCCATGTGGGCCAGGATGGGCACGTTGATCTCCGGGTCTTCGGCCAGGGCCCGCATGGCCTCCGGACCCACGGCCAGGTAGTTGACCATCATGGCGTTGGCCCCGGCGTCGATGCAGCGCTTCGCCAGGTCGAACATCCGCGGGAGCCGGTCGGTGACGTTGACGGTATAGAGCGTGTGCTCGCCCGTCTCCTCATAGACCTGCCGTTCGATCTCCATGTAGGTCTTCACGCGGTCCACCGCGCTGTTGTAGCACATGTTCGCGATGAGCTCGTCGTCCTTGATCACATCGCAGCCGCCCATGGCGACCTCGCGGAAGAGCCTGGCCCCCACCTCCAGGGGGTAGCCGCTGCAGGGCTTGATCATGTTGTTCATGATGGGCCGGTTCTTCTCGATGCCCAAGGCCTCGTACCACCCGTCGATACCGAAGCGCGGGCCCTGGTACTTCTCCAGGGTGGCTTTGGGCATCCTCAGGTCCAGGAGCTTGAAGTTGGGCACCAGGGAGATGTTCCCGACGGTGGCGGTGAGGAGCATGGGCAGCTGATCTTCAACGTTGGCCGCGGGAAACGCGATCTGGAGGATGTACTGCCGCTCCTTCACGTCTTCGGGCAGCCCGTACTCGTGTGAGGGCGCCTCGTAGACGCCGATGACCTTGGCCACGTGCTTTGCCCTGACCTCGGGCGTCTCGCCCGGCACCGGCACCCAGGTGCCCGTGGTCTGCTCGATGGCCAGGATCTGTCCCATGAGCGACATGTCCATGGACTTGTCGGCCTTGACCCAGTACGTCGCGATCACATGATTCTCCATATCGATGCTCTCGGGTATCGCAATTGGTTTGTCGGCGAATGCATCCGTCATTTTTCCATCCTCCTTTGTCTCTTATGGATAGCGGGTTTCGATCCCTCCGATTATCCCCGGGGAATGAGGGAAAGCAGGTATCCCCACACCTCAAGGGTTTTGTTCAGTGCCTCGTCGTCGTGCTGCATGCACGTGTACATCCGGGTTCCGGCCAGGGTGCACAGGCCCTGTCCCAGGGTGACGACCTGATAGTCGTCCGCGGTCTGCTTGCGCGCCATGATCTGCGTGAAGGCGTCCGGTCTTGAGAGGTCGACCGCGAAAAACGCGGTGGTCACATAGTGCATGATGGGTCCGAAGTTGTAGACAAAGAACCCCAGGTCCTCCCGGGTGGAGAAGAGCTCGTTCATGGCTGCGGTGAGCCTGTCCGCATAGGCGGTCGCCTTTTTCACAGCATCGTGCTCTTCCATGAGCCTCAAGGTGTGGTAGCAGGCCGCCGTGGTGATGGGGTTGGCGGCGAGGGTGCCCCCGATATAGATCTTCTCGCCCATGCCTCCCTGGCAGACGCTCATCACGTCCTTCCTGCCTCCCACCGCACCCGCCGATGGGTAGCCGTGTGCAATGATCTTTCCCAGGACCGTGATATCCGGCGTGATGTTGAAATATTTCTGAGCCCCGCCCATGTCCAGCCTGAAGCCGGTCACCACCTCGTCGAAGATCAGCAGTGAATGGTGGTGGTCGCAGAGCTCCCGGATCCGCCTGTTCCAGTCCGGGTGAACCGGGTGGGTGCCGGATTCCCCGCCGATCGGCTCAACCAGGACGGCCGCCACCCCGTCTTTGTTCTGCTCGAAAGCCTTTTCCAGAGCCGCGAAATCGTTCGGCGGCACATCGATCAGATGGGCATAGCTCTCGGTGGTGATGCCCCGGGAGTTGAGGGGTCCGGTGCCCGGCACGTGCAGGGAATAGACCATCTGGTCCGACCATCCGTGGTAGCTTCCGCCTATCTTGATGATCTTCTGCTTCCCCGTGAAGGCCCGTGCGATCCGGACGGCCGCCATGTCCGCCTCGGTCCCGGACTGGAGGAACCGAACCATCTCGACACCGGGCATGTGCCTGATGATTTCTTCAGCGGCCATAAGCTCATACTCGGAGGTCAGTCCCGTTGCAGGTCCTTTTTCCCGGATGATCTCCACGATCTTCTCGTCCAGGGGGTCGAAGGCGTGGCCCAGGATAATGGGCGCTCCGGACATGAGGTAGTCCACATAGACGTTATTGTCCACGTCCCACATGCGATATCCCTTGGCCCGGTCCATGGCGAGCGGGAAGGGCTTGTTCTGGCTCAGGTTGTGCTCCACGCCGCCTGGGATGAGGTTTTTCGCCTTCTCGAAGATCTCCCGCGAGCGCCGGTTCCGTCTGTGGTACAGGTCCCGCTCTCTTGCCAGCTTCTCCTCGGGAATCGCCTTCAGCGGGCGTGAAAGTATCTCACGGTTCCGTCTTACGATCTCCTCATATTCCATCGGTCAGTGTCCTCCTGTTTTTGTTCTGATCGCGGGATCCGCAACAGTACACACCTGCGGCGCCCGCCTGTTCATGCGCGAGCAGATTTTTTTGTGTACCTTGTAGAGGTTTACGAACTCGGCGAACAGCTCGTCGTAGATCTTGCGGTTGTCCGGGTTGGGGAGATATTCCTTTCTGATCCGGGTAAGCCCCGGGATGTCCTCCGCCGTGATGTGGCCCAATGCGATGGAGGCGAGAAAGGCCGCGCCCCGTGCATTGGCGTGGATTGGGTCGGCCGCCTGGCGGATGGGCCTGTCCAAAACGTCGGAGAGGATCTGCGACCAGACGTCCGAGTTGGCGCCGCCGCCGATGAAGTTCAGGTACTCGAACCGCCTGCCCATGAATTTCTCCACGGATTGAAGCAGCCATTTCTGGTTGAAGGCCACCCCCTCGAACACGGCCCGGGCGATGTCCTCCCGGGTGTTCTCGAGCGAGAGGTTGAAGAGCGAGGAGCGGATATGGCAGTCCTCCACCGGTGTGCGCTCGCCGTAGAGCCAGGGAGTGAAGATTACGCCGCCGGCTCCCGGGGGGACCCGGGAGACGATCCGGTCCAGGACCTTGAAGATGTCCGGCGCGTTCTCCTCCTGCATGAGCTCGTCCTTGTGGTACAGGACGTTGTCTCTGAGCCAGGTCAGGCATTTCCCAGCACACTCCTGCTCATCCAGGATCAGATAGCGCCCGGGAAGCGGGCTCGGGAACGAGCCGAAGTTGTGGAGAAGATCGGTCTTCTTGAAGGGCACGTGGGCCGAGATCCAGGACGAGGTGCCGATGTAGAGGTGCCCCTCGAAATCCCTCACCGCACCGGAGCCCACGCACGCCGAGGGGACGTCCGGGGTGCCCCCGATCACGGGCGTCCCGGGTTTCAGTCCCAATTCCCGGGCCACCTCGTCCTTGACCGGCCCGAGGATGTCCACGGCGCGGATCAGATCGGGGAGCTTCTCCCGGTCGATCCCGGCCATTTTCAGAAGCTTCTCGTGATAGACCACCCGGGAAGGATCACGGTTGTCCGTCACCCAGTGAAGCAGGATAGAGTCGTAGGTGGCGGCGAACCTGCCCGTGAGACGCAGGTTGATGTAGTCTTTGGGCTCCAGAAACTTGTAGGTTTTCTCATAGACGTCCGAGCAGTCTTTCTTCAGCCAGAGGATATGGGCCAGAGGGTCCTTGCCCGATGATGCCGGGGCGCCCCCGGTGAGCCTGAGCCAGTGGAACACCTTCCACAGCGGGTAGCCTTCGAACTTGAGTACGCCTTTCAGAATGTCCTTCAGCGCCTCGCAGCCTCTGCAGTCCATCCAGATGACAGCATTCATGAGGTTCTTTCCGCCCCTGTCTACGGGAACCGTACCCGACCACTGGGTGGTCACGCTCACGGCTGCGATGTCTTCGGGATGCACCGGGTTATTTGACAGCATCCTCTTCGCCGCCGTCATGATGGCCTGCCACCAGATCTCGGGATCCTGCTCCGCCCCGCCGCCGGGCATCAGGATGACCGGGGTCTCCTGGAACTCGCTTGCCGCGACCTCGCCGTACACCGAGATGAGAGCGGTCTTGGGCCCTGATGTTCCCAGATCGATGGCCAGGACGTACTTGTCGGTCTCTTTCTTCATTCTCTACCTCAGATATCCCTGCTCGGTATACCATGCAAAGGCGTCGTCCACCATCTCCTTGAGCGAACGGATGCGGTAGCCGAGCTCGCTGACCGCCTTGGAGGAATCGTAATACGCCCTCATCGACATGAACCTGGCCTGCCCGGGGTTCATGTCGGGCGCTCTGCCCGTGAACCCTGATGCGAGCTCCAGAAAAGCGCCGTATGCAACGAGCATCCATCCCGGCATGTCCCATCCCGGCGCCTTTCCGCCGAACTTGGACGCGATCAGCTCGCAGAGTTCGCGGTAGGTGGCATTGACCCCTGCGCAGATGTAGCCTTCGCCCGGCTTTCCCCTGGTGAGCGCCGAAACATGGGCCTTCGCCACCTCGGTCACATGGCCGAATCCGATTCCCCCGCAGGGCAAGGCCGGAACCTTTCCGTCGCGCAGGTCGAAGAAGAGCCTGCCGAACTGCATGGTGAAGTCATAGGGGCCGAGCATGGAGCCCGGATAGATGACCACCACCTCGAGTCCCCTGCCGGCATAGGAGCGCACCCGCCTCTCGCCCTCCCGCTTGGTGTCTCCGTAGTTGTAGCCCAAGCCGGCATAGTTGTATGTGCTCCAGGTCTCGTCCGCGAGGCCGCCTGGATTGTACCCCAGGGCGTCGACCGTGCTGGTGTGGATCAGCCTCTTCACCCCGTGTCTCAGGCACGCCTCGGCCACGATCACCGGGCCGTCCGCGTTGACGGCGCGCTGCCTGGCGAAGTTTCTCTTCCAGAACGAGGTGTCGCCCGCTGCGTGGATCACCGCATCGACACCTGACACGGCAACGTCCACATCTTCCCATGAGGTGACATCTCCGAAGAAGATCTCCTCACAGTGATCTCTGATATATCTCGTTTCTGATCCGGGGAGGCCGAAGGCCCGGACCGTGTGCCCCGCCCGGACGAGCTCGAAGACGATGTTCGCGCCGAGAAAGCCGGTTGCTCCGGTGAGAAGGCACTTCATCGGACGCCCTCCCGCTCTTTACGGCACTGCCTGATCTGCCGGTCGTTCACCCACTCCACCAGGGAGGGGAAGAGGCGCTTTATAAAATATATCAGCCTGGATTCAAAGCCCGGGATGATGAGAAAGCGGCTCGTGCCCATGCCCCTGATGAGTGCGGATGCAACCTGCTCGGGGGTCAGGATTCTGGCTGCAGTAGAAATCCTCCTGGTCTCTTCGGGTTTGGTCAGGTTTTCAACGGCATAGCCCGGTGTGTCGGTGTCCGGCGGGCAGAGCACCTGGACGTGAATGCCCCAGGGCTTGAGCTCGCTCCTGAGGGCCTCCGAGAATCCGATGAGGCCGTACTTGGACGCGCAGTAGTCCGTGTACCCGAAGACGCCGACAAAGCCCGCCACCGAGGATGTGTTGACGATGACGCCCCCGCTTTTTTTCATGAACGGGATGGCCGCCCTGCAGGTGTGTATGCAGCCCAGGAGATTGGTCTTCAGCGTCTCCTCCGCCTGGTCCATCCCGATGTCCTCGAACCGGCCCGGGTACGCCCTGCCGGCGCAGTTGATGAGGACGTCCGGAGGCCCGGCGGAAGCCGCTGTCTTCTCGACGGCCTGAAGCACCTCCCGCCAGACGGAGACATCCATGGAGGTATATGAAAATCGCTGATCCTGAGATATCCGGCGGGATGCGATCCTGTCCAGGGCATGCGACAGTCGTTGTGTGTCGCGGCCGAAAATGACGATATGGGCCCCCCGCCGGGCCAGCTCTCCCGCGGCGGCCAGGCCGATGCCGCTTGAGCCTCCCACCACATAGACTGTTCTGTTCGAGAAGTCCTTCATCCTCATCCCTCACCCGTCGCACGGCCCGCCCGGCCGCAGTGGTATGGGAAATGCGTATGATTATACCAATAACCATCAATCCCCGGGACTGAATAGTGCCGATGAGGTCAAAAAAATGAGAAATCAGGCCAAACGAGATTCCCGAATGCCCGGCAGGTATGACCCCGATGGCCCTTGATCTTCGTCTGTTTGACTTGAAGCATAAAACATCGTAGAGTCTTGGAATACTGTTGTCGTTGAGCGTGTAATCGATTTCAGAAGGAGAGAATTCACCGGTGATGGAGAGGATCCCGTCGGACAGCGCGAAGTGGCTTGTGAGGCAGATGGCCTCCATGGGGATTTCGCCGGAGAGGGTCCTGAGAGGAACGGGCCTGGCGGAGTCGTGGCTCGGTGACGAAAACGCCCTCGTCACCCCTTCGCAGTACCTGCGCATTGTCGCCAACGCTCTTGCGGAAAGCGGCGACCCAGCCCTGGGCCTCAATATCGGCCCCAAGCAGAATCTTGGCGAGCTCGGCTTCTGGGGCTACGCCATAATCAGCAGTCCCACCTTAAGGGAGGCGAACCAGGCGGCGCTTCAGTTCTGGGAGCTGAACGGATCGCTTGTCACGCTTTCCTGTCATGAAGAACGAGACTACATCACGTGGGTGATATCCCCCGCCTTTCCCATGAACAGCCAGAGCCTGTGGATTTATTCGGTGGAAGAACTGCTCACAACCTTTCACACCGCGGCCGGCTTTCTCACAAACCATGAGTTCCAGTATGCCGAGATTCACTTGACGTATCCGGACCCGGGCCACGGCGCACGTTATACCGAGCTGTTCCGGTGTCCGGTTCACTTCGGCTCCGATAAGGATCTGTTCAGGGTGGCCGCAGATGGCGCAGATCGTCCCACCTTCACGGGCCATCCTCAGATGGCGCTCGTCTGCCAGCAACAGTGCCGGGAGCTCCAGGCCAGGCTCAGGGGATGTGATGAACTGACAGGCGCTATCCGTGAGATCATCGTATCGTCAATGGGCCAGATCCCCCACCTGCCGGAAGTGGCGGGCAGGCTCGCGATGAGCCCCCGAACTCTGCGGCGGAGGCTCCACGAGCGGGGTACCACCTACCAGCACATCCTGGACGAGATACGGATCGAACTGGCAAAGGAATACGTGGCATCGACCGGCCTGAGCGTCGATCAGATAGCGGGCCGCATCGGTTTCGCCGAGGCGACCACCTTCCGCAGAGCCTTCAAGAAGTGGACCGGGATGAACATCAAGGAGTTCAAGAGAAGAAGATCCGACCCATGATATCCCGGAGTGCCGGGTCGCACATGAAGGCCGCGGTCATCTGTTTGTAGACTATCGGGAAGCCTGCTTCGTCATAACGTGAAAGGCAAGGAGGACAGATGGATATTTCTGCCGAGAAAACGACTTTGGATCAGGCATTGCACGGGCTTGTATCGCAGGGCCGTACAGGGCGCTCAAACCTCTGCATGCGGTGTGCAACAGGGGGATCCCGTCAGTGCATCATGCGCTGCATCTGCACCCGGTGTTCTTCGGGCTGCCCTGAAGCATGATGCGGACAGGAATGTACATGGCTTGGAAAGACAGGAAATGGATCCGGAGGGCACGGGCATATCTCCTCGCGGCGCCGGCTCTTGTGCTCTTTGCCGGCTGCGCGGCGGTGGGCCCCGATTACACCGCTCCGGAAACCGCTGCCGCGCCGATGTGGAATGCCGGACTCGAAGAGGGCCTGAGTCCCGGCCGCGCGGATCCGGAAGAGCTCGCACAGTGGTGGAAGTCCTTCCATGATCCGGTTTTGGCCGCACTGATAGAGCGGGCGGTGCAGGGAAACCTCGATCTGAAGGAGGCATCGTCCAGAGTGCGAGAGGCGCGTGCCAGAAGAGCGGCGGCCGGAGCAGGTCTGTTCCCGACTCTCGATCTGTCGGGCTCCCTCCAGAGAAGTCGCGGAAGCGGCGATTCCGGCGGCGGATCAACGAGGACTCTCTATTCCGCCGGGTTTGACGCGTCATGGGAAATCGACCTGTTCGGCGGTGTCCGCCGGTCCATCGAGGCATCGGAAGCGGATCTTCAGGCTGTACGGGAAGAACTGAACGATACCCTGGTGTCCCTGACCGCCGAGGTGGCACTGAACTATTTTGAGCTGCGCACCTTCCAGGCGCGGCTGGATGCCGCGGAGAAGAACCTCGCTCTCCAGCAGGAGACATATCTGCTGGAGGAGTCGCTCCGGAAGGCGGGCCTGAGCGACGAGCTCTCCCTCCAGCGGGCCCTCTCCAACCTTGCGGGCACCCGCTCCAGGCTGCCGTCTCTGCGCGCATCCGCCAATGAAGCGAAGAACCGGCTTGCTGTACTTCTGGGAGAGCAGCCGGGTGCCGTTCATGGAGAGCTCGACGAACACCGGCCCATGCCGGTGGTTCCACTGGAGGTGTCTGTCGGCGCCCCTGCCGACGTCCTGAGACGCAGGCCGGATATCCGGAGGGCCGAGCGCGAGCTCGCGGCCCAGAGCGCCCGGGTGGGCGTGGCCAAGGCCGATCTCTACCCCAGGATCTCTCTGGGCGGATCTATCGGCTACAGCGCCCTTTCTTCGGGCGATCTGATCACGGCCGGCAGCAGAACCTTCGGATACGGCCCCCGTATCACGCTGCCGGTTTTCTCCGCAGGCTCGATCCGTGCCAACATAGAGGCCCGATCAGCGCTGCAGGAGCAGGCGCTCATCCGGTACGAATCATCGGTTCTGACAGCGCTCGAAGAAGTGGAAAACATCCTGACCGCCTACGCGCAGGAGCAGATGCGGCTCAGATCCCTTCGGGAGGCTGCGGACGCCGCTCGGGAAGCGGCGGAGCTGGCAGAGTATCAGTACCGCTTCGGGCTGGTCGGCTTCACCACCCTGCTCGACGCCCAGCGATCTCTCCTTTCGGCGCAGGACGAGCTCGCCCAGAGCAGCGGCACGGCAGAGTCTAATCTCGTGAGACTGTACAAGGCGCTCGGCGGCGGGTGGCAGGCATACGAAACAGCAGAAAAATCTCCAGGAGAGGAATGATGAAGGAAGACACACAAACTGAAACCGATACCGCGGGCGTTCTGGGCAGCGGACCCGGCGGCTGGAAAACGATGGGCCGGCGGCTCGGCTGGGGCTCTCTGGTCCTTGCCGTCGTGCTGGCGGTCTTCATATGGGGCTTTTATGGAGACGGGGAGGCTGTCACGTATCGGGTTCAGAAGGCGCAGCGGGGAGATCTCACGATAACGGTGAGCGCCACCGGAAATCTTCATCCGACGAACCAGGTGGATGTGGGGAGCGAGCGGTCCGGAATCGTCCGAAGCGTCAATGTGGACTATAACGATCAGGTGAAGGTCGGGCAGGTCCTGGCATGTCTGGACACCTCTCTGCTCGAGGCCGAGATCCGGAAATCGTCCGCCGCCCTCGAGTCCGCGGAGGCGAAGATCGCCCTGGCGAAGGCGACCATGAGAGAGGCCGAGGTTGAGTTCTCCCGGATGAAGCAGGCCCACGATCTCACCGGCGGCAAGGTGCCGTCCGCCAGGGAACTGGATGCCGCAGAAGCCGCCCTCGCCCGGGCCAGGGCCGAAGAAGCGGCGGCAAGGGCACAGGCCTCCCAGGCACGGGCGACATTGGAGGCCAACCGGACCGATCTCTCCAAGGCCCTGATTCTTTCCCCCATCAATGGTGTTGTGCTCTCCCGGAGCGTGGAGCCGGGGCAGACCGTTGCCGCCTCACTGCAGGCCCCGGTGCTGTTCACCCTGGCGGAGGACCTCACCCGCATGGAGCTTCACGTGGATCTTGACGAGGCGGATGTGAGCAAGGTCGAGCCGGGACAGAAGGCTGTCTTTTCAGTCGATGCCTACCCCGGCCGCTCCTTTCCCGCCGAGATCATCCAGGTCCGCTACAGCGCGAAGTCGGAAGGAGGCGTGGTCACCTACGAGACTGTGCTCAGGGTGGACAACTCGGAGCTTCTCCTGCGGCCCGGCATGACCGCCACGGCGGACATTACGGTGAACAGGGTCGAGAACGCGGTCCTGGTGCCAAACAGCGCCCTGAGGTTCACGCCCCGCACGGCCGTCGAGGAAGGAGCAGAGAAAGGCAGCATGTTGAGCAAACTCATGCCCCGTCCTCCCAGGCGCTCCGGGAGAGGACCCCAGAAAGCCGTCGTCGACGCCTCCGGGGCGGCGGAACAGAAGATATGGATACTCGAGAACGGTTCGCCTGTCTCCGTTGCGGTCACCGCTGGGGCCACGGACGGCATTATGACCGAGATCATCCGTGGAGTCGAGCCGGGAATGGAGATCATCGTGGGAACTATGGTCGGGAAGAAATGAACGCCATGACGATCGAATCCGCAGGCCAGGCGCTGATCAGCCTGAAGGACATCACCAAGGTGTACGGTTCCGGCACCGCCGCGGTGCACGCGCTGCGCGGCGTGGACCTGAAGATCGAGGCAGGGGAATTCGTGGCTGTTATGGGTCCCAGCGGGTCGGGCAAGTCCACCTGCATGAACATCCTGGGTTGTCTGGATACCCCTACCTCCGGAACCTACCGGTTCAAGGGCATGGACGTAGGGTCTCTGTCGCGCGACGGAAGAGCACTGCTGCGCAGGAACTATTTCGGGTTCGTGTTCCAGGGATTCAATCTCCTGAGCCGCACCTCGGCCCTGGAGAACGTAGAGCTTCCTCTGATCTACCGCGGCGTCCCGGCCGGGAGGCGGCACGAAAAGGCCAGAGACGCCCTGCGTGCAGTGGGGCTCGAGGGCTGGGAATACCATACCCCTGCCGAGCTTTCCGGCGGGCAGCAGCAGCGGGTGGCGATCGCCCGCGCCATGGTGATCGAGCCCGAGGTGCTCATGGCGGACGAGCCCACCGGCAACCTGGACTCGACCCGTGGCAGGGAGATCATGGAACTGCTCCGCTCCTTCAACGCCGAGCGCGGTGTTACGGTTGTCATGGTCACTCACGATGCGGGCATGGCCCATTATGCACAGCGCACCGTCCGGTTCCTGGACGGCCTCATCGATTCCGAGGAACTGAACAGAAAAGGGGCGGCCTCGTGATCTGGGAAACCGTCATTCTCGCTCTGAGGGCCATCCGGCGCAATGTCCTCCGGTCGTTTCTGACTATTCTGGGCATCGTGATCGGCGTGGCCGCCGTCATCACCATGGTCACCCTGGGAGACGGGGCCACCGAGCAGGTGAGGGCCGACATATCGAGCCTGGGCAGCAATATGCTCCAGGTAAGGCCCGGCCAGGGATTCCGCGGGCCGGGCGGAGTGCGGATCGCCGCCGAGAGGTTCAAGATCGCGGATGTTCACGCCATCGAGCGGGAGATCTACGGCCTGGAGGCCGTTGCCCCCATATCGGACCAGGCCGCGCAGGCCATTTACGGGAACCGGAACTGGGCCACATCGGTCATGGGCAGCACGAACGATTATCTGGCTGTCCGCGACTGGCCGCTGTCGGAGGGCCGCGTCTTCACCGAAGGCGAGCTGCATTCGGGCAGGGCGGTGTGCATCCTGGGCTCCACTGTTGTCAGAGAGCTTTTCGGCGACCAGGACCCTCTGGGCGCCTTCATTCGGCTCGACAGGCTTTCCTGCCAGGTGGTGGGCGTGCTGGCGTCAAAGGGGCAGTCGAGCTTCGGACAGGATCAGGACGATATGGTTCTGGTGCCGCTGAAGACCCTGCAGCGGCGCATTATGGGCAGCACGGACGTGGAGGCGGTCATGGTTTCCGCCTCGGACGGCGTATCCACCCAGGCGGTGAGAGAAGATATCGAGCGGCTGATGCGCGAAAGGCGAAAGATCGCACCGGACAAAGACGACGACTTCCACGTGCGCGACATGCAGGAGATCGTGAGCACACTCACGAGCACCACCCGGGTGCTTACCGCGCTTCTGGGTGCAGTGGCGGCGGTGAGCCTGCTCGTGGGCGGAATCGGAATCATGAACATCATGCTGGTCTCGGTCACGGAGCGCACCCGGGAGATCGGCACTCGCCTGGCCATAGGGGCGCTCGAGCGAGAGGTGCTCATGCAGTTTCTCATCGAGGCCGTGGTGCTCTCGTCATTAGGCGGGGTGTTCGGGATTATCCTGGGGCTCTCGGCTGCGGCTCTGGGCGCTCACCTGCTCATGGTCCCCTTCGTGCTCAACCCCGGCATCATAGCAGTGGCCTTTCTTTTTTCCGCCACGGTCGGTGTGGTCTTCGGGTTTTTCCCGGCCCGGCAGGCGGCGCGTATGGACCCGATCGAGGCCCTGCGGCACGAGTGACCTCACTCCGGCTTCAAAATCCGCTTGCCCCGGATTCTCTGGTCAACTGATCAGCACGGCTTATCATTACCTACAGCCGGCGATCATCTGCAGATGGTGCGCCGCGCATCATCGACCGGAGGCCAGGGCCGCCTGAGCCTCCGAAGCACGTGTCTGTCATACAGCAGGCTGGCGCTGAAAACACCTCTCGTCTGACCGGCGGATAAAACAGATGGAGCGGGAAGGAAGGCGCGCATGAACGATCTGTGGAACATACTGTGGCTGCTGCTCATCGCAGCTGTCCTGATCCCCGTGATCCAGCAGAAGATGATCCAGGTCAGGCGGATGAGGCTCATCAGGGCCATCGAGAAATCACGCAAGTCTCGAGTCATCACCCTGATCCACCGGCAGGAGACCATGAGGCTCTTCGGAATACCGCTCATGAAGTTCATCGACATCAGCGATTCAGAGGAGGTCTTGCGGGCTATCAGATTCACCCCGGAAGACATGCCCATCGACGTGATCGTCCATACGCCCGGCGGGCTCGTGCTCTCCTCCGAGCAGATCGCCATGGCCCTGAAGCGGCATAAGGCAAAGGTCACGATATTCGTGCCGCACTACGCCATGTCCGGCGGGACGCTCTTGTGCCTTGCGGCAGATGAGGTGGTCATGGACGGCAATGCCGTCCTGGGATCGGTGGACCCCCAGGTCGGAAAGTATCCCGCCGTCTCAATCATGAATGCCGTCGATAAGAAGGAGCCTAAGGACATCGATGACGAAACCTTTATCATGGCCGATATCTCGCACAAGGCACTGGGCCAGATAAAGGAGTTCGTAGAGACAATCCTTGAAGACAGACAGAGCCCGGCCGATGTGAAAAGAATCGCAGCGTTCCTCACCGAAGGCAGGCGGACTCACGACCACCCGATCTTCATCGAGGAGGCGAAGAGACTGGGAATCAACGTGACCGAGCACATACCGGAGGATATCTACCGGCTCATGGAGCTGTTCCTCCAGCCTGACCGGCAGCGGCCGTCGGTTCAGTATATCCCCGTGCCGTACAAGAGAGACGGACAGGACAAGCGGAAGGACCGGTGACCCGCCTGTCGGGAAATCCGCTGGAAATCCTGCGGGACGCCTACGTTGCCGGCTTTGCGTTCGGACTCGTCTCGGCGATCGTTCTGATTCTCACACCTGTTGCGGCCTGAGCGGCCGGTGATGCTCGGCGGCTTCACACGCTCCGCAGCGTGAAGCCGCGCCGGTTGATTTTCCGCTGCGCCGCGTTAATTAAATACCTTCAGACCCGGTATCGCCGGAAGACCAAAAGAGACGCTGTCTCGTATTATCGCCGAGCAGCCTTGCCCGAGCCCGTGAGCTCGCGGCCGTACAACTCCGGGAGAAAGCCAAGGAGGTGTTCCATGCAGACCTACATAATCCTGAGCCGGTTATCCCCGGATGCGCTGAAGGACCCGAAGATCTACCGGGAAATGGCGGACAAGGTCTCAAACAGGATCAAGCAGGAATGTCCTGATGTCCACTGGCAGAAGAGCTTTGCCGTGCTGGGGCGCTTTGATGTGGTGGACATCGTGGAGTCGGACAACCCGAAGCAGGTGGAAAAGGCGGCCATGATCATCCGCGCCTTCGGCAACTCCACCACCGAGACGCTCTTCGCCACCCCGTGGCACGAATTCCTCGACATGCTCTGAAACGCCTCTCTTCAGGCCCGGGCGAAACATTCGCGCAGGGATTTTCCGCCGGAGCAAAGCTTCCCGGCGGAAGAGGGGGAGGAAGCGCCGAAAGCCGGCAGGCCGTCTTCAGCCGCGTAGAGACCGGATATTCCGGAAGCCCCTCCCGGTCTGTCACGCCTTTTCGTTCGCGAGAAAGCAGCGTCTTTTGTTCCTCTCCTTTCAGGCGGTGTTCATGCCTTCTTGAGATGGGGAAATCACAGGCTTAGTATGTAGCTTACTGGAGGAGGTTTCGTGATGACGTACATATCCCGATCTCGATCTATCAAAACAGCCGTTCTTTTCTCTCTCATGGCTCTCCTCTCGGCGTGCAGCAGCGATGACAGCGACAACCACAACCCTCAGGCCCAAGGGGCGAGCCTGTCCTCTCTGGCTATCACCCCGCAGAACCCGAGCATCAGGGTGGGGCAGACGAGGCAGTTCACCGCCGTGGGCACCTATTCGGACAGATCCTCGACCCATCTGAGCTTGGTCGTATGGACCTCGTCGGACGAAAACGTCGCTACGATCAGTGATTCAGGGCTTGCCACAGCCCATGCACTGGGGGAGACCACGATCACCGCGACCAGGGGCGGCGTTTCGGCCTCGACGATCCTGACTGTGACCGAAAGCCCGACTGTGCCCGAACTGCCCCCACTCTCTTCGGCCTTGGTGGTCGATCACACCTGCACCGATCTGAATGCTATCCCGGAAGACTGGATCAATGCTGCCAGGGAAAGCCTGTGCATCGCCTACGGGCATACTTCGCACGGAAGCCAGATCATCAGCGGCATGTCCGCACTGGCGGAGTTCAAGGGAAGCACGTATGCCTTCAACGCCAGCGGAGCCGGCGGCGCACTCGAGCTGCGCGATACGCCCTTTGCCGGGGCGGAGGATCTCGGCAATCCAAGCCGTACCGCATGGGCGAATGCAACCCGGGCATACCTGGACGAGCATCCGGAGGTGAACGTGGTCATGTGGTCATGGTGCGGTCAGGTTTCCGATGCAACCCAGTCGGACATCGATACCTACCTGGGCCTCATGGATGCCCTGGAAAACGAGTATCCCGACGTGCAGTTCGTCTACATGACCGGCCATCTCGACGGCACCGGCTTAACCGGCAACTTGCACCTGAGAAACGAGCAGATACGGCGGTATTGCATCGATGGCGGCAAGATTCTCTACGACTTCGCTGACATAGAGACCTATGATCCGGACGGCGTGTACTACGGCGACAGGTTCCCCAACGACGCCTGCGACTACGACTCCGACGGCGACGGCGTCAGAGACGCGAACTGGGCACGCGAATGGCAGAACTCCCACATGGAGGGCCGGGACTGGTACGACTGCTATTCTGCACATTCCGAGCCCCTCAATGCCAATCTGAAGGCGTATGCCGCCTGGTGGCTCTGGGCAAGTATCGCGGGGTGGGACGGCCGTTAGCCCTCGTCCCCCTCAAGGGGAGATCGACGGCAGACCTGCTCTGCCCATGGTGCGTGATCGAGTTCTGCGGTGTTTTACCGGAGACGGAGCGGATGGTCCTTTGTGTACAGGCTTCCGGACTCGACGGCGGCGATGAGATATCCGTCCCTTCGAGTGTGTACCGGAAGCGCCGGTCGCTCGCGGGCACGGGATCTCCGTGAGAAAACCGGGAGCTGATGGAGCTTTCCGGCCCAATAGTGATCCACAGCCGGGGGAACACGCTCACAGAAAGGATCCGCAGCACGGGTGATTCCGTGAACGCACCAGAAGACGGGCCATCTGAAACAGGGCTCACCCGCTCGTGCAGGAGGAGAGTCCGCTGCTGTTCGCATGATATTTGTCGTTTTCCCGGCATACCAGCCCCTGGCGCATGAGCTTCTGGAGGTGCTTGTGCATCATGTTCCGTTCGGAAACGGCCAGATTCCATGCTCCGATGCTCTTTGCCCCGCCGTAGATGATTCCCTGATCAGTGATCTCGTCGAGGGTTTTCGGCCCCCTGGACAGGAGATCGAGCAGCCTTTCTTCCCGGAGGAATATCGTGCCGAGATATTTTTCGATGATCCGAGGGTCTGCTTCGAATATTCCTTTCCCGTGGGCGGTGAGATAGACATCGGCCCTGATTTCCATCAGGCGCTCAAGAGAAGTGATCGTCTGGTCCAAGTCTGAATTGGGATCGCCGTAGTAAGGCCCAGCCTCCACGAGATCCCAGTCTGCGAGATAGAGCACTCCCTCGCCGGGGAAATAGAAAGAGCAGTGCCCCGGGGTGTGTCCGGGCGTGTGAATGACGCGGCCGACGGTGCGTCCGAAATCGAGCCTGTCGTCATCGTGGAGCATCCTGTCGACTTCCCGGGGGACATAATTGGCCTCCCGTGTGAGGTACTCCTTCCAGAGCTCAATCTCCTCCTCGTCCGGCTGGAACAGGTCGATGAAATACTGGAGGCTCGCAAACGCCGGTGCATCGGCCTCGTGCACCCAGAGCCGGGAGGCGGGGAAGAGCGAGTTGTACATGAAATGATCCTCATGGGCGTGGCTCGTAACGATCACATCGACGGCGCGATCCCTGCCGAAGGCCAGGAGCCGTTCCCGGTCACTTGCCGCATCGATGATTGCCCGAACGCTGTCGTCAATGATCACCGAGTGACAGTGAGGATACCTGCCCCCGCGGACAAACGAAATACAACCTCTCGAAAACTCGCTCATTGCACATATCCTCCCTGGAGCTCGCTCCCGGAAACCGCCTGAAAGCTCGTTGCGGATCTGCCCCGCTCCCTTTTGCAGACGCTGCAGAGAGGCGGCCCCATGTGCCTTTGGCTTTGTGGTGCAGGTGCCTTTCCGCCTCCGGTGTTTCAGAGCTGGTCCTCGCTCCTCGAACCATTCCCGGGACAGGTTTTTCTCGGCGGAAAGCTGCCGGGAGCCGGCCTGCACATGCGAGCGGCCGATATCGCACCCCGGGAGCCGCTTCTCGATTTGATTGTATCATCAAATGCTGAGCTTACAGTAATACATAATAATTTTTTCCGATAGTATGGGAAAAGCACATGATTTTCCCAGGACTGCAATCTCGGACTTCATTTCGATGACCACGAGGCAAATAAAACGGCTTGTTTTTTATTAGTTAATCAACTAACTTGATCAGTGACAGCCCTGCCTGAGGAGAATAGTTAGTTAAATGACTAACATAGAAGGAGGTTGTCATGCAAATTGGTATTCCCAGAGAAATCAAGACACGTGAAGGCCGGGTTGCCATGACCCCTGCAGGGGCGGCTCTGCTTGCCGGGCACGGTCATACCGTGTACGTGGAGAAAGGGGCGGGACTCGGCTCGGGCATCCCGGACTCAGCCTTCAGAAAAGCGGGGGCTGTCATCGCCGATGGGCCCGACGCCCTCTGGGATGCTTGTGAAATGATCGTCAAGGTCAAGGAGCCTGTCGATGAAGAGTTCGATCGCATGCGAGAGGGGCAGGTCATCTTTACATACCTGCATCTCGCTGCATCACAGGACCTGACGGACGAACAGCTCAGGCGGAGGGTCATCGGAATCGCCAACGAGACGATCCAGCTTTCGGGCGGATCGCTTCCCCTGCTGGCTCCCATGAGCTCCGTGGCGGGCAGACTTTTCATCCAGATGGGATGCGCCTGTCTGGATGCGAAAAACGGCGGCAAGGGGGTCCTGCTCTCCGGCGTTCCGGGCGTGCGGCCCGCCAGGGTGGTGATCCTGGACGCCGGCATCTCCGGGCTCAACGCGGTTCATCTCGCCGTCGGTATGGGCGCACGGGTCACGGTGCTGGACATCAACCAGAAACGCCTGGATTACATCTCCGATATCTTCCGCTCCATGGCCGTCACGCTCACGGCCAATCCGGAAAATGTGGAGGAGTGTATGGCGGAGGCCGATCTGGTCATCGGATCGGTCCTGATTCCGGGCGCGAGAGCGCCTCATCTCCTCACCCGGGGGCTTCTGAGGAAGATGGAGCCGGGCTCCGCGCTGGTCGATATCGCGATCGACCAGGGCGGATGCGCTGAGACGAGCAGACCCACCACCCACGACAGCCCCACCCACCTCGAAGAAGGAATTGTTCACTATTGTGTGGCCAACATGCCGGGTGCGGTGCCCCGCACTTCCACCTCCGCGCTGACGAATGCATCGCTGCCGTATGTTGTCCAGCTGGCGGATAAGGGCTGGATCCGCTCTCTGCGCGAGAACGCCGCCCTGGCAAAGGGGCTGAACGTTATGCAGGGGAAACTCACCGACAAGAGAGTGGCCGAGGCGTTCGGCCGGGATTATATTGACTATATCGCGACCTGAGCGGTCTGAATACAGGCCCTCTTGGCTCAGTGGCCCGGCCGGACACGACCCGGCCTGAGCGGCACATACCGCCAGGATGGTACAGGCGGTGTTTACGACCGGTCGCCTGAGCGGAGTCGGGCGAAGGGAGTGGAGGATCTTTGAGCCGAGCCGTTTTGCGGACATGCCGCGGTATTCTGCCGGGGCGGGGTGAGGGGGCGGAGGCCCCGGCCTTTCGTCAAAGAGGAGGCTTTCATGGAAGATTGTCAGGGGATGGTGTTCAGAAACGCGACCATATGGGCCGGCAGTCCTATCCGGAAGATTCAGGGAACCATGAGAATCAGGGACAGCAGAATCATAAGTATCGCCGGAAACGGGGAGAGCGCAGGGGACGATTCCCGATGCCTGGACCTCGCAGGCAGGCATATCATTCCCGGGCTCATCGATGCGCACCGGCATTTTTTCATATCCGCCCTTACAGCGCGCCACGGCGATGCTAGTGGATGGAAATCGAAAGCCGACGCCCTGGAGGCCATTGATGAGGCGTGCCGGACGGACGGCTCGAACAACGGATGGGTGTTCTTCTCCCGCATGGACTACTCCACATGGAAACGACCGACCCCGCCGGGGCTCAGGGAGATCGATGCGGCGGCCCGGGGCAGGCCGGTATTCGTTACGGATATCACGCTGCACCGCGCGCTTGCGTCAACGGAAGCGATGAGACGTGCGGGCCTGAGACGAGAAATTCTACGCTTCTCCGGGGACATCGATGTCCGAAGGAACGGAGAGCCCAAGGGAACCGTATGGGAAGAAGCGCACGGCAGGATCATGTTCACCATGTATCGCGATATGCTTCAGGGCCTGAGCAAGGAGGAGAAGCGGGAGATGATCCTCCAGGAGGCGAAGCGATGCCTGCAGATGGGCATCACTCACGTGCACGATCCTGGCGTGCCCTCGGACGTGCAGCAGCAGCTGGACGATGCCCGGAGCCATACCCCGCTGAAGATCAGCTGGGCGGTCACCTCCCGGGGATGCCTGTACAACCCTCCGGACAGCGATGACGAGGCCGCGGCGATCCATTCTCCGCATGCCCCCAAAAGCGTGAAGTTCTTTCTTGACGGCGCCCACAGGACCGCGGCCGATATGCCGGTCGTCGCCGGGATCAAGGCGATGGTCCGGGCGGTCCGCGATAGCGCAGTCCGGATGAGCACGGACCCCCTGAAGCTTCTCTTCGAGCAAAAGATAGTTCTGAAAGACGGTCGACTTGCCTTGCCCTACCAGCGGTTTGCGGACGACCGTGAGCTTCTGGACAGGGCATCTCTGTTCGCGGACAGGGGATACCGCCTGGTTATTCACGCGCTGGGGAATATCGCGGCCCTCCAGGCGGCCCGGCTCATCAATACGCTCAAGCCTTCGGGCGGCGCATCGGTGGAGCACCTGCTCGTCATGGACGAGCGGGACCTGGATGTCTTCGCCGGCTGCGCATCGGTCGCCTCCATTCAGCCTGGGTTCATTCCCGGGTATGCGGATACGATCGAGCGCATGGGCTCCCTGCCGTACCTGAAGCCCTTCGCCCTTCAGAGCATGAAGAAGCGGGGAATTCCTATCTGCATCAGCTCCGACGGACCGTGCGGACCAGATGACCCCCTCTTCAACGCCCGCAGGGCTGCAGACAGGCTGAAGGCGGACGGATCGATGCTCGACCCCGGCGAAATGATCTCGCAGGAAGACGCTCTGGCGGCGGCAAGCATCGGAGGGAGCCTGTCCATGGGCATCGGCAATAACGGGTTGTGCCCGGGGGCGCCGGCCACGTTCTGCGTGGTGGACGGCGATCCCTTTTCGGACTCGAGCCGGGTTGAGCAGACGTGGATCGACGGAGTGAGGGTGTACTGACCGGGTTCGTCAGTCGCCTGGGGAAAATACGAGAACAAAAACCATGAAGTGAAGGAGGATTATATGGGATACAGCGGGTATCAGCGGATGGACGCCCAGGAACGCGACTATATCCAGCACCTCTTCGGCAAGCATATCTCCCGCGGCCAGGTGAGATATCTGAGGTGCGCGCACCTGGATATCTACGAGCGCAGCCGCCGGGGCTGCACGATGGTGGATGCGGTGTCCGGAAAGAAGTTTTTCGACTGCTTCAGCTCGGCCGGGTGCTTCAATGTGGGCAGGGGCAATCCGAAGATTCAAGAAGCGCTCGAAAAGGCGCTGGACAGCTGGGACATGGGATCGCATCTCGCCCTCTCCGAGCCCAAGATCCGTTTCGCCGAGAAGCTGGCGTCGCTCTGTCCTGGGGATCTCAAGAAGGTGGTTCTCTGCACCACCGGTGCGGACGCCTGTGCCGCGGCTATCAAACTCGCCAAGGGAGCAACAGGCAGAAACGACGTCATCACCATGAACAAGGCGTATCACGGGCACGAAGGCTTCAGCCTGTCCGCCAACGGCAAGGACTACTACAAGGAGCTCTTTCTCCCGCTCATGCCGGGATTTCATATCGCCGAGTTCAACGATCTGGAGGCGGTGAAGAGGATCGCGTCAAAGGACATCGCGGCCGTCGTTCTCGAGCCGGTGCAGGGAGAAGGCGGCATTCACGTTGCGACCCGGGAGTACATGACAGGACTGCGCAGGCTCTGCGACGAGCTGGGCATCATGCTCATCTTCGACGAAGTTCAGACAGGCTTCGGCAGAACGGGCAAGATGTGGTGCATGGAGCACTACGGAATTGTCCCGGATATCATGTTCACCTCCAAGTCCATCAGCGGCGGCGTGTATCCCAACGGCGCTGTGGTCTACCGCGACATCGAGCCGCTCACCTCATATGTGGAAAAAAACCCGCTGTTTCACACCTCGCACTCGGGCGGAACCGATCTGGGCTGCATCGTCTCCTCGGCCGTGCTGGATTACCTGGTCGAAAACAAGGTCTGGGAGCACGCCGCTGAGATCGGCGGGCGTTTCAAGGAAGGGCTCATAGAGATCTGGAATGAAAACAGGCACGCGATCAAGGAGGTGCGGGGGCTCGGCCTCATGATCGGCATCGAGTACAAGTATGAGTTTCTGGGCGCGCTTATGGCCGACTGTCTCGCGAAACAGGGGGTCTGGGCGGTGTACTCGGGCAACGCGCCTCAGGTCATGCGGTTCCAGATCCCCATCACCGCTACCATGGAAGAGGTGGAGGAGCTCCTCGGCCGCATCCGCGCTGCAGTGAAGGCCATGAAGATCTACCTGGCCCTTTTCCTGCCTCTGGCAAAGGTACCGCTTTTCCGGATGATCCTCGATAACCTGAAAGTGCAGATCATCTCGTTCAATATCGTGCGGGATCTGGAAGAGCTCTTGTTCAAATATGTTCTGAAGCGCTGAAGGAGGAGGTGACGAGATGAAAAAGGCGGTTTCAACAAAGCAGACGGAAAAGGACATCCTTTTTGCAACAGCGGAGAGGGTGTTCTCGAAAGGCTTGGTGAAAGAGATCCGCAGCAGGGGGCGCGATTTCCTTGAGGCCGCCCGCGAAGGATCGTATGTTTTTGACGCGGACGGCAACCGTTGTCTCGACTGCTACACATCGGCCGGTGTATTCAACCTCGGCCGGAGGAACCCGGTCATCGCCGCGAGGCTCAAAAAGGCCCTTCTCGAGACAGACCAGGGCAACTTCGTGCTGCCGTCCGAGGAGAAGGCCCTGCTCGCGAGACGGATCGCGGATTTCGTTCCCGGAAACTTGAGCTGCGTGCTCTTCGGGGTGACCAGGGGCGAATCCATGGAAGCTGCGTGCAAGCTCGCCCGGGGCTATACTGAGAGGGCCGAGCTCGTCACGGTCGACGGCGGCTGCTACGGCGAGTCGGGCTTCGCGCTGAGCCTGTCCGCCAGGAAGAACAAGGAACAGTTCGGAAAGCTGATCCCGGGTGTGAAGACCGTTCCCTTCGGCGATGCACAGGCGGCGGAATCCGCCGTGAGCGGCAGGACCGCGGCCTTTATCATGGAGCCCATACAGGCGGAGAACGGGTGCCGGGAAGCGGAAAAGGCATATTACGCCAAGATCCGGTCCCTGTGCGACCGGCACGGCGCGAAGCTCATCTTCGACGAGACACAGAGCGGGTTCGGACGGACGGGAAGCCGGTTCTTCTTCGAGCAGACCGGCGTGGAGCCCGACATCCTCATCGTGGGAGAGGCCATTACCGGCGGCATCTTCCCCATGACCGCCATGGTCTTCACGCCCGAGCTCAAGGATTTTTTCGACGTGCATCCTCTCATTCATCTCTGCACCTACGGCGGGCACGATATCGGCTGCAGGGTGGCGATGAGCGCCCTGGACGAGTATGACCGCGAATGCCCGTGGGACAACGCCCGGCAGACAGGCGCAAAACTGCTCGAGGACCTGGGAGGGCTCGCAGACAAGAACACCGCTCTCAAGGAGGTGGCGGGCAGAGGGCTCCTCATCTCACTGAAGCTCGCTTCGGACAAAGCCGCCCGCTCATTCTGCGTCCATGCAACGAAGCACGGGCTCCTGGCCGATACCGGCAGGGTGGACGGATCGAGCGTCGTGTTGAGACCGAGTTTGCTGATCGGGAGCGAAGAAGCGTCATTTATCGCGGATACGACTGCAAAGGTTCTCACATCGCTCTGATGAGCCCCCGGACGACGCAAAACGGGGGCGCCTCGCAGCAGAGGCCGCCCCCTTGATTTTCATGGTCTGCCAGGGAAGGCGTCTTTCCAGCGCCCTCACCGACGAGGCCGGGCGCCTTGATTTGTACGCGGCGATATGCCATAGTTTCAGGCATCGGTGAGTGTTCGGGAAAGGCAGCGGAAGTGGCGAGAAAACCGGTACGGGAAGAGAGAAAAAAGCAGATATTCAGGGCGCTGGATCAGTGCCTTCTGGAAAAGTCGTTCCAGCAGACCTCCATCAAGGACATTTCCCGGCTCGCGGGGGTCAATCACGGGGTGCTGCACTACTATTTCACGAGCAAAGAGGATGTCCTCCTGCAATACATCGACTACGTGGTGGAAAACTTCAAGTCGCAGATGCAGGAGCTGATGAACTCCGAAAACGTGTCCCGGATGTCCCAGAGAGACTTCATAAAAGAGGTCTTCAGGTTCGTGAACGACAGGATCACGCTCAACCGAGATCTCTCCAAGATCTTTATCGAAATATGGGAGATCGGTGTCCACAACGAGGCGGTGCGTGACAAGCTCAGGAACACGTATCTCGCATGGACCCAGACTCTTGCCAGGAATATCGCCGGCGGATCGGCGGACAGCGAAACCGCATCCATCATGAGTATCGCCATGGTCGCATTCTGGGAGGGCATGGCCCTGTTCTCCACGATATTCCGTAATGGAGAGATCCGGCTCGAAGAGGTGCTGGGGAGGTTCCAGCAGAGGATTCTGGAAATCCTGTAGCGCCTCTGTCAGAAATTCCGGTTTTCTTACAAGCCCCGGCGTCGATTGTACATGCTCTTTTCGATGCGCTGTCGTGCGAGCCACCTGAATAGAGTGAGAAACAAAGGAGAAAGGGGATGCCCTCGCCCCTCTCCCCTTTGTGCAGGATGATGTGCCTATTGAGGATAGAACCTGATCTGGAGCATTTTCGCTCCGTTTCTGTCCAGGTTCCAGAAGTAATCGACGAAGTCGCCGACGTTGAATATCCACTCGTTCATGTATTCCGTGCAGTATACCGGCGCCCCTTCGCAGGGTCCGTCTCCCGTCACCGGCGAGCACCGGTCGAATATGCCGTCGCCGTCGGCGTCCGTGCAGCATGAATCGGGCTGGCCGGACTCATCGGGAGAGGCGGGACGGCACACACTCCCCGACCACTGGAAAAGACCGGTGATGTCGACAGCCCGCGGCCTGCCGGTGGTCTGGACAAAGCTGGCGGATGTCGAGAGAAAACCGTTTTCCGTAACCAGCCCGAGGGAGAGGAGGTCGGTACCCGACTCGTCTTTCACCATCTGGAATTGCGGATCGAATATCTCGATGGTTTTCAGGCCGTCGTCTCCGGAGGGCATGCCGAGGACCCGGGCGTATACCCGGTAACCTTTGTCATTTTTCGGAAACCGCAGGGATGCAGGATCATTGGGAGCGAAGCCGGTGCAGGTGTCCGTAACCTGCAGGCCGATGGTATCGGGTGCACTCTTGGGACCTTTCTTCCCGGATTCCATGATGATCCGTACGTCATACTCCGGGTACTCCGGAATATAGACCACGTTTCCATAGACCGGATAGCCGTACTCGTCAGAGGCGAACCCGGGGCAGGTGAAATCACTGCTCTTGGCGATGATGTTGAGGTTGAAATGGTCCCCTGAAGGAAACCCGTTCGGGTTGACGGACTTGCCCGGCTGGGTGCCGTTGGCATAACCGGTGATGAGGAGGACCATCACGCCTGTCAGAAGAATCTCTTTTAAGAGCTTTCCCATCCTTGTTACCTCTTTACTGTTTTTCTCTTGCCCTGCCGGATCAAGGATCTGTATCCGGATATTCCCTCGCGTTGACCTGCGGAGCCCCGGTGCCGCCATATAGATTGACCAGCAGGGTTGCCCTGCTCTTATCAATAACTGTGCCCCATATAATATATTGATATCAGACATTATATTCATGAATTACAGCCTTTTCTGATGCCCGGTTTCGTACTCCGCGTAACAAGATTGTCAGGGGCTCGGAGAAGTGAAAGCAGGAAGGGCATCCGCAGTGATCCCGATCCCTTCAGAGCGTTTCAATTGTTTATGAGCATGTGTATAATAAGCAGCTGAAAATGCCGGCTCTTCGGGCCGAGACCCGAGAATACGATTTCGTTCCCGGCCGGGCGCATATGCTTCGCAGGCCATGCAGTGTGCCGGTATTTTTCATGAAAGGATCTCACCCAATGGGATCAGGGGTACCGAATTATGGGTAAGTTCGAAATCCGGGTATTGCCCGATCTTTGCACCGGCTGCCTGAGGTGCATGCTCGCCTGCTCGGAAAGCCATACCGCACGGTTTTCCCTGCCGGCTTCGCGGATCAGGGGCTTGCTTGAGAGCTGTCAGGAATCGGACGCCGGAAAAGCGGATAACCGCACCGGAAGGGAGCTGAAGACAAGAGTCGAGGCGGTTTGAAAATGTTTGACTTGATAGACGATTGACTGTTAATATATTAATAATTTACTCGTAATTGAATGTCACCTGTTTTACAGATGGGAATAGGTGCATGGACATAGCGGAGCTCCTGCCCGGTGAGATAACCGGTTCAGCAGAATTTTCACGCCGGAAGGGCGATCTTGCAGCAGACATGTATCGGGGGTCAATTGCCGTACCAGGCATTTCTGCCGGAACAAACATTTTGCACCCGAACCGGCGAGCCAATAAACATGAACAGGGAGGGTGAAGATATGGCAGAGCCGAGCAAGAACAGGCTGATTATCAGGGTGTTCCTGATTATCCTGATTGCAGCCGGGAGGATTGTTCCCGGCATCTTAAGCTGACGGCATTGCCGGCATATCGGGCATTGTGAGGATAGTGGGACCCATGGTGGTGAGAAGACTGCACAGGCTCTGCACAGGTGCATCTTTCTCACAAAAGCAACGACAAAGGAGGTAGCATGGCAATCCGAACGGTAGAGGAATACAAGGAGAGTCTGCGTGACGGCAGACGTGTATACATCATGGGAGAAAAAGTGGAGGATGTCACCAGACACCCCGTGCTCGGCCCCACCGTGGACCTGGTGGGGGCGGCCTATGAACTCTGCGCTTCCGAGGACCCTGAAATCCGGGACCTCTACGTCGCCCCCCATCCCGAAACCGGGGAGCCCATCAGCCGTTACTATATCACGCCCAGGACCACGGAAGATCTGGCGGTACGATCCAAGATGATTCAGCGCTCCATCGCGCTTGCGGGAGACCTGCCCTTCGGGCGTGATATCGGTACCGACTGCCTGAATGCCGCCTTTGTCGTTGCTGGCAAGATGGGCAACGAGCAATATCAGCAAAATGCCGTGAACTTCCTGGAATACTTAAGGAAAAACGACCTCTTCACCTGCGGAGCGGTCACCTGCGTCAAGGGCGACCGATCCAAAGAGCCGGCGAACCAGAAGCATCCGGACTACTATGTTCACGTGGTGGACAAGAACAAGGACGGCATCATTGTCAAAGGGGCCAAGGCGCACATAACGAGCGCGCCCATCGTCAACGAGATCGTGGTCATCCCCACCCGGCAGATGCGCGAGAACGAAGGTGAGTACGCCGTGAGCTTCGCTGTGCCGGCCAACACCAAGGGAGTGACCTTTGTCTGCCGCGGAGGCAGGGGCGCCTGGACCGATCATGAGTTCCATCCGGACACACCCGTCAGGACCCTGACAGAGGCCATGATCATCTTCGACGACGTCTTTGTCCCCTGGGAGCGCGTCTTCATGTGCGGCGAGTGGAAGTACTCCATGCTCCTGGCCTATACCTTCGCGACCTTCCACCGGTTCACGGCGATCAGCTACAAGATCCCCCTGGTGGAGACCGCAGCGGGCTGCGCCGTGGCCATGGCAAAATACAACGGACTGGACAAGATCGGCCATATACGCGGCAAGCTGGCCGAAATCGCCGCCTATGTGGAAACGCTGCGGGCGCTGACCAACGCGGCCGCCAAGGACCCCGTCATGTACGGCGACATCGCGGTGCCCAATCCCCTCATCGCCAACATGGCCAAGCTCCATTTCGCCAGCAAATACCATCAGTTTATCGAGCTCATTCAGGACATCGGCGGGGGCATCATCGGCACGGCGCCGGACAGGAAAGACTGGGAGCACCCCGATCTTCATGACTATCTCGAGCACTACCTCGGAGGGGCGGCGGAGTACAGCACCCTGGACCGCATGAAGATGATCCACGAAACCATGCGCCAGACCTGCTCCCACGAGTCGGCCTTCCACGAGGTGATAACCGTGCACGCCGAAGGCTCCATGGAGGCCCAGAAGATGATGATCCTGGCCGAAGCGCCGCTCAAAAAGTATGAGGAGATGGCCAAGCGCAAGGCCGGGATACTCCCCTGGAAGGGGATCGGCGGCAAGTAGAGGACGATGCTTCCCTTTTGAAGGGGGCATCGGAATACTGCCCGGAAGAAAATGACAGCCGGGCGTAGAGACGGCAGGGCGGCGATCATGCCGGCGTCTCCAGCGGCGTCGGCACGGCCGCGGAATTGCCCTTTGTCCCGGAGGGCGCACATCCGGTCTTCTCCTCGATTATGTCTTCCCGTTGATTATCCCCTTGATTGTGTACCGGCCATTCGATAACTAAAGGCAGGATGACAGGAGGCCCCATCCCATGACCGGAATTCCCCGTGGAGATCACTTTGTCGAGGAAGGGCTGCCCGCGATGGTCAATCCGGATGCGAGCCCGGAGGAAGAGGTGGCGATCGTGGATGAGCAGAACAACGTCACAGGCAGCGCCTCGAGGGCTGTCATGCGAAGGGAAGGACTCATCCACCGGGCGGTGTATATACTCGTTTTCAACTCAGGCGGGCGGCTCTTTGTCCAGGAGCGCACCCTGACAAAGGATATCTTCCCGGGCTGCCGCGACCTCTGTGCAGGCGGGGTGGTGCTGGCGGGAGAGAGCTATGAGGAATCGGCTGCGCGCGAGTTGGAAGAGGAGTTGGGGATCGGGAATGCCTCTCTTGAGTTCCTCTTCGACTTCTCTGGAGAATATCTGGGGCAGAAGGTGTGGGGCAGAGCGTATTCCTGCACGGCTGAAGGGCCGTTCGTCCTCCAGCCCGAAGAAGTCGCCGGCGGAGCGTTTTTCTCTCTTGACGAGGTGCACCGCCTCATCGAACAGGGGACATGCACCCCGGACAGTGTCTATGTGCTGCGCCGACATCTGAAGGAGCGGGAGACCGGCCTGACGGGGGAGAGAAGCTAGGACATACCGCCCGTGACGGAAATTCTGCTCATCCATCCCCCTGTCTCCAAGCCGTGCGAACCGCCGGCGGGTATTGCGAGGCTTGCCGGCGCACTGAAGGCCCACGGCGGGAATTACCGCGTGATCGACGCCAGCATCGAGGGACTGCGCTTTCTCCTCTCCGGCAGAGCCGAAGCCGGAGACACCTGGACCAGACGGGCGTACCGCCACCTCGAAGAAAATATTTCATTTCTTTCGAACGGTGGCGCCTTCGAGAACCAGGGCAGGTATATCCGGGCGGTGACCGAGATCAACCGGGTGCTCGCCGACAGGTCGGCCCCTCGTAGCTCGCAGGTCAGCCTCAGTAATTTCACCCACGCGACTCTGTCCCCGGTGAAGAGCTCCGACCTGCTCCGTTCGGCCGAAGTTCCCGAAGACAACGTGTTCTTTCCGTACTTCAGCGGCCGTCTCGCTGCAGTCTTCGAGAGGCATGCACCTGATGCGGTGGGCTTTTCCCTGAACTACCTGAGCCAGGCGCTGACCACCTTTGCCATGCTGGGCTTTCTGAAGAAGCTCGACCCGTCTGTGAAGATCATCCTCGGAGGCGGGCTCGTCACTTCGTGGGTCAGAGGGGGCGGCTGGAGGAATCCCTTTGCCGGGCTCGTGGATGATCTGGTGGCGGGCCCCGGGGAAGAGGCGATCCTAGCCCTGGCGGGATCCGAAATCTCCCCTGATCGTTTTCTGCCCGACTATGGAGTTTTCCGGGATTATTCCTATCTTTCGCCGCGTCCGGTTGTCCCGCTGAGCACCTCGTCCGGCTGTTACTGGGGACAATGCTCGTTCTGCCCCGAGCGTGCGGAGGCGAATCGGTTCACGGGCCTGCCGGTGGAGCAGGCCCTCGACGACATGGAGGCGCTGACGGCGGGCGAGCCCTCCTGTCTGATCCATATCTGCGACAATGCCATGAGCCCGTCACTGCTGAGAGGCATGGCTTCACGCGGGCGGGGGAGCCCCTGGTACGGTTTCGCGAGAATACATCCGAGCCTTGCCGATCCGGATTTCTGCTCGGCCCTCAGGCGTTCCGGCTGCGTGATGCTCAAGCTGGGAATCGAGTCCGGAGACCAGAGGGTTCTCGACGAGCTCGGCAAGGGAATCAGGCTCGATAACGCGGCGAAAGTGCTGCGTGCGGTCAGCGGCGCGGGCATCGCGACCTATGTATATCTCCTCTTCGGCACGCCGCCGGAGGACGAGGCCGCCGCATGCAGGACGCTGGAGTTCATCGCCGGGAATCGAGAATATGTCGACTTTCTCAACCTCTCCATCTTCAATCTCCCCAAGAACAGCCCTGAAGCCCTTTGTCTCAACACCTTCGATTTCTCCGAGGGCGACCTCTCCCTCTATCAGGGTTTTGTCCATCCACGGGGGTGGGACAGGAAGCGGGTCCGCCGGTTCCTCGAGAAAAGGTTCAGGAGAGACCCGGACATCGCCCGGATCGTGAGAAGAGATCCCCCGTCCTTTACCTCGAATCACGCCCCTTTTTTCACCGGGAATATCCTTTGAAACAGTTATCAAAAATAACCATCAAAATGCTGTTATATAGATAACTCTGCGACAACGCGGGAGCTCCGGTCATTGAGACGTTTTCGTCTTGCCGGGCCGGGATACGAGGCGGAGTATTTCACATATTGAGGATGGGGAAATATTTGCAAATGGGAAATGGAGATTATATAGAGAGTAAGCATGACTACCCGTGACATGTGAGAGGCGGTGAAAAACTGCATGACAAGCGAAGTTCTGCCCAAGAACAAGATCGGAAACGCTTCTGCCCATAAACCGGCCCACCGGAGAATCCAGCCCATGGACTGGGCCATGATCGTCTCTATTTCGGTCATTCTCGGGATCTTCGTTTATACCAGCATGTTTACCAGGGAGTTTACGGTCAATGTCGTCAGTGTGGTTCAGGAGTATCCATACCAGATCTACACCCGCTTCAGCACGGCGGGCGTCGTTGCCGCCAAGCGCCGGGTAGACATCGCGGCCAAGACTACGGGCCAGCTGGTCGAGTTTGCGGTGGAAGAGGGCAGCCTGGTGACAAAAGGGCAGGTGATCGCGCGCCTCGAGAGCGCCGATGCAGCGGCCCAGAGAGACCAGATCGAGGCCAAGCTCAAACTGGCGGTCGCAAACCTCGAGCATGCGCGGGTGGATCTCGCCGAGGAGAGCCTCAATGTGGAGCGCTACAAGAAGCTCTTCGAGATGGGCTCGGTGTCCAGGGCGGAGTACAAGGCCGCCGAGGGAAGATACCGCAAGGCGCTCTCGGCCGTCGATGCGGCGGAAGCCTCGATCAAGGCCGAGAGCGCGGCATTGAGGGGCGCCGAGGTGGCGCTGGAATACACCCAGATCAAGGCCCCGTTCAGCGGAGTAGTCCTTTCGCTGAACGCCGAGGTGGGAGATGTGGTGACTCCCTTGGGACCGGCCGGCGGCTCTGATTCTTCCGTGGCGACCGTGGTCGATGTATCCTCGTTCTCGGTCGAAGTCACGGTGCCCGGAGCTCGCATCGGAGAGGTTCAGAGAGGGCAGCCCTGCGCCATCGTAATCGACGGCCTGCTCGACGAGCACTTCATGGGCGAGGTGAGCTCGATCGAGCCCCGGGCGGAGAAAGGGAATGCCGACTTCACCGTGAAGGTGCGGTTTCTCGAATACGACCCCCGCATCCGGCCCGATGCCGCCGCAAGGGTCTCGTTTCTCTCCCACCCTGTTTCTCGAGATGACGACGCACCGCGCATGGTGGTGCACAAATCAGCGGTCGTGACCGTACCGGGAGGATATGGCGTATATCTGGTCAAGGATGACCGCGCCGTTCTGAAGAAGGTGCGCATCGGCAAGCGCTTCGACAACCGGGTGGAGATACTCGGAGGCGTCTCCGTAGGGGACATGCTGGTCGCGAATCCACCGGAAGGGCTCAAGAACGGCTCGCGGCTGATGGTGAACATCTGACCCGTCGATCGATTCACATTGCCCGGCAGATAAAATCTTTAGTCAGGCCTGTGTCTGAGTCGCTGCACAGCTAAGGCTCGAACAATGATGCGGCCTCCGTCCGGGGAAGAAGCCCAAGGGCCGGCGGAGCCGCGGCGTCAAGGAGCCGGGCGCACCATTTCAGAAGCGGCTGTCTTGCTGCTGCCCGTTTCCACAGTGCCTCGATCCAGTGTGTTTCCGAACGCCGGCCCATGCCGCCTCCTCGGAAGCGAGATAGTTCTCCGGGAGACCATTCCATGCTGAAATTCATTGAAATTGCCGGAAAGTCAACTAGTTATGCATTTTCAGGACGCTGCCGTCCATTTATCGCCTTGACAGAAGGATGGAAAGAAAGGATGAATACTTCTCAAAATGCCTTGATATGGGGGCCGATGGGCGAGATCCGGACCGTCGGCGGACTACAGGGGAGGAGAGAGATGAATGGCGCTACAGGATAACACCCGGAACATGGCGGTGTTCTGCGATTTTGAAAACGTGGCCCTCGGGGTGAGGGATGCGAAATATCACCAGTTCGACGTGAAGAAGGTGCTCGAGCGCCTGCTGCTCAAGGGGAGCATCATCGTAAAGAAGGCCTACTGCGACTGGGACCGCTACAAGGACTACAAGCCCGTCATGCACGAGGCGTCCTTCGAGCTCATCGAGATCCCCCACGTCCGGCAGTCCGGAAAGAACTCTGCGGACATCCGCATGGTGGTCGACGCCCTGGACCTCTGCTACACCAAGCTGCACGTCGACACCTTCGTGATCATCAGCGGCGACTCGGACTTCTCACCCCTGGTGAGCAAGCTCAGGGAAAACAACAAGATCGTAATCGGCGTAGGGGTGAAGAACTCCTCGTCCGACCTCCTCATCGCCAACTGCGACGAGTTCATCTTCTATGACGACCTCGTGCGGGAGAGCGAATCCAAGAGGCCCAGGGTCAGGAGGCCTCTGGTGAAGAACAGCAACGCGGCGCCGACAAAGGCGGTGCAGAAAGAGAACGCCGAGGAAGACAGGAGGCAGAAGGCGCTGGATCTCGTGCTCGAAACCGTGGAGGCCCTGTTCGCCGAGCGCGGCGACGAGGACAAGCTCTGGGGCTCCATGGTCAAACAGGCGCTGAGGCGCCGCATGCCCGGATTCAACGAGAGCTATTACGGCTACCGGTCATTCAGCCGGGTTCTGGAAGAGGCCAGAGACCGCCATCTCCTGGAGATCGAGCTGGACGAAAAGTCGGGCAGCTACATCATCAAAAACGTTCTCCACGAGGACTAGCGCTTGAGACAGGGGAGCTCTAGCCAGCGGCCTTCTTCCTGGCAATGCTCCGGTCGTGGCGTCTCTGGGCGGAGAGCTCGGCCTTGCGTAACCTGATCGATTTGGGCGTAACCTCCACCATCTCGTCTTCACGGATGAACTGCAGGGCCTTTTCCAGGGTCAGGGGCGTCACGGGCGAGAGCAGCACATTGTCGTCGCGGCCCGCCGCCCGCATGTTGGTGAGCTTCTTCATCTTGCAGGGGTTCACGTCGATATCGTTTTCCTTGCTGTGCTCGCCGATGATCATGCCTTCGTAGACCTGCTCTCCCGGAGTGATGAAGAGCCTTCCCCTGGGCTCGAGGTTGAACAGCGCATACGGCACCGCCGCCCCCCTGCGGTCCGCTACGATTGAGCCTGTAAACCGGGTGGGGAACTCTCCCCGGAACGGCTCGAAGCCTTTCAGGTACGAGCTCATGATACCGCTGCCCTTGGTGTCGGTGAGAAACTCGTCCCGGTAGCCGATGAGCGAGCGCGAGGGGATGTCGAACTCGATCCTGACCCGGCCTGCCATGTGGCTCGCAAAGTTGATCATCCTGCCCTTGCGGATGGAGAGCTTCCGGGTGACAATGCCGAGGTGCTCTTCGTCGCAGTCGACGTAGAGGTGCTCGATGGGCTCCATAAGCTCTCCCTCCCGGAACACCGTGATGACCTCGGGCCTGCCCACGCACAGCTCGAAGCCTTCCCTGCGCATCGTTTCGATGAGGATCGCGAGCTGGAACTCGCCTCGTCCCTTGATGATAAAACAGTCTTTTTCCGGCGGCACCTCCAGACGGATGGAGACATTCCGCAGGGTCTCTTTTTTCAGGCGATCGAAGATCCGGTTCGACTGGACCCACTCGCCTTCGGTGCCTGCAAGAGGTGAATTGTTTGCCGTGATGCGCATGGACACGGTGGGCTCGTCCACGCTGATGCGCTTCAATGCCTTGGGGTTGTCTTCAGTGCAGATGGTGTCCCCGATCATCACGTCGTCGATGCCCGAGAGTACCACGATGTCGCCTGGACCCGCGGAGTCGATCTCCCGGAAGGAAATACCTTCATAGCCCTGGAGCCGGGTGACCTTGAGCCTTTGGTGCCCGCCCTGATCGTTGATACAGACCAGGGTGTCGTTCGAGTCCGCCCGGCCGTGGAATATCTTTCCGACGGCGAGCCTTCCCAGGTAGTCGGAGTAGTCCAAGTCCGAGACCAGCATCTGGAACGGCTCCCGGGGATCGTATACAGGCGCGGGCACCTCGGCAAGGATGGTATCGAGCAGGAGCCTCAGGTCCTGTGCGTCACCGTGAGGGGAGCTCATGACGATCCCTTCGCGGCCCACGGCATACAGGCAGGGAAAGTCGATCTGGCCGTCATCGGCGCCCAGGTCGATGAAGAGGTCGAAGATCTCGTTGAGGACTTCGAGAGGCCGGGCGTCTTTGCGGTCGATCTTGTTGATCACCACGATAATCTTGAGCCCCGCCTCGAGGGTCTTCTTCAGGACGAACCGCGTCTGGGGGAGCGGACCCTCTGCGGCGTCCACCAGGAGGACGGCGCCGTCCGCCATGGACAGCGCCCGCTCCACCTCACCGCCGAAGTCGGCGTGGCCGGGCGTATCGATGATATTGATCTTGACTCCCTGCCAGAACACGGAGCAGTTCTTCGCCGCAATCGTGATACCGCGCTCGCGCTCCAGCTCGAGCCTGTCCATGACCCTCGTCTGGACCTCCTGTCCCTTGCGGAACACGCCGCTGAAGCGGAACATGGCATCCACCAGCGTGGTCTTGCCGTGGTCGACGTGGGCGATAATCGCTATATTCCTTATGTGCTCGTTCTTCTCTCGTGCGTGCATACTCTTCTTCCGCTGCAGTCCCTGCCGGTGAGCGCACAGTGCCATATCCTACCTTCACTCTTTTTGCAATAAAATTATCAATGACGAGAGATCGGTTTCATTTTGACAGCACAGCACATCACATGTTAGTTATTAAAGTGTTAGAACCATGATTCGTTGTTCTAAGAATATAATTTGATGCATGGAGGATTTCATGATGTCTCATCCGGCGGACGACCGCAAGGCGGAGACGAGGTCCATGATCTTCCAGGCCGCCCGGAAGGTGTTCAGCGAGAAGGGGTATCACAAGACCCAGATCTCAGACATCGTCAAGGCCTCCGGCACCTCGACGGGCAGCATCTACGCGCACTTCAGGGACAAGCGTGATCTGTTCGAGCAGATCGCCCGGGAGACTCTCGAAGACTTGAGGGCAAGGCTCAGGGAGCTCAGCCGGACCACCCGGCCAGGCGATATACGTGAGCGGGTCAGCCGGTGGCATCCCGCCTTCACCGCCTTTTTCGACTACGTGGAGGAAAATCCGGAGCAGATCCTGCTCATCGTACGCGGAGGGTTCGGGGTGGACGAGGATCTGGACACCACCCTCTGGGAGTTCTTCAAGGCCTTTGCATCCGACATCGCCGAAGACATCCGCAAGTGGGAGGACCTTGGCTTTATCAGGGGCGTAAACGCCATGCTCATGGGCCACACCATCATCGGCATGTGTCTCCACGTGGCATTCAGCTACCTGCTGGACCGGGAGTTCACCCGTGAGGAGGCCATCTTGAATCTCATGGCCATCACCGAGTCCATGATCTTCCGGTATCTGACCGCCAAGGGAATGGCTGAGCTCGGCTGTATGCCCGCCTCCGGGCCGGCATGGGGCGGGGCTGTTCGGATGCCCTGATAATGAATATTTTGGTTTGCGGGAGATTGTTCTGATCCCGAAACAGATCTGATCCCCGTCTGAAGGAGACGATCGGAAAAGAGGAGGTCGATATGCTGTCAAAGGCTGACGTGTCGGGCCTGCTGTCGAGGTACCCGAAATTCGAGGATATGTGCCTGAGCCTGCCCTATGCCCCGCACATGCCCAAGGGCATGGTCAAAGAGACAAGGGAAGTTGTCGCTATTGCCCGGAAGTTCAACGAGGAGGTGGCCCGCCCCCGAGCCCTCGAGCTCGACCGGAAGACGCACGAGGACCCGGATTACATGCCGTGGGACCTCGTGGAGCTCGCCAACCGGTGGGGCTTTTACACGATGTGGATACCCCGGATGTTCGGCGGCAGGGGCTACAACCTTCCCTCGATGTCGTACTTTTCCGAGGAAGTGGGGTCGGTGTGCCTCGGAATCATGAACGTCATCGGGGTGCACTACCTCGGTGTTGCCGGGGTGATCTCTTCGGCCAATACGAAGCTGGCCGGGAGGGTCCTGCGAGAGGTGGTTCGAGGCGAAAAGACCGGGAAGCCCTGCCTCATCGCGCTTGCCATCACAGAGCCCGGTGCGGGCACCGACGTGGAGGAGGTGGAACTTGTCGACAAGGGCAAGGTCACCTGCCATGCACGGCGGGTCAGGGGGGGCTACGTGGTGAACGGCACCAAGGTCTTCATCTCCATGGGGCACATGTCGACGTGGACCGTGCTGTGCGCGTACGAGGACCTGAAAAAGCCTTCCGAGACGACCGTCGGGCTCATGGTGAAGACGGGCGCCAAGGGCTTCTCCTTCGGGACCCATGAAAACAAGATGGGCCAGCGGGTATGCCCGGCGAGCGTGCTCGTGTTCGAGGACTGCTTCGTTCCGGACGATCAGGTGCTTTTCAGCGCGGAACTCATCAGAAAGTTCACGAAAAAGCCTGTGCGGGAGATCGCACAGCGCTACATCGACTATGTGGTCGGCGCGACGAGGCCAGGAGTCTGCGCCTTCGGAGTGGGAGCCGCGCGCGGCGCATTCGAGACTGCGCTGAAGTACGCCTCCTCCACCACCATGCACGGCAGACTCCTCGTCAATCACGAGTGGGTGCAGTGTATGCTCGCCGAGATGTACAAGAACGTGGCACTGGGAAGGCTCGCCTACACGGAGGCCAACTACGCCAACAGCCACCGGGGGATCTACAGGATTCTCCAGCTCAAGCCCGCCTATTACTATTTTCGCCTCATGCCCCAGGCATATTTCGACACTGTGCTCGCCCCGATGCTCGAGAAAGACTTCTCCGGCAGGATCATGGGCAAGCTCACCTTTGACTGGCCCAGGCTGGAAGACCAGCGGTGCTGCTCCGGCTGGGCGTCCCTGGCCAAGGTCGCAGGCACGGACATCGGCGTCAGAAACTGCCAGATGGCGCTCGAACTTATGGGCCGGACCGGCCTGAGGCAGGACGCGGGGGCGGAGAAGATGCTGCGCGACATCAAGCTCCTGCAGATCTACGAGGGCACCAATCAGCTCAACCGGCTCAACGTGTTCAAATGTCTGATCGCCCCTGAGATCCCTCAGGCAAGCGTGTTCGAAGAGTAGAGGAAAGGAGGTCTTATGCTGACTTCATTCAGGAGCGACCTGAAACCTTTCGAGGAGCTGGCCCGATCGTTTGCCGCCAGGGAGCTGGCAAAAGGCGTCGAAGAGCGCGACCGCCATCCCTTCGGAGAATTCTCTCGGGACATTCTCGACAAGGCATGCGAGGTGGGGTTCCTCGGCGTGGTGCTCCCCGAGAAACAGGGAGGCATCGGAGGGGGCATCGACACCCTGTGCGTCATACTGGACGCAGTCTGCCGGACCGACAGCTCGCTCGGCGGAATCATATTCACCAATGCCCTGGCCCATCAGGTCATACTTGAAGCAGGCGGCGGCGCACTCGCCGGAAAGGCTTTTCGCGGCGCATCCTCCGCAGAGGATTTCCTCGTCGCCTTCCCCGCGTATTCCGACCCCTCCCGCCAGGACGATCTTCCTGTATATACGAAGTCCGGCAGGGGCTTCACCCTCACCGGCCGCGTCGAGCTCCTCGTTCTGGGAGGGCTGGCACGCCGGGCGCTCATACCCGCGCGAGCCGGTTCAGACCCGTCGTTTTCGTTCTTCCTGGTCGATCTCTTTGATCAGCGCGTCGAGAAGAGCAGGCCGGTTTTTACCCTGGGACTGCATGCCTGTCCATCCGTGGATGTCCGGCTGGAAGGCGCCGGAGCCGGGCTCATCGGGGAAGAGGGCAGGGGAGGCGCATACTACGGGCGGGTTTCAGCGAAGATGCATGTGGCCGCCGCGGCGATGAATGCGGGCGTCATGAAGGGCTCGCTCGACGAGGCACTGGCATATTCCCGGGAGCGCTTCCAGGGAGGCCGGGAGATCATCGGATGGAGCGAGGTGGCCATGCTGCTCGCCGGCATGACCATAAAGACGAATGTAGCGGACATGTGCGTAGCCCAGGCCTGCCAGGTCCTGGAGCGGGGAGGGCCGGGCTCGTCCTCCTACTGCATCTCGTCCGCCCTCCATGTCCATGAGATCGCCTGCGAGACCGTTACAGACGGTGTCCAGATCTTGGGCGGAAACGGCTACATGAAGGATTACGGCCAGGAAAAGCGATTCCGTGATGCCCGGCAGGTGCAGGCCCTGCTCGGGACCGTGCCAATGAGAAAGCTCGGCCTCATCCGGCGGGATCGGGGTCTTGAATGATCCGTGCGGCCGGGTGCGGCGCCGGAACACACGTACGGCATGCATGTACCCGGGACGTCGATGGACGGCCTTGGGCTCAGGGCGCTCAGGAGCTCGGAAAGCCGGCGCACATGATGAGATGACCCTTATCAGAGGAGGTGAAGGATTTCATGAGAGTTCTTTTGAATAAGATCGCGGCGGTCACAGGCGCTGCCTCGGGCATCGGCAGGGCGCTTGCGCTCAATCTCGCGAATGAGGGGTGCAGTTTGGCTATAGCCGATATCGATGCCGGAGGCCTGGAGGAGACGGCAAGTCTCATCAGTAACGACATCAAGGTGTCGACCCATATCGTGGATGTGTCAAGGCGCGATCAGGTATTCCTTTTTGCAGAGGAGGCCGTCGGTTATCATGGAGGGGTCGATCTCGTGATCAACAACGCGGGCGTAGCCTTGGGCGATTTTCTGGAGACCGTGCCCCTGGAGGACTTCGAGTGGCTCTTCGGCATCAATTTCTGGGGCGTGGTGTACGGAACCATGGCTTTTCTTCCCTTCCTGCGCAAAAGGCCCGAGGGGCACATCGTCAACATCTCCAGCATCAACGGGATCATACCGAACCCGAACAACGGCCCCTACTGCGCCGCGAAATTCGCGGTCAAGGGATACACGGAGACGCTGGCCCAGGAGATGCACGGCACGAATATCCGGGTGAGCTGCGTGCACCCGGGAGGAATCAAGACCAATATTGCGCGCAACACCCGCTTCAACCGGGCCATGTATTCGCTCTCGCGTGAGAAGGCGGTTTGCCTGTATGAGCAGGAGCTCTTCCGGACGAGCGCGGACGAGGCCGCGAAGTGCATTATCGCGGGCATCAGGCGCAACAAGAGGCGCATTCTGGTAGGCGCCGATGCGAAGGCGCTGGACCTGTTCGTCAGGTTGTTCCCGGCGACGGCCCTTACCTTGTGTACGCTGGCCAGCAGGTTCGTGGCGCGATCATATGCGGAAAAGAGCATATGAGAACAGCAGGCCCGGGCGATTCGCGCTTGAGTTCGGGAAGAGCGCATACATGATAAAAATGAAGGGGGATCTATGAAAAAAGGAGATTTTTTCAAAGGCGTCAAACAGTGGGAGGTAGCGACCAAGGACGGGTCTCTCGAAGGCAGGCTTCCGTGCTTCTATTATGACAACACGGCTATGACGGCCATCTACACAGCCTCGACCGAAAAGGTGAGGCGCCATCTTCCCCTGCCGGAGATGCACCCGGTGGAGGTATGGAAAGACAGGGCGCTGGTCGCCTTCACCGCCTTCGAGTACCGCAGCAGCGACATCGATCCGTACAATGAATTTTCGATCTCTTTTCCCATCACCTTCCGAAGGAAGACCGTGCCGTTCCTGACTGTCTTGAGCATGATGGCGAGGAGATACTTCACGGCTTATGTCTGGCAGCTGCCCGTCACCACTGAGCGCGCCCGCAGGGGCGGTGTGGACATGTACGGATATCCCAAGTTCCTGGCCGACATCGTGTTCTCCGATGAGGGCGGCATGCTCTCCTGCGAGCTCTCCGAAGGCGGAACGAACATCCTGAGGCTCAGCGGCAAGAAACTCAAGACGTCCAGGGAAAAGGTGAACCGGTTCAAGACTTATTCAATCATGGACGGGATTCCCCTGGCGGCGAACATCTACATGAACCCGCTCGAGTTCGGCATGTCCATGAGCAGGAAAGCCGCGCGGCTCACGCTGGGAGATCATGAGATTTCCCGCCTGCTTCTCGACATGGATCTGAGTCCGCGCCCGATATTCTTCCAGTACATGCCTCTGATGGAGGCCATCCTGTTCGGCGCGAGAAACCTCATGGACGACTGATGCCGGGAGCAAGGGGCAGAATTCTGTTTTTTCCGGAGCGTGAATAGAACTTTTCCAAAAAAGGGAGCGGATCCATTCTCCCCCTTTTCCGGCCCCTTTCTCCTCGATTCCGGCTCCGGGGGCATTTTCCCCTTTCCAAACGGTCCATGGCCCGCTATATGGGTAAGGTTCCCGGGTTCCCGCAATGACAAGGAGAACCCGGGATTTTTGTACAGTGAAAGGAGCTTTTGCATGAGCAACGGAGCCGAAAAGATCATTTACACCATGATGAAGGTCAGCAGGATGTACCAGGGCCGGCCGGTGATCAAGGATATCTCCCTTTCCTATTTTTACGGCGCGAAGATCGGAGTCCTAGGCCTGAACGGGTCCGGCAAGAGCACCCTGCTGCGCATCATGGCCGGGGTGGACCAGGAGTACGACGGCCGGGCCGTCCTGTCTCCGGGATACACACTCGGGTATCTCGAGCAGGAGCCTGCACTGGACCCGGACAAGACCGTACGGGAGGTGGTGGAGGAAGGCCTGAAGGAGACTGTGGACCTGGTCAACGAGTACAACGAGATCAGCGCGAAGTTTGCCGAGCCCATGTCGGACGACGAGATGGAGGCGCTCATGGCGCGCCAGGGAGAGCTGCAGGAAAAGATCGACCATCTGGATGCCTGGGACATCGACTCCCGGCTCGAGATGGCCATGGACGCCCTGCGCTGCCCTCCGGGCGACACCGCAGTGCGCGTGCTTTCCGGCGGCGAGAAGAGGCGGGTGGCCCTGTGCAGGCTTCTGCTCAGAAAGCCCGACATTCTGCTCCTGGACGAGCCCACGAATCATCTGGACGCCGAGACGGTCGCCTGGCTGGAGCGTCATCTCCAGCAGTATGAAGGCACGGTGATCGCGGTCACCCACGACCGCTACTTCCTGGACAACGTGGCCGGGTGGATCCTGGAGCTCGACCGGGGCCACGGCATCCCCTGGAAGGGTAACTACTCCTCCTGGCTCGAGCAGAAACAGCTCAGGCTCAAGAACGAGGAGAAGCGCGAAACAGAGCGGCAGAAGACCCTGGAGCGCGAGCTGGAGTGGATCCGCATGTCTCCCAAGGGGCGCCAGGCGAAGGCCAAGGCGCGCGTGAACGCGTACGAAACGCTTTTGAGCCAGAACGCGGAGAAACAGGAGAAAGAGCTCGAAATCTACATCCCGCCCGGACCACGCCTGGGCAAGGTCGTCATCGAGGCTGAGGGGGTGAGCAAGGCCTACGGCGACAGGCTTCTCTTCGAGGGCATGACCTTCGCTCTGCCCGCAGGCGGCATCGTCGGCGTCATCGGCCCCAACGGCGCGGGCAAGACCACGCTTTTCAAGATGATCACGGGAAGTGTGCAGCCCGATTCCGGCTCCTTCAGAATAGGGGAGACCGTCAAGCTCGCCTATGTGGACCAGGAGCGTGACACCCTTGACCCGTCGAAGACCATCTGGGAGGTGATCTCTGAAGGCCGGGACCTCATCGAACTGGGAAAGCACGAGGTGAACTCCCGGGCCTATGTGGCGCGCTTCAACTTTTCCGGCACCGACCAGCAGAAAAAGGTGAGCATGATTTCGGGCGGCGAGCGCAACCGGGTGCATCTCGCCCGCATGCTGAAAGAAGGCGCCAATGTCCTGCTCCTGGACGAGCCCACGAACGACCTCGACGTCAATACCATGCGCGCCCTGGAGGAGGCCCTGGAGAATTTCGCGGGATGCGCGGTGGTCATAAGCCACGACCGCTGGTTTCTGGACCGGATTGCTACGCACATCCTGGCATTCGAGGGAGACAGCCGGGTTGTCTGGTTCGAGGGCAATTATTCCGATTACGAGGCCGACCGGAAGAAACGGCTCGGCAAGGCTGCCGACACCCCTCACCGGATCAAGTACCGGCATCTGACCCGGGGCTGATCCCCATATCCGCCCGCATCTCTCTCCCGAAGGAGAGATGCGGGAAAAGGTGATTGGCGCGAAGGCTTCCGGCTTCCCTGAAGCCCGGGCTTCAGGGACTGATCGCCCAATGCCCGGATATCCTCCTCATTGCCTTTCGAGCATGCGGTTCCAGAGTGATTTCCGGCTCGCCGTACCGCTCTTCAAGAAATATTATCGCGAAACCGAAATGTCGATGGAGGACGCATGTACATGAAATCGCTGTTCAGCATGATCTCCATCCGAGGAAAGCTCCTGCTGGGGTACGGACTGGCGTTCATCCTCACGATCGTAGGGGCCGGCGTGATTACTCACTACATGGTCCGGAGCGTCATCGAGTCGCGGATCGAGGACGAGCTGAAGGTATCCACCACCGCCATTTACACCATGCTGGAGGCCACGGCCGACATCACCATCAAAAACCACCTCCGGGGAATAGCCCAGAGAAACCGGGATATCGTTGATTTTTATTACCAGAGGTTTCGCCGCGGTGAGCTCACTGAGGCCGAGGCCAAGCGCAATGTGCGAAGGATCCTGCTGTCTCAGCAGATCGGAAAGACCGGCTACATCTACTGCGTCAACAGCGAAGGGGTGGCCGTCGTTCACAAGTCCCCGGGGGTCGAAGGGAGCAATTTTCTCTACCGGTCTTTCGTGCAGGACCAGATCAAGAGGAAGGAAGGATACCTCATATACGACTGGCAGAACCCGGGTGATCCAGAGCCCAGGCCCAAGGCCCTTTATATGACCTATTTCGAGCCATGGGACTGGATCATCTCCGTCTCCTCCTACCGATCCGAGTTCATCGATCTCATCAATGTGGAAGACTTCAGGGAAGGCATTCTCGATCTCCGTTTCGGCAGGACCGGGTACTCTTTTATCCTCGACGTGGAGGGGAAGATCATCGTCCACCCTTCGTACCAGGGATCGATCCACGACATCGGGGATGAATACCTGCGCTCGTCCGCCCGGAAAATTATCACACAAAAGACGGGAAGGATCGTATACGATTGGCGGAATCCTCACGAGAATGTCACCAGAAGGAAGATCGTGTTCCTGAACTACATTACGGATCTGGAATGGATCGTGGCATCGTCGGGCTATCTGGACGAGTTCAACGAGCCGCTCCTCTACATCCAGAACATCATCTTCGTCATCACGGCGGCCGCCACGGCGGTGGTGCTCCTGATGACGCTCTGGATCAGCTCGACCATCACATCGCCCTTACGGAGGCTGATGAATCATTTTTCCACTGGAGCCACCGGCGATTTCACGGTGCGCATGGATGTTTCGAGCAACGACGAGATCGGTATGCTGGCGCGGTATTTCAACACGTTCATGGAGAAGCTCCATCTGTACAGCTCCAGCCTGCACGACGAGGTGGAGGAGCACAAGAGATCGGTCGAGGCATTGAGAGAGAGCGAGGAGAGATTCAGACTGCTCGCCGAAAACTCGCCGGATATCATCATAAGCCTGGTTCACGAAGGATTTGTCTCCTACGTGAATCCCGTTGTCGAGACCATCCTCGGATACGCACCCCGGGAGCTGATCGGTCAGACGTTCCTTTCCATGGCCCGCAGGCAGGATGCCAGAGAGTATGTCCGCCTGTTCAAGAAGATCAGAGACAGGCGGGAGACGGTCCTGGACTATACCGGGGTTCTCGTTCACAAGGACGGATCGCTCAGACACTTCATCTTCTGCGGTGCGCCCACAACAGACTCTCAGGGACAGGTGGTGGGAATTGAGGGTGTGCTGAAGGACATCACGGAGCGCAGAGTTCTCGAGTCGCAGCTTCAGCAGGTGCAGAAGCTCGAAGCGGTCGGCGCACTTGCCGGAGGCGTGGCCCACGACTTCAACAACATTCTCACCGCGATCCGCGGTTCCCTGGATCTCTCCCTGCTCGCGGCCGGGCGGAACGATCCCCTTCTGAAAAATCTCCGGCAGATCGAAAATGCGGTTACCAAGGCCACGGACCTCACACGCAAGCTCCTGTTCTTCAGCCGCAGACAGCCCATCGATACGGTTCCCGTCCATCTGAACAAGTCCGTTGACAGCATCCTCAAGATTGTCGAGCGCCTCATCGGCACAAACATTTCCATTACGCTCGATCTCGCCTCCGACCTCCAGCCCGTCATGGCGGACACGGGCAATATCGAGCAGGTGATCATGAACCTCGTGATCAACGCCCGCGACGCAATGCCCGAAGGCGGAAAGATCTTTATCCGTACACGCAATGTCACGATCGATGAGGGTTATACCAAGGCACATTCCTATGCGAAGACGGGTGAGTTTGTATGCTTGAGCGTTTCTGATACAGGAACAGGCATGGACGGCGAAACCGTGAAGCACATTTTCGAGCCCTTCTTCACCACCAAGGATCGGGGAAAAGGAACCGGACTGGGCCTTGCGGTGGTCTACGGGATCGTGAAGCAGCACAGGGGGTGGATCACCGTGGACAGCAGGCCCGGCGACGGAACGGAGCTCAGGGTCTATTTTCCCCGGGCCGATGGTGAGCCGGGCAGGGAGCCCGACAGTGAACGCCTTCCTGCCGACATCCTCGGAAAGGGAGAGAAGATTCTGATTGTCGAGGATGATCCCGACGTTCTCTCCTTTACAGCAGCCGCCCTTAAGAACTGGGGTTATTCGGTATTCACCGCGGCGAGCGCGACGGAGGCCTGCGAGGTGTTCCACAGGCGCCAGGGCGATCTGGCTCTCGTATTCAGCGATGTGGTGCTTCCGGACAGAAACGGGCTCGATCTGGCGGAAGAATTCGTTCAGGCGGATCCCGGCATACGGGTTCTGATGACCAGTGGATACATGGACGAGAAATCCCTGGCCAGGATTGTCAGGGAAAACAGCCACCGGTTTCTGGCCAAGCCGTATTCGCTCCAGAGCATGCTTGCCGCCGTGCGCGCGATACTGGACGACCTGGGCGAGGCATGAAAGCCGTCCCCTGGGGCCCGCCTATGATGCATGGGCGCGGATCTTCCCGCTTATCTCCATTCTTCTCTTGATACGTCAAACCATTATCGGGTAAGCTTCATCCGGCAAGGACGTGGCGTTACCATTTACCTGGACCCAGGAGCAAAGATTGTATGGAGGTAACATAACGTGAAAAGAATCAGCACTGTCATCATGATCGTTGTAACCGGGATATTCGTTCTTCAGGCATGCACCACCGATCCCTACACCGGCCAGAGGAAGATGAGCAAGACCGGGTGGGGCTCCATTATCGGGGCGGCGTCGGGCGCGGCAGTAGGTGCGGCCACCGGAAGAGACAGCGAATCGCGCCGCAAGAGGGCGCTCATCGGCGCGGGCGTGGGCGCGCTTGCCGGCGGGGCCGCGGGCGTGTACATGGACAAGCAGGAGGCCAAGCTCAGGCAGCAGCTCCAGAACACGGGTGTGAGCGTCACCCGCGAAGGCGACCGCATCTATCTCAACATGCCGGGCAACATCACCTTCAAGACCGACAGTTCGGACATCAATGCCGGTTTCTACGACGTGCTGAACTCCGTGGCCCTGGTTCTGAAGGAGTACAACAAGACCATTATCAATATCACAGGCCACACGGACAGCGTCGGTGCGGACTCCTACAACAAGGCGCTCTCGGAGAAGAGGGCCGCGAGTGTGGGTCGCTACCTGACGAGTCAGGGAGTGGATCCCATGAGGGTCGCCACCCAGGGCATGGGAGAGTCCATGCCCATTGCGAGCAACGACACCCCGGAAGGACGCCAGGCAAACAGGCGTGTCGAGCTCGAACTCGCACCGCTGACACAGTAAACTGCTCGAGCCGGTCTGCACCATGACATGCGTGGAGCAGGCCGGCTTTCATGCATGCCGGGCCTTCCGGGCCCGGCGCCCATCGGTCCGGCAGCCGCCGCTGCAGGGACGGGTTCCCTCCCGGCGCGTGGCGGATGCCGATGTTTTTTTTCGTCATCCTTCCATGAATCCAGGAATCACCCGTTCTTGAGACAAACCCCGTCAGAAGACACTCTATGTATAGAAAGCCGAAGTCATGGAGGACTTCGAGCCGCAGTCTGCCGGCGTACTGTATCGAACGCGGGCGGAAACCTGAACATGGAGGGAATGCCATGAAAAGAGCAACGTTTGTCCTGATAATGCTCATAACCGCAATATTCACCGTGCAGGCGTGCACGACCGACCCTTATACCCGGGAGCGGCAGGCGGGCAAGACCGTATGGGGAGCGGTCATCGGCGGGGCCGCGGGGGCCGCCGCTGGTGCGGCCACCGGAAGAGACAGCGAATCGCGCCGCAAGAGGGCGCTCATCGGGCTCGGAGTCGGCACGCTTGCCGGCGGGGCCGCAGGGGCCTACATGGACCGTCAGGAGGCCGCGCTCAGAGAAAGGCTCGATGCCACCGGCGTCAGCGTCAACCGCGAGGGAGAGAGGATCATCCTCAATATGCCCAGCAATATCACCTTTGAGACCGACCAGGCCGAGATCAGCAGCCGGTTCTACAATGTGCTCAACTCAGTCGCCCAGGTGCTGGACGAGTATGAGAAAACCATTGTCGATATTACCGGGCACACGGACAGCACCGGCGAAGAGTCCTATAATCTGAACCTTTCCCAGAGAAGAGCGACTAATGTGGCGCAGTATCTGATCGCCCAGGGGGTGAACTCCACCCGGATCGCCGCCCAGGGAATGGGTGAGAGCCAGCCCATCGCGTCCAACGACACTCCCGAGGGCCGCCAGGCCAACCGGAGAGTCGAGATCGAGCTGTCCCCGCTCACCCAGCCCGGCTGATCCCTTGTTCAGCTTCCGGCGGCAACGTCATGCCCTGCCGTTTGATGCGCGAGGCAGAGGAGACCCCCGGCCGCGCTTTCAGGCCTATGAACGGAAGACATGGTTCCCCGGCCTAAGGCCTTACCTGACCAGAAGAACAGGGCATCTGGCATGGTGGACGACCTTGTCGGCCACGCTGCCTGTCATGTGCTTGAGAATGCCCGTCTTCCCGTGGGAGGCGATGACGATCAGATCGGCGTCTTTTTCTTCCTGTTCTTTGAGGATTTCCTCGTAGGGGACGCCGGCCTTCACATCGAAAGAAATGCTTGCCTTCCGGGACCTCGAAAGCTCCTGCACCTTCTTCTGCATCTTGTCCCGGGATGCGCTCAAGCTCTGGTTCTCGATATTCCTCATGGTTCCCTCGTCGATGCAGTAGTCCGCGACGCACTGCTGGATCTTGTCCACAACGTGCACCAGATACACCTCGGCGTTCGTTCTCTCGGCGATATCGACAGCGCTCTTCAAGGCCTTGTCCGCATATTCCGAGAAATCCGTCGCCACGACGATTTTTTTCGGCGTAAACATATCGACAACCTCCTTGTGAAATCCGACTTGGATCTCTCCATCGATCGCGCCGGTGCCCGGACCCTTTGTCTCTCATTCGAAAGATGCCCCTTGCGCTTTGCGTAAAGGGGCTTCCTCTTCTTCTCCCCTCGAGGGCGCCCGCTTTTTCGGGCCACGGTGAGAATACAGCAGAAAGGGGTGATCCAATAATTTTCTGAACATCCCGCTGCCCGGTCTCAGGGACGCCCTATTCACATGACCGCTCTATAAAATAATTCTTAGAGGCTGAGGTCTGCTTTTCAAGCCGGGCTCACGGGAGAGGATTGCCGGAGCGGGAAGTTCGGACGGGTTTGCGGCGGCGGCGCGCTCGCCGGTCCAGGCTTCCGAGGCGGATCATTTTCTCGCCGCATACGAAATGGATGCAATGTGCGGCGGCTGCCGCTCAGGCGGCATGGGCTGCGACGAAAGCCATCAGATCACCTGCAAGGAGCCCGGGGGCCTCGAGTGCGCTCATGTGCCCGACGCCTTTGTACTCGATGATCCGTGCCCCGGGTATTTCCCGGGCCATGAGTCTGCTCGATTCGATGAAAAGGTCGTCCTTTTCGCCGTAAATGACGAGCACAGGGCAGGTGATCTTTCTCAGACCTTCCACACAGGGGTCAGGGTCTGTATAGAACGAGCGGACAAAAGATGCGATCACATTCCTGTCTCCGGTCTGGACTATTTCAAGCGAACGGGCCATGAGCTCTTCGGATGCATCGGATTCCATGATGCCCCTGAAAAAGGGGCCGGGGTTCACCTTGAGCCCCGCGATGATCCGCTTCCAGTCGAATTTCTCGAAGGTCGAGGCGAGCCTGTGGTGGAACTTCCGGACGGTTTCGGGATCTCCGGGGACGGGCGATGTGGCCGAGCCCGTGTTGGTGAGGATGAGGGATTTGAACCGGCTGCAGTCCTTCATGGCATATCTGACCGCGGCGAACCCGCCGGTGGAGTGGGCGAGGAGATGGAATCTTTAGAGGCCGAGGTTGTCAGCCAGGGCCGTGATATCTTCGCCCACGGTCTGCACGTCGAAGCCCTGCGGCTCCCCTTCGACCGTGGTGTTGCCGTGGCCGCGCATATCCATGGGGATGAACCTGCACCGGCCCGAGATGATGTCCGTTACCGGTTTCCAGTACCGGGTGTTTTCGATGAGGCCGTGAACGGCGATGACCGGCTCGCCCCGGCCCTGATCCTCGAAGTATATCCGTGCGTTGCCGCGGGTGAAGAACGCCATGGGACCTCCTTATAAGGTAAAGACTGAAATGCATGCCCTTGTTCCACCATAGCCGAACACAGAAAATCACGCAAGAATTCCCGGACATTATTCAAAAATATGAGCCACCGGTTTTATGACTGCTACCCGCCGGAGGAACTTCAGGCAGTCGCCGGCAGGGACTCTCGAAATCATTCCCGCTCTCTTTCGCCCCTTGGCCGGCTTGAGAGGGGGTAAGCGCCTGCTATTATTCTGTAAGAATGTCCGCTGCATCTTGAGGAGGTTATCGCGATTGTGCAGGGGAAGAAAGGAGGAACGGTTATGCCCGAGGAAATGAAGGTTGGATGCGCGAGACCCACGGGAGGCCCTGTGGGTGAAGAACAGCCGCAAGCTCGGCCGGAAGAAACAGGCGGTGCAGAACTAAGTGCAAAGAGGGAGGGTGGAGCCATGATCAAGCTGGGAAGAAAGGCCCCGGATTTTGTCGCCCCTGCGTACCACCAGGGGAAGTTTGTTTCGGTCAAGCTGTCGGAATACCTCGGCAAGTGGATTGTCCTGTGCTTCTATCCGGGGGATTTCACCTTTGTCTGAGCAACGGAAATCTCGGCAGTTGCCGAGAAGTATCCGGAATTTCAGAAGCTCGGAGTCGAGGTCCTTTCCATGAGCATGGACAGTGTGTTCGTGCACAAGATCTGGAACGAGGTCGAGATCTCCAAGATGGTCTCCGGTGGCGTGCCGTTTGCCATGCTCTCGGACGCGGGAGGCAGGGTGGGAAGCCTCTATGATGTGTATGACATCGATGCCGGGGTGGATACCCGGGGGAGATTCATCATCGATCCAGACGGCGTCATTCAGGGCTATGAGGTGCTCACCCCGCCGGTTGGCCGCAATGTCCTGGAGACCCTTCGGCAGATCCAGGCATTCCAGCTCGTGAGGCAGAGCAAGGGGACCGAGGCGACCCCTTCCGGCTGGAGGCCGGGGAAGCCGACTTTGAAGCCGGGTCCCGACCTGGTCGGGAGGGTATGGGAAACCTGGAAGACCAGCATGGCATTCGACTGATCCATCCTGTGTCTTGCGGCTGCAGAGCGCAGGTTCTCCTTTTCGCCGATGCCGTGGAGTGGGGGCCGGAACCATGCGGGCCGGCGAACGTATGGTCCTGCGAGCCCCGGAAGCCGCGCGGAGCAGGCCCGCCCCTCCAGAGCCGATGGGGCCCTGTTTCGTTCGAGGCCGGCAGCGGGATCAGGAGAGCATCCTCAGTCCCTGCCCGGCTGGCGGGCTTCCGGCCTCGATCGGACCCTCCTGGAGGATTTCCCCCCGGCGGCTTATCACGATGTGCCTGAGAGGGATATCCGAGCCAGCCGACTTCGCGGCGGCCAGGGCGGCCCGGACGAAGCCGCTGCAGCAGGGCACCTCCATGTGCACCACGCACAGGCTCCTGATGCCGCCGTGGCGGATGATGTCGGCGAGCCTCTGTATGTGGGCGTTTATATCGTCCAGCTTGGGGCATCCCATGGCCACGGCCTTGTTGCGGATGAGCCTGGTGTGGATCTCTGGACTGCACAGGGCGCAGCAGTCCGCCATGAGCAGGAGGTCGGCCCCCTTCAAAAAAGGCGCCTGGGGGTTGATGAGCTGGAGTTTTACCGGGAAGTGCGAGAGCGCCGACGCCGGACGGGCATGCGACGCATCGTCGCTCCCCTCGGGCTCAAACGACACGGCGGCCGTTCCCGGACAGCCGCACGCGAGGGGCGGTGCGCTTTGAACGCCTCCTGACCGCTCGAGATGCCGCTCCACCGCGCTCTCGTCAAAGGCCACGGCGTCGCGTTCGATGATTTTCAGCGCTCCGGTGGGGCATTCACCGATGCAGGCCCCAAGCCCGTCGCAGTAGACATCGCTCACCAGCACGGCCTTGCCGTCTATCAGCTCGAGCGCTCCTTCGGCGCATGCGCCAACACATTGGCCGCAGCCGTTGCACAGTTCCTGATCTATCTCAATGATTTTTCTTTTCATTGTCTTCCTCCTTCTTCATGACCTTGCGGATAAAGGGGCCCCCGTTCTCCGGTGGGCCCCGATGGAGCCGCCTTGCCTACCTTCCTTCCCGAATCGCGGCCAGGTCGCCCTGAACGTCTCCTGTGGGCTTTATGTCGAACTTCTCGACCAGGACCCTGGCCACATTCGGAGAGAGGAACCCCGGCAGCGTCGGACCCAGGCGGATGTGCTTCACACCCAGCGCCAGCAGGGCCAGCAGGACCGCCACCGCCTTCTGCTCGTACCACGCGATGTCGTAGGAGATCGGCAGGTCGTTGATGTCCTGCAGCCCGAAGACCTCCTTGAGCTTCATCGCGATGACCGCCAGCGAATAGGAGTCGTTGCACTGCCCGGCGTCGAGCACCCGCGGGATGCCGCCGATGTCGCCAAGGGGCAGCTTGTTGTATCGATACTTTGCGCATCCTGCGGTGAGGATCACCGTGTCCTCGGGCAGGCCCTGTGCTATCTCCGTAAAGTAGCTCCGCGCCTTGAGTCTGCCGTCGCAGCCCGCCATGACCACGAACCGCTTGACAGCTCCCGATTTCACGGCGTCCACCACCTTGTCGGCGAGCTTCATCACCTGGTCGTGAGCGAACCCGCCCACGATTTCTCCGGTCTCGATCTCGACCGGGGGCCTGCAGGTCCTGGCCAGGGAGATGATCTCCGAGAAGTCCTTGGGCCCGCCGTGAGCGGGCTCGGGAATGTGCCTCACACCGGGATAGCCCGCCATGCCGGTGGTGAAGATGCGGTCCTTGTAAGAATCTTTCACCGGGATGATGCAGTTGGTGGTCATGAGGATGGGGCCGCCGAACTGCTCGAATTCCTCGTTCTGCTTCCACCACGCATTGCCGTAGTTGCCCACGAAGTGGCTGTACTTCTTGAAGGCCGGGTAGTAGTTCGCCGGAAGCATCTCGCAGTGCGTGTACACGTCCACGCTGGTGCCCTCTGTCTGCTTCAGGAGCTGCTCGAAGTCCTTGAGATCGTGGCCGGAAACCAGGATGCCCGGGTTGCCGCGCACCCCGATATTCACCTTCGTGATCTCCGGGCTGCCGTAAGTCTGCGTGTTTGCCCTGTCCAGCAGGGCCATGGTCTTCACGGCGATGCCGCCGCACTCCATGACCAGGGATGTGATCTCGTCCGCGCTCAGCTCTCGGGTGGTCGCATCCAGGCCCTTGAGCAGGAACGAATAGATGTCCGGGTCTTCGTACCCGAGGCGAGATGCGTGCTCGGCATAGGCGGACACGCCCTTCATTCCGTAGGTGAGCAGCTCGCGCAGGGAGCGGATGTCCTCGTTTTCGACGGTGAGAATTCCCACCGTGGGGGCCTTTGCACGGAGCTCGTCATCGGAATCGGCAAACCACACCGCCGCTTCGGGCGATGTGATCCGGAGCCCGGCCGATGCCTTGATTTCCTCACGCCTCTCCAGCGTTTCGCGGATCAGTGCGATGATCCGGCCGCTATCGAAGTTGGCGTTCGTGATGGTGGCGAACATCGCCTGCGCCACAAAGCGCCCGGTGCCGGTGACATCGGCCCTCTCTCCGGCCTGGAGAGCACACGCGGCGAGCCCTTTGAGGCTGAACATGAGGAGGTCCTGAAGGTTTGCTGTGTCTTCAGTCTTGCCGCACACTCCCTTCAGCGTGCAGCCCGAGTTTTTCGCTGTTTCCTGGCACTGGTAACAAAACATGTTTTCCTCCCTGTATTATGTGATGCAGGTGAAGTATCATCTCCTGGTCAAGAAAAACTTGACTTCGGTCAAATATGAACGAAAATATGCCCCACGTTTTTATCAGGAAAGGAAAGGCCATGGAATTGGCTGATGTTCTCAGACAAGCGTTTCCGTCGCTCGACGGTCATTCTCTTGCGCTCATGACGCAGTGCTGCCGCGTGAAAGAATATGCCAAAAACCAGGTCCTCTTCCTGGAAGGGGACAAAGGAGACGCCTTTTTCCTTCTCGTTCAAGGGGCGGTCAAGATCTACAAGACCTCTCCCTCCGGGCAGGAGACGGTGCTCAAGCTCCTGAGCCCCGGCACCTTTTTCGGCGAGGTGATTCTGTTCGAACAGAGGGAATATCCGGTGAGCGCGGTTGCGCTGAGCGGCTCGCTGGCGGTGCAGATCCCCCGGGAGCAATTCATGAGCCTGCTCGACGACCGGCTATTCCGTAACGAGTTTATCACCATGCTCATGGCCAAACAGCGCTACCTGACCGAAAGAATCCTCTACCTCACGAGCTATGACGTGGAGGAGCGGTTTTTCAGGTTCCTCATCGAACGCTACGGCATCAGGAACAGCTATGCGCCGGACATATCGAAAAAGGAAATCGCTTCCGTCATAGGCACTATCCCGGAAACCCTGTCGCGTCTGCTCGACCGCCTGAAAAGGCAGGGGACCATATCGGTCAGCGGAAACATCCTCCAGGTTCAGCCTGACTATCTGGAGCAGTTCACCTGGGAAGGGCTTCCGGGAGATGACATTCCATGACGAGGAGCGGCCGGTGAGCCGGTTACATTATTCCATCGTCGCCCGCGAGCTCGGGATCGCACCCGGCCAGGTCAGGGCAGCGGCCACGCTCCTGGCCGAGGGAGCCACGGTGCCATTCATCGCCCGCTATCGGAAGGAGCTCACCGGCTCGCTCGACGAGGTGGCGGTAGCGGCCGTGAGGGACCGGCTGGCAGAGCTCGAGGCCCTCGATGCGAGGAAAGAGACGGTGCTCAGGTCCCTGACCGCCCGGGGCGTGCTCACTGAAGACCTTGGCAGGGCCGTGGCAGAGGCTCAGACACTGCCCGAGCTCGAAGACGTGTATCTGCCGTACCGGCCGAAGCGCAGGACCCGGGCGGCGATCGCCCGGGAAAAGGGGCTCGGGCCCCTGGCCGATGCCGTGTATCTCCAGGAAGGGGGAATGGATCCGGTAACTCGCGCGCAGGAGTTCGTCAGCCCCGAAAAGGGCGTGGACACGCCTGAAGACGCCCTGGCAGGAGCCCGGGACATCATCGCAGAGCGGATATCCGAAGACCCTGGAGTGAGGGCGGCCCTTCGGGCTTTGTTCGAGAAGCATGCCGTGATCGAATCCGAGGTCTATGCCGGGGCCGAGGAACAGGCAGCGACCTACCGCGACTACTTCAGCTGGCGGGAAAAGGCCGCCTCGGCGCCCGGCCACCGGATTCTGGCCATGCTCAGGGGGAGCCGTGAGGCTGTTCTCAGGCTCTCTGTACGCCCGGATGAGGACAAAGCCATCGGACTGCTTCAGAGCATGGTCTGCAGCGGGAGCAATCCCTGCACAGAGCAGGTGCGGCTGGCTGCAGCCGACGGCTATCGGCGGCTGCTCGCTCCCTCTCTGGAGAACGAGATGAAGGGATCACTCAAAGAGCGGGCGGACGACGAGGCGATCGGGGTCTTCGCCCGAAACCTGCGCGAGTTGCTCATGGCTCCCCCACTGGGCGGGAAACGGGTGCTCGCCATAGACCCGGGTTTTCGCACCGGGTGTAAGGTGGTGTGCCTGGATGCGCAGGGGAAGCTCCTGCACCACGACGTGATCTACCCGGTCGCCTCGAGCGGGAAAAAAGCCGAGGAAGCCGGGCTCGTGGTCAGAGACCTGGCCGAGCGCTTCGATATCGAGGTCATTGCGGTCGGAAACGGAACCGCGGGCAGAGAGACCGAACGCTTCGTGCGGGGGCTCGGGCTCCCGGCGCCCGTGGTGATGGTCAGCGAGAGCGGTGCATCGGTGTATTCGGCGTCCGAGACGGCCCGGCGCGAGTTCCCGGACCACGACGTGACGGTCCGCGGCGCGGTGTCCATCGGCAGGCGGCTCATGGACCCTCTGGCCGAGCTCGTCAAGATCGACCCGAAGTCGATCGGTGTTGGTCAGTATCAGCACGACGTGGATCAGGCGAAGCTCAGGCGAAAGCTCGACGATGTGGTTCAGAGCTGTGTCAATGCCGTGGGGGTGGAGGTCAATACCGCAAGCCCGGAGCTGCTCGCCTATGTCTCGGGTCTGGGCCCGGTCCTGGCGGGGAACATCGTCACATACCGGGAGAAGAACGGTCCGTTCGAGAGCAGGGAGGCCTTGAAGAAGGTTCCCCGCCTCGGTGAAAAGGCCTTCGAGCTCTCGGCCGGGTTCCTCCGCGTCCGGGGCGGCTCCCACCCCCTGGACGCAAGCGCGGTTCATCCGGAGCGCTACGGGCTGGTGGAGCGGATGGCCCGGGATCTGGGCTGCTCCCTGAGCGATCTCATGCACGACCGGCGGCTGAGGGAGAGGATCGATCTCGGAAGCTATGTCGACGACTCGGTCGGCATTCCCACACTGAAAGACATTCTTTCCGAGCTCGACAAGCCAGGCAGGGACCCGAGAGAGTCGTTCGAAGAGTTCAGCTTTGCCGAAGGCGTCACCGCGGTCGAAGACCTCAGGCCCGGCATGGAGTTGCCGGGAATCGTGACCAACGTCACAAACTTCGGGGCGTTTGTGGACATCGGTGTACATCAGGACGGCCTCGTGCATATCAGCCAGCTGGCGGACCGCTTTGTCAAAGACCCGACACAGGTGGTGAGCGTGGGCGGGAAGGTGCGCGTCAGAGTGCTCGATGTCGACACCGCGCGAAGGCGGATCTCCCTGTCCATGAGAAAGCCCCGCGCCAAGACCTGATGCCTCGAAACGATGAGACATATCTATCATTCCTCCGAATCTTCCAATGGATGAAAAGAGTGGGCGCGAAAACGACTGAGCCGCCCTTTTCCGAAGAGGAACAACAGCTCCTGGCGTGCAGCGAATGACTCATCGGGTGTGCGAAGAGCCGGCCGCCCGGCACGCGTGCGATGGAAGATCGGAGGACGTTCGGGGGGCGGACGTGCACCGCGGCTTGGTCGTCCGGGAGAAAGAGAATCGAAGGGCGGTCCGGATTTCGATCCTGCTGCTTTGACAGCATGCTTTTCGTATCCCAGGGGAACACTGCGGTACGGGCATGATGACCGCAGGGCAGGGACACACGCATTCGTTTCATGGGGTGGCAGGCCCTTTTCCCCTGGCCGAGATCACACCTGCCGTGCAAACCAGCAGTGCTCCAGCCGCGGTCAGGAGATCGATCGATTCGCCCCAGAAAAACCAGCCGATGAGGGCTGCGAAGACCACGGTGCCGTACATGAAGGGCACCACCACGCCCGCAGGCGCCAGGCTGTAGCCCCTTGTCATGAATATCTGTGCGGCCACAGCCACCAGGCCCATCAAGACAAGGACGAGAAACATGCATGCGCCGGGGGTCTGCCACGCCCACGGCAGTGGAAGCCCGGAGAACAGGGTGGAGAGCAGCGAGTAGTAGAACACGATGCGGGTGGGAGGCTCATGGAATGACATGCGGCGGATGCTCACCATGGCGAGCGACGCGAGCACCGCAGCCGACAGCGCGATGAGGGCGACCGGCTGAAAGATTCCGAGTCCGGGCTTGAGGATGAGCACAACGCCAGCAAAACCGACCGCAACCGCCTTGACAACCTTGGCTCCCATGGGCTCGCGGAGCCAGACACGGGCGATGATCGGGATGAAAAGCGGGCTCGTATAGGAGAGGAGCACCGCTTCGGCCAGCTTCATGTGAGCAAGGGAGTGGAAGTAGCAGTACATGGCGCCGAGTCCGGTCGCTGCACGGAAGAGGTGAAAATGGATCATGCCTCGTCCGGGCCGTATCGATGAGCTTCTCCGGGCACGGAACAGAATCGGCATCAGGATGAGCAGGGCAAGGGCGTTGCGGAAGAACACGATGACCTCGTTCGGAAGCTCGGACGATGCGAGGCGGACCAGTGCGCCGAGAACGGCGAACATAAGCGATGCCCCGATGATGTTGACCGCCCCGGCGGCATGTTCCCTGGCAAAGTATGAGTCGGGTGCAATTTTCAGGAAGGTTCTCCTTCATCCCGGTGCGGGACCGGCTTTTTCTCATCATCGGGACAGCCCCCTCTGCCGGCTTAGACGCAGGCCTTGAAGGAGGGGGGCGATGGTGACTTCCCCCCGGGGAGAGAAGCGCCCCCGTTTCACATCCTCTCACCTCGTCGGCTTTTCCTGCACCGGGGAAGGAAAGTATCAGACGCGAACGTGTGTTGTAAAGAAGCAAGAGGACGCGGCCCTTCCATACTCCGGTAGAAGCCGCTGCCGGCCCGATTCAGTTGTCCCTGCCGGCCCAGGTTGACTTATATCTTCGGGGTGCGAATTATAATACTAGACGCTATGAGGGATGAGAGGACCCGGAACTGCTCAACAGCCTCATCTCTGCTGCAGCCGCCTCGTCTTCATCTCGCGCAAGAGGGAAACATGAATTCGGCAGTGCCCACAAGACGCAACGATATCGACTGGTTGCGGATTATCGCCACGTACCTTCTCTTTGTTTTCACAGCCGCCAGAGTAATCGAGGCCGAGCCGCTGCCCCGTGTAGAAAATATAAGCGGCGCAGGCCCGCTTAGTTATATTTCGGTTTTCATCTACCAGTGGCTTCCGCCTCTGTTTTTCCTCCTGGCCGGCTGGTCACGGAAAGCGTCCCTGCAGGCGCGATCCGGCATGGAGTCTTTCAGAGAGCGATTTCTGAGGCTTGTCGTCCCCTTCTTTACCGGCTGCATTCTCATCTGCCCGCTGCTCGCCTATACAGAGCTTGCAGGCGGACGGCCAATGAGAACCGGGACTTCCGGAGAGTCATTCATCTCATTCCTTCCGGACTTCTTCACCAGAATCGATATCTTCTCATGGGCGCACCTGTGGTTTCTCGCCTACCTCTTCCTGTTCACCCTCCTGTCGTGGCCCTTCTTCACCTGGCTGCTCGGGAGAAAGGTCATGCCTCTGAAGATAGGCGCCTCCTTCGTATATCTGCCAATCATCCCGCTTTCTCTGATCCGGATTGCCACGGGCGGGCAGATGACCGGTCCCGGGATTTTCGCCCACGGCCGGGCTGATTTTCTGTACTTCTTTCTCTACTTTGTCCTGGGATTTCTCATTTCGCGATACAGCGCCTATGAGCGTGCCATCCACCAGGAATACCGGCGCGCGGGCATGCTGGGAATAGGTCTGTTCGTCGCGCTCGGGCTGGCGGCTTCTGATCTCACCGGGCACGCGATCCTCATGGTATCGTCTGCTGCAGGCTGGTGCTGTGTAGTGGGACTGCTGGGATTCTCCAAAGCGCACCTGGAACGCGTGACAAGAGGATGCTCCTACCTTCGGGAGTCATCATTGCCGGTGTATATCCTGCATCCGGTGCCCGTGGTGTTCCTGGGGTATTTCATGATCGATGCCGTTCATGCCGGCATCCTGGTGAAGTATCTCCTCCTGATCGTCGTGTCTGCGGGTTTTACCCTTGCAATACATCACCTGCTCATCCTGAGGATCCCGGGGATGCGGTGGCTTTTCGGGATGAAGCGCGAGCAGGGCGTGGGGGAGAGCTGGAAGGATCAGGCGTCGAGCCGCATATGAGGGTGTGGGACCGGTAATCACTCTTGGGATGGCGAGTTTCCCGTCTCTTATCAGGCCTGTGAAGGAAGCCATCCTCAAGAAAACGTGGGAGGAGGAATCCCTGCTTCGAAATATCCACGAGCCTTTTCCTGTCCGGCGGGAAATGTGGACGGCCGGCCGGGAGACCGGCGCGGGCACGCCCTAGGGTTTCGGACGCCGCGGCTTGCCTATGGCGGCCCTGGCCGTGAGCACGTCTTTCTGCCGCTGCCGATGGAGCCGGTCTTTCTCAACAAAGATATGATGTTTTCCGCATGGGTCTTTCCCGGCATGGTACATGGCCGCAGACCGGGTCGACGGCAGCGGAGTGAAGATCTGCACCTGTTCCGGGTTGGTCCTGAGCTCGCTCGTGGCGAAGCGCTTCAGCTCCTGCATGTCGTCCAGTGTGCACCCGGGGTGGGCGGCCATGAGGTAGTAGGTGAGAAACTGTTTTTTACCGTGCTTGCGTGTGAGGCGGTAGAAGAGGTCTTTGAAAGCGATGAGGCACTCATTCCCGGGCTTGCCCATGAGATCGAGCACCCTCACGCTCGTGTGCTCGGGCGCGATTTTCATCTGGCCCGATATGTGGTGCTTCACGAGTTCTTCGAGGTAGCACTCGCCGTATTTCGCGTCCGCCATCACCAGGTCGTGGCGAACGCCGGAGGCCACAAAGGCCTTTTTCACCCCGGGCAGACTCCTGATCGCCCGCAGGAGCTCGATCTGCGCCTTGTGTCCGGTCTCCAGACTCGCGCACACTCCGGGGAACAGGCACTGTCCGACCTTGCAGGGCGATGCCGCATTGCGGCCGCAGCCCATGGCGTACATGTTGGCCGTGGGCCCTCCGAGGTCCGAGATGACGCCCCTGAATTCGGGATGGCGAATGAGCCTCTGCGCCTCTCTGATAATGGACTCCCTTGACCGGGAGATCACGGATCGGCCCTGGTGAACGCCGATCGAGCAGAAGCTGCATCCGCCGAAGCATCCTCGGTGGGTGGTGATGGAAAACCGGATGGTCTCCAGTGCCTTCACGCTCCCCATCTTCTCATAGAAGGGGTGGTGACCGCGCTCGAACTCAAGGTCGTAGATCATGTCGAGCTCACTCGTCGTCAACAGCGGCTGAGGAGGGTTCTGGACGAGATACCGGGTGTCCTGAAGCTGGCAGAGGGCGCCGGAACCGGGATCGGCGCAGCTGGCGGAGAACGATCGAAACATCTCGAGAAAGAGATCCTTATCGCGGGCCGCCTCGCTGAAGGATGGCAGCTCGGTACACTGTGGAGGCTTCTCGTTCGCGGCATAGCAGATGCCTCTGATCCGCCGGAACTCTTTGCGTTCTCGAAGGCTCCGGGCAAGCTCGAGCACGGCCTTCTCCCCCATGCCGTAGACCAGGATGTCGGCCTTTGCGTCGAAGAGCACGGATCTGCGGATGCTGTCGGACCAGAAGTCGTAGTGCGCGATCCTTCGGGCGCTTGCCTCGATCCCGCCCAGGACGACGGGGCAGGTGCCCTTGAAGAAGCGTTTGATGAGGTTGGTGTAGGCGATGAGAGCGCGGTCGGGCCTGCGGTTGTTGATGCCGCCGGGGGTGTTGTCGTCGCTCTTGCGGCGCTTGCCCGAGGCCGTATAGTTCGCCACCATCGAATCAACGCTGCCGCCGGTCACCCCCCAGAAAAGACGCGGCTCGCCCAGTCGGGTGATGTCATGGGGTTCGGAGACATCCGGCTGGGCGATCACAGCGGTCCGGAAGCCCGCATCCATGAGCACACGGCCGATGAGCGCGGCTCCGGACAAGGGATGGTCGATGTAGCTGTCGCCGGTGACCAGGATCACATCCGGCCGGTCCCATCCCAGGGCGTTCATCTCTTCTCTCGTGGTCGGCAGAAACATCGTGAAAAGAGCATAGAGCATATTCCCTCACCGCGCAATGCCCCTGAGATCGAACGCCCCGAGGGGGGTGCACGACAGACGTCATCCTTCTCGCAAAGAGGTTTTGCAGCAGGTGCATGAGCGCTTTTCGTACACAGGGGTGACAAAATTGTAACAATCTCGGTGCTCGAGGAAACGAGGCGGCAAAAAAAATTCAAGGAATCGCTGGCGCTGGAATGGCGCGGTTTTCTGGCATATTCGTTGCAAAAATTTTCAGCACTGTTTTGCAGCTGTGATAGTTCGGAGAGCAGCATCGGAGACGAAGAGAACAAAGTGCTGCAGACAATCTCTCCTCTCCTTCCGGGACACATTCATAACACCGGGCACGTGCCTCCTGCGGGCCGAACCGCCGCATAGCCCGGTTTTTCACCCGGAGGACGGGGAGAGCGGAAATATATACGGAACAATCCGGACACGCGCTTGCGCAAGAGTTGCATGTATCCGGAAAAGCAGAACCGAAAAAGAAAACGAAATGACGCCACTTGTTTGGCCTGGAACCCGGACGGTGCCAGGCCCATTTTTTTATCGGCCCCCCGCCCTGTACGCAAGCTCCGGAAACAACCGCTCCAGTGACTCTGTCCGCCATGTGCCCCGGGGAAAGCGGACGGCCCTCTCGGAGCATTCCCTGTGAGTGGTCGATCAGCAGTTTCCGGCGAGGGGGGCTGCGCGATCACGCCCGCGAGGATGACGAAGCCCGGCTTGGTGATGAGCGAGAATATGCCCCTGCAGCCGCTTTCCTCAAAGAGATGCGGGGATCGGAACGTCTATCGTGAGGCAGACCACAAGGTCTCGGTTGCGCAGATGATCGAGCCGATGACCGGCCGGATTACAGGACGGATGACAATCGCCGGAACCGGACCCATACCGGCCTGTACAAATGGAAGATTCGTATTCGTCTGTCAACAGATATCAGCACATGCCTTGAAAAAGGTATAGCAGAACACTCCGTCGGGCTGAGCGGTGCGGTAGAGGTCACGCACACCCCTGTCGAAGGCGTCTGCGTCTGTCAGCCCGTGCTCGATGGCCTTTTCCCGCACACCCTCGATCATTGCCGTGAACGTCTTCTTCGTGAACCCCTCCACCAATTCCGGTTTGGATGCGTCGGCGTACACCATGCGGGGAGAGACTCGCACGCGGGAGAACCCGGCGCTGCACAGCAGGGGGTAAAGCTCTCTGCCGATCAGAGCGTTGCCGCCCGAGCGCGACTGGAGCTCGATCTGGCAGCGGATTGCCCTTCTGGCGTCCTCGCTGTCCGGGTGAAAATACACCGAGCCGTGGTCGCCCTCGATGACCGTGACGGTGCCGCCCGGCCTGATGAGTCGTTTCAGGCTCTTCAGCGCCTCGACAGGTGAGGGCAGATGCTCGAGCACGAAACAGACGAACACGTGATCGAACGACCTTTCCTCAAAAGGCAGGTGAAAGATGTCGGCCTGCAGAAATCTCACATTCGTGACGCCTGCCGCCTCGACCGTTCGTCGGGCCCGAGAGATCGACTCTTCGGAGATGTCGACCGAAGTGATCAGAGCTCCGGGACTGTTTCCGGCAAGAGTGACCGTCTGGGCTCCCACCCCGCATCCCGCTTCGAGCACCGTGCTGCCCTCGGGATAGAAAGTGTCCGAGTGCAGGAGCTCGACGAGGGTCGACGCCTGATCCTGCAGGCGGATGTTCTCCCTGGGGCCGTATCCGTGAACATACGCGCTTTTCATGTGCCCTACCTTTTCGGCCGGCCATTGTCGTGCGGCCGTGCTCCAAAACGGGAAACGGCCGCTGTGCATGTCATCGCGGTGCAGCCGTCATCCAGCCTGATAATCTATCACTTCAGGCTCAAAGATGTGAAGAGAGTTGTCGATTTCATTGCTGAAGCGAAAAGATTGCCTGTCGGCAACGGCTGTCCTGTTTTCATTCCGGCCGCCCATTCGTGTATCCTATCGGTCCTCTTATACCGCCCGTCTCGAGAGGACTTCCCGGGGGACAGGCACTATGCCCTGAAAAACCGCCGCCGTCTCCGAATCCCACCTTGCGCCGGAATCTCTGCCCCATTACTATCAGAGATATCCGAAAAAGAGAGACGCATGGAGAATCAGGAAGGCATATTCCGCAGGATCAGATTGATCTGCCCCAGGTGCAGGCAGGGAAAACTGGGGGAGGCGTCCGAAAACACTGTCGGGTGCTCTGCATGCGGCACCGTGTATCCGTTCGAGGGCAGGCTCGTCGATCTCACTCCCCAAAGGGGCTCTGTCCTGTCGATCCCCCAGCATGCCATGGAGTCGGGTCTCGTCGTCCCGATCTATGACAGTATGCTCTGGAGGCGCAACCCCCTGCTTCGGATATTCATGGGCCTGACGTTCGACGAGGAAGCGGAGATGATCCTGACGTGGCTCCGCCCTCAGACAGGCGACGTCGTGCTCGATATCGCATGCGGCACCGGAATCTACGGCAGGATGATCGCGTCGGAAATTCCGGGATGCTTCGTCGTCGGGCTCGACCTTTCCCTGACCATGCTCACGTACGCGGGAAGGCGCTTCGACGCCCAGGGCTGTGAAGACAGTCTCCTGATTCATGGAGACGCCCTCGACCTGCCCCTGGAAGATGGAAGTGTGGATGCCGCCCTGTGCGGCGCGGCGCTGCATCTGTTTCCGGATATGGAGAAAGCCCTGAAGGAGGCGGGGAGGGTGGTGAAGCCGGGCGGGAGGTTTGCCGCTGCAGCCTATTATCGCAGGGAATGTTGGCTCTCGATGTTCGTGGAGCAGGCGGCGTCCATCATGGGCGGGGTTCACGGGCACTCCCTGGATGATTATCTGAGGGTGATGCGCGATGCGGGGTTCGGAAGGGCGGCCCTTCTCCATGAGGGACCTCTCTGGACTGTTCTGAGCGGGATCAGGGAGTGAGCGTCTCCAGGCTCGAGCCTGTCGCACTGCAGGGGTGAAGACCTGTATCGGGGATCAGGCCTCGCTGACGGTGGACCGGGCGCCGCTCACCGTGATCTCCCGCGACAGCAGGAACTTTCGCAGACCGATGCTGATGACGCCGTCAGGCCTGTCAGGAATGACGTCTTTCGAGACCAGGATGGTGATGCCGCCCTGCCGGTGCTCGGTGAAGCGGCTGTCCATATCGTCGAATGGTTTGCCCATGCGGACCGCAGGGGTGCGGGTAATCACATTCCGCGATGCGCATCACCCGCCGGTGGAATGGTTGGTCTCCATAAACAGGGTCAGAACCCCGCCTTTCTTTCTGATATATTCCCCGGCTTCCGGGCTTATCGTGAACATGGCGCTTTCCTCCTCGTTTCCTTCAGACGATCTGTCCTTCTCTGTGCAGATGATAAAGAAAAGGCCGGGCGAAATGATCACCCGCCCTCGCCGTTTATGTGCTGCCTGATCTTTGTCCGTATGGATTCCGGAAGCTTGATGCCGATGGCGCCCAGGCGCGCCTCGTACTTTTTGAGCGACATCATGTGAGGAGACGATGACGAGAAGATCTTCAGGTATGACTGCACGCTCCCTTCCAGCTCTTTTCTGAAGAGCATGTCCTGGTTGAGCATGTCCTCGATGGGCGCGATCACCCGGTAGTTGATGGGCCTGCACATCGACCGGTAGGCCACGAACCGCTGGGTGGCGGAGCACTCGTAGTTCTTTTCCTGAATGCTCTTCTCGACCAGGCTGAGGTTGATGCAGTCGAGGATCTGGAACTCGTACGTGTCAGGGAGCACGTCCCTGATCATCTCTCTGGCCTTGATCAGGTGGGGGCACTTGCCCACCCCGTCGAAGCAGTCGTGCTCGCACCTGAGGTAGAGCACGAAGTCGATGTCCGAGCTCTGCTGCGACACCCCCATGTTCACCGAGCCCATCACGTCCATGGCGATATGGCCCTGAATCCGGTCGTCCAGCAGGTGCGCCACCTCTTCCATGACGTCTATGCGGTACTCGGTCTCCGCGGTCTGGAATGACCGGAAGAATTTCTTGATCTCGTTGAAGAGCTCGATCTCCGGGATGTGTGAATACTTCTCCACCTCTGTATCGCAGTTGCGCCGATCTTTGAGGGCGCGGCGGCGCTCCCGGTCGATGATCTCCTCGACCCATGCGCCGTTTTCCGGGTAGTAGTCGGCCACGTCATAGATCTTCTCGCCGCTCACCTTGCGGAGGATGATCTTGCGCACCTGCCGGTCCTCGATCTCGATCTGGTGGAAAAACCCGCCCTCGAAGACCTCTCCGTTCACCTGGGTGACCTCCCCGAAGTTCGAGGGGTTGAGGTAGAGGGTGCCCCCCACGGCCTGCACGCCCCAGGCGTGGTGGGCGTGGCCCGAGAGACAGAGCATCACAGGGTTCGAGTCGCAATAGGTGCGCAGCGAGGGCGAACCCACCGGCCCGGCGTAGGATGCCTTGTCGTGGATGCCCCATGCGGGCTGGTGCGTCACGATGATGTCCGGCTTCACCGCGCGGAAGAAGCGGTACATCTCGTTGTTCTTCTCGTCCGCGCCTTTCCCCGCCTGATACTTCACGATATAGCGCTCCGGAATGCCTGCGGTCCACACGTCGGCCCCGCCGTAGCCGCTGATCTTGAGCCCGTCTTCGACGAACCAGTGCAGGTGCAGATCGTTGTCGTGCAGCGAGGTGAACTTGAGGTCCATGTCGTAGTTGCCCGGAAGGCAGTAGATGGATGAGGTCTGCTTGGAGAAGAAGATGTCCTTGAGCACCTTGTACTTCTGCTGCATCACCCTGCGTGCGCGAATGGTGAGCTGCTGGTACCGGGTGCCCTTCTCCTCAACCTCTTCCGCGATCTGCGGATCTTCCAGGAGCTCGTCCACGAAATCCTCGATCAGCATGTGCTCCGCGCCCATCTTCCTGCGCAGGCCGTTGAAATACGACTGGAGCTCGTGATAGCGGATGGAGGCGGCCATGTTGTAAAAGGGGATGTCGATCAGGTCGCCCGCAATGATATACACGTCGGCAACGGTCTCGAAGAGGAGGCTCTTCACCTTCTCGAAGTCGCCGTGAATGTCGGTTGCATAGATGAGCTTCATACTCTTTCGTTGATATCGGCGCCCCGGCGGGCAAGGTTAACGAGCGGCACCTCATCCTCTGCGCCGGCCGCCGCATCCCGGCGCCTTTCCACGATGCAGTCCGATGCGGCCGGTATCGATAATGCCTATCATGGCGGCATTGAAGAATCCAGTCTTTTCTCACGGTATCACGGCAAGGCGAGGCCTGCTTTCTCAGCGTATACCGCTCTTTGATGGAAGAATCACGATAACGGAGGCGGAAGGGAGCCGCCTGCTCTTGAGCCAATGCCCGCCAAGCGGGAGGAGCCCGTTTTCAGGGCCGCCACAGGGGGTGGTAGAAGGGGTCGTAAAAAGGGTAATACGGGGAGTAATACGTCCTGGGCCAGTAGTCGTAGCTCTTTTTCGTCATCGGCCACAGGATGTGATTCGTCATGGAGACCACGGGGTAGGTGTACCGGTAATCGCCTATGGGCCCGGCCTCGGTCCCGGAGATGGTGCCGATCACGGTGATCTCCCTTCCCCTGGAGTAGATCGCCGGGTCGAGAAACCGCTGGTGAAGAGCGATGAATCTTCCGCCGGTCATGTCTCCGCTCTCGGGCCTGCAGTCTTTGGTGCGGGGCTTTTCGAGTATTTCGATCGCGGTCCCGCTCCGCCGGGGGGTCGTATTCAGGATCAGGCCGGTCCACATCACGCGTTTGCCCTCATAACTCTGAGGGTTCTGGATGACCATGGGGAGCAGCGCGGATTCGTCAACACCCTGACGCAGCTCCGTGCACAGGGACGGCGCACACGACGAGGCCAGAAACAGTACGGCCGGAATCAGCCCGGCCGGGAGATACTTTCGCATGTTCATGTCCGGGTCCTCCATAACGGTTGCATCCATGAAGAATCATCATAAGCACAGCAGCCCCTGAATCAAGAACGGCTGTCAACGCCCGTGACTCGCCGCTACCGGTGCGTGAGAATGGGCCAGCCTCTCTGCAGAGCCACCTGCCGGAGCTGCTTCGTGGGCTCCACGGCGCGGGGATTGCCGACCATCTCGAGCAGGGGGATGTCCGCGTGATGGTCGCCGTAGGCGTACGAGCGGGAGAGATCTATGTCCAGCTTCTCGGAAAGCTCGGTGGCAGCCTTTCTCTTGGTCTCGCCCGTGCACACCGAACCGTGCGACTTTCCGGTGAGCAGACCGTTGCTCCCCACCTTCAGGTCGGTGCAGATCAGGTGATCGAACTCGAGGTCTTCCACAACAGGCTTGAGGAGATAGCGTATACCGGCAGAGACAAGCACGAGCACGTGCCCGCGCTTTCTGTGCTCCCGCGCGTGCGAGACGATGTTGGGCGCAAGGTGGGGCTTGAGGACTTCGCGGTAGTAGTCGGCTGCGCCCGCTTCGAAGGGCGCGAGGTCTTTGTTCCGGTAAAAGGATAGGAGCAGCCTCGCCATGGCGGCCTCCGACACCAGGTTTTTCTGATAAAACCAGTTGGCGAAGACAATCTTCATTACGTAGAAGATCGAGACCTGCCCCATGTCCCAGAGATACCGGATACCGAGCTTGGGGCTGTTCTCCGCCAGCAGCGTCCGGTCGAAATCAAAGAAAGCCCCTGTATGTGCGCCCATATTCCTCCTATTCACCCTTCTCTATGCAGAGTATAATATGTAAACGGAGAAATCAAAGCAAGGCATGGTATGCCCGCACCCCGCACCTCTGGGATCGCGGGCTCGAAAGGTCGGTCTCCATGGTATGGATGTTGCAATTATTTCTGGGAAAATGAAAGGGTTACATGGTTTCATTACCAGAGACATACATGAAAAAGGGGGGAAATCTGATGACAGGGCGGATCCCGAAACAATCGTTCTACATTCCGGTCGTTATTCTGGCGCTCGGATGCGTGCTGCTGCCTCCTGCTCTCTCTCACGCCGGCGCAACGGGCTGCATCGAAGGCAATTGCGGAAACGGCTCGGGTACATACGTCTATGAGGACGGGTCGAAGTACATCGGCGAGTTCGAAAATGGAATACCCCATGAAAAAGGTCGGTACTATTTCGCGGACGGCAGATTCTTTTCCGGTGAGTACGAGCGGGGAAAGAAGAACGGACAGGGCAGGATGACCTACCCCGACGGCCGCTGGTACGAAGGAGGGTTCAAGGATGGCAGGCTCCATGGCAAGGGCACGTACCGATACCAGGACGGCACTGTCTACAGGGGCGAGTTCGTTGAAGACAAATGGCATGGACGGGGCGAGCTGACACTGGCCGACGGCAGGACATACGAAGGCGGGTTCGCGGACAACAAGCGGCACGGAACAGGAACGTTCACGTACAGCAATGGTGAGGTGTACGAGGGGGAGTACGTGGACGACCGTATGGAAGGCAAAGGAGTCTACACGTTCCCAGACGGCTCCCGGTACGAGGGCGATTTCAGGAACGATGCATATGAGGGACAAGGCACGTTCACTTTCTCCGACGGCAGGGTGTGCGCCGGCGGATTCAAGGAGGGCAAGCTTCACGGCAAGGTGACTGTCACCTATCCGGACGGTACGACCGAAGAGGTCGAATACCTGGCGGGCGATCCCGTGAAGGAGCCTGCGGCTGAAAAAGAAAAGGGAATAGAGGGAGAAGAGCCGGAGGAAGAAACGGCCGAGGTGTTTCAGTAATCTCCGCACTGCATAAACCGTCCCGAGCCTCCGCTGTGCGGGGTCTGGGACGGTTTGTTTTCCCGCCGACATCCGCACGTCCGGTAACGGAAAATTTCAGAAATGTATCTCAGATATCTTTGAGCAGCCTGTTCTCAGGCGAACTCTTGATCGTCTCAGAGAACTCCGTCAGTGCATGCGACAGGCTCCTGAAGGACTCGTTGTGGGCCACCGGCGTCGAAAAACCGCCCCTGCTCTCCAACGCCTCGATTACATTCAGGATGCTGATGGTGTCGATAGGGCGGGCGGGCTGATATGCGCACTGCCGGTATTCCTCGGTGGGGATCGCGGTGAGCAGCGATGCCGCCGTGAGATCGTCGAGCAGGTCCTGTGCCAGCTTGAGAGGAATCTCCAGCCTGCTGGATATCTGCCGTCCGTTCAGAGGCGGGTTGCTTTTGGAGAAGTTCTTCACCACCAGGTGCATGATCATGAGGCTCAGGATCCTTCTGAACGAGTGGCTGACCTTGCGGATGTCCGGCCTGAATTCGAAGTACTCTTCATTCTGGTGCGCATACGAAAGCTCTACGCCGAAGAGAACGATGTACCAGCTGAGCTGCAGCCAGATGACGAACAGGGGCAGGGCAGCGAAGCTGCCGTAGACGGCGTTATAGTAGGTGACCCCGATCTGGAAATAGATGTACGCCCACTGCAGGATGGCGAATGCGGTCCCTGCGATGATGCCACCCAGGATTCCTGATGACCAGTGCACTTTCACGTTGGGCAGGAACAGGTAGATGAAGATGAACAGCATCCAGATAAGGGCAAGCGGTATGATCCGGATGAGGACGGTGAAGAAAGGAGAGAGGATCCCGAGAATGCCGAACGTCTCCAGGAGCCGGTTGATCTGCGTGATGATCAGGACGGTCGCACTGCTCGATACGACGAACAGGAGCGGCGAGATGAGCATGACGGCGAGATAGTCGGTGAGCTTTCTGCCGATCGTTCTCGGTTTCCTGATCTCCCAGATATGATTGAACGACTCCTCGGCCGAGCCGATGATGCTGATCACCGCCCAGAACAGAAAGGCTGCGCCCACACCCGCAATGTATCCCCCGCTGGTTTTCTGCAGGAGGTTGCGTGAGAAATCCACCAGCCGCGAGATCACCTGCTCCTGTCCGGCGAACTGCTCGAAAATCAGCTGCTCCAGCCTGTTCTGGAGCCCGAAGCCGGTGGCGATGGCAAAGGCCATGGCGAGAACCGGGACAACGCTGAGCAGAGAGAAGAAGGTGAGCGATGATGCGCGAAGCGTGCAGCGGTCTTCGAAGAATTTTTCTGCGGCGATGAGAACGATCCGCAATGAGCGGACCAGGTGCTTCTTCGCACCGTGCAGGTTTTCCATGCGGACCCGCCAGATATCGGTTGTCAAAAAGCCGGCGAACCTCGAGATCCCTCCCGTGATATCCATGTTCGTGTACCCTCTTTCGAGTTCCCTCCGGCAGGTACGGAGGGTCGAAACCCATGTCGCCAGGGCGGCGGAACCGGAGAATGGATTACTTGAGCGTCAGCTCAGCCCGGGACTTCCCCGCACCTTCCTTTTCCTCGGGGGCAAGGCTGTTTTTCTCGACGAGATAAATCCGTGAGGGATCGACAAGCTGCAGCCCCATCAGACATTCCTTTACCTTCTGTGCCCGGTTCAGCGCCAGCAGCCTCAGATCGCTGTCCGTCACCGTGATGTGATCTCTGATGAGCTTTTCCATCTCGTCCTGCTTGAGCGACAGGGGCATTCCGATGAAGTTCCGGGGCTTGGGAAAGTCCGAGGCGTCGTAGGCCTTCTTCAGATAGAGCTCGAACTCCCCGGGATCGATGATCACATCATCCAGAGGCGGGGCGTTGCCGCCGCCTTTGACCATGTTCTTGAGCTTCTCGGTTTTGAGCTTCTTTTCGAACAAAGCATTTTCCAATCCTGTCCGGTCTTTCTCCATGTCGGCGAAGCCCTGTATCTCGAGCTTGAGCGAGGGCTTGTCCATGAGAATCCTGGAGAGGACGCCGAGTCTGTCTCCGCACCCGGCCGGTAGAGCGGACTTCCCCGGTTCGAACTCGATAATGCCCAGCTCCGAGGCGCCGGGATATGCCGTTTCCAACAGGGCGAACGGCGATGTGGCGGCCCGCGAAATCGTGTTCGTGATCATCTTGAGGATGATGCCCGCCACACTGAACTCGGGGTCATCGGTACGGCCCTTCACCGGCAGGCGGAGATCGATCCGGCCGTTGGGGTCCTTGAGAAGAGCCACTGCGAGCCTGACCGGCAGCGATGTCGCGTGTTCGCTCTGCACCGCGCCGCCGAAGGTGAGCTGATCGATGAGAATGTCATTTCTGGCGTCAAGCTCGTTGCTCTCGATGAGATAGCTCAAGTCGAGAGAAATCTTTCCTTTCTCGATGGCGTATCCGATGTACTTGCCCGAGTACGGGGTCATGGCGCTCAACTCGATGTTCTGGAAAATGGTGCGCAGATCCACAAAGATATCGTCGGCAAGAGGATTGATACTGCCGGTGATTTTGAGCGGCGCGCTGTAATTGAGCTTGCCGGAGAGATCGACCGCGGCCCGCTGGGTTTTATCCGATGAGAGCCCGGAAACCGAGCCCCAGATCTCTCCGAGATCCGCCGAGAAGCTGGGGTTGACAGACCTGTCGAGGAAGCCCACCTCTCCGTTTTCCAGAATCACCTTGGCGATCCTGATCCTCTCGATAGCCTTCCGCTCGTCCGGCGGGGCCGTTTCATCACCGGCTTTTCCGCCCGTAAAGGCGTTTTTCAGGTTCAGCGACCCGTTCTCATCGACAATGATCTGCGAGAAGAGATCCTCGATACGCACCGCGCCGATCTCCACGATGCCCGGATCGGTGCCGGCGCGGATGTCGTCGAGGATAACGGTGCGCCATTTGACGAAGTCGTCGGCGTGCTTCTTGTCGACCGAGGCGAAATCTCCCAGCTTCAGATCGCCTGCGAAGAGCACCTTGATCTTTCCTTCATGGTCCTGTTCCACATTCAGGTCGCCTTCGGTCGTGAGGTGACCCCGGGTCACCGCGAGCTGCACCTTGTCGGAAAAGTAGGGCTGAACCCAGCCGAGCTCCAGCCCCTCGACTTCCATCCGCGCTTTGCAGAACAGGGGATTGAGCGCAATGTCGGCTGCAGCTGTGATCGAGCCGGTTCCGTTGAGGCGGGAAGAAAACTGGATGTTGCCCCGCGCGCTCTGCTGGGTGGAGATGTCCTGGGCCTGGATGCTCATCTCGCTCCACAGGAGCTTCACGGGGTCATTGTTCGACGCGTCCGTGAACTCGACAGTGCCCTTGTTCAGGGCGAAGCTTTTCACATTCAGGATGGCGCCCGCGTCCGAACCGGCATCATCGTTCTCGTCATCGGGTTTTTCCCCGCTGCGGGGGAACAGGGAGAGCCAGTCGATTTCCCCCGAGCCGCTTCGCCTTATGCTGAGCCGGGGCGAATTGATGAGCACCTCGGAGAGTGTAATGGCCTTGTCCGTCAGCTGGGAGGGCGCGAGAGTGAAACGGGCGTCGGGCATGGCGATCAGCGGCCTGCCCTCGGTATCGAGCACGTCGAGGTTCCTGATGGTCATGTCCCCCAGGGCAACGACGCTGGGCTTGCGGTTGCGGTACTGGATATAGGAGATCTTCCCCTGCACGCTCAGTATCCCGGACTGTACCTTCAGGCGGATGTCGCGGGGCAGATATCCCATATAAAAGGGCAGCGAAATCCCCTTGAGATCGATATCGAAAGATGTCTCCAGAGAATCTGCAAAAGGCTTGGCCTGGCCGGTGAGAGAGACGGCGGTACCGTTAATGACAGCGGCGAAGTTCGGCTGCACGAAGACGTCCACGAACTCATCGATATTGGAGAGAAATGGGATGTTCAAATGTATGTCCGTCGTGCGGTGGTGTGTGTCGGCCACACGGTCCTGCACCTCCAGCGCGCCTCCGACGATCTGGATGTTGCCCACGGAAAAGGAGAGCGGCTCTCCCGACGGCTCTCCCTTCTTTTCTATCAGATCAGAGAAGTTGTATTGGTTGGGGCCTGTGCGGGTGATGGTTATCGATGGCTTCAGGACCCGTATTTCTCTCACGATGAGGGCTTTCTTGAAGAGCGACTTGATCTGGAAGTTGACGAGGAGCTCCTCGAAGGAGGCAACGGGCGCCTGCTGCTGAGCCTCTGTCAGAGCGAAGCCGGCCGCCTTCATGGACAGGGTGAAGGGGTTGAAGTCGATGTCCCTGATCGTCGCCTGCCTGTTGAGCGCCAGTGTGAGCCGCTCTTCGGCGAAGGGCCTGAGGAGGGCGGGCAGAAGCAGGAATCCCGCGGCGGTATACGTCAACAGGAGCAGAGCAAGTATGATCGCGGACTTTTTCCACATTGCCGGCCACCATCAGGCATTATTGTTTATTATACAGACTCACCGGAAAGGAAAGCAAGGAAGTTATGCGGGATTTCCCCGTATAGAAGCTCTCTGCCTTCTCGGGGCTGCAGGAGCGGCCGATCCTTCTATCGAGGAATACCGGCACGGATTCTTGTTCGAGCGGAGGCTGAAGGGGATGAAGATCTGAAGGATGAGACTTTGGTGGTGAAAGCTGTGTGATTTTCGGGCAGACCAAGAATTTCTGCTGACATCTCATGTTGTTTTTCATTATGATGTATTAATCCGGAAGGTACGTTTCGCTGCGGACAGCGCAAGGCGGTATGGAAGGAGGGACAATGAAGCACGATATTCTGCTCATCGATGCGAAAGACAATGTAGGGGTGGCCCTGGCGGACATCGCCAAAGGCGGGCGCGCCGGCATATCCGCAGGGGGCGAGGTCGAGGCCGCGGACGATATCCCCAGGAGCCATAAAATCGCCCTGAAGGACATCCGCGCGGGAGAGCCCGTGATCAAGTACGGCGAGGAGATCGGCCGCGCCCGTGAAGATATTCCCCGGGGAGGCTGGGTCCACGTCCATAACCTTGAGATCGGGGAGGGCTGAGCATGGATCGCGATACATTCAAGGGCTTTGTCCGTCCGGACGGATCGGTCGGGGTCAGGAACCATGTCGCGGTCATTCCGACGGTATCCTGCGCCTGCGGAGTCGCCGCGAACATCGCCAGGGCCGCCGAGGGGAGCGTTGCCCTCCTGCACGGACACGGATGCGGCCGGGCGCTCGAGATATCAATGCATCAGCAGGTGCTGGCCGGACTGGGAAAGAACCCCAATGTGGCGGCGGCGCTCGTGGTGGGGCTCGGCTGCGAGACCGTCCAGGCGCGCGCCGTGGCCGGGGAGATCGCAAAGACCGGCAAGCCCTGCGAGTGCCTGGTCATTCAGGAGCAGGGCGGGTCCAGGAAGACAGCGGAAAAGGGCGTCGAGATCGTGCGGCGCTTTCAGCGGGAGGCGTCCGCCATGCAGCGCAGCGACTGCGCTGTAGAGCACATCACGCTCGGGCTCGAGTGCGGCGGTTCGGACGCATTCTCGGGGATCACCGCAAACCCGGCTGTCGGCCTTCTCTCCGACTGGCTGGTCGAGCGCGGTGCAACGGTGATTCTTTCCGAGACCACCGAGATGATCGGAACCGCTCACATCCTCTCCCGCAGGGCGGCGTCTCCCGAGGTGGCGGGCCGGGTGGAGCAGATCATCGCGCAGGCCGAGCAGCGCACCCGCGACATTCTGGGGCCGCTCGCCTCCTATGTGATCGCCCCCGGCAACATGGACGGGGGCTTGAGCTCTATCCGCGAGAAGTCTCTGGGCTGCATCGTCAAAGGAGGCTCCGCGCAAGTGGCCCAGGTGGCCGACTACGGGCAGGCGCCCTCGAAAAAAGGGCTCGTGATCATGGACGGACCGGGGTACGACACGGAATCCATGGCCGGCCTCGCGGCAGCGGGCTGCCAGATCATCGTCTTCACCACGGGCCAGGGCACACCGGCGGGCTTCCCGCTCGCGCCCGTGATCAAGGTGGCGAGCACCAGCCGGCTCTACGAGCTCATGGAAGACGACATGGACATCGATGCCGGGGTCATTCTCGAAGGCGGGACGCTGAAGGGGGTCGGTGAAGATCTCCGGCGGCTTGCGCTCGACGTGATGAACGGGGCCCGGACAAAAGCGGAGGAAAACGGGCAGGGCGGCATTCTCTGTCTTGCCGCAATGACGCCCGCCTTTTGAAAACTCCAGCTATTGCCCGCTCGAGTACATCCATGTATATGTACGCAAGCGGTGCGCGGGCGTCTGTTTCGACGCGCGGCGGGAGCGTGATTCGAGAAGAGGTGGGCATGAAGAACATTCTGAGCAAGATCGACGAACTGGCGCGGTATCACAACGAAGTTTCCCCGGATCTGGTCAGGGCCAAGGACATCAAGCTCGGCCTGAGGAACCCCGACGGTTCGGGGGTCGTGGTCGGCATCACCTCCAAGGGCGAGGTGATCGGCTACGAGCGGACCCGCCGCGAGGACGGGAGCTTCGTCGTCAAGCCCGTCCAGGGCAGGCTCTATTACTGCGGATACGACGCTGTCAAGCTCGCGAGAAGTATCCATGACGAGGACCGGTTCGGGTTCGAGGAAGTTGCGTATCTCCTGCTGACCGGAGAACTTCCCACAGTCGAAGACCTCGACAACTTCACCAGAGTACTGGCCAAGAAGAGATCGCTCACCAGGCTCGAGCGGAGCATCCTCATGCAGGAGGCGCAGAACGACAATCAGATGTTCGCCCTGCACGCGGTTATCTCACACTTCAGCCGGTGCGACCCCAACCCCGTGTCCATAGCCATCGGCGACGTGATCGAGAACTGTATCTCGCTGATCGCCAAGCTCCCCACCGTGGTCGCATACAACTACCATGTCTCCCGCTACCGCAACGGCTCGGATCTCATGATGCTCCAGCCCGACCCGGAGCTGTCCATGGCCGAGAACTTCCTCTATCTCCTCAAAGGGCAGAAGCCCTCCCGGAAAGAGGCGCTCCTCTTCGATCTGGCCCTGATGCTCCATGCCGAGCACGGCGGAGGGAACAACTCGACCTTCGCTGTGCGCACGGTGTCTTCCAGCGGCGCCAATACCTACATGGCCATCTGCGCCGGCATCGCGTCGCTGAGCGGCCATCTCCACGGAGGGGCGAACGAGGCGGTCATGATGATGATGCGCGATATCCGCAAGAACGTTCGGGACTGGGAGAGCAGGAAGCAGGTGAGGAATTATCTCGAGAAAATCCTCGACAAAAAGGCCTACGACGGCGCGGGCAAGATCTACGGCATGGGACACGCCGTCTACACCCTCTCGGACCCGCGGTGCGCGATTCTCAAGGAAAAGGTCCAGGAGCACCCCCTCAGGAAGGAGCAGCTCCAGGAGCTCAGACTCATGGACCTTGTCGCCGAGGTCGCATCCGAGCTTCTCTACGAGCGCAAGGGCCAGGTCGTGTCGCCCAACGTGGACTTCTATTCGGGCTTTGTCTACAAAATTCTCGGCATCCCCATCGACCTCTTCACGCCGATCTTCGCCATGTCGCGGGTCGTGGGCTGGTCCGCACACCGGATCGAGCAGATCATCCAGGCGAAGCTCATCCGGCCCGCATACGTCACCTCGCTGCACGGAGAGAGCGAGTATGTGCCGCTGCGCGAGCGGAAGCCCGCAGAGGGCCCGGAGCAGGCCAAGGCGTCGTGACCGGGGCAACGGGCCTGCATTCGTAATTGACATCGGCAGAGCCGGATTTTTATAGTCTGACAGGGGCAGCGAGGCGGGCGGGAACGACCCGCCGGAGCATTGCACGGAGAAAGGCGGCATACGCACATGGCTCAGCTCACACTTTCCGAATGGCTTGCCCGGGTTCAGGACAACCCGCGGTTCATGGAAAACGTCACCGCGGTCAAACACCTCCCAGCAAAGGAGGCGGAGTTTTCGCCATACCCGGGCTGGGTGGACGAGCGGATCCGCACCGTCCTGCGCAGACGGGGCTTCGGCAGTCTCTACAGTCACCAGGCACGGGCCGTGGACCTCATCCGCAATGGCAAGGACGTGGTGCTCGTGACCCCCACCGCGAGCGGCAAGACCCTGTGCTACAACCTGCCCGTGCTCCAGAAGATCCTGGAGAGCGGCGAGAACCGGGCCCTGTATCTCTTCCCCACCAAGGCCCTGGCCCAGGACCAGATGCACGAGGTGCACAGCCTCATTACCGATCTGAAGACGGACATCCGCACCTTCACCTACGACGGCGACACACCGGACGACGCCCGCCAGGCGATAAGGAAGCAGGGCCATGTGGTGATCACCAACCCGGACATGCTCCACGCGGGCATCCTGCCCCACCACACCAAGTGGCAGAAGCTTTTTTCCAACCTCGCCTACGTGGTGATCGACGAGCTGCACGTGTACCGGGGGGTGTTCGGAAGCCACCTGGCCAACGTGATCAGGCGGCTCAAGAGGATCTGCCGCTTCTATGGCGTGGACCCGGTGTTCATCTGCTGCTCCGCCACAGTGGCGAATCCGAAGGAACACGCAGAGCGTTTGCTGGAAAAGGAGGTCGTGCTCATCGACAAGAGCGGGGCGCCGTCCGCGGCCAAGACCTTCATGCTCTACAACCCGCCCATCGTGAACCGGGAGCTTGGCATCCGCCAGTCCGCGCTCACCCCGGCCCGGACGATTGCCGGAGAGCTCATCCATAACGGCATCCAGACCATCGTGTTCACCACGAGCAGGCTCACCGTGGAAGTGCTCACCAAGTATCTTAAGGACCAGTTCAAGGACGGCAAGCCCGTGGACGATCACTTCGTCACCGGATACCGCGGGGGCTATCTCCCGAAGCTCAGGAGACAGATCGAAAAGGGCCTGCGCGATCGCGAGGTCATGGGTGTGGTGAGCACGAACGCCCTTGAGCTCGGGATCGACATCGGCGCGCTGGAGGCGTGCATCATGACGGGCTACCCCGGCTCGGTGGCCAGCACCTGGCAGCAGGCGGGCAGAGCAGGCCGCAGAAGCGGGCACAGCCTGGCCGTGCTCATCGCACGCAGCACGCCCATGGACCAGTTCATGGTGGAGAATACCGACTACTTCTTCTCCCGCTCGCCCGAGCACTGCAGGATCAACCCGGACAATCTGCTGATCCTGCTGCACCACATCAAGAGCGCCGCCTTCGAGCTTCCCTTCGAAAGGGGTGAGAGGTTCGGCGCAGAGGATCTGGAGGAACTCTTGAGCTACCTGGAGGAAAAGGGGGTGCTCCACCGGGTGGACGATCGCTGGCATTGGGCGGCCGAGAGTTATCCCGCGGACGAGATTTCGCTCAGGACCGTGGACCCGGAGAACGTGGTGGTGGTCGACACCACAGATGCATCGGCCCACCGGATCATCGCCGAGGTGGACTGGGACAGCGCTTTCACAACGGTCCACGACGGCGCCATCTACCTGATGGAGTCGCAGCAGTACCACGTGGACAAGCTCGACCTCGAGCGCAGGAAGGCCTATGTGCACAAGGTGGACTCCGACTACTACACAGACGCCATGACCTACACCAATGTCCGGGTCCTGGACGAGTTCGGCGTGAAGCGCACGGGCGGCGTCATCGTGGAGCACGGCGAAGTGCAGGTGGTGCGGAAGGTGGTCGGGTTCAAGAAGATCAAATTCTACACCTCGGAGAATGTGGGCTACGGCGAGGTGAACCTGCCCGAGCGGCAGATGCATACCACGAGCTACTGGTTCACCATCCCCTGGGACGCCCTGTCCACCCTGAATTTCCGGAGGGAGGAGATCATAGACGGGCTCATGGGAATCGCGTATGCGCTGCACCACCTGGCGGCAATCCTGCTCATGGCCGACATCCGCGACATCGACCGCTGCATCGGGGACAAGAGCGGGCAGTGGTACGTGCGACACGGCAAGGACCGCAGGGTCATCACCGACCTGCCTGCAGGCGGCGCGGCCGGGGGGGCCGTCATGGTCGACGCCTACGACCCAACGGTATTCATCTTCGACGCCTATCCGGGAGGCGTGGGGTTCTCGGACCTGCTCTTCGAGCAGCACGCCACCCTGCTCAACCTCGCGAAGGGCCTCATCGGCTCATGCGCCTGCGAGCACGGATGCCCCATGTGCGTGGGGCCGGTCCTCGAGGTGGGCCCGACCGCGAAAAAGGCGGCCCTTGCAATCATCGGGCTCATGGAGGGCGCGTCTCACGGGTGAGGTCGGACCGGAGACGGGTTCACATCTTCCGAGTCGATGAGGCCCCCGGTCGCGCGAGTCTCGTGCAACCGATGCCCGCGCGTGCAGATGCGAACGATCCTGTGCGGAAAAGCGGGACGCGGGGAAACGGCCTCTTACAGCTGTCCCTCGATCTCCTTCTGGAAGCGGCTGAAAAACTCTTCCATGAAGGCATGGCGCTCCAGCGCCATGTGTCTGCCCTCTGAAGTGAGCATCCGGTCCTTGATCTTCGAGAGCTTGACCATATATTCGCGGTAGCCGGTGTCGTCTCTGCTGTAGGGCTTTGCCGTGTGAGGGTCCATGTCAGGGTTGTGGAGCACGGCGCCCACCTCGCCCGCGAAAAGATACGCCCTGGCGATGCCCACGGCGCCGATGGCGTCGAGCTTGTCCGCGTCGAAGAGCACCCGGGCCTCCAGCGTCTCGGGGTGGTGGCTGTTGCGGTACCGATGGGAGACAATGCAGTGGATGATGTTCTCCCTCTTTTCCGCCGGTATGGAATATTCTTTCAGGATATCGGCGGCGATGCGCGCTCCATGCTCCGCGTGGCAGAGCGTGCCTTTGGACGTGTCCTGGATGGCTCTGCCGATATCGTGCAGGTAAGCGGCTATGGCGAGCACATCGAGGTCGGCGCCTTCGATACGGCCGATGTGCATGCAGAGCCGGTACACCCGCTCGGTATGCTCCCAGTCGTGACTGTACTTGGCATGTGTGAAATGGTTCTTCGCGAAATCCCTGATGGATGCAATAACGTCGTGCATGTCAGATGCGATATCACAACCGGCTGCAGGCAATCAACGGCAGAAACCCCCTCATTCGAGGGCCTGCTCGCATGTCTCTCTTGAAAATATTGTCCTTGATGCCTGGATACGTGAAGAGACCGGCGGATGCAGACCTCCGATGGGGCAGGGAAGGCGAGACCGCCCTCGGTTTCCGGACCCCGGTTTGTCCTTGACAGGAAAAGCACCATTATATTAGCCATTACACCTATGCTGGTAATGTCGGGCGACTCGGTCTCTTTGTGTGGTGGCCTCGGAAAGGAGAAATGACATGAGCACGGAAAAGAAAGACAGGCTGGGGATGTCCTCGCGGGCGATCCACGCGGGCGAGCCCCGGAATCATTATGCTGACGCCATAACCACCCCCATCTTTCAGACATCGACCTTTGTATTCAGAAACAGCGCCGACATCGAGGACTACACCAAGAACAAGAAGGAGCGGTTCGAGTACGGCAGATACGGCAACCCGACCGAGCTCATCGCCCAGAAGCGGCTCGCGGATCTGGAGGGCGCCGAGGACTGCGTGGTGTTCTCATCCGGCATGATGGCCATCACCACCACCATTCTTTCGCTGGTGCGCACCGGCGACCATATCGTCATCACCGACGACAGCTACAAGAAGACCCTGGAGTTCTGCAAATCGTATCTGAAGCGTTTCGGAATCGAGTGCACCATCGTTCCTTTCGGCGACTACGATGCACTGGAGGCCGCCATCAAGGACAACACCCGCTTCATCTTCTCCGAGTCGCCCACCAATCCATACCTGAATGTCTTCGATCTGGTGCTCCTCAAGGAGATAGCCGAACGCCACGGTGTGATGACGCTCATCGACAGCACCATCGCCACGCCCATCAACCAGAGGCCTCTGGAGTTCGGCATCGATCTCGTCACCCACAGCGCCACCAAGTATCTCTCCGGACACAACGATATTCTGGCCGGCGCGGTCCTGGGCCGCAAGGACCTCATCGCACCCATCCGCAACCTCCACAAGTCCATGGGCGGGCTCATCGACCCTCACTGCTGCTATCTGCTGCTTCGGGGGCTCAAGACCTTCCCCATGCGGGTCGAGAGGCAGAACGAAACTGCCCTGAAGGTGGCCGGGTTCCTGGAGGGCCACCCTGACGTCCAGAGGGTGTACTACCCCTTGCTGGAAAGTCATCAGCACTACGATATAGCCCGAGAACAGATGAAGGGCGGAGGCTGTGTGGTGACCTTCGAGATGAAGGGCGACCTCGAGGACGCCAAGCGTTTCATGGACAATCTGGAGATGATCTTCATCGGCCCGAGCTTCGGGGGTGCCGAGACGCTCATCACCCATCCCGCGACCGTAAGCTATTACGACTATACCCGAGAAGAGCGCTACGAGCTGGGAATCATCGATACTCTCTTCAGGCTCGCGGTCGGCCTGGAAGACGCGGAAGACATCATCGCCGATCTCGAGCAGGCGTTCGACCGGGCGCGGAGGTAGCGCCGAAGGCTCTTCGGAAAGAAAGAGCAGGAGAAGCGAGGGAAGGGGACGCGCCTCTTTTCCGCTGAAAAATTGATGTAGTCGCCTTATCCGGCCCGTCCGCTTTTCCGGCGGAAGCGTACCCCCTTTGTCCCCTTTCCCCGAGATGCGTTTTGCTGTCCAACTTCGGGTAGCTTTCCGATGTCTTGCCGATTCAGCGACCGCTTGTTTTTCCCGCGCTCTTTCCTTCCTGGCTGCCGGGCGCTATTCGTCGAAGAACAGGGTCTGTCCGTGCTCGATATCCACGAGCCTGCCCGAAAGGCCGGCGCGCTCCATTTCCTCCCTGATCTGCTGCCGGGGCAGATACACGGGCTCGTCGCCGAGCCGGAACGTGCCCCAGTGAACCACCATGAGCCGTTTCGCTCCCAGCTCCCTGAACGCCCTGACAGTTTCTTCCGGGTTGATGTGCGAGTGCTTCATGAACCAGCGGGGCTCGTACGCCCCCAGGTTGAAGATCGCGAGGTCAATGTCGAACTCGCGCCCGATCTCCTCGAACCGGTCGAAGTAGGCCAGGTCCCCGGAGACATAGATGACGTGCCCGGACGAAGTTCTGATGAGGTAGGAGCCCCACAGGGCGGTATTCGGGCCGATGAGGGGGTTGCGCATGGTCCAGTGACTGCACGGCAGAAGATAAATTTCTCGCGAGCCGTCCGAAAACGAGTCGAACCAGTCGAGCTCGTGCACGGTTTCCGCGCCGTTTTCGGAAAGGATTTTCCGGTAGCCGGGCGGCGTGATGAACCGGGAGCGCTGCCCGAAGCGTCTGATCGAGCTTGCATCCAGATGGTCGTAGTGGCCGTGGGTGATGAGCACATAGTCGGGATTCGGCATATCGGAAATATCGAAGGCAAGCGGCGTGAAATTCTTGATTGTCCGGAAGATGCCTTCCAGAACGGGGTCAATCAGAATGGAGGCATCTTTGTCCTTGATCATGACCGTTGCATGGGTGATAAAGGTCACGCTCAATCCTCGGTGCCGGCTCACCGAAGCCCAGTCGATGTTCACCGGCCTGACCTTCTCATACCGGTAGAGATGCTTGAACTCGTTTCTGCTGAAGAGCTTCCATTTGATGACTTCCCGGAGTCTGCCATGGTTTGTGTGATGATTCCAGGGGTCGATGAAGCCTCGGTTGCCATGGTGCAGCTTCCGGCCGGCAATCTCCCGCAGCGTCATGTCGCTGACCCGGGTGGACGACGGCGGCTTTGTTCCGGAGAAAACCGCTCCCGCAATGAGAGCGATCCCTATAATGGAAGGAAACGAAAGCCTCATTCGCACATGAGTAAAAGATTTGAGCCATTTTTTCAACAACACAGACAAGGGGTGTGTTTTGTGGTATAATTTTTATGTATGGAGCAGAGCCGGCGCCCGCTCCTTCGGATATCCGGCTGAAAATGCTCTCAAGTCGGCCAGCCAGGCGCCGAAAGGGTGCTTATGCATACGATGCACACGGTGAGGGCGCCGCGGGAGAGACAATATGGCGTGTGAAGAATATGTTTTTATTCCTTTGAAAGGCGACAAGAAGATCTCGGGGATCATCTCGATTCCCGATCAGTTCGTCCGCGAGAAAAAGCCGGCAGTCATACTGGCCCACGGCGCGGGTAACGGCATGTTCCACCCTCTGCTCATCCACATGGCGAACGTGCTCGCGGAAGCGGGATATCTGTGCATGAGGTTCAATTTCCTCTATCGCGACGAGGAGAGAAAGTCCCCGGACAGCGAAGGCGTCCTCGAGGCGACCTGGGTAAGGGTGTGTGAGTACTTGAGAAACCATCCCCAGTACAAGCCGTCGTTCATTGTGGCCGCGGGCAAGTCCATGGGAGGGAGGATCGCCTCCCAGGTAGTCGCGGACAATCTCATTCAGGTGAGGGGCCTGATCTTTCTCGGCTATCCGCTCCATCCTCTGGGAAAGACGGACACGCTCCGCGACGCCCACCTCTATCGGATCAGGGTGCCCATGCTCTTTTTCGCCGGATCCAACGACCCGTTCTGCAATCTCGACAAGCTCAGCGAAGTCCTTGCAAAGACCGATGCCGTAAGCACGCTCGAGGTGATCGAAGGGGCCGACCATTCGTTCAGGCTCCCTGCATCCGCCGGCATATCCGACAGGGAGATCAACGCCAGGATCCTGGGCAAAACACTTTCCTGGCTCAAGACGGTCTAGCGCTTCGGTCCCGCAGCGAACGACCGGGTTTCCGTCAGAGCCGGCCCGCAGCGAGCAATACCGGACCGCACCAGAAAAAGATCCGGCCGTGAGCGTGAAAGGGCCCTCTTTCCCGGACGTTGCCGGAAAACACATCGACCTGGGAGGAAAACACAGCTCATCGCTCGAACTCATGCCGGATGCCGTACCCACGCACCGTCCAGCGGGGACAGGGGAATTCGGGTGCATCTGCGCACGGACCGCCGGCGACGGATTATCGATCGAACCCCTCCAGCCCCGGCTTCACGAGGAGAGCACGGCCCAGAAGATGAGTATGGTGATGGTGAGTCCGAGCAGGAGGCTGGTG
>ERZ795030.137-NODE-137-length-118074-cov-9.818512_pt1 | contig 118074 bp, 113 predicted proteins | sample MGYA00375122_ERZ795030 | MGnify/ENA primary metagenome ERZ795030 (study PRJEB30165, sample SAMN05720146) | activated sludge metagenome | isolation source: anaerobic digester from wastewater treatment plant | place: Japan | collected 2015-04-20 ... | reverse complement strand
TTTCCGTCCTTGTCGAAAAGCGGAGCCGCCACACCCCACAGATGCGCTCCCTGGCCGTCACGCAGTCCGGAAATATATGATTCGGCGTAAATCTTGCTGCCGCGTTCCACATATTTGTATAACGCTTCCATTTTTTTGTCTCTTTTATCCAGAAGATCGATCAGCATGGGCCGCCGCCGGCCGTAAAAGGGTATCGCATATTCATAATGCCCCTTGCCCAGTATGGCGTCCTTTGTAATACCCGTCATTTCTTCGATGGCGCGGTTCCAGGCAATCACTCTGCCGTCGCGGTCAATGACCAATGTTGCGTCAGGAATGAATTCGATGATATCGTTCAACCGCCGGGTCAACGAAAGCAACTCTTCTTCCGCTTTCTTGCGGGCGGTAATGTCCCGGGCGATTCCCTGAATGGCCACCGGTTCTCCGTTGGACATGATGGTTGCTCCCTGAGTTTCCACATAAACAGCGCTTCCGTCTCTATGACGCAACCGAAGTTCCTTTAGACCCTGCTGTACCCCGTATTGATGGATTTCTTCGATAATGTCCAGCGCCACGGGGATCTGATCGTCATCCAGAAGGTTCACGATGGACAACGACGATATTTCATCTCTTGTATAACCGACCAGATCAAGGGCGGCGGAATTTGCATCAAGGAACTGCCCGTCGAAACCGACGACGAAAACAAGATCGATCGATTGCTCAAAAAGGGCGTTATATCTCTCCTCAGTTTCTTTTAATTTATTCTCCGCCTGTTTGCGCTCGGTGATGTCGCGGGAAATGCCGCCGATAACGACATCGCCGTTTTCCAGCAGAACGGGAAATTTGGTTGATTCGTATATTTTATCGTGCAGCCTTTCTTCTACGACAACCGTCGATTTTGTTTGCACGACCCTGGTGTCGTTTTCCCGAAAGTAGTCGGCCGTTTCCGGCGGCATCAGCTGGAAATCGTCCTTTCCGATGATGTCTTGCAGATTCATACCCAGAAGTTCTTCCATGGCCTGGTTTACCAGGATGTAGCGGAATCGGCTGTCTTTAAGATAAACCATGGCAGAAGTGGCATTGATAAATGTGCGATAGCGTTCTTCGCTTTCCCGAAGGGCAATTTCCATGCGCTCCTGATCGCTAACGTCGCGCAGAATCATGCTTGTTTTGAATTTCCCTGCGCTGTCCTGAAAAACGGATGTGCTCACATCCGCCGTAAAGCGTGTTCCGTCTTTCCGGAAATGAAACAGCCGGCCGCTGAATTTACCGGTTCGGGCTCTCTCCGCCAGCAAAACCTCTAGACGGGGATCGGATGTATCCACCAGTCCTGTACGTCCGGATTCCAGGATCTCCTGCTTTGTCCGGCCGAACATCCTGCAGGCCGCCGGGTTGGCATCAATAATCGAACCATCCGGTCGGGTCAGCAAAATGGCGTCCATCGAGTGATCAAACAGCGAGTGATATTTCACTTCATTTTCCCGGATGGCTTCCTCGGCCTGTTTGCGTTCGGTGATATCCCTCCCGACGGCAAGAACCAGTTTTTCGCCGCCGATATCGGTTTTCATCAACTGCATTTCCATCCAGAAATGTGTCCCGTCTTTCCTGCGGGCCAGCCATTCAAATTGTTGCGGCCCTTCCTGAATCGCTTTTTTGATAAGTCTCAGCGCTTTTTCTTCCGTATCCGGTTCCGGATTGCCGCTTCCATCAGCGAAACTACACCTGAGTGCTTCTTCCTTTGAATTGTAGCCGTAAATTCTGATCATTGAATCATTGACATCGATAATTTTTCCGGTTTCTGCATCGTGAATAAAAATGGCTTCCGATGTGGCGTTGAAAATTTCCCGGTATTTTTCCTCGCTCGCCTGCAGCATTTCCTCGGCCTGTTTGCGTTCGGTAATATCCCGGATCACACCTTTGAAACCGACGATATTGCCGGATGAATCCTTGCGCAGCATAATCGAAGCTTCTATGGATATCCGGGAGCCGTCTTTTCTTTTTATCGGCCAGTCATAGCCTTCTGACGGCCGTTCTGTTTTATATACTCGGTTGAACGTTTGATAAACTTTCCGGGTGGTTTCGTCATTTGCCGAAAGGCGGCTGTAATTCATCCCCCTCAATTCGTCCCGGGAAAACCCCGACATCCGGCATACCGAATCGTTGAAGAAGGTAAAATTGCCGGCCAGGTCCACTTCAAAATAGGCTTCGCGAATGGTTTCCAGAATATTGCGGTATTTTTCCTCGCTCCGGCGAAGCTCTTCCTCCGCTTTCTTGCGCTCGGTTCTATCCCGCACGATTCCGCGGAAGGCAATAACCTGACCTGCTGAATCTTTAATGGCCGATACGGAAGTGTCTACATACTTTTTTTGCCTCTCTTTTGTGAATATTTCGTATTCAAAATTATTTTCCGACCCACCTGTTTTGAAGATTTTGTTGTATACATCGAATACTTTCCGGGCGGTCTCTTCATCCATCATTTCCCGGTAGCGCATTTTCAACAATTCTTCTTTCGGATATCCGTCTATCCGGCAGAGCGCATCATTGACAAAGATGAAATCGCCCTTCAGATTAAGCTCGGCGTATCCGTCTTCAATATTCTCGATGATGGCCCGGTACCGTTCCTCGCTCTCTCTCAGCTTGTCTTCAGCAAGTTTCCGGTCGCTGACATCCCGGCAGACAAACACGAACCCGAAGGGATTGCCCTTTTTGTCCCGAATGACATCGCCATTCACCTCAAAGGGAATTATCCTTCCGTCCTTCATAACGATTTTGTATTCATCGGGACCCAGCTTGCGATCAAGCATCAGTGCTGCGTTTTTCATCAGTCTTTCATGGTCGTCGGGAGCCGCAAACAAAACCATGTTCCGGCCTTCAATTTCCTCCCGTTGATAACCGCTTATCCGGAGAGCGCGGTCATTGACGAACAGCACGGTGCCTTCCAGGCTGGTTCGAATAACAACGTCCGGCATGGTATCAACCAGTCTTGCATATAACTCCCTGCTGTTGCGCAACGATTCAAGCGCGGCATCTTTCTGCAACTCCGCCACCCGCTGCCGGTCTCTTATTTTTGCCTCCGCCAGTTCCCGGGTGATTGCCGGACAAAGCCGGGACAGGTTGTTTTTCATCAAATAATCATGGGCTCCCATGCGCATGCACTCGGCGGCGGTTTCCTCGCCGATGGCTCCGGATGTGACGATGATGGGGATATTGAGTTTTGTCTGCTTTAACAGAGCGATGGCCGAAGGCGCACTGAATTTGGGCATTTTATAATCGCAAATGATGATGTCCCATTGCTTTTCCTCGAGGGCCTGCGTCATGGCGGCGGCGGTTTCGATGCGTTCATAGATCGGGGCAAATCCGCCTTTTCTCATATGCCGTATGATCAGCAACACATCATCTTCCGAATCATCGATCATCAATGCCCGCAGTTTCTGCGGACCGCTGAAGTCCGATTCCAGCCCGATTGGTTGCGATATGTTTTTTCCCTTCATGACTTATCCTCTCCTGTGACGTGGTTTACCCTCGTCCATGGGTAAGATTTTTTTGCAAACCGATTTGAATCATTGATTTGCCGGCGTGTTCCGAAACGTTTATGGCCATTTTTTTCTCGCGGATGAAATGAACAAAAAAGATATGGAAAAAACAGGAAAGGGAATAAAAATGATTTGATGTGTCCGGTACCGTATGATATCCCATAATGTCTCCGGTGAAAAAAACCGTCAGACATGAATACCCTTTCTATTCATTCCCGGTTATGAAATTTCTGTTACGTGTCATGTTTTAAACAAAAAGCAAGGCCAACCGAATCCGATCCGGCAAAAAGGATCATATATACTTGCGTATTTCGTTCAATAAAGCCTTCAAATCGTAAGGTTTGGCCATGAAAAAATGATGGCCGATCATATTTTTACGGGTTTCTTCTTCTTTTTTGGTCAATAAAGCCGTAAGGAAAATTATGGGGATATTCCTCGTCAGAGGATCGCTTCCCAGAATATTTCCGACATCTCCTCCGCTGATGCCCGGCATGTTGATATCAAGCAGCAAAAGAGCCGGTTTTTCTTTTTTAGCCAGGGATATGGCTTCTTTCCCATTCTGAGCGGTGATGACGAGATAACCTTCTTGCGTCAAATCATTTTCAACCAGTTTGAGAAACACTTTGTCGTCATCTACCACAAGAATCTTCTTACTGTTGTCCACCTGACACCTCCTCCTTGACTTTCTCAAAATCAGTTCTCAATTTTCCAATATGGCTTTTGATAACAGAAATTTCCCGTTTCTCCATTGCCTCCAATTCTATTTCTTTGGCCAGCTTCTGAATTCCGCTTATTCGCAGGTTTCCCGCCGACCCGCTGATCAAGTGCGCTTGCTTGCGCATTTCCTCATAATTTTTACGGGTGACGGTTTTTTTCAGTATTTTTAAAGCGGTTTCGGTCTGCTCAACAAATACGTTTAACAATTCATTAAACATTTCTTCGGAAATGTTTATTTCCCGTAGAGCTCTTTTCTTTTCTATCAGCAAGAAATTCCTCCGGAGAAGATTTTTCAACCAATATGAGACGACGGAGTTACCGGGATGATTTCCCGTTGATGCATCTATCGCTGTATTATAAATTATGGCGTATAATACAATAAAATTAGCGCAGTGTATAGTGTTTCTTTGTTTCTTTTATTTGCCGGAAGATTAAATGGAATCTTTCACCGAACAGCGGGTAAAGAAAAATCCGTTAATCAACAAAAATATTTTACCTGCAGGCATTCTATTTTCCGGACGATGTCAAAAACTGGACGGCCTTTTCCAGACCATCGAGCGTGAGTTCGTACATGGTAAAAACCTGTCGGATCGCCTTGACTGTCGTGCTGTAATACCATTCGTCAGGAGGCATGGGATTCAGCCACACGCTGTGTGGAAAGGTTCGTGCGATGAAGCGCAGCCGCTCAATACTGGTTCCTGACGGTTTGGCGTCAACATAAATGGCGCCGTTGGGATGCATGAGTTCGTACGGAGCCATACTGGCATCCCCTACAATGATCACGCGTGTCTCAGGATCCCAGCGGATGAGTTCGTCCACGTCCTGCGGTTTATAATAGCGCTGCGGATCGGCCCAGACGCGGCTGTAGATGGTGTTATGAAAAAAGAAAATCTTCAAATCCTTGAACTGCGAGCTCGCGTAGTGAAAGAGGGTTTGAACCACTCCGATGTAGGGTTCCATGGACCAGCCGCCGTTATCGATAAGGAGCATGACCTTCAGGCGGTCGGTCAGACGCCGGTCAAAGATGATGTCTATTTCCCCGGCATTGCGCATGGTTTCGTAAATCGTTTTGTCGACATTCACGACATCCTTCGGTCCCGTCGGCATCAGGCGACGCAGCCTTCTGAGCGCTTCGCCGATCTGAGACTGGGTCAGCGGTCCTTCCTGGGAATAATCGCGGTATCGGCGGTCCAGCGCCACTTTGATGGCCGAATGATTTCTGGACTCGCCGCCGACGCGCATGCCTCCCGGATGATAGCCGGAATGTCCTGTCGGCGATGTTCCGCCGGTGCCGATCCATTTATTGCCGCCGTGATGCGCTTCGGTCTGTTCCTTCAGACGCTCGAGAAAATACTGAATGAGTTCTTCCGGCGTCATTTTTTTCAGTTTGTCCTTGTCGATGCCGAGCATATCGGCCAGTTCCTGCGGATTCTGCAGCCATTCCTCCAGCATCGCTCGGGCGACTTCGTTTAATTCCACCGCCGTGGGATCTTCCAGAGAAGCATTTCTGAAATGGTGGGCGAATATCTGATCATACGTGTCAAAATAGCGTTCACTCTTCACGAGAATCGTTCGCGCAACGGTGTAAAAATCGTCGAGAGAATGAACCAGCCCCTTGCTCATGGCATTCTGCAGGCGCAGAAACGACGTCGGCGTAACCGGAATACCGCGGTCCTTCAGGGTATAAAAGAAATTAACGAACACCGTTTACACCTCAACCGCGCGATTTGATAACCTGCTGGGCGGCCTGCTGTAGATCGGCGCTCTTTTTGAAAAGAACTCCCAGGAAAGGCACCCGGCCCTGATAAAGCGTTTTGGGTTTGAAATCCGGATCGCTCTTCAAAGCGCGAATCCAGTTGATGAGCTCCCGCGTCGCCGGTTTTTTCTCAACGCCCCGCAGCTCCCGCAAACGATAAAACGTGCTGATGCAGATTTTCATCAGCTCTTCATCGAGTTTGGGGAAGTGCACGGAAACAATCAGGCGCATCATATCGGGATCGGGAAACGCAATGTGATGAAAATTGCAGCGTCCGAGGAACGGATCGGAAAGATCCTTCTTGGCATTGGATGTAATGACGATCACGGGACGGTTCTTGGCCCGGATGGTTTTGTCGATTTCAATAATATCGAATTGCATCTGATCCAGAACGTCCAGCATATCGTCCTGAAAATCGGTGTCGGCCTTGTCGATTTCATCAATCAGTAAAACGGTTTTTTTGTCGGCGGTGAAGGCCTGGCCGATCTTGCCCATTTTTATATAGGCTTCAATATCGCTGACATCGCGTTTGGAATCGCCGAAGCGGCTGTCGTTCAGACGCGTCAGTGTGTCGTACTGATAAAGCGCCTCAATTAATTTCATGCTCGACTTGACGTTCAAAACGATCAGCGGCATCTGCAGACTCTCGGCAATGGCGTGAGCCAGCATGGTTTTCCCCGTACCCGGTTCGCCCTTGAGCAAGAGGGGCATTTCCAGCGCCATGGAAACATTGACAATTTTTGCCAGTTCATCGTCCAGAATATACTTGGATGCGCCGCCGAACCGGGAATTATTTTTTTCTGAAAGCATGATCTACTCCTGTTGCCCTTGATTTAAAACGCAAAACGTCCGCAAAGGGCTGATGTGAAATTTACAACAATAGATTTTCTATACGATTGTTCCGGAAAATACCAGTCGTTTTTGCCTGAGCGCCGGCCGATGAAATTACTCAGAGTTTGAGGGATGGTCGTCTGTTAAACCACGGGTTGGCTTTCTCCAGTTGAGCCGCCAGCCGAAAGAGCGTGGCTTCGTCGCCGAAAGGAGCAACAAACTGCACGCCGCAGGGCATACCCTGTTCATCCCAGTGCAGAGGAATATTCATCGCCGGCTGACCTGTAAAATTAGCCAGTTGTGTAAAAGGAGTCTTGGCAAGCGTCTTGATGGCGATTTGATTCACCATCCCGGACACTTTCGCGAGAGAACCGAGTTTCAGGACGCTGAATATTTTCATGGCTGCTTCTTCGTAGGACTTCGGCATAAGTTCTCCGATTTTTGCTGCCGGATAGGCCACGGTCGGCGTCAGATATAAATCGTAGTCGAGATGGAATTGTCCCATGACTCTGGCAGCGACATCCCATTCCCGGATGGCCGCCACAAAATCCCCCGCGCTGTAACAGCGGCCTAGTTCACCGAAAAACCACGTGGTGATTTCAAAATCCTTTCGGCCGACTTTCTTTCCCAATACAGCTTCAGCCCATTTAATATCCGCGGCATTTTCTCCAAAATAAAGGATGAAATAGGTATGAGCCAGTTTGACACCGTCAATATCCGGTTTGGCCTCTTCCACGTTATGTCCCAGATTCTCCAGCAGCTTGGCGGTTTTGATCACGGCATCGGCGCAGGATTCGTGCGTGCCGGTGCCCAGCGGAGATTCCGTATTGAAGGCGATTTTCAATGAACCGGGGGCCCGGTTTATTTCTTCGCTGTAGGGTCTTTCCGGCGGTTTGATATCATAAGGCGATCCCGGCTCGTCGCCGAGCGTGGCATCAAGCATCGCGGCACTGTCGCGCACAGAGCGCGTCAAAACGTGTTCCACCACTGCGCCCTGCCAGAGTCTTCCGTATTTCGGCCCCGTGGGAGTCCGGCCTCTGGTCGGCTTCAATCCCACCAGCCCGCAGTAACAGGCCGGAATGCGAATGGAACCGCCTCCATCGCCGCCTGAGGCGATCGGCACCATACCCGAGGCCACTGCCGCAGCCGATCCGCCGCTGGAACCGCCGCTCGTTCTCTCCGTATTCCACGGATTGCGCGTCGGGCCGAACAGCTCCGGCTCGGTAATGCCCATCAAACCGAATTCGGGCGTATTGGTTTTTCCCAGCGTAATCAGTCCCGCCTTTTTGAAACGTTTGACCAGTTCGCTGTCATAATCCGGGATATAATCTTTATAGGCGCGGCAGCCCCAAGTTAACCGAACACCGGCAAAGGCGCTGATCAAATCCTTCAGCAGAAACGGAACCCCGGCAAACGGACCATCTGCCGTATTTTTTTCTGCGGCATCGCGTCCGAAATCGAACATCGGTGTGACCACGGCATTCAATTCAGGGTTCAATTTCTCAATGCAACGGATCGCTTCTTCGCAAAGCTCCCTCGGCGTTACTTTTTTCTCCCGGACGAGCGCAGCCAGACCTAATCCGTCATATTGATCATATTCAGCAAAACCGGCCATGTTCGGACACCTCCATCATTCCGTCTTTTAATGATTTGTTTATCTCTTAACCGTCTGATCCCGGACAAAAAAACGATGCCGCTTGTTCCTTTGCATTTCAGTATCGGCAAGACCCTATTGCAATTTCATTTTCACAATGCCGATTACAAATCTTTTTCCGCCAGGCCTTCGACAAAAGCCAGAACATTTTTCCCCAGGACAGTGTGATTGTAGCCGCCTTCCAGAATACCGAAGCATCCGCCGTTGTTCCGCCGGGCGGCCTCTCTCACCAGTCCGCCCATGTATTGGTAGTCTTCGGTCTTCAGAAGTCCGCCCCAGTCGTCCTCGTGATGGTCGAAACCGGCGGACACGGCAATCATATCGGCATCCGTTTCGGCAAGACCGTTTTGAACCTGTTTTAAATAGTCATTACGATTGGACCCTGTCGGATTAAGAATCGTCACATAATCCTTACCTCCCAGAATATTCACATTTCCGTCACCGAAATGCAGATCGAAATCCAGAATAAACGCTTTTCTGATTTGACCTTCCCGTTTGAGTTTTTCCAGCGCTATCGACATGTTATTAAAATAACAAAATCCCCAGGCGCAGCCGGAAGACGCGTGATGACCGGGAGGACGAATGAGCGCAAAACAGGGTTCCGTCAACCCGATCTGCGCCGCCTTGATCGCGCCGCCGGCGGCCAGCGCGGCAATATCGTAAACGCCTTCGCGCTCGACGGCCCTGACATGATCGGGTGTATGCACGCTGAGAATGTCTTCACGGGATGCCGCCGCCGGTTCGACAAACGTCACTTTGCCGCACAGGATTTTTTCCACCGCCTGAATTCTTCCCAGCGCGGAAGCGGGATCGGAAGAATAAACTTTGTTGTAATCTTCATGGTAAACAACTTTCATCACATCCTCTTTTCCCGGCCTGTTGCATCATTTCTTCCTAAACTATTGGAAACATTTATTGTATTTTCGGCTAGAGATCACACGCTGATAGTTTCCGAAGATTTGTCATCAGCGGACGGGCCGTGGTTCGCTTCTATCAAACGATCATCCCTGGCCGTCATGGCCTTGAAGCCGACACAACGCATTTGCGGATAAGGGGCTGCCCGGAGCATCCGCCATTTTTTACTTTAGTTTTACGATAAATGAAAAACGGCTTTCCATCCAGGGATCCTTCTGCCCGTCAAAAACCTTCTCCGCAAACCGGATATGTCTGTTTTTCCCGATCAGCAAGACCGTCGACGACCTTGTACCGTAAACCGGACTTTCAATAAAAATGGAGGACAACAGTCTTTCCCATTCCAGACCGATTCCCGTGGAGGGAAGTTTTTGATCCGGAGGAATCCGACGGTCGGCCAGCATGGAAAACAATGCGTCTTCCAGAGCATCGCCTTTCTGCATCAGCGCGGTCTTGAGCATCCGTTTGCTTCTGGATACTTTCGGCCAGGGCGAATTCAAAAGATGATTGCTTAACCCATAGATGCCGGGTTTCAGCTTTTGCGCTTTTCCGCGACTGGAAAAAACAAATACATCCCGTTTATCGCCAAGAAGCAGATTAAACCCGTTGTAGTTAAAAATATCCGAGGCAATCTTTTTCAGGTAGTTTCCCGGATCTTTATTCCCGTTGAGGTAGCTGCTGACAAGCAGGCCGCGTGACAGTGCATTGCTTTTTAAGGAGGACGGGTCGCGATAATTCGTGACGGCAGCGAATCGCCCGTCTTTCGTTATGCCCAGCCACGTTCCGCCGCTTTTCAGATCGCGGCCGGCCAGCATCCGCGGATGATCTTTCCAGAAGCCCGCCGGCGATGACGGCCTTTCATAAAATTCATCGCGGTTGGCGGCCAGAACCAGCCTGTATGACGGATGCACATTATAGGCAAAAACGATCAGACACATGGGGTTTCATACCATCCGGAAGTCATGTCATGATTTCTTTTAATCGGGCGACGATTCTGCTCAGCGTATCTCCCGCCGGTGCATTGATGAATACGTCGGCGATATCGTTCTGTCCCGTCTGTCCCATATTCACAATGACGATCTTCGCCCCGGATTGTTTGGCATACAGCGGCATGTACGCCGCCGGATAAACCACCAGGGAAGAGCCGATCACCATGAACAAATCGCATTTTTCGGATTCCTGCTCGGCCATCCTCAACGTATCCGGGGGCAGCATTTCACCGAAAAAAACAACTCCCGGTTTGAGCAACCCCGCACATTTTTCGCAGATCGGAAAATGATCCGGTGAGGGATGCTTCTGCCTCATCATTTCCAGATCGTAGCGTTCAGCGCAGTCCAGGCAGACCAGCCACTGCATATTGCCGTGCAGTTCATGAACCTTTTTCGGGTCATTCCCCGCCCGCTGGTGCAGATTGTCAATATTCTGCGTAATGATTGAACTTAACTTGTTCATCCTTTCCAATTCGGCAATCGCCAGATGCGCCCTGTTGGGTTGGGACGTGGTCATCAATCCGCCTTCCACCAGGTAGTACCAGACCTTTTTGCGCGTCTCGCCGGAACGCAAGTACCGGTCGATCGTGAAATCTTCGGGATCAACCTTCGTCCAGAGACCGTCGGGCCCTCTGAAATCCGGAATACCCGATTCCGTGCTGATGCCCGCTCCGGTAAAAATGACGGTTTTTTTCGATGCCGCGATCATTGCCGCGACCAGATTAATTTTTTCTTCCATGAACTTTTGCTGCCACCTTTGTTACAAATTCTGTTGATTCTTTTTTACCGCGCGTCCGGATAACCGCACGAATATCTTTCAATGCTTTTTCATAGATGTTCAGCATTTTAATGGTTTGAGAATTTCCCCGGATAATATCCAGATAGAGTTCGGGACTTTCCGTAAATACTTTTCGGATAATTTCCATTTTGATGCGAAAAATCGGCGTGGAAAATTTGTCGATGTCCGCAAAAGCCATTCCCGTCCTGGCAATAGCCAGCCCCAATACCATGGTATCGAGATGGTTGAGCGCCTGAACAACGGCCATCATGCGGTCATGTTTTTCGGGCGTTGATTCCCGGACGGCCATCTTGCTTCTTTTAAAAACGCCTTTCAGCCAGCCGAGCCATTTTTTTCCGCGCGCCGGACACAGGATTACGTTTTGTCCGGATACGTCTTTTAACTGCGGACCGAAAAGCGGATGACAGCCGATGACTTCCGCCTGCGACGTTTTCAGCATCCGCGTCACCGGTTCTTTTTTCAGCGATGTCAAATCCATCAGAAGCTGATCCTTTGTCAGTTGCGGGCCGACCTGTCCGATGACTTCAGGCGTGGCGGAAATGGGCACAGCGACAACAACCACATCGCAGAGCCCGGCTAAATCGTTTATGTGCAACCGGGTTTTTCTGCCGCAGACATAAACCCGGCAGCCTTCTTTTTTCAGCAGGTCGGCAAACCACTTTCCCATGCCGTTGGTGCCGCCGATAATGCCCACGTTAATTTTTTTCATGATTGGATCGCTCTCTGTCTGAGGAAGTGATCGGCCACGACAATATTCACCATGGCTTCGCACACCGGCACAATACGGGGAAGAACGCAGATATCGTGCCTTCCCTGAATTTCAATGAACCGGGGTTTGCCTTTGCTGTCAATGGTGCGCTGCGGTTTCGCAATGGACGGAATAGGTTTACAATAAGCCCGCAGGACGATATGTTCTCCGTTCGTGATGCCCGCAAGAATTCCTCCCGCATGATTGGTTTTAAATCCTCCGGGCATTATTTCATCGTTGGTTTGAGAGCCCTGCAAACCGGCCATGGAGAATCCGTCACCCACTTCGACCGCTTTCACCGATCCGATGCTCATCAGGGCCTTGGCCAGATCGGCATCCATTTTGTCGAAAACCGGTTCGCCCAGCCCTCCGGGACAACCGCGGACGATAATTTCCACTATCCCGCCCAGGGAATCTCCTTTTTTACGGACGGCCGTAATTTTTCTTTCCATCCTGGCTGCCGCCTGTAGATCCGGACAAAAAAGAGCGTTTTCCTGCACGGCCGTTCTCAGCTTTTTTTCTGCGGCCATTCTGCCGCGGTCAATCGCGATGGAACCGATTGCCTTGGTATAGGCGATGACGTCGATACCGACCCGATCAAGTATCTTTGCTGCAATTGCTCCGGCGGCAACACGGGCGGCTGTTTCTCTGCCGGAAGCCCGTCCGCCGCCTCGCCAGTCGCGGATTCCGTATTTTTGCAAATAGGTAAAATCCCCCTGGCCGGGGCGGAAAACATTCTTCAATGCATCATAGGAAGAAGATTGCGCGTCAGCATTCCTGATGATGAGGGAGATCGGCGTACCGATCGTTTTACCCTCAAAAACGCCGGAGAGGATTTCCACGAGATCCCCCTCTTTTCGTGTAGTAGAGGCTACGGAGGCGGAAGGCTTTCGTCTGTCGAGAGCCTGCTGAATATCGGATTCCGTCAAGGGAATTCCCGGAAGACAGCCGTCCACGACGGCTCCCAGAGCCCTGCCGTGTGATTCTCCCCAGGTTGTGACGCGAAAAACGCTGCCTGTCGTATTGCCGGACATTTTTTTCCTTTTTATTTTTTAATGACGGTTATTTTAGCCAAATTTCCCGATTTAAGCAAATACTGATAGATTTCTTCCGTAATCTGCTCGGGGGTTTTGCTCAGCGTATCCACAACATAATCCGCGGATCGCTCATACAGGGGAAATCTTTTTCTCATGGTGTCGATCGTCTCCTGAACAATGTTGCCGGATGTAAGCGGCGGACGCGTTGCTTCGTTTTGCGCATCCTGTTTTAACCGTTCCACAATGTCGCGCAGCGGAGCGTTGAGCCAGACCATGACACTGGCCTGTTTCAGCAGATCAACGTTCTGTTTCAATAGATCAACATTTTCTCTGAAGAGAACCACGCCGCCTCCGGTTGCAATAACACAATCTTCTTTCTTGACAAGCGATTTGATGATGTCTCTTTCTTTTGACCGGAAATACTCCCATCCGTGAAGAGCGACGATTTCCTTAACCGGCATATCCATGCTTTCTTCGATCATGGCATCGGTATCCCGGAAATCAACATTAAGCCGGGCAGCCAGCATCTTGCCGACGGTGGACTTGCCGGTCGCCCTGTAACCGATTAAAACAACCTTCATAAACGACGCAGCTCCTCCCAGAACGAGGGGAATGATTTATCAACGCACTTTTTATCGCGGATGTCAATCCCGGGAACAACAAGACCGGCTATCGCAAAGCTCATGGCCATGCGATGATCGTTATAGGTTTCGATTTTTGCCGGCCGCATGCGTCCGCCCTTTATGACAAGGCCGTCCGGAATTTCGCGGGCATCAATACCGGCCCGCCTAAGCTCGGTTGCGACAGCCGCCAGGCGATTGCTCTCTTTGATTCTCAGATGCGCGACATTGTTGATAACGGTCTGTCCCTCGCGAAAGGCGGACAAGACCGCCAGGGTCGGAACCATGTCCGGCATATCGCCGAAGTCGAAGACCCTATCGCCTTTCAACAGTGTTCCCCCGGTGACATCCACTCCGTTTGTGGTCGACCGGAACCGGCAGCCCAGTTTTTCCAGAACATCCAGCAGCCGGATGTCTCCCTGCCTGCTTTCCCGGCTGATTCCCTCAACCCGGATTGTTGTCTTGAGCAGGGCCGCCGCCAGAAAAAAATACGACGCGCTCGACGCATCTCCTTCGACAACATATCTGCGTCCCCGATAAGGCTCTCCGGCATTGACACGATAGGCAAATCGCTCCGGTTTGCTGATGGTCACGCCAAAATCCTCCATAACAGCAATCGTCAGGTCAATATAGGGAGCTGAAACAACGCCGCCTTCCAGGCTCAGCTCTATTCCCCGGTCTGTATAGGGGGCGCATAAAAGAAGCGCTGACACGTATTGAGAACTTTCTATGTCACGCAGTGTTATTTTTCCCCCGGCGAGACCGCCGGCATTGATCGTGACCGGCGGGCAATGATGATGTGTCCGAATATCGACGCCCATGTCCCTCAGGGCATCCCCGAGCGCACCCACCGGTCTTTCGCAGAGCCTTTTTTCGCCGGTCAGAACATATTGGCCTTTTCCGAGACAGACCAGGGCCGTCAGGAACCTCAGGGCAGTGCCGTTGTTGCCCAGAAACAGGTCCCTGCCGCTGTTTTCAATTTTGCCGGCCGTGCCGGTCACCTGAAAACCATCCGGCGCGTCGACAATTTTTGCGCCCAGTTCCCGCAACGCACCGATCATGTAAAGGGTATCCTCAGAAACAAGCAGATTGCTGATCATGGAATCCCCCTGCGCCAGCGTTGCCGCAACCAGCGCCCGCTGGCTCAAGCTTTTTGATCCCGGAACGCGGACCGTCACAGCCGGGTCCGGGCAACGGATAGGATTATCGTCCACCTTTGCTCAGCCTTTCCAGAATGATTTTTTTCATAACCGCATGCGGCGGTTCCTTGCCGGTCCATAACCGGAATTGCTCAGCGCCTTGATTAACAAACATTTCCACACCCGTTACAATGCGGCAACCCTGCTTTTCGGCATCCCTCAGCAATTTTGTTTTAATCGGATTATAGATCACATCCATGACGCAGTCGTAATCCGACAATACGGCGGCGCTGACCGGCGATTGATTTCCCCGGGGATACATTCCCACGGGCGTTGTGTTGATCAGTACATCCCCCCTGATGCGGCCGATCTCGGAAAGCGGATAAAAAGCACACTGCATTTTTTCGGCAAGCATTTTCCCTTTTTTGGGGGTACGATTCACAATAACCGGACATCCACCCTCTTTCAGGATGCCGTAAGCCGCCGCCCGAGCGGTTCCGCCTGCGCCGACGATTACAATGGTTTTATGTCTGATCGTCATTGCCTTTTTAAGCGTCAAAATCAATCCGGCCCAATCCGTGTTATGTCCGATCAGACGGCCGTTTTCATTGACAATCGTATTCACCGCTCCGATCTCCAACGCATCCGCATCAATATCATCCAAATATTCCATCACGGCAACCTTGAAAGGAATGGTCACACTGGCGCCGTGAATATTCATCGCTCTCAACCCGTCCATTGCACCGCCGATATCCTGAACGCAAAAAGCGACATATTGTTCCGCAAGACCCGTTTTTTTCAGGGCTGCATCATGCATCACGGGAGACAGGCTCTGCTCGACCGGATTGCCCAGTAAAACGTAATGGCGGGGTAAAGACGCATGCGGAGATGACGCTGAGGACTGAGGGGCTCTGTTCTTGCCTTTAAACCATTTTTGAATCCGGTTCATCTCGTGAACGGTAAACTGGCCGGGGGCCGAGCGCCCGGTTCGGTCCAGTGCAGCAAAGCTCAGAAAGTTACCCATCAGAGGCGCCACCGCGCGGCTGATGCCGCCTTTCTCGCCCATGCACAGCGAAATGATTTTTTGAGATTTCCTGCGCGCATAGGCAATAAGATTTAATATGATAAGATTATCCTCTTCGGATCTCGCCGTTGTCACAATTTTCACAACTGCCGGCTTATACGCGGCACACCGATGAAATATTTTTTTCAATGTTGCAAGATCCGGGGTGTCTTTCAGATGATGACAGGAAATTATCATCTTGGTTTGCGAACCTTTTTCCGCACACAACGCTTGCAGTTGCCGGATAGCCTGTGTTCCTTCAGCCAGCTCAATGTCAATATAATCCGCACCCCGTTCGACGGCCTCCTTCAGCAGCGCTATTTTATACCTCGTTTTGCTGCAGGCGTTTCGACGCCGCGGCCATCTTCCGACAAAAGCCGCCTCTTCTTTTTTCCGGCTGGTGACAATAATCTTTACTGCAGCAGACTCGGCACGAACGGCTGAAATCAATTCGGCAAGGCCGATATTGCCGATCAGATCCATTCTCAGTTCCAGAAAGTCGGCCAGCTGGCAGCTTCGTTCTATGGCATGCAAAGCCTCTTTGGGGTTGTCGGAGGTAATGGGAATACAAATCATAGCGCATCCTCGCTTTTGGGATAGGACCCCAGAATCTTCATAAAAGACGTTTTGTTCTGCAGCTCTCGAAGACAACCCTGCACACGCCTGTCATCTGCATGGCCGATCATATCCACAAAGAAACTGTACTCCCATAATTTATCCTTCACGGGATGCGATTCAATCTTCGCCAGATTGATTTTCCGACGGGCAAAGGCGGACAGCGCGGCATGCAGCGCCCCCGGAGAATGCGGTGTGGCAAAAATCAGGGATGTTTTATCATTGCCGGTCGGATCGTTCGCACCCTGACCGATTACGAGAAAACGCGTCATGTTGGAGGGATTATCCTCGATGCCTTCGGCCAGTAGATTCACGCCGTATATCTTTGCGGCAAGCGAACTCCCGATAGCGGCTTCATGCTTCTTTCCCCGGATCATCTGTACAGCGGCTGCCGTGCTTTCCGTTTCGCATACCACGCAGTTGGGAAGATTTGTTCTAACCCACACCTGGCACTGGGCCAACGCCTGCGGATGTGAATAAATTCTTTTGACCTCTTTCATGTTTTTGGCCGACGACATAAGACACTGACGGATTCGCAGATATATCTCCGCCCTGATTTTCATCGGCGTTATCATCAGCCTGTCCAGGGTCACGTTGACCGATCCTTCCAGCGAATTTTCCACGGGCACGACACCCCAGTCAATGGCACCCTTTTCCACCTCGTCAAAAACGCGGAATATTCCCGTCTGTGGAAAGAAGAGACTCGATTCACCGAAATGCAGGCGCGACGCCAGATGGGAAAAGGACGCCTCGGGTCCCAGAAAGGCAATCGTCATCGGCTTCTGCAAATCACGCGAGGCCGATATAATTTCCCTGAAAATCGCCGACACCGCCCCGGACGCAAGCGGTCCGGCATTGAGGTCCCGTAAATATCCGTGGACCTTCGCCTCCTGGGCCGGATCGTACACCTGCATCCCCCCCTGCCCCTTCATTTTGCCGATCTGAACGGATATCTGCGCCCGCTCGTTCAAAAGTCGGACAATCTCCTTATCCTTGTCTTTTATTTTTTTTCGCAAGTTTTCCAGCAGGTGCGGTTTCATGATTTCATATCCTCGATCACGTCGGCAATCATTTTCTGCTCGATATTGCCATGAATAAAGGGCAACCCTATTTTTTTCAGCAGCACAAAATGAATCGCGGCTCCTTTTCTCTTTTTATCCATCTTCAATTGTGCCACAATTTTTCCGCCGGACAGCGTTTTCGGTATTCTCGTGGGAAGGCCCGCCTGATCAATGAGGGTTTCGATACGGCCGGCCTCGTTGTTTTTCAGATAACCCATCCTGGCGGAAAGTCGCGCGGCCGCCACCATCCCAATCGCCACGCCTTCTCCATGGGTAATCGCATACCCGGAAACGGCTTCCAGCGAATGACCGATCGTATGGCCGAAATTTAAAATACGACGCACGCCCCCTTCTTTTTCATCAATTTCCACAATTGATTTTTTGATCTGACAACATTTTTCGACGACACCGAGCAGTATTTTGGGGTCCTTGGATTTGACCGCCGTCATGATGTCTTCCAGGCTGGCGAACATTTTTTCATCATCAATCACCCCGTATTTTATAATTTCCGCCAGCCCGTTGTTGAATTCTTTTGGAGGCAGCGTATTGAGAAAATGCAGGCTCGTCATGACCGCCTGCGGCTGATAAAAAGTCCCCGCCAGATTTTTTCCGCAAGGAAGGTCCACGCCGGTTTTACCGCCTATACTGCTGTCCACCTGCGCAACCAGCGTTGTCGGAATCTGGATATACGGTACGCAACGCATATAGATCGAGGCAACGAAACCGGCAATATCTCCGACAACGCCGCCGCCCAGAGCAATCAGACATGTCTCCCGGTCAGCGCCGGAGACCGCTAATGTTTCGGCAATGTCAACAACCGTTTTGATGGTTTTTGAGGACTCTCCCGCAGGAAAATCAATCAACGACGCGTTGAGGCCGATCTCTTTTAGCGCCGTCAGAAATTTTTTACCGTAAAGTTCCCCGACAATATTGTCCGTAATGACCGCATAACGTGCCGTCTTATGGTTTTTGGCGATCAGCAGCGACAGACGATCCGATATGTCTTTTCCGATACGGATTTCGTAAGAGGAGGATGATTTTCTGTCCAGGTTAACTTTTATCGATCTCATGATGTCTTCCCTTCACTATAAAATGTTCTTCTAGTGTTTCATGATTGCGGTAATGGCCCGTATTTCGTCCATCATCTGATAGAACTTTTCCGGTTTAAGTGACTGAGCGCCGTCGGAAACTGCTTTCTCGGGCTCCGGATGAACTTCAACGATAATGCCGTCCGCACCCACAGCAACCGCTGCCCGCGACAGGGGAATGACGTATTTCCAGTTCCCGGCGGCATGACTGGGGTCGATGATGACCGGCAGATGGGTTAATCCTTTCAAAACAGGTATGGCACTGATATCCAGCGTATTTCTCGTGGCCGTTTCAAACGTCCGGATACCGCGTTCACACAGAATCACATTGGGATTGCCTTCGGAGAGTATGTATTCCGCCGACATCAGCAACTCTTCAATCGTGGTCATCATACCCCGCTTCAACAGCACCGGTTTTCGCGAATGACCGACTTTTTTTAACAGGGCGAAATTCTGCACATTGCGGGCGCCGATCTGCAGCATATCGGCGTAAGATTCCACCAGATCGACATCCGCCGGATTGACGACCTCTGTCACCGTCGGCAAACCGGCCTGAGTGCCGACCTTGTTCAAGACCTTCAGGCCCTCTTCCTCCATCCCCTGAAAGCTGTAAGGCGACGTGCGAGGCTTATAGGCACCGCCTCTCAGAATCTGCGCACCGCCTTTTTTGACGACATAGGCCGACTCCAGCAACTGTTCTTCACTTTCAATCGCGCAGGGTCCGGCCATGACCACAAATTCCGGGCCACCGACGGTCACCTCTCCTACCGTCACCTCCGTATTACCATCATGCGATTCCCGACTGGCCAGTTTGTAGGGTTTCAAAATGGGCATGGTCTTTTCCACACCAGGCAGGGATTCCGCAAATTTCAGAATATCCTTACCCCGATTGTCACCCACCGCTCCGATGATCGCCCTTTCCACCCCGATGGAAGGATGGGCCTTGTATCCGACGGATTCAATCCAGTGAATCACATCTTCAATCTGTTTTTCGGTCGCATGACTTTTCATGACGATAATCATATTGCCTCCTTTGAAATTAAAAAGCCAGGGGTCTGCACGCCCTGGCTTTCTAAAAAAAAAGCCATGAGCGCTTTCGATCCGCCCATGGCTGTTTTGGTTTACTGAACCTTAACGAGTCCTCCTCAGCGACGGGCAGACCGATATAAAATAGGTATAAAACCAGTAACCGCAAACATTCATATTTACATTCTGTTTTCTGTCCATCGTGAGATTCCTGTCTTTGTTTGTACGCTTTCTAATGAACCTGACACTATTTGTCAAGCCTTTTTTTATTGCATGATCGTCGTGATGAAAAAAGGGAGGGGCGTCTTACTGCGGCAGGCCATCCTTCCGATCAGGTTTCAAGCCTGCATTGTCATGAAGAAGAAATATAAAGGAGCCCCGAAAAGTGATCCCCGGGGCTCTTTTATGTTGAAACGATTTATAATCCTTCTTTACTTTTCGATGATATAATCAACCGCAGCTTCCACGCGACGGTTTTTCGCACGCCCATCGGCCGTATCGTTTGTATCGACGGGTCTCTCATCGCCAAAGCCTTTTGCCTCGATCCGGGCGGCATCGACACCGCCTTTTTCGACCATGTATTTTTTAACAGTTTCGGCGCGTTTTTGAGAGAGCTTCTTATTATATTCAGCCTTTCCCACATTATCCGTATGTCCTTCGATGACCACATTCAATTCCGGATAATCTTTCATCACTTCAACCAGCGCATCGATGTCTTTATAATAACCGTCCTGAATGGTTGCTTTATCAAAATCAAATTTGACATCCAGGGTCTGTCTTCCCTTCTCAATGATAACCGGCTTGGCAACCGGAGCAGGTGGCGGAGGAGGAGGCAGGGGCTCTTCAACCTTTGTTTCTACAATCTTTTTCTCGCCGCCAAAGGCGAAGGTGAGGCCGACCGAGTAAAGCAGGTTGTTGTATCGCTCGTTAAATGGAATGATATGACGGACATCGGCTCTCAATGCAATATTGTCCGTAACAAAATATTTGAAGCCGGCTCCGTAATCGAGAGCAAATTTATCCCGGTTATCCGGATCCTCGGGAAGCGCATCATAATGAATACCACCTACCCCTACAGCAAAAAAGGGAACAAAGCGGCTTTCGGGCATAAAATGATAAAGCCCTTCCAGACCGTATCCGAAGAGTTCCATTTCATTGTCGTCATTCCAGTCTTTGTTATTGGTCGGAACATAATTAAAAAATGCTTCCACACCGATATTTTTTGTAAAATTGTAACCGGCGCGCAAACCGGCAGCGTAGGTGTCTTCATTATTATCATATTCATTACCTTCAAAGACATAGCCTCCGATGAAAGGGGTTACTGAAAAAGAACCTGCCTTAACTTCAGCCTGCGCCACTGTGGCAAAAGCCAACAGCACCAAGATCCAAACAAACGATAGTGCTTTTTTCATAACGTCCTCCTTAAATATTGATCATAAAGATCATTAGACTGTGAAAACGATTTTTATTCCACCTGATTACGATATTCTTGATAACGCTTACTCCCCGACATTGTTTTTATGAAAGTATAATTATTTCATATATGTAAGTCAAGCGAATTCAGGCTTCAACATCCGCAAGACACAACGCGCCTCATCCTGTAATGTCACTAGATCTCTGCTTTCCGAACAGATTTTTTTCACTGCCGCGCCGCGGCATCCTCATTTAACCTTTTCGCGGCCTCTTCGGCAATCTTGTTGGCCCGGTCGGCCGCGTCGGAAGCCTGATGCGCTTTTTCAATGGCCGGCTTCGCCTGATCGGCGCCTTGCATCATCACCGTTGCCGTCGGGGCGGCGAAATATTTTGACCATAGAAAACCGGCGGCAATCAGCAACACAATGATTACGATAACAACCCAGGACGCAATGCCTTTTTCATCTCTCATGTTGAGCCTCCTTTTCTACATGTTAACGAACGGAATATTGTCTAACCTCAACAAACGGCGACACAACACATTCCTCAAAACCCGTGCCGAATTCAATCTACACGAATCACGACCGCGTCGCCCTGAGCCAGTCCGCCGCATATGCCGCAGATGCCGTAACCGCCGCCACGGCGCTTGAGTTCATACATCATGGTCATCAAAATTCTTCCGCCGCTGGCACCCACCGGATGACCGATGGCAATGGCTCCGCCGTTGGGATTGGTTTTCTTCAGCAACTCGCGCCACTTGGCTTCATCACCACCGGCCAGCATTTTTGTTGAAACCAGGGTAACGGCGGCAAAGGCTTCATTAATTTCGATGACGCTCATGTCGTCGATGCAAAGCGATGCGCGCTTGAGCGCCTGAGCGATGACTTTTGCCGGAAGTTCCGCCATCCGTCTGGGCTCGCCCGCACCGCTGGCCACAGCCACAATCGTTGCCAGCGGTCTGATACCGAGCTTTTCCGCTTTTGATCGACGCATGATAATGACCGCCGTCGCTCCGGCATCCAACCCCGGAGCATTGCCCGCCGTCACCGTGGGGCTGCCGTAAATGGTTTTTAACCTGGCCAATGCTTCCAGGGTGGTGTCGGGACGGGGAAGTTCGTCTTTACCGAAAATTACCGGCGTTCCTTTTTTTGCCGGCAACTCCACGCTGACCAGTTCATCATAGAAAAGCCCCGCCTTGTCCGCCGCATCCCATTTCTGATGCGACCCCAGCGCCCAGGCATCCTGTTCCTCCCGCGAAATACCGTGTTCGATGGCAATCTCGCCCGCATCGCGTCCCAGCGGCGTGTATTCGCGGTAGGTAATGGGATTCAGGTAATCCTGTACCAGAAGCGGCTTCATCCCCGAACCCCAGCGATGGCCGTTGATCAAAAGAGGTGTATTGCTCATGTTCTCAGCGCCCACAGCCATGCAGGCGTCCGCCTCATTTAATAAAATGGCGCGGCGGCCCAACTGCACCGCGCAAAGGGACGAACAACAGGCCCGATCCAAGGTAAGCGATACGAGCGTGCTGGGCAGGCCCGCGCGCAGAATGGCTTGCCGCGCATTGACGTTGTCGTAGAGGGCAGCCTCGGCCTGATCGCACATGCCGTAATAAACCTCGTCCAAATCCTCACCGGTCATCCCCGCGCGCTTGAGGCTTTCGTTGATGACAATCACACCCAGATCGGTGCTGTGAATTTCTTTGAGCGCGCCGCCGAATTTACTGAAAGGCGTGCGCACCGCACTGACAATGACCACGTCGTTTTGATTGTTCATAAAACCTCCAGAGTATTCCGAGCTGTATGATCATGTTCTCATGGTGAACATGATATCATGTTTTTCGATTTACACGTTGTCATAAAGAGCGCGGAGTCTCTCACCGTACTTTTCCATGACATTGCGGCGTTTGAGTTTCAGGGTTTGCGTCAGCATGCCGTTATCCACGGAAAAGTCCTCCGTGATATAAAGGAACTTCTGAGGAATTTCATATCCGCCGAAAGACTTGCGCAAATGGTCGGTGATCTGTTTGGAGATAAAATCGGTGCACTCCTTATTGGCAATGGTTTCGTCCGGTGTGCCCTGCGCCCACCGGGACGTTTGCGAATCGGTTTTAACCGCCTCAAAATCCGGAACAACCAGCGCCACGTTAAACGTCCGGCCCTCGCCATAAACAATAACATTGGAAACGTAACGCAGAAGTTTGATCTCGTTTTCAATGGATTCGGGATGAACGTACTTGCCGTTTTCCAGTTTGTATTCATCCTTGAAACGTCCGGTGATATTCAGATAACCGTCTTCATCAATCCAGCCTCGGTCGCCGGTCCTGACGCCGGGGAATCCGTTCCAGGTATCGGGCATCATCACCTCTTTGGTTGTTTCCGGCTTGTTGTGATATCCCTGCATGACCTGCGCGCCATACACCACGATCTCGCCGTCCGGACTGTCTTCTCCGACGCGGGACTTATCGATAACAACTTTCGTATCTTTGTACGGTTTGCCGATCGTGCCGAATTTATTGCCCCGCTTGGGACTATTGTTGGTAAGAACAGGCGATGTTTCCGACAAACCATAGCCGACGTAGGGAACGACCCCGACATCGCTGAAGAACATCGCGATTTCCGGTTTCATCAATGCTCCGCCAATGACGACCTGTTTTAACCGTCCGCCGAAAATGTTCCGAACCGTGGAAAAGGCGACCGCGTCATAGAATTTAAATTCGTCCGTTTTTTCTTTCAGATCCCGGTTTTTGATCGCCTCGGCTACCGCCGCATCGAAGATTTTCTTCTTTTCCGGATCCGCTGACACGCTCTGCTGAATTTTATCGTAAATAATATTGAACACCCGCGGTACGGCATTCATATGCGTGGGCTTGATCTCGCCGAAATTCAACAGAAGTTTGTCGGCGGATTCAGCCAGTCCGAGCTGCCAGCCGCCATAGACGAAAACATGCAGGTCGGTCGTCAGACCGAAACTGTGCGCCCAGGGAAGAATGCTCAGCCCGACCTCTTCCTCCCCCACATCGAATGTCCAATGACTTTCCTTGGCGTTGTGCGTCAGATTGCCGTGACTCAGCAGAACGCCTTTCGGATCGCCGGTGGTACCGGACGTATAAATAATCACCGCCGTTTCCGACCAGTGCGGCTTGTACGACAAAACGGGATTTGCCTTGCCCATTTTTTCCAGTTCCGCCAGGGAATTTTCTCCCGAACCATACAGCATAAACACGCCTTTTAATGTTGGAATATCATTTTGAAAATTTTTAATGATCTCGTAGATTTTTTGATTGCTGACAAAAAGATATTTAATGGCGGAATCCTTGATAATGTACTGCCACACCTTCTGCAGCTCCTTTTCGTACATGGGAACAAAAACACCGCCCAGACCGTGAGTGGCGTTGGCGCAAACAAACCATTCCGCCGAGTTGCCGACAATGACACCGACCTTTTCGCCTTTTTCAAAACCGATTTTTTTCAACGCGCCGCGCAGATTGTTCACCCGCTCGGCAACCTGCGCAAAGGTTACCCACTCGTATTGATTGGTCTCTTTGTTTTTTGTGCCGAACAAATTGCGGGACGCAAATTTCGCCGCACTGTCTTCAAACATATCGACCAGATTATTCGGTTTGGTGTAATAAGATTCGAGATTCCCTGCAACATTACTTTCTTTTTCTTTTACCATCGTGCACTTCCTTTCCTCAATAATTGAAATTTTTATTCTTCATCGGCAAGCAATGCCGTTATGTTCAGAAGCCTGTTGCAAAATCACCATATTTACTATATTCATAAAACATGAATTGATGTCAATTATTATTCCCCTTTATCAAACAGGAAATTACATCATGACGCAAGTCTACCAATATAAACTCACGGTTCCGGAAAGCGCCGTGGATATAAATGGTCATGTCAACAACGTTGAATATTTGCAATGGATGCAATGGGCCGCCGTGCTTCATTCCGACATCCGGGGATGCACCAAAGCCACCCTGGATGTCGGAGCCACCTGGGTGGTGCGCATGCATCATATCGAATATCTGCGTCCTGCCTTCGCGGGAGACACCGTCGTAATTCTGACCTGGGTTTCTGATTTTCGTCGCGTACGGTCCTTAAGAAAATACAAAGTCATCCGCTGTAAAGACAAGGCTGTGCTTGTCGAAGGCAAAACCGACTGGGTTTTTGTTGATGCAAAAACCGGCCGATTGCGTTCGATTCCCAAAAATGTTATGATGAAATTCAAGCTGTTGCCTGAAGTTCTTGAACCGGAAATTCTCAACAGCTTGAATTTTTCCTGACTATTATTTAAGGGGGAGAAGATCGTCGTGAACGCAGAAGCACATTTGAAAGCAATGGATTCAATGATCCATCTTTGCGCGGCTGTTAAAAACGTCCAGCTCTATTCAGAAGACAGTCCCATCACGCAAAATTCCATCGACAGAGCTTATCTTTATCTTCTGGACACCTTAAAGCAGAAATCCCCCCTGGTGTTTGCGGAATCGGGGAAAAAAGTCATGCTGTGCGGAGAAGCCCTCAGGGAAAAGGATCAGGAAACTCTTCATGTTGTTTTTCTGATGGATTTATTCGTTAATTTCGGTCTTCGGAGCATTTCTTTTGAAAAAGGCCTGCTCAAAAATGAACTTCAGGCTTTTATAAAGTCTCTGGCGAGAGACCCGGAACATTTGCGCCATTTGGGGGGCCTTGCCAAGACAATAACCGATAACGGCATTATTCATATTCACGCAGATAAACAAGATGTTGAATTTTCCCTGGCCGGCGATCAGACTGAACCCCAGCCCGTCCCAGATCCCGAGCCGGTTCCTGAGATGACGAACCTCCCCGAAATAAATCAACCTCCTGTCGTGATAGCGACGGATGATCCGGTTTCCGAGATTATTGCCAAAACGATCGAATCATTAAGACGCCTGAACGAATTGAAAAACGCCCCCGAACCTTTTGTTGCTGAAGAACAAACCAACCTGATCAGGAAATCTGCCGGGCACGTGGCCGAGTGGCTGAAGATAGAATCGGTTTTCACTCCGGACTATGTTAAAAATCTGGACAGTCTGCAAAAACTGGTTCAGGCATTGATTCATCACGAACTTCTGACCGAAGCCAATTCGATTATTTCTGTTTTAAGTCAAATCAACACCGGCGTCCTTGAAAAAAATGATGACATTCGGGATATCTCTTTACAGGTTCTTAAAAATCTTGCCTCGGAAAACAACATTCATTTCCTGTTTAAGGAAATCAACATCAACGAAAAAAACAAAACAACGGACGCTTTTAAAATTCTTTCCGGATTCGGCGACGATTTTATCATCACAAAACTGCTGGATATCGTCCGTCATGCCAAAGACAGCAAGGAACGCATACGCATTATTCATATCATCCAGGAAATCGGACAGAAGGCGATCCCGGCCATTAAAGAAAACATTACAACGGAAGCTCCCTGGTACTTTCTCCGCAATATGGCATATATTCTCGGACGCATCGGCGACGAGGAAAATGTTCAGATTCTTCGGCCTCTTCTCTTTCATAAAGACAAGCGCGTGCGTGCGGAAACTTTAAAAAGTATCGGTCAGATCGGCGGAAACCGCCGGGGAGCACTGCTCCTATCCGCGCTTCCTGATGCAGATTTTGAACTGAAGCTTCACATGATAGAAATGCTCGGTAAAATCAAATGTACGGAGGCGGTGGATCCGTTGCTGGATATGCTCAAAGGCAAGTCTTCGATGACGAAGGAGCAACAGGTCTCTTTCCAGGAAACGATCTGTGCGGCTCTGGGTTTCATCGGGTCGCCGGAGGCAATCCCCATCCTCTCGGAAATTGCCGAATCAAAATCGTTTCTGGGCATAGGATCCTATCCGGCTGAAGTAAAATATGCTGCCGCCGGCGCGCTAAAATCCATCAAAAGAAAACAATAGCCGCATCATTCGGGCGTCTTGCCCTTTGCGGGCGCAATCTCCGTCGGAGGCGCATCCGTCTTTGGATAACTCAATTTATTTCAAGGCGGCATTGATTAAGCGCGCCAACCGACCGGCAGCGGTCTCCGGATCGGGCGAGGAACATATCGCAGAAACAACCGCGATGCACGGTGCTCCGGCTTCAATGACCTCCCTGATATTGGCTTCATGAATACCGCCGATCGCCACCAGCGGATGACGACTGAATGCCTTGATGCGGGAAAGACCTTCCAAACCCCATACACCTTTCGTATCCGTTTTGGTCGGTGTGGCAAAAACCGGACTGACGCCAATATAACTGACATCAAGCGCCTGACTGGCAATAAAATCCGCCCACGTTTCTACGGAAAGACCGATGATCGCTTTGGGTCCCAGCAGTCTGCGCGCCAGGTCATAAGGCATATCCTCCTGTCCGATATGAACGCCGTCGGCGCCGCAGGCCAAAGCAACATCCACACGGTCATTGATGATCAGGGGAACTTTATGGGGCGTTAAACTCTTCTTAATACGCAGGGCTTCTTCAACAAAATCATGGGTCGACATTTCTTTTTCGCGAAGCTGAACATATGAGACTCCGCCTTTGACCGCCTGAAGAACGATTTCCTCTACCGATTTGTCTTTGCACAAACGGCGGTCGGTAACCAGATATAATCCCCGCATGTCTAATCCTCAACCTTTAAACGTCTCGCGATATCATCTTCCGATATACGGTAAAGAGCATCCAAAAAATGAACCTGAAGGCTTCCCGGTCCGGCGGCAACTTCTGCCGCCGTTTCCCCGGCAACCCCCATGAGCGCCATCGCCTGAGCGGTGGAAGCAAAAGTCGATTCTCCCACCGCGGCAAAAGCTCCGCATAACGCCGATGCCGTACAGCCCAATCCTGTGACCCTGGACATCATGGGGTTACCATTTTTTATTTTTAAGATTGTTTGCGGACAGATAATGTAATCTGTTGCTCCGCTCACGCATACGACACACTCATGCATTTCGCTTAATTTTTGCGCTGTATCTATGGCCTGATCGGAAGACGAGGCGCTGTCCACCCCTTTTGTTTTGGATTGCTCATTGTAAAGAGCCATGATTTCCGACGCATTACCCCTGATGATCGAAGGCGGTTCTTGCGCCATTAATGCTCGCACCGTATTCGTACGGTAGTTGGTCGCTCCGGCGCCAACCGGATCCAGAATTACGGGAATTCCTTTTTTTCGGGCCTGACGCGCGGCTTTGAACATCGAGCGGATCCAGCTTTCACTTAAGGTTCCGATGTTGATCACCAGAGCCGACGCGATGTCCACCATGTCTTCAACTTCCTCTTGCGCATGCGCCATGACCGGAGATGCGCCGATTGCCAAAAGCGCGTTGGCCGTATTGTTCATGACCACGTAATTGGTTATGTTATGGATCACCGGCGCTCTGGAACGAATCAGCTCTATCGATCTGTAAATTTCTTTCGCCGTCATTCTCATGATCTTCCAGCTCCTTGATGGTTTGCAAAACCCAAAGCAATATTTAAAGGGATACTTCCCCACAAAAACAAGTCGCCCCGAGGGGATCATTCGATCAGCAGTCTTCGGTGCACTCCGTTTCCGGAGTTTGGCCTTCATTTAAAACCCTTCCCGACGGGCCATACCGGGAAGGGTTTACATGCAACAAACATTCTCCCTTCGCTGGCATTATCCAGATCAGGTTCAACGGGTATCATCTCAGATCCGTTATCTTCCGGACCACCCCTATGCAAAATATCTGACCAATGTGATTGATAGGCGTCAATCACATTCATTGTCGCTGCCTTTCAATAATGACTTGAAGATTTCGTTTTGCCTTTGAAGATACGATAAACAAAAATGGTATAGGCAATTACAATCGGCATCCCGATCAGAGCAATAACGCTCATGACTTTGAGGGTTAACAAACTGGTGGAACTGTTATAAATTGTCAAGTTCATACTTTGATCATTGCTGGCCCTAATCAGATTGGGAAAATGAACGGCGGCCACGACCAGCCACAGGCCGATAAAGGCGAATGACGATTCCCAAAACGGAGCAGAGTCGTTTTTATGCCTGACGGAAAAGAAAATCGATGACAGCCAAAGCACGGTGCACATAAAGGCCAGATAGAATAACCAATTTGTAACGATGTCATCGAAGGTAAAGGCAATCGTTCCAAAATAGATCATGGCTGTTATGAGATTTATTACCGTTAGAAAACTCACCGCTTTAAAGGACCGTTCTCGCAACTCACCTTCCGTTTTCATCACTGCGTATGCTGCTCCCTGCAACAAAACAGCGGCAAACCCGGTTACCCCGAACATCAGCGGCACCGGACGCAGTAGTGTAAAGAAGTTTCCTGTAAATTCCATTTGATCATCCAGCGGCACCCCGTAAACGACATTGCCCAGCGCGACGCCGAACAACAAAGCCGCCAGCGCGCTTCCGGCAATGAACGCCTTTTCCCAAAGGAGGGATCTTTTTTCGTCATGTGCACGAAATTCCATGGAAACAGCCCGGAAAATCAGAGCGAACAACACCAGCATCATCGCCAGATAAAAACCGGAAAAAGCCGTGGCATAGGCATGCGGAAAAGCGGCAAATAAAGCGCCGCCGCCGGTAATCAGCCAGACTTCATTGCCGTCCCAAACCGGACCGATGGAATTGATTAAGATATCCTTCTCTTCTTTGGTCTTGCCCAAAAAAGGAAGCAGCGCTCCGATGCCCAGATCAAATCCGTCCAGAAGAGAATACCCCATGAGAAGCACTAAGATCAGAACAAACCAGAGCTCCTGATAGCATTGAATATTGTCCATGGATGTTGCCTCCAGAATAATTTCCAGTTTTTAGAATTTTTTCATTAAGCGGCCGGTCCCTTCCGAACGATGGTGATGGCCAGTTTGATAAACATCACTCCCAACAGAAGATAAATAAGAGAAAACATGATCAGGCTGAACGTTATTTCTCCCGCGGAAACAACCACCGATGCGGCATCCGAGGTCTTCATAAGCCTGTAGATAATCCAAGGCTGGCGTCCTACTTCCGCTGCGATCCAGCCGGTCTCATGGGCAATATGCGGCAGCGGTATCAGGAGGGGCAACATAAAAAGATACCATTTATTGTCATAAAGTCGACCCTTCCATAACAGATACGCCCCCAGCAATCCCAGGCCGATCATGACGACTCCGGCACCCACCATGATATGATACACCTGAAACACAAAGTTTACCGGCGGCCAGTCTTCTTTCGGAAAGTCATTGAGGCCTTTTATTTCCGAGTTCCAGTCAAAATTGTAAAGAAAACTCAGCCCCTTGGGAATGTAGATGCCATACGTCTTGCGGTTCTTCTCATCAACATAACCCAGGGCATATATCTTGGCGCCTTGCGCTGTTTCAAAATGCCCTTCCATCGCGGCTGCTTTTTCCGGCTGCAGATCGATGACATTCACCGCGTGGGCATGCCCCGCCCCCAATTGCAGAAGCGGTGTCAGAGCAAAAAGGATGATCCCGATTTTAAGCATGGTTCTGGCCGTCTGACCGTGGAGACCTTTTCTCACATAATACCCGGCAATACCCGCCACCATCACCGAACTGGTGATCCATGAAGCGATGACCGTATGGACATACCGGACGACCGTTGACGGATTAAAAACCGCGTCGCCAAAATTTCCTAAAATGATTTTACCCGCTTCATTAATGGTATAACCTGCCGGTGTCTGCATCCAGGAATTGGCCACCACAATCCAGAAGGCGGAAAGATGGCCGCCGATAAAAACCAGCAGAGCGGATAACCAGTATACTTTCGGGGACACTCTGTTGCGGGCAAAAAGCAGTACGCCAAGGAAAACCGATTCCAGAAAAAACGCCAATACACCCTCTGCAGCCAGGATCGGCCCGAAAATGTCTCCGACCGCGCGGGAATATCCCGACCAGTTGGTGCCGAATGAAAATTCCATGACAATACCTGTTGCAGCCCCGACAACAAAAATCAACGCCAGAAGCCTGACCAGAAAATCCGTTATTTTTTTATACGTCTCGTCCTTCTTCACCAGATAAAGCGTTTCGGATATCAGGATAATCAGAGTTGTGCCCAGCGTCATGGCGGGGAAAAGAAAATGAAAACATATCGTCAGGGCAAACTGTAACCGGGCAAGGATGACTGCGCTCATAAGCACCTCATTTCGGCAGTTGAAGTTGGCTTGTACTGTTCCATTTTTTTCAACACTAGCCAATTATCCGCAACTTTTCAACTCATAATTTTTCGCTGTTATTTGCGCAGTGAATATATTATCATTTAGCATGAACAGCACAGAACATTAAAGATCAGGAGGTCTGCCATGAAAAGAAAAATTGTCATCTCTGCTTTTGCTTTGAGTTTTTTGTTTCTTGTATCAATGATTTGCTTTTCAACCGCTGAGGTCTGTTACGCCGACGCGCCCAAGGATGTAAAAATCGAATACGATTCCGGAGCGCAAACCCTGACGGTCACGATCACGCATAAATCCGCGTTCCCCGGATTTCATCACATTAAAAATGTCGACGTGAAAAAGAATGCGGTTTCCGTCAGTCAAAACGCCTACTCATCGCAACCCAAAGAGGTGCCGTTCAGCTACGTATATAAGGTGGCTGCCGCTCCCGGCGATAAGCTGGATGTAACGGTTGTTTGCAACATGTCCGGAAGCAAGACGGCAACATTGACGGTGCCCGCAGCAGGAAATGCCGGAAAATAATTTCGACATCATCATTTCCGGCGGCACACTGTTAACCATGTCCGCCGGCATGGACATCATCGAGGATTGTTTTGTCGGCATTCACAACGGCATCATCACCGATATCCGTTCCCTGAAAAAGACCCGGTCTACCTCCATCCGGGCGCACGAAACCATCAACGCGGACGGCTGTATCGTGATGCCCGGCCTGGTGAATACACACACACATCTGCCAATGGTCTGTTTCCGGGGACTGGCCGACGATCTGCCTCTCATGGAATGGCTGACCGGTCATATCTGGCCGGCGGAACAGCGTTTCGTCAGCAAAAAAATGGTGTATGACGGCGCAACGCTGGCCATGGCCGAAATGATTCTGTCGGGAACGACAACCTTCTGCGACGGATATTTCTTTGAAGACAGCCTCGCCGAGGCCGTCCATGTCGCCGGGATGCGCGCCGTCGTCGCCCAGGGCTTTGCCGATTTTGTCATGCCGGATAGCGCGGCCGTAAAAAAGATGATGGCGGCAGCCAACCGTTTTGTAAAGAAATGGTATCCCCATGCGCCGCTCTTGACTCCAGCTTTCTTCTGTCATTCGCCCTATACCTGTTCTCCCGCAACACTCTCCGCAGTCAAGCAATCCGCCCGCGAACACGGTATTTTATATTTGGTTCATCTACTGGAAAACAAGGACGAAGTCCACACCATCCGGCAGCGCTACGGCCGGACACCGGTCCAGCATCTGCTGAACCTGGGCGTGCTGGACGAACAAACCGTAGCCGTTCACTGCAACTGGCTAACATCAGAAGATATGAAAATTTTCGCCGATCTGGGAGTAAAGGTTTCACACAATCCGGAAAGTTCCATGAAACTCGCCTCCGGCGTTGCGCCGGTTCCCGACATGTTGAAGGAAGGAATATCCGTCGGCATTGGAACGGACGGCTGCGCCAGCAACAATGACCTGGATATGTTCCGGGAAATGGACACAACGGCAAAAATTCATAAAGTAACTTCTCTCGACCCGACGGTCATGAATGCTGAATCCGTCTGCCGGATGGCCACCATTGGCGGGGCACACGTTCTGGGACTGGACAAACGAATCGGTTCCATCGAAACGGGAAAGCAAGCGGACATCATTTTAGTGGATATGAACCAGCCTCATCTGACGCCTGTCTATCACTATTACTCTCAACTTGTCTATGCCGCACGCGGCGCGGATGTCAAAACCAGCATTGTCAACGGCAAGGTGATCATGAAAGACCGGCGTTTGCTCACGATCGATGTTCCGACCGCCATGAAGAATGTGCGGACGGTAGCCGGCGGCATCATCAGAAAAGATTCGCACTGAATATTGTCCAACAATGTCATTGACACAAAAATCAATATTTCCTATATGTTTTCAAAATAATCTGAAGGACTGATTTAAATTATGAATATCGTTATTTCCGGTTCAATGGCGTATGACAGAATCATGGATTTTCCCGGCTATTTTTCCGACCATATTCTGCCGGATAAAATCCACATGCTCAATGTCTGCTTTCAGGTAAACGGCATGAAGGAAAAATTCGGCGGCACGGCCGGCAACATTGCTTACGCTCTGAGAATGCTCGGCGAACATCCCATCATCTGTGCCACCATCGGCCACGATTACCAGAAATACTTCAAGTGGCTTCAGCAAAACGGCATCTCCACGGAAAGCATCAAAGTCATCGATGAGGAGTTTACTGCCGGTGCCTACATTACCACCGACCGGTCCGATAATCAGATTACCGGGTTCAATCCCGGCGCAATGAAATACCAATGTAAGATCGATTTTGACAAATTCGACTCCCGGGAAACAATCGTCATCGTCTCGCCCGGCAATTTCAACGACATGGTAGAGTATCCGCGTGCCTGCAAAGCCAAAGGCATCGATTACATTCTGGATCCCGGGCAGTCTCTGCCGATGTGGGACAAAAACGATCTGATTCAGGCCATAGAAGGCTGCCGGATTCTGATTGTCAACGATTACGAACTCAGCCTCATCATGAGCAAAACCGGCCTGAATAAAAACGCGCTGCTGAAAATGGCCGGAACCGTCATCACCACGCTGGGAGAACTGGGTTCGCAAGTCTCCACGCTGACCAGCGACATCGCCATCCCTCCGGTCAAATTAAAAAAAGTGGTCGATCCGACAGGCGCCGGAGACGCCTACCGTGGCGGTCTGTTGAGCGGTCTGGTTCAGGGGAAGGACATTGTGACGAGCGCAAAAATGGGCAGCGTTTCGGCGTCCTACGCCGTGGAAACCTACGGCACGCAGGAATACAGCTACACGTCCGAAGAATATCATCAAAGACTAAACGATTTATTATAACCGCAGACAACACTCCTGACATTCCGGAGGCGTGCTCAATAAAAAATCATTCTCCAATTTTTTTTTGCGGCGTCATTAGAAAAAATCCGCTGATGATCAACGGCTGTTTTCACGGCCGGGCTATCTGTTCTGCTCGTTGCTGTTTCGATCCTTCATAGGCACATAGTGTCGGCGCGGCGTTACGCTTTTATAGGCGGGCCTGATGATTTTTCCTCCGTTGGACAGCTCTTCTATCCGGTGCGCACTCCAGCCGGCAATTCTGGCCATCGCGAAAAGCGGCGTGTACAATTCAGGCGGAATATCCAGGAGACGATAAAGAAACCCCGAATAAAAATCGACGTTGGCACTAACGCCCTTGTACATTTTTCGCTCATGTCCGATGATTTCAGGGGCTATACTCTCGACTCTCTCATAGAGTTTCATTTCTTCGGAGAGTCCCTTCTCCTGCGCGAGTTTTCCGACATATTCCCTTAAAATCAACGTGCGCGGATCGGAAACCGAATAAACAGCATGACCGATACCGTAAATCAGACCGGCCCGGTCAAAAGCCTGCTTATTGAGAAGTTTGATCAGATAATCTTCGATCTGGCGGTCATCATTCCAGTTGGAAATATTATTTTTCAGGTCCTCAAACATTCGCACAACTTTGATATTGGCCCCGCCGTGACGCGGACCCTTGAGCGACCCCATGGCTGCGGCAATGGCGGAATAGGTATCCGTACCGCTGGACGTAACCACATGCACCGTGAAAGAGGAATTATTACCGCCGCCGTGTTCCGCGTGAAGCACCAGTGCCAAATCCAGCAGCTTTTGCTCCAGAGCCGTGAATTTGCTGTCATGCCTGAGCATATGCAGGAAATTTGCGGCGGTTGATAACTGCCGTCCGGGATTGTGAATCACCAGGCTTTGATTGCCGTAACGATAGGCGTATGCCTGATAACAATACACCAGGAGCAACGGGAACACCGCAATCAGCTTAATGCATTGCCGGAGGACATTCGGAATCTCGATATCCTCGGCCCGATCGTCCAAAACATACATGGACAAGATACTCTGGGAAATGGCATTCATGATATCGCGGCTGGAAAGTTTGAGCATGGAGTCGTGGATAAAATCATCCGGTAAAGAACGATAAGAAATCAGCAGTTTTTGAAACCGTTCCAGTTCCTCCTTATCGGGCAGTTCACCGAAAAGCAGCAGATAACAGGATTCCTCAAAGCCGCTGCGTTTGTCCGCGACAAACCCGGATACAATTTCGGTTATGTCGATCCCTCGGTAAATAAGGCACCCCGGTCCGAGTTCAGATTCATCATCGCCGATCTGCGTATGAGACTGCACCTCACCGATTTGCGTCAGCCCGGCCAGCACCCCCTTGCCTTTGATGTCGCGCAATCCTCTTTTAACATCATATTTGGCATACAAGGAAGAATCCACCAGGCTGCTGGATGCCGCCATTGAGCTCCATTTCTCAAGGCATTCCGCTTCATTTATTTTCATATGTTTCTCCTTCCCTGTTTTGTGTATTTCGCCGAATATTCAGACAAAATAAAATAGTATTCTGCAGATCGGTATTTTACAATACCTTATAATTCAAGGACAAAAGTGCTTTTTTGACGGGCAACATTGAATGAAAGAATGTAGCCTCTGAAGTGTGCTTTCTAATATTGCGCTGTGCCCAAATGACATTTTTAATATAGTCAATGACAGCGGGTACGTCAATTATTTTTATTTTGAACATTGTCAGCGGATAAAAACGGTTGGTTCTTAAAGTATAACTTTAAGTCTTAAATACTATTTCATTTCACCGTTATTTATTTTGATGTGGCACATCTTTTTCTCGCGTGCGATGCGCCATGATATTTATTCTATGATTGTACAGAATGAGTATCCATGTCATTAAAGAACCTGCGATCGCGCCCCAATTCCAATGGGAATGATAAGCCTGTCCGCAGGCGAGAGTAAAAACCATAAAAAAAGAAGCAATAAAAGGCATCCGGACTAGTCCGTAAACAAGCAGCCAGACAGCGCAGGAAAGCATCGCTGCCCACGGTGAAACAAGAATCGTAAATCCCAGATAGTTGGCCACCCCTTTTCCGCCGCGAAATTCATGAAAACACGGATAGCTGTTGCCGAGGACAAGAAAATAACCGGCCCAGGGGAGCCATGCGGGTTCCAAATAATACATGGCTAGCACCGCGACCAGCATCGCCCGGCCGATGTCGAGCAGAAAAATAACGGCCGCCCACACCATGCCTGCCTGACGGTAAACGTTTGTGGTTCCCGCATTGCCGCTGAACCCGAGACGGGGATCCTTTCTGCCTGTCAGTTTAAAAAAAATAATAGCAAAATTAACTGATCCAGCCAGATACGCTAAAAGAAATATTGAAAATGTTTTACCCATAATGAGACTCGCTGAGAACAAGTAAAACGAAGTTTGAAGCGCTAGTCAACTTATCTCAGGCACGTCGTGCCGCGGGATACCCGTCAATTTTACCCTTCGCTCTCAACTATTAACCTTGATCCAATCCGGCGGGTTCATCCTTCCATTCGTTACATCTTTCATTATAATGCCGCTGACGCTCTCATAGAGAACGTCGTCCTTGTAAATCCAGACATCAAAAATCAGCGATTCCCTGGTTATGCTGACCGGAACAACACGGCCGAGATATTCCTGCCCTTTTTCCGTTTTTTGATAAATGAGTCTTTTTTCAAATCCAACCGGGAAGCAAACTTTGCCGGCAAAGCGCTGCCCCCAGACGCAGGCAGCGTGCATGACAGCATCCAGAGGAAAAGGGGATCCGAGCAATTCATCGTCAGCCTCAAAATTTCCACCTGAAACGTATCCCAGAGCGCCTTCGGAAGAGACCGACAAATCGCCGATGATGTTTTGATAGGCAATGCCGAAAGGAACCAGATCGCGATAGACGGTAGCGGACGGAATGCTGATACAGCTGCCCTTCAGTTTATCCACCGAGCGAAAAGAAGGCGGACCTGTTTCTTCAAAACCCGAGATCACACATTCCGCTCTTGCGTGTTCGACATGACGGCTGATTGTGCCTGTTTTTGACTGGACGGACGTCAGAAGCGACGCAATCATGTTGCCGCCCTCCGTTTTTATGATATCGATAACCGCCGGCTGGCGATGGTTATCCGGCGCCAGGTAAAGAAATCTTGAAAAAGCGGCTTTCTGAATGCATTTTATCTCGCTCTGCAAAGAAACAGCCCGGCACGCTCCGGCCAAAATAATCAGCGATTCCACTGCAGGGAGGATCGCTCTGTTTTCCAGGTGATGATCCCGCAGATATGGATATATCTCGAGATCAAACGGATACCGCTGGCGTTCATTTAAACCGGAAATGTTTTCCATAGATGAACCGTTTTCGCATCCACAGCCACGGGCGTGCCTGACAGATTCAAGGCGCAATGTTTAGTAAAACCGGCGCAAATGATATTTCCTTTTTCCTGATGCGTAATCAGATAGTCGAACTGCAGACGCACCCGCTCCAGATTGACCGGCCGTGTATGGATATACATGACGTCATCATAATAAAGAGGCTGATGAAAGCTGATGGCAAGATCGAAAATGGGATAAACATAGCCGCCGTCTTCGATCTCCTTGTACGGATAGGCAAGATCGCGCATCAGCGACGTGCGGCCGAATTCAAAATAACGCAGATAGTTGGAATGATAAACCACCTGCGAGCGATCCGTATCGATATACAAAACCCTGTACACTGAACGATGCCAGACAAGGCCGGTTGTCAGATCGCGCACGTAGCGTTCATCGTTATGGTATATTTCAGGCTTGAAAGGTTTGGGTTTCATCTTAGACTCCTCTGAAAATGACACAGCAGTTTGTTCCGCCAAATCCGAATGCGTTGGAAAGAGCGATGTCACATTTATTTTTTCGGGCCTCATTGGGTACGACATCAATGTCGGAAAATTCCGGATCGGGCACGTGATTGATGGTCGGTAAAATAATTCCTTTTTTCATTCCTTCAATCGTCAGGGCCGCTTCAATGGCCGCGGTTGCTCCCAGCGTATGCCCCAGTTGCGATTTATTTGACGATACGGGAATTTTTTCGATTTTTTTGCCGAACACCTCGCGCAGGCATTTTATTTCTGTGGTATCCCCCTTCGGTGTCGAGGTTCCGTGGGCATTGATATATTGAATATCTGTCGGCTCCAGTTCCGCATCGTCAATCGTTTCCCGGATGGCACGGATGATTGTCGGCATGTTGGGGCTGGTGTAATGATGAGCATCCGACGTCCAGCCGATGCCCAGAACTTCGGCTTTCGGTTTGAGGCCATAGGTTTTGATCGCCTCATCCGCCGCCAGAACAACAACGCCGGCTCCCTCCGATAGAACAAATCCCTTACGATCAGCACTGAATGGCCTCGAAGCCAGTGCGGGATTATCATATGCCCGATCTTTAGGATTAACTTTTATGGTGGCATTCATATTAGCAAAACCGTGAATCAGCTCCGGCAGAATGGGCGTATCGGCGCCGCCGGCCAGAACAAAATCGCAATCGCCGTCCCGGATCATTCTCGCCCCGATGCCGATGGCATGGTTGCCGGAGGCGCAGGCGCCTTGCGGCGAAAAAATCGGTCCGGTAAATTTCAACAGCATGCCTGCCTTCCCGGAGGGAAGATTCGCGCACAAATTGGGAAGCAGATACGGGCTGACCCGCAGTGGTCCGCGGTGATCCAGATCATGCACGGCAATGCGAAAAGCATCCGAGCCGTTGAGTGCCGAACCGATCAGACAGGCCATCCGCGGAGCAATCTGTGCGTCGACAACGATACCGGCATTTTCCAGTGCCTCCTTGCAAACGGCCATCGTCAGGATCACAAACGCCGCGTTCCAGTTATAAACTTCTTTGGCGTCGGTAAAATCAAGTTCCATCGGATACCAGTCGGGGATTTCTCCGACCACGTCGCAGGCGGATTCCACTTTACAGCGGGTAACCTTGCGGAAACCGGCCTCGCCTTTCACCGCCCTCTTCCACGTTTTTTCAAACGTGCTGCCCAGCGGTGTGGCTGCACCGTAACCGACGACAAAAACTCTTCTGTTTTTGGGCGCTCTCATAATTTGCCTTTTTTATGTCATTTCGGGTGTCTTGAGCAATCTTTTCTTTAAATTGCCATATCGACCAGGGATTGTCTCGCCATGACAATCATCATTCTGTTCTGTGCAAGATGATGCAGGAATTGCATCCGCCGAAGCCGAACGCATTTTTCAAGACAAATTCCTGTTTAAGGTTCCTCGCACCTTCCGCGACGCAGTCTATTGCAATGTCCTGATCAGGACGATAATTGATCGTCGGCAAAACAATCTCTTTTTTCATGCCTTCCATCGCGAGGATGGCTTCAATGGCGCTGGAGGCGCCCATCGCATGGCCCATTTGAGATTTATTCGCCGATACCGGCGGCACATGGCCGCCGAAAATATTTTTCAAAGCATCGGCCTCCACTTTATCGCCGATCTTTGTTGACGTCGCATGCGCATTAACCGCATCGATGTCCTCCGGCTTTAATCCGGCATTGGCTATTGTTTCTTCGATGCACTTCCGCACAGTTGCCAAATTCGGGGACACAAAGTGACTGGCGTCCGATGTCATGGCCCATCCGGCCATTTCCATGCCGGACGGGAGCCCGTGGACTTTTGCAAATTCGCCCGTTGCCAGAATAATGCAACCGGCTCCTTCGGAAACGACAAAACCGCGCCGGTTTGCAGAAAACGGTCTGCTGGTTTTTTCCGGCGGTTCTTCAGGCTGTCCTTCTTTGGGCCGGTATGCGCCGTTCATCGTGGCAAAGCCCGCAACAATCGGCTCCACCAGCGGAAAATCGACCGCACCGGCAATCACCACATCCGCCATATTTCGCTGCAACAGCATCTCGCCAATGATCATCGACGTAATGCCGGTGGCACAGGCCGTGATGGTTGAACAAATCGGTCCCGTTGCACCGGTGAGAATGGAGATCTTGCCGCCGACCATATTGATGCAGGAATTGGGATTGGTAAACGGATGAGGCAGCTTGCCGTCCTTCACCATCAGGCGATCGGCCTGCAAAACGGCATCCAGTCCCCCGACCGCCGAGCTGAATGTGACGGCGACTCGGGGCGCGATGTCGCGCGTAATTTCAATCCCGCTGTTCTGCAAAGCGCGATGCACAACCAGCAGCGCGTATTTGAAAATGGGTGACGTCCAGTGCGCCATTTCTCTGGGCTGCAAAAACGGATACGGACCCGGATCGATTTCCTCCACCTCGCCGGCCACGCGTACCGGAAAATTTTCACTGAGCGGGAATCTGGTCAACCGGCCGATGCCGCTTTTTCCGGCAACCGCTTGCCGCCATTGTGCATCCAGCTGCGCCCCCAGTGACGATACGGCATCATAACCCACGATGACGGTTTTTTTCAACCCCATGCTCCGACCTTAAAAATAAATCGATATCCCCTGAAAATAAATTAAAGGGGGATTTTGATAGAGGGACCTATATCAAAATTTTCGGGGGATTACCACGGAATAAAGTGATAGAGCTTGGCAAACATCTCGTAAACTTCGATCCAGTTTTGCAGATCTCTGGTTGATTTCAGATGTTCACGCTTGTTGACCATGACCCAGCTCATATGCGCCGCGCCGTCTTTGCAGGTGGAGCAATCGCGTGTCGCGGACGTACAGCAGCGATGAACGGTTTTCAGATCGGATGCCCAGCGGGCAAAATGAATCAGCCGGCGGGGACGGTTTGCTCTGTTATCCAGGGCTTCGGTAACGGACGGACATTCATTCCAGCCGAAACGTCGTCCCATCATTTTCCCGGTGGTAATGATTTCATGATAGTATTTGCAGGAAATGACCGTCTGCGGATAGGTGTCGAGCATCTCATCCATTTCGTGACAAAGATCTTTGAGCTCGCCCTCCTGCCAGGAAAAACCGTCGACACCCTCGTCATTGGATAAAAGTTGCAAGTGGACTTTCAATCCGACATCGGCAATGCGTTTAATGACCGGTTCAATTTTGCCGACCTGCCGCGGCGTAATGGTATAAAGATAATAGGTATAGGCATCCCCTTCGTAATTTTTGCTGGAGACGGCAAACGTGTCGCGTCCGCGCAGAATTTTTTCATCTTCAGCGCTGCCCCAAAGCGAAATGCCCACCATCATATCGGGGAATCTGTCACGCGGAACTTTAATCAACCCGTTGGTGGCACAATACGTGGGCAGCCGTTTATAAAACGCCTCGACGCGGTCCAGACAAAGCGTCGGCTCACCGCCGATCAGAATCGCCAGGTTCACGCCCCTTTCTTTTTCGCGATCGATAAATGCTTCCCATTTTCCGATATCCATTTCTTCGACCGCCGCCTGATGCTCGCCCGAAGAAAAGAAAAAACAACCCTTGCAGCGTAAATTGCACCGGTTGGTCACATCATAGATGGAACTGCGGATATTCAGGTTGGAAATCCTTCTGTATCGATCGTGCCATTCTTTGTCCAGCAGGGAACTGACTGTTTTCATCTTCACTATCCTACATCATATCATTGCGACTTTACATACCATCCGGATGTCATTTCGGGTGCAATGGCACGTTTTGTTTCTTTTCAACCGCCGCGCGCGGCGGTTCTATGATTTCATTACAGAGATTCTCACCCTTCTCATAGTTCATCACCCAGACCGCCAGATACGTATCGACATAATCCAGCCAGGATTTGAATGTGGCCAGATTCGTCACGTGGCGGTAGAGTCGCGCCGTCACCACTGCGGAGCCTGCAGCGTAATGGCGGCAGTCCGCGCAATCCGTATCCGGTACGCAGCAGGCCACCGACCGGTCCCAGTTCAGGTCCGTTCTGTACTGCCTGAAAGATCTGCCCAGCCCGATATCCTGCGACGGATTCTGACGGGGATAGGAACAGCTGTAAAGATCGTGCAGGCCTTTTCGATGCGTATGCGCTATGGCATTGTAAACGGAAAAAAGAACATTGCGCGGATATTGATTTAAAAGCTCAATCATGGTCTGTCTCGTTTGCTCAAGCGATGCATCATCATGCCGGAGATTTCCGGCATATCCGACCGGCGCAGAAAACACATTAAACGTTAATTTGCAGTCATGGGCGGCCAGCTCTTCCGTTACTTCGTTAACCTCATCAATATTATTCCTCGTAAATGTATAGACAAAAACCGCGCGCGGATCGTTTTCGTAATTTTCAATCTGTTTTTTCAGAAGGTTTTTGGCCTTTCTGATTTTCAGGCTGGTTTCATCACTGCCCCAGACGGAGATGTGCAGTTTATAACCGACGGACGGTGGAATCTTTCTGAAGCCATTGGTGGCAATGCTGCCCAACGGCATTTCCTGATAACAGACCTCCAGCAATTCCGGAACAAGCGAAGGTTCCGCGCCCGCCAGAACGACGTAGGTTATACCGCGTGCTTTTTCCGCTCTCATCAATGCGCGCCAGGCCTCCACATCGCCGACCTCTTTGGCGAATTGCTTTTCGCCTTCATAATAATAGCAGCCGTCACAGCGGATATTACAGCGGTTGGTCATATCGTAAGTCGATTCGCGCAGAAAAAAATACTTTCTCACCTTCTCCCAGCGCGCTTTGACTTCGGGATGGGCTAGAAGCTCGGAAAATTTCGGTTTGACGGACTCCGTATTTACCTTGTTGTTTACCTGATTGGCCATCTCGCATTCTGTCAATTAATGTCTGACCGGAAGCCTTTCTTTAATATATTCTGAAATCAGACGAATGGTTTTCAACTGGGGATAATCATCCTCGTCTATGGTAATTCTGTATTCATCCTGAAGAACCAGTGCGATCGTGGCCAGGTCCATGCTGTCAATACCCAGTTCATCCACCAGATCCATATCCGGATCAAAGGTATCCGCGGTCGCTTCTTCCAGCTTCAACTCATCAATAATGATTTCGGCTACACGCCGTATAATGCCTTTAACATCTTGACTTGCAGGCATCACTTCCCTCCTTACCATGCATATTTATATTTATTTTTATCACATCATTTTTTTGGCAGCAATCATTCCGCTGCTGACCATTGTATCTCTGCAAAAAATTTTAAAATGAAACAAGCGTTCTCCATCCGCCTCTGCCGCACGGATATTCAACGATAACTGATCACCCGGCCTTACCGGTTGCATAAACCGGATTCTCTTCAAAGTATGCAATTCAAGCCGCTCGCCTTTCTTTTGCGCTTCCCGGTGAATGGCCTGCTTTACCGCATAAACCAGAGCAATGCCCGGAAGAATCGGCTCACCCGGAAAATGACCTGAAAACCAGGGGGAGTCTGCCGGGACATCGGCTAAGGCCTCGATATCATTAGAATCAGCTTCTCTTGTTTCTTTTAACAAATTCCATTGATTTTTCAATCAATATACCTCATTGGCAAATGCCCGGCATACGTTCGGGGCCAAAAAGTATAACTGCATATCATTGTTTGCTTTTTCAATCAAAAATTTTTTACAAGGTCAACAATTAATTATAGATGACGCGATCTTACATCATTATGGATACGTGCCTGCCGATTAAATCGGCGAGGGGAACGACGTTTAACCCCTGTTTTTTTAGCCCCCGCAGTATCTTTTCGATTTCGACCAATAAAACAGCCTGGTTTCCCCCACCGCGCGGCAATGCATCGTGCAGCAATAAAATGTCGTCTGCTTTGACGCTGTGTAATATCCGGGAACTTAAATTTCTAATGCGACGGTTGCCGAAATCACCGCCTCGGCAACTGAATGTCACGCAAAACATTCCCAGTTTATCCAGGACGGACGGCAGTTTAGGGCTGATGATGCCCACAGGCGGCCGGAAAATCAACGTATTGACACCCCTGTCTTTCAGGATGTCCTGAGCTTTGGATACTTCGTTATAAAGATAACGATAACTGCCCAACATCAAAAACGGATTGTGATGGAATGAATGATTGCCGACGGTGTGCCCGCGTCGGATGATTTCCCTGACGATGTCCGGATGCTTCAAAGCATTGACACCGGAAACAAAAAAAGTCGCTTTGACCGAATAGCGATCCAGCAGATACAGAATCCGTCTTGTCGTCGGTTCGGCCGGTCCGTCGTCGAACGTCAGAGCAACGACATTCCTGCCGGTTCTCCCCCGGCTGATGACAGGCAGGTAGAAACTGCTTTGCGGGAAAAACGAAGCGGCAACGCACAGAACAATATAAAAAAGAGCGACGGCTGCCGCGGCCAGTGGATGAAAGAAAAAAATCACAGCCGCGGCAAGCAAAAGAATGACTCCGGTCATTTCAGCAGGGTTTGCAGATGACAATTTCTTTTTCATGGATAACCGCTACACGGGTATGGTGCATTCCGTGAATGCGCCGTTTTGAACTGTCAGGGGAACAGTCCCTGCAATTCTGATGTTTCAGCCTCTCATATTTCCGGAGTCACTCTCAAGGGCACTTCGCCCGCCTCTGCGGGCAGGACAAAAAAAGCAGCATTGAGTTACGGTCCGGACGTTTTTAAATATTTACGAAGTTATATTTTTACTGAATCAGATACTCCCATAACGGTCCGGTGAATCCGCGTCTGTAAAGTTTCGGCAGGATGCGTGTGGCCTTGGCTTCGCCGGCGCCGATCAGCCAGTTCAACCGGCCGTTGGCATGATTTTCCACCGTCTTCATAATCTCTTCAACACGGATTCCCTGAGAACGGTAAAACACGGGCGGCAGAATATTTTCCCCCGCTTTGATCTGGCCTTCGCGCACGGCAACATCATAAAGCGCCGTGTGCGGGTAGATGCGAATGCCGCAGAAGAAAAAGAAGACCGCTCTTTCCAGCTTATCGATTCCCATCAGAGTTGCCTGCAGCGTTTCTTTGTTCTCGCCGGGACCGCCCAGCAGAAAATAATGCGCCACATATAATCCGGCGTCCAGCGCTTCGCGGTGCGCCGTGAAAACATTTTCCGACGTGAAGGGTTTACGCAGATTCTCCAGCACCTGATCGGATAAAGATTCCGTGCCGAATTCCACGTGGGTCAAACCGGCATCCGCCAGACGCTTGAAGTAATCGGCTGGAGGAACGGTGGAGGCAAAAAAACCTCCCCAGGGGATCGACACGCCCGCCTTCGTAAAAGCCTTCGCCACCTGAGCGCTGTGTTCGTAGCTGGCATTGAAGGCGGAATCGGTAATAAAAATATATTTGGCACCGGCATCCTGTAATGCGCGGGCGCTGCGGGCGATCTCCTCCGGATCATAGCATCGCATCTTACCGCCCTCGATATGGGGATAGGTACAGTAGCCGCAACGGAAGGGACAGCCCCGTTTTGTCTGGAGATTGAGCATTCCCCCGTACGCAAGATAAAAGCGCGTGTGAGTTTCTTCGGGATCAAAATGTCTGTTGAGTCTTCCGCCAAAAGGTTCGTAGACAATATCCGTTTTAACGCTGGTCAGGACACCGGGAATTTTGTTCACATCCTCATTTTTCTCCCACGCGTCCAGAAGCAGTGCAAGTCTTTCGCCTTCCCCCACGATTCCGTAATCGGCATCGAGCGCCTGCATGAACTCGCGGGGAAAAATCGTGAAGCCGCTGCCGCCCAGAATGATTTTAGCCCTGGAATTTTTTCTGATCTGGCCGACTAACGTCTCGTATTCGGTAAGAAAACTGCGACAGTTGATCGCATCGGTATTATCGATGTTTCTGATGGAAATTCCCACAACATCGGGAGAAAATTCCCTGATCATTGCTTCCAGTGTTTCCGGATGGGGAAAAACGTTCAGATCGACAATTTTTGTCCGGTAGCGGTAATCCAGGCAACCGGCTACATAATCCAGCCCCAGCGGATACACCGGATACGGGTTTTTCAGAGTATTGGCGGAAATCAACAGCACGTTCATCATAGGAATAGTGGTTGTTTTGCGCACAATGACATTAAACCGTTTTTTTCTGATGATTGAGGATATGATCGGCCAGCGCGCTGACGGAAGCGAAAACCTTTACCCCCAGTTTCTTGCTATCGATCTTGACGCCATAATCCTTTTCGATCATCATGACCAGTTCCAGCACATCGATGGAATCGATTCCCAGATCACCGCCGACCAACCGTTCATCGTCCTGGATGTCATCGGGGCCGACATCAATCAACCCCAGTGTCTCGATAATTTTGATTTTCAGTTCTCTTATCATTTCTTCGGTGTTACTCATTCGCATCTCCTGTCATGTCGATATTTTTATTCGGCTTGGAGGCGATTATTTTCGCTTCGTCACCGAGAATTTTCTCCAGCACCACTCTCACCACACATTTTCCGAGCGTTTTCGCATATTCGGGGCCGGTAAGATACATCCCCAGCATCATGATCAGCCACGAAAAACCGTAGGCCAGAGGAATGCCTATAACACCAACCATCGGTTTTCGCAACCTGGCAGCCATAAGCCCCACCATGAAGAACAACGGCAGAACGATGATGTAACTTAAAACAATCAGAACGATTCCGATGGTCACGCCAAGGGTGTGTTTCTCTTTCAGAAGACTCAAATCCGCGCATTCGTTAATGGCGTTCCGGCAGAATTCTTTTCGGGCAAAATAGGCCGCCGTTTTTTTAACGATATTCAAAATATTTCCCTAAAAAACCAACGATCAATATTTTAATGATATTTTTCAGCAGAACCGGAAGAACAGCCTTGATGATCAGACGGATTACCTTTCCATGATTCCGCCGATCGAATATTTTGAACGGCGCGGGTAATCTTTGTAGGCAATATCCTTGAAAACACCGACACGGGCCTGTCCGACAGTGTAAATCAATTCATGATCCACATAAACGCGTCCATCGCCGATGACGATGCTTGCGCCGGATTCCTTCAGCATCGAATAACGACGCACATCAACTTCATAGCGAACACATTTGTTAAAAGGGCGAATCTGACCGTTGAAAGCAACATCGCCGCACCCCAATGCCCTGCCTGTTCCCAGTGCACCCCTCCAAACGCAGAAAAAACCCAGCAATTGCCATAATCCGTCCACCCCGAGACATCCGGGCTGTACCGGATCGCCCTGGAAATGGCACTGAAAATACCAGGCGTCCGGTCTGATATCCTGTTCCGCAATTATTTTACCTTTCTTGCCGTCACTTTCAATGGACAATATGCGATCCACCATCAGAAAAGGCGGCGCCGGAAATTTCGCGTCAAAATGTTCCGGCGGATCGTCGACAAGCTTGCCGTAAGCAAACGCCAGAATTTCTTCAAAATCAAACCGGGCTCTCTTTAAAAATTCCTGATATTTCATAATGGTTTCCCGCTTTGCTGAAAGGTCAACAACAAAAAACGTAAGATTTTATTTTAATTCTATTTTGCATCCACTATCGAAAAAGGATTCTTTTGTCAAAAGAAAAATGGATGCAAAATCTTTTTGACATTTCAATGGCACGAAATGCATAATTAGGCTATAAAATTTATGAATAACGTTGCACAAGGAGAACATTCATGAACAGATCCGCTCTTCACAAAATCAGCTACGGCCTTTACATCGTCACGTCCGGTCAGGACGGTAAATTCAACGGTCAGATCGCCAATTCCATGTTTCAGGTTACCTCCAGCCCGGCAACCGTGGCCATCAGCATCAATAAGGAAAACTACACGCATGCATTGATAAAAGAAAGCCGGAAATTTGTCGTTTCGATCTTGTCCGAGGCGGCGCCGATGACGCTGATCGGTCTGTTCGGATTTAAAAGCGGCCGTGACGTCAATAAATTACAGAATGTAAAGGTAAAAACCGGCGTGACCCAGGTGCCGATCGTTCTGGACAATAGCGTATCCTACATCGAAGTCGACGTGCAAAAAGAAATGGATTGCGGAACTCATACCATTTTCATGGGCAATATTGTCGACTGCGACATGATCAGCGACGCCGTACCCATGACCTACGCTTATTATCAGCAGGTTAAAGGAGGTAAATCGCCGAAAACCGCTCCGACATATTCCAAAGAAGAACCGGCCGTCGCGGCTCCTCAGACCGTAGCGTCTTATATTTGCAGCGTCTGCGGCTATGTTTATGATCCGGTCAAAGGCGATCCGGATAACGGCATTGCGGCCGGAACAAAATTTGAAGATTTACCGGATTCCTGGACCTGCCCCATCTGCGGCGCGGATAAATCAAAATTTGAAAAAGAAAAATAAACCTTTGCCACTTTGTTCAAGTATCACTATGGGGGAAACATTTTTCAATGTTTTCCCCATATGCGCATTAACAGGATTTCCGTCGAGCAGCCCCTCCGCCGCAACATAAATTATTCTGTTTTGATCATCTCTTTACTGAACATCCGGAAGGGTAAGGAAAACATCCACAAGCTCCGCATCGAACATTTTTCCCTTCTGCTCTTCAAAAAACTGCCGGACCTCTGTTCGGCTCCAGGCCCTGCGGTACGGCCGGTCTTCCGTCAATGCGTCGTAAACATCGGCGATGCAAATGATTCTTGCAATTAAAGGAATGTCTTTTTCGTGAAGCCCTTTGGGATATCCTTTTCCGTCCCAACGCTCGTGATGATGCACAATGCCTTCAAGAATCGATTCATAGGAGGGAATGGAAGAAATGATATCGGCGCCGGCCTGCGGATGCTTCTTGACGACAGCAAACTCCTCGTCGGTCAATTTTCCCGGTTTATCCAAAATCTGTTCGGGTACGGCAATCTTCCCGATATCGTGGAGAATAGCGGAAATCGTCAGGGCGCGCATTTCATCCTCATTGAAATGAAGATTATGTCCGATGGCTTCCGCAAATTTGGTCACCCGCTCACTGTGACCGGCTGTCCACGGCGATTTGGCATCAATGGCCCGCGTCAAAGCAATCAGGATGCCGATAAAAATATTTTCTCTTTCCTTGGTCGAATCCAGAATCCGGGAAGCCATGATATTGAGCGCATCCGCCAGTTTGCCGATTTCATCCTGACGATTGCTCGTAAAACGGCGTTCATATTGTCCCGATGCGATGGCCTCCGCCTCCCGGGATAGTTGTTCTATGGGCCGCGCCAGGAGGTAACTGAAGATATGCCCCATCATATGACAAATCACGAGCAGCAAAACGAAAAAGAAAAACGCCTTGTAGATATTTTCCCGAAGAATCTTGAGGATGCCGACACGGTAAATGTCAAAGGCGAGAAGTTGCGTATAATTATTTTTGTCCGGGCTGATATTAATCTTCACATTGACTTTATCATGTCGTCCGTAAAAAAATTTTGACGATGTCGTCATCTTCCGACTTTTTGCCACTTCCAGCAATCCGGCAAGTCCGGGATTGCTGATTATTTCGGATGTGACGATCCCCTGTTCATCGGTAAACGTATGCTGCCACTGCCCGTCTTTCTTAAAATAAAGTTCGAATTGAACGGGCAGCAGCACCACCTGCATGGCTTTTGCCATATGAACAATATTGGTCATCTTCTGATCAATGAATTTAAGAAGTTCGCCCTGATTTTCACGCAGATCTTCCCTGGACATGTACGTCAGGTATTCTTCTACCGAAACCGATGCCTGTCTGATTAACGTGTTGGTTGAAGAAACCGCGAGATAAATGAGAACGGCGTAACCGATCACCAGGCCGAAAATTGTAAAAGAAAGTGTCAGCCTTCGGGCCAGGGAAGGTTTCCAGAAAAAGAAAAAATCTTTCAGGGCTGATTTTATGGGGCTGTCTGTCATTTCAGAGACGTTATTTTCCTATTTCAAATCAATTTTGGTTTATCATAGCATGAAAGGATGGCTGAGAAAAATTCTTTTTCATGATCGTTGTTGACGGTAGGAAGCGCTGGTCGAATGATCCAGTAGATTTGATTATCCCCGACGCGAAACAAAGCGGATTCAGGAACTCTCTGATGCTGAGAATATATACTCCTTGAGTCGGTGTTGGATCTCGATTCCTGATTGACATACCCTGATAAATCACCTATGCTTTGCGCAATTCGAAAAGGAATTCATTCTCTTATGGAATACAAAAACGTAGACGATGTTCAATCCAGTTTGACAGATGCCGGATATATTCCGTCGCGGGAAATTGCGACAGTCGTTTTTCTGGCGGCAGCGACCCAGAAACCGGTGCTGGTCGAGGGACCGGCCGGCGTCGGCAAAACGGAACTGGCCAAAGCCATCGCCCGCTCCCTGGAGCGCGATCTGATCCGGCTTCAATGTTATGAAGGTCTGGACGAAGCCAAGGCGCTTTACGAATGGGAATACGCCAAACAGCTCCTTTACACCCAGATGGTCAAGGACAGACTCAACGACATCATCTCTTCCGCCGCCACTCTTACAGAGGCGGTGGATCAAATTGCCGCGCAGGAAGACGCTTTCTTCTCCGACCGTTTTATTCAGCATCGGCCGCTGCTGCAGGCGATCAGTTCGGAAAAACCTGTCGTGCTTCTCGTGGATGAAGTGGACAAGGCCGATCCGGAATTTGAGGCATTTCTTCTGGAAATATTAAGTGATTTTCAGGTGTCCATTCCCGAACTGGGCACCCGCAAGGCCATTCAGATTCCCTTTGTGCTGCTGACATCCAATAACTACCGCGATATGAGCGACGCACTGAAGCGACGCTGTGTTCATCTCTACATTGATTATCCGGCGCGGGACACGGAAATTTCCATTGTGCGGTTGAAGATTCCGGGCATCGAAGAAAAACTCTGCGACGCTCTTGTGGACGCAATCCGCAAAATTCGCAAGCTGGATTTGAAAAAAAATCCGAGCATTTCGGAAACGATTGACTGGGCGCAGTCGCTGATTGCTCTGCAAATCAATGAACTGACACCTGAAGTTGTTTCGGAAACGCTGAATATCATCTGCAAATATCAGGCGGATATGGAAAAAGTCCGTAAAAACATCAACCGGGTCCTGCAGTAGTTTAAAATGTCATTCCGAATTCCGACGTCTCGGGATGAGAAATCTTTACGATGCTGATATCTGAAGACTTCTCCCCAACGTAGCAAAACGATAGCCTTCAGTCGAATTGACATAACGCTTATCGTGGAGTAGGATCCCGTATATGCGGACGGCTAAATGACAGAACAATCGATTATTTTTATCTGTAATTTATGGTCGGGCTTATTCAACAATTTGTTTCCTGCTGCAGGGCGTCGGGCATGAGGATTTCGACATCCGAAGTCCTGGACAGCCTCCATCAGATGAAACTGATCAATCCGGTGGACGAGCAGCAATTCCGGTCGATGCTTCGTTCCAATTTTGCCAAAAGTATGCGCGAGGTTCAGCACTTTGACCGGCTGTATCATCTTTTCTTCCATGAAATGCGCATAGACACATCCGATATCCGGCAGGCGGCCGATTATTCCACCGAAATCAACATGACGGGAGATGCTCTTAAAAAAATCCCCCATGACAATCCGATATACGATGCCGTAGTGGATTTTTTGCAGGGGAACCCCATGGCGCTTCTACGGGAAATGCGCCGGATTCGAACGGAAGAAGACGTGACCATGCTGCGTTTCAATCTGGGACCGCTGGGCAACCGCCTTAATGTGATGCTGCAAATCAACAAGGCCGCGTCCGACGCCCGGACCCTGGTGGAAGATCATTACAGGAAAACGGATGCTTCAGCCGGGCGCAAGCTCGCCGCCTATTTCGAAGAACGGGTAAGTGCCGCCCGTTCCATGCTCGTTTACGAACCGCAACAGGGAGAATCCGGCACCCGGAAAACAAAAACGGAAGAGCAAAAACTCAAAGGACTGGGCGAAAAATCGTTTTCTTCTTTCACCCGGCAAGAAGTTGAAGAAATGCGCGAAGCCATCGACAAGATGGTGCGCAAACTGAAAAATATTGTCAGCCGCCGATACGCCGTCCGCAACAGGGGAAGCATCGATATCAAAAAAACACTGCGCGCATCGGCCAAATACAACGGGGTTCCGGTGGACGTCAAATACCGCAGCCGGGCGAAACGCAAAAGCCGCATTGTCACGCTCTGCGATGTGTCCGGTTCCGTCTGGGCGGCGGCGCGTTTCATGCTGAATCTGCTTTACGCCCTGCAGGACTGCTTTGACAAGGTCAACAGTTTTGTGTTTATTGATCATCTTTCGGACGTCACGTCCATTTTTGAAAAAAATGAAATCAACGAAGCGATTCGGCTGGTATTGGAAAAACCGGATATCAATTTCAACGCATCAACCGATTACGGGGAAACGCTGCGCAATTTTAAAAAGGATTACATGGACCTTCTGACCAAGAAAACAACGCTGATTATTGTCGGCGACGGCCGCACCAACTACATGAACCCCGAAGATGCTATTTTAGGCCAGATGCGTGAACGCTGCCGGCGGATTATCTGGCTCAATCCCGAGCAGGAAAATCTCTGGAGTTCCGGCGACAGCGAGATCGGGTCTTACATGCCGCATTGTCATGAGGTGCGTCAGTGCCGCAATGTCAACCAATTATTTTCTTTTATAGAGGAACTGGTTTTATAAAATGCAGACGACAACAAAGGATCAATCGTACAGCTGGATTTCACGTTTTGCCATTGAACACGTCGCTTCACGCAACGATTTGCAGACGATGCAGGATTTTCCGCTGGATATCTGGCAAAAAATGGGAGAAGCGGGATTTTTTAAATTGGGCATCTCTCCGCAATTCGGCGGCAGCGGAGGAGGATTAACGCAACTGGCCGGCGCCGGAGAGGTATTCGTCCGCAGCGGTTTCAACATGGGACTGGCTCTGTCCTGGCTTTATCAGCAGATCATCGCCATTCATCTGATGTCCGGTTTCGGCACGGAAGAACAAAAAAAACGTTATCTGCCCCTGATGGCCAATGGAAGTCTGACGGTTTCTTTTGCCGTTTCCGAACCGAAACACGGGGCGCGGCCGAAGCTCTTGACGTCCACAGCCGATTTGCAGGATACATCCTACATCCTCAATGGAGAGAAAACATATCTGACCAATGCGCCGATTGCCGGCCTTTTCATCGTGATCGCCATCACCGGCCGGGATAAAGATCAGAAGAGGTTCAGCGCCTTTCTGGTGCCCGCCGATCATGAAGGCCTAATGATCAAGCCCAGGCTTAAATTCGATTTCCTGAAACCTGCGCCGCACGGCGGCATCAAATTAAACAATTGCCGCATCCCCGCTTCCGCCATCTTGGGAGAAAAAGACTCCGCCTATGCAAATATCGTCATCCCGTTTAGCGATGCGGAAAACACGGTGCTGATGGGCGCGGTCACCGGAGGCATGGGCGCGGAGCTCATGGATCTGATCATGGAAAGCGACAAACGCAACATTCATAAAGATAAAGCGCTGCAAAGCGAAGTCGGCGCGCTGGATTCTCTGCTGGAAACGATGCGCGCCATTGTCCGTGAAACCGCCAAGAAGGTTGATGAACGCGACAATGCCGCCGTTCCGCTGATCGTCACCTTCAAAGAACTGGCAGCCGGATTTCAGGCCCGAATCGCCGCCGCCATCGCCAAATGGGATATTAAAACTCCGGACCGCTTCAAGGTTTTGCAGACCGATATTAACGTCCTGGGAGCATTGCAGGAAAAAACCCTTCAGGACAAGCAGGCGAAACTGGGCGATGAACTGCTTCACGGCGCGCGATAAAGATTGTTCCATCGATTCGAAGAGGGTTGAGTCTTTCATGGTATGATGACGTTGTTATGGATCCTTGCTGTTTTGTTCATCCTGATCGGCGTCGCCGGAACGCTGATACCGGCTCTTCCGGGCGTTCCGCTGATCCTGATCGGCGTGCTGATCGGCGCCTGGATCGACGATTTTCAGCGCATCAGCGCAGCGACAGTTGTGGTGATGGTGATCCTGACGGTCCTCGGTGTGGTGATTGATTACGTTGCCGCAGCGTTATCCGCCGGGCGCGCGGGGGCAAGCCGGCAGGGACTGATCGGTGCAGTCCTGGGAACCCTCGCGGGCCTGTTTACCGGATTCTGGGGGCTTTTATTCATGCCGCTGGCCGGGGCCGCCATCGGCGAATTCATCGCCCGTCGGGATATGTTGCATGCGGGAAAAGTCGGTGCCGCCACCTGGTTCGGACTGGTCATTTCTGTTGTGGTGAAACTGGCAATTGCCTTCACGATGGTCGGCGTGTTTATCGCTGCGCTGCTGATCTGAGAAAAGATTGACCCGGCCGCAAAACCGGCTCCGGATACAGGATGCAGCCATGAATGAAAAACTTCTGAAACCCTACAGGATTTTTCTCAAAGATACCATCCGTAAAGTCACTGACTTTTCTCAGACGGATCAGAGCAGAGGGATCCCTCCTCCGCCCATCGAAAAACCCTACTCAGGCACCGCCCGGCGCCTTGATCTTGTGCGCTATGACCAGTTTCAAAACATCGGCACACTTGATCTTAAAACAGCCATCCGCAACCGCGAAAGCAGGCGAACCTACGGCACGCAACCCCTTACCCTCGGAGAATTGTCTTTTCTCCTGTGGGCAACGCAGGGAATCAAACAAATCCTTGACGCCGGTCACGCCTTGAGAACGGTTCCTTCGGCCGGTTGCCGTCACGCTCTGGAAACGTATTTGTGCATTCTGAACGTTCAGGGAATCGCTGAGGGCATTTACCGTTATCTCCCGTTGGAGCACCAGCTGTTGCATGAACAGACCGTGGAAAATCTAAAACTAAAAATCCGTCAGGCGGTTTTCGGCCAGCGTTATCCCGCAGACGCGGCGGCTACATTCATCTGGACGGCCGTTCCCTGCAGAATGGAGTGGCGTTACGGTATTGCCGCTCACAAAGTCATCGCGCTTGATGCCGGTCATGTCTGCCAGAATCTTTACCTTGCCTGCGAAGCTATCGGCGCCGGAACCTGCGCTCTGGCCGCTTATGATCAGGAAGAAATGGACCGGCTGCTCAGCATCGACGGCGAGGAAGAGTTCACGATCTATCTGGCCTCTGTTGGAAAAAAACCGTTTTGATACCGGGAGGCGGTCAACCCGTCCGTTACCCGCGCGCGATTTTCTTTTCCCACACGCGGCGCAGCCGCAGGGAATTGCTCACCACCGAAAACGAACTTAGGGCCATGGCGGCGGCGGCAAACTCGGGACTGAGCAGTATGCCAAAGAAAGGATACAAGACTCCCGCAGCCACGGGAATGCCGACAACATTATAAATAAACGCCCAGAAGAGATTCTGCCTGATCGTGCGCATGGTGGCCTGTGATAGGCTGATCGAGTCCGGTACGCCCAGTAAATCATCGCGGATCAACGTGATGTCGCCGGATTCAATCGCCACGTCCGTTCCCGCCCCGATGGCAATACCGACATCGGCGACCGCCAGCGCAGGCGCATCGTTGATGCCGTCGCCGACCATGGCGACAATCTCGCCGGCATCCTGCAGATTTTTTATTTCCTCCGCCTTTTTCCCCGGCAGGACATTGGCCATAACTTTTTCAATGCCCAATTGTCTGGCGATGGCGCGGGCCGTACCGTCGTTGTCTCCCGTAATCATTGCGACCTTCATTCCCCTGCTCTGGAGACGCTGGACCGTCCGCGCAGCCGATGCTTTCGGCGTATCGGCCAGGGCAATCAAACCCACAACCGATTTTCCCAAAGCCAGATAAACAACCGTCTTTCCTTCTCCGGTCAGCCTTTCCGTAGAAAGGTTCCAGTCATCAATGGCAATGCCTTCGTCTGTCATTAAGAAACGGTTGCCGATAAGAACACGTTGGCCGTCCATCAGGGCTTTGGCTCCCAGACCGGACAGCGCCGTGAATTTTTCAACCGTTTCGATTCTCACGCTTTTCTGTTCGGCTTTCCGCACAATGGCGCGGGCCAGCGGGTGTTCGGAACTTTTTTCCAGGGCTGCGGCGAACGACAGAATCTGCTTTTCCTCATAACCGTCCGCGGTCAAAATATCGGTAACATCCGGTTCTCCCTTTGTCAGGGTGCCCGTTTTATCAAAAACGATCACCGAAAGTTTATGGATTTTTTCCAGCGCTTCGCCGCCTTTGATTAAAATGCCGCTTTGCGCTCCCAGGCCTGTGCCCACCATGATGGCTGTCGGTGTCGCCAGTCCCAGAGCGCAGGGACAGGCAATCACCAGCACGGAAACGAAACTGATCAAGGCACGGCTGAAATTCCCTTCCGCGGAAAGGAAATACCAGACGGCAAAGGTCATCAAGGCAATCAGAAACACGGCCGGAACAAAAACGGAGACAACCTTATCCGCCAGACGCTGAATCGGAGCCTTTGATCCCTGAGCTTCTTGCACCAGACGGATGATTTGCGCCAGCGCAGTTTCTGCGCCCACGCCGGTCGCCTGAAACGTAAACCCGCCTGTTGTGTTCATCGTGGCGGCAAAAACCTTTTGTCCCGCCACTTTACTAACCGGGATACTTTCACCGGTCAGCATGGATTCGTCGATGGTCGATTCCCCCGACAGTATCGTGCCATCCACGGGAATCCGTTCCCCGGGCCTGACAAAAACGACATCGCCAATTCGTACCTCATCCACGGCGACGTCGAGTTCCTGACCCTCCCGGATGAGATGCGCTGTTTTCGGCTTTAATTGTATCAGGTTTTTTATCGCCATGGACGTCTTGCTCTTCGCCCCGGCTTCCAGAAGTCTGCCCAGCAGAATGAGCGTGACAATCATGGCCGCACCGTCATAATACACATGCGGTGTAATGCCCGCCGTAGTAAAGAATTGAGGGGAAAAAGTCGCGGCGGCCGAATAGGCGTAAGCTGAAAAAGCGCCGACGGCAACCAGTGTGTTCATGTCGGATGTTTTCTGAAGGGCGGCTTTGTAGGCGCCGATAAAAAAGCGGCTGCCCACCCAGAAGACCGCCGGGGCGGTCAAAACGAACAGCAGCAGGAGCATGATCCGATGGGGAATGAAATCCAGAAAAGGAAACCAGTGCTGCATGGAACCGAAAAAAATGATGACACTTAAAACGGCTCCACAGGCAACTTTCAGTTTCAGTTCCCGGAGTTCTTTAAGACGCGACGCTTCGATGGGATCGGCAAGATGATTTTTGATTTCGCCCAAATATTCATACCCCTGTTCGGCGACAACCCTGGCAAGCGCCGCCGGGCCTTCCCATTGCGTCGAATGCATGACGGTTGCATGTCCGTTGGCAAGATTGACAACCGCGTCTCGCACACCGATTACGTCTTTGATGGCATTTTCCACGCGCCGGACACAGGCGGCGCAGGTCATGCCGCCCACGGCAACAACGGTTTTCTTGAGCCCCCCGTCCGCAGGCGTTTTATTCAACAACGTCATACCCCGCTTTTTTGATCGCTGCCGCAACGACAGCGGAATCGACAGGTTTTATCTCCTCATAAGTCGCCACACCGTTTTTCAAATCCACTTCAACATTCCGGACGCCATCCACAGCATTCAGGGCCTTCGTCACCGCCATGACGCAATGCCCGCAACTCATTCCTTTGATTTTTATGCTTTTCATTTCATCACCCTCCCTATATTCATTTTAGTTTAATAATTTTTTTGATAATAGCAAGGTGAAACAGGGTTCTTTCGGGATTTTCCCAGAAACGTTTTGTCCTGATATCCTGCTTGATTTAAAATGTATTCTGTATTATTGAAACCCCTATAGAAAAAAATTATCCTCCATCGTGATCCACGGGGATATTGATAGGCGACATTTTCATCTTTTTTTACAGGATTAACAATGATCATTCGCTGTTGGGGTTCCAGAGGGTCCATCCCTGTATCGGGCAGACTGTATCAGCGCTACGGCGGCAATACCACCTGCCTTGAAATCAGGACAAAAGACAACAACATATTGATTGTCGATGCAGGCTCCGGAATCCGCGAGGCAGGCAACGCCCTGCTGGCGGAGGGCAGTTTGAATTTCACGCTTCTGCTGACGCACGCCCACTGGGATCACATCATGGGATTTCCCTTCTTCAAACCCATCTATTCCTCTAAAATCCGAATGGACATCCGGGGATGTCCCTTCGCCCAGACCTCGATAAAAAAAATGCTTTCCCGGATTATGGCGGCTCCTAATTTTCCGGTCAATTACAGTCACATTCGTGCAAAGATTGTATACCACGAAACCTGTTTCAAACCCGTCTATCGGCTGGGCGATATGCTCATCACCCCCATTGCCCTGAGTCATCCCAACGGCGGAACCGGTTACAAATTCGAGGAAGACGGCAAAACGTTCATCTTTCTCACAGACAATGAACTGGGTCACAGACACCCCGGAGGACTCCCGTTCAGGCAATATCTGGCATTTTGCCGAAATGCCGATCTGCTCTTCCATGACGCGGAATATAAAGAGGCAGAATACAAAAAAACCCGCGGTTGGGGACATTCTTCCTATAAAGATGTCTTGAAACTGTCGCTTGGGGCCCGCGTGAAAAAACTGGGACTGTTTCATCACAATCAGGAGAGGACCGACCCCGATGTCGATGCGATTCTGAAGGACTGCCGCGACACCGTCAAAAAAGAAGGCGGGAAAATGAACTGTGTGGCCGTCGGCCAATCCATGCAGTTTACGCTTTAATTTTTCAACGCGTTTTATAAACAAGATATCATGCTTTTTTTATTACACATTGTCCTGATGGTGATTGCAACGCTGGGCATCATGGCCGGAGTGAGTGCCGCCATGTTTTTCCGCAGAAAGAAAAACTGGCTGAAAATTCATAAAACCCTCAACACTTTGAGCCTGGCGGGAATCACTGTGGGAATCATCATGGCATTTTTCTATGTTGCCGGCACCGGCGGAAAACATCTCAACGATGTTCATCAGATGACCGGGCTGGCAGCGTTTACCGTTGTCCTCATCGCCATAGCTCTGGGACATTACCAGTTCAAAGCCCTCAACAAATCGGCCATTCGGGCGGCGCACCGCTGGATGGGACGCGTTTCGATTTTCATCCTGGCAGCCGCCGCCTTTCTGGGATTGAGGCTGATCAATCTTCTCTAACCGGCCAATGCCGCAATCGTGAGCCGTTTTTCGTTATGTTTCTTCCCACAACCCGCGACGAATTAAAAAAATTGAAATGGGACAAACCCGATATCATTCTGGTGACCGGTGACACCTACATCGACAGTCCTTTTATCGGCGTGTCCGTCATCGGCCGCGTTCTGGTCGATGCCGGCTTTCGTGTAGGCATTATCGCTCAGCCCGACTGGCATAAGCCGGACGATATCAGCCGACTGGGCGAGCCTCGGCTTTTCTGGGGAATCACCGGCGGCTGCATGGATTCCATGGTCGCCAACTACACGGCGACGAAGAAAAAAAGGGAAAACGATGATCTGACTGCAGGCGGAAAAAACAACCGTCGTCCCGACCGCGCCGTTGTGGTGTACGCCAATCTGATCCGCCGGTATTTTAAGGAGACCAAGCCGCTGGTACTCGGCGGTATCGAAGCCTCCCTGCGCCGCATCGCCCATTACGATTTCTGGTCGGATTCCATCCGCCGGTCGATTATGTTCGATGCCCGTGCCGATGTGCTGGTCTACGGCATGGCGGAAAAAGCCGTCGTCGAACTCGCGCAGGCTCTGCGCGACGGAAAAGACACAACAGATATCCGGGGCATCTGTTATCTTGCGTCCGCCCCCCCGCCGCAAAACGCACTGGAACTGCCCGCTTATGAGGATGTGCTTGCGGACAAGAAAACATTTATCAGGATGTTTAACAGGTTCTATTGCAACGGCGATCCGCTGACAGCGAAGCGCCTGTATCAAAAGCACGGCGACCGTTATCTTGTGCAAAATCCCCCGCAGCCGCATCTGACAACGCCGGAACTGGATCATATTTATGGACTTGATTTCACGCGCGACGTTCATCCCTTCTACAGCGCCCGGGGCAATGTCAGGGCGATAGAAACCATTACGTTTTCCATAACGTCTCATCGCGGTTGCTACGGTGAATGTAATTTCTGCTCCATCGGTCTGCATGAAGGACGCACCGTTATCAGCCGTTCAGAAAAATCCATTCTGGATGAGGCGCAAAAACTGGCCGGACGTTCCGATTTTAAAGGCTATATTGCGGATGTCGGCGGATCGACGGCCAACATGTACGGCATCGAATGCGCGAAAAAAATCAAGAAAGGGGCCTGCAACGGCAAACGATGTCTGTCCCCGAGGGTATGCGACGCCTTGCCGGCGGATCACAGCCGGCAGATCAATCTATTGAGAAATCTGCGAAATGTCAGAGGCGTCAAAAAAGTTTTCGTGGCCTCCGGCATCCGATACGATCTGCTTTTAAACGACAGGGCACACTGCCTGGCGTACATGAAAGAACTCGTCGAGCATCACACCTCCGGTCAGTTAAAGGTCGCGCCCGAACATAGCGAATGGCCGGTTCTGAAGCTCATGGGCAAGCCGCAGGCGCAGGCCCTGCTGAATTTCAAACATCTTTTTGAAAAAACATCCGCCGTTTCAAAACGCAAACAGTTTCTCACCTATTATTTCATTGCCGCTCATCCGGGATGCACGGAAGAGGATATGAGACGTCTCAAAGCGTTCACCACAAGAGAGCTAAAAACGAATCCCCGGCAGGTACAGATATTCACCCCGCTTCCCTCGACCTATTCGGCCCTGATGTACTTTACCGGTATCGATCCTTCGACCGGCAAAAAAATCTTTATCGAAAAGAACATGGAGAAAAAGGAAAAACAGAAAAACATCCTGATCGGGAATAAGAGGTCATAACCCCGAAAGCGCACCGGTTTTGCCGGCACTCAGCGGCAACGCCCCTCTTGTTGAACAGCGGTTAACAAATCACAGTCCCCCAATGCACAGGCCCTGTGTGCATCCGGACAACCCCGAACATCGTTTCGCTGCCTGAAATAACCATACGCCCTGTTATGGTAGGCCAGAGTAAAATCCGGGTTTCGTCTGATCGCTCCGTCATAATCGCTGATCGCCTGCTCATACCGGCCGAGATGAAAGTAAGCAAGTCCCCGGTCATGAAAGGCCCTGGCATGGTTTTGATCCAGGGCGATGGTTTGGCTGAAATCCTCAATGGCCTGTTGATACCGGCCGGTTTTTGAATGTACCATTCCCTTCATATAATGCGCATCGACCTCGTCGGGACGCAGACGAACGGCTGTCTGATAATCCTTCAGGGCTTCGTCATAATTCCGGATTGCCGCATAAACATTCCCCCGGTTGACATAGGCTCTGGCGTAACCGGGATTGAGAAAAACCGCCTTATTAAATTCCACAATGGCTGCTCGGCTTTTTCCTTCGAAATAAAGGGCATGACCCAGATAGTCGTGCAAAACGTAAACGTCTTTTTGAACTTTCACGGCGTGTTCCAGCAGCGTGACACTGTTTTGCCAGAATCCGCATTGACGCCATGACCCAAAAGCCAGCATCGCCAGAAAAAGAACCGCCGCCGGGAACATAATTTTTTTTCGATAGTTTTCTTCTTTAAAGAAAAGAGGGATTCCCCAGGCGATCATGAGGGCAATGCCGATCGACGGCAGATAATGGTAGCGGTCCGCCATGGCATCGCTGGATATCTGAACGATCTTGATCACCGGAAAAATGGTTACGGCATACCACAGCCATCCCGCAAGCAAATAGGGATGTCGTCTTCTCATCCGCACGACGGCAACGCTGACAACCGCAATGAAAATTACCGATCCGGCAAGTCGCAGGCCGGGAATCGAGTCCGGGAAAGGATAGAAAATTGAAAGCGTGACGGGCCAAAACGTTTTGATCAGATACGCTGCAAACGAAACGACGGCGTTGGCCAGGCGTAGATCAAGAGGATACTGTTTGATATCCGACGCTTTCAGATCGTAAAGCGTTATGATGACAACAAACACGGATAACAGAAAGAAGGGAGATTTTTCTTTTATTTGCCACAACAGGTTTTTCTGTACCGACACAAAACGCCTGAGCGGCCAGTAATCCAGCAACAGCAGCACGACCGGCAGGGTAACGACCATCGGCTTGCTCATCAGCGCGCATACAAAACCAAGCACGACCGGCCAATATCTTTGGATGACCGGTTTTTCCGTATAAACGACATAAAGGCAGAGGGTCAGCATCCAGAAAAAAGCGCTGAGAACATCTTTCCGTTCGGAAATCCAGGCAACGGATTCCACATGCAGAGGGTGCAACGCGAAAAAAGCCGCGATGAAGGCGCTCTTCCAGAGGGCGCCGGTCATACGGTGAAAAAGCCAGAAGAGCATCAGCGAACTCATCATGTGCAGCAAAAGGTTGGTCAGATGATAACCGCCGGCGTTCAAACCGAAAACCCGATAATCCAGCATGAAGGAAAACCAGACAAGGGGATGCCATAAATCGGCATATTTCGTGCTGACAGCCCAGATGAAGCTGTCCGCCGTCATGCCTGATGTGATATGCCGGTTGAAAATGACATACACCGGATCGTCAATGATCACAAACTCATATCGAATCAGCTGCGAAAAAACAGCCAGAACTGCTATGGCCAGCAGGGCATAAATCATTCCAGTCTGTTTGTCGGGAGGAATATTGATTTTATTCGGCATGATCGCTTTTTAACATATGTGAAGCAGGAGTTCAGCAATTTTCTGGACGAAAGTTTAGCTCGCCGGATGATTACCTGAAGCCGATCCGTTCATCTTTTCGCCGACTTTCCTATTTGCCATTGACTTTCCCTGAACATTTTTCCTATAATCTTTCATCGTCAATCTCCTATCTTCAGACTGGATTATCTTTAAAGAGGCGCCATGATTTCCAGACGCGATTTTTTAAAAACCCTCTCCGGACTGGCCGTGACCTCCGGCGGCACATGGATGATACTGTCCGATCCGTCCTGGCAGAGACTGTTTCAGGAAGGGCATGCGGGCCTTGCCTTCGGCGATTCTTATCTGGACGAGCTGATTAAATCGTCACCGAAAGCCCGCTACTGGAGGCCCCTGGAAATCAAGGGAAGCGTGACGCCGAAGGATCAGACACTCATCCAATGCCTGCTTTGCGCCAACAGCTGTGTCATTGCCAACGGTCAATGCGGCCGGTGCCGGACCCGCATGAATGTCAAAGGAGAATTGCGCAGTCTCGTATACGGCCGCCCCATCTCCGTCCATATCGATCCGATAGAAAAAAAACCGTTCTATCATTTTCTGCCGGGTTCGGCCGCTTTTTCGCTGGCCACGGCCGGATGTCCGCTCAAATGCAAATTCTGTCAGAACTGGGAAATTTCTCAGTCATCCCCGGAGGATTTCAAGGTGGCTTTTACACCGCCGGCAAAGCTCACGTCCGCCGCGCGTACAAGCCGCTCGCCGGTGATCGCCTTCACCTACAACGAACCGACGGTTTTCACCGAATATCTGACAGACATCGCGCGCAATGCCCGGCAACAGGGTATCCGCTGCGTCATGATCAGTTGCGGTTTCATGAACGAGGCGCCGCTCGCTGAAATGTGCGAAACGCTGGCCGCCATTAAAATCGATCTGAAAGGCTACAGCGAGGATTTCTATCGTTCGGCCTGCCAGGCGGAATTGAAGCCCGTTCTAAGAAGCATCAGGCAGATCGCCAAAAGCCGCGCGCATCTGGAGATTGTAAACCTGGTCGTCCCCACATTGAATGACTCGGACAAGATGCTGAAAGGATTGATCGACTGGGTGATGGGAGAAGTCGGCCCCGATGTGCCGTTGCATTTTTCCCGTTTTCATCCCGATTACCAGCTGCGCAATCTTCCGTCCACGCCCGTTGCCACGCTTGAACGAGCCTATCGTATGGCGCGTGACAGAGGATTGCATTATCCCTATGTCGGCAATGTCCCCGATCATCCGGGAAACAACACCTACTGTCCGAAATGCGGAAAGATCGTGGTTAAAAGACAGGGGTTTTTTATTACCGGGATGAATCTCCGCAACGGGCTGTGTACATTCTGCAAGAATAGAATTGCCGGCGTTTGGACCTGAAAGGAGAACCTACCATATGAAATGGCTGCGTTTGCTTTGTTTTTTGCCGGTGATTGTTTTTTTTCTGACGTCGGCCTGTCAGGCCAACAAAGACGCCGCTGACGGCGTCCGGGAACCGGCTTTTGCCGGCAAGTTCTATCCGGCATCCGCAGACAAACTGCGTCTGACCATCGAAAAGTATCTGCAAGACGCCTTGCCGCCCAGGGTCAAAAAACCGGTGGCCGTCATTGTGCCCCATGCCGGATATATCTTCTCCGGCCAGATCTGCGCTGACGGTTTCCGACAGGCCGGTCATCACCCGTACGATGTCGTGGTCATCCTGGGAACCAATCATACCAGCCCGGGCCTGCAGGGAGTTTCCCTCTATCCCGGCAAAGGATTTCGCACGCCTCTCGGCATTGCGGCAGTGGACAAAACCGTCATTGAGTCCCTGCTCACGGAATCTCCTGTCGATTGCATGCTGGACAAGTCCGCGCATGTCTCTGAACATTCGGTCGAGGTGATCGTGCCCTTTGTCCAGATTGTTTTTCCCAACGCTAAAATCGTTCCTGCGGTTGTCGGGACGCAGGACAGACACACCAGCATCCGCTTTGGTCAGGCGCTGGCAAAAGTTTTAAAAAACAAAAATGCATTAATTGTCGCCAGCTCCGATCTGTCGCACTATCCCTCACGGGATAATGCCGTCAAGGTTGACCGCCAGACGCTTGATGCGGTTGCCACACTCGATCCTGCCGTCTTCCAAAAAACGATACAGAACACGATGAGCAAAAACATTCCGAATCTCTCCACGTGTGCCTGCGGCGAAGCGCCGATTATCGCGGCACTAGCTGCCGCCCGATTACTCGGCGCCGATCGCGGGAACGTCATCAGTTATGCCAATTCCGGCGATGTCTCCGTCGGCGATTCCGCTCAGGTGGTCGGTTACGGCGCGGTCGTACTGACAGCCGGGCAAAAGGGGATTTCTTCTTCTCAAACGGATCTGCAGAAAACCGCGGCTGTCCCCTTCGATCTGGGCACAGCCGATAAAAAGGCATTGCTGGCCTTTGCCCGTGAAACCCTATCCCGTTTTTTTACGACCGACACGGTTCCTCTGGCACGGCATTTCCCAGCGCATTTGAATCACCCCCGCGGCGTCTTTGTTACGCTCAAAAAAAACGGCGCCTTGCGGGGCTGCATCGGCCATTTAATAACGGACGAACCGCTGGTCAAGCTCGTGGGCGCGATGGCGCTGCAGGCGGCACTTAATGACGGACGGTTTCCTCCCTTAACCGCCGAGGAACTCCCGGATGTCGACATCGAGATATCCGTGCTCACCCCGATGAAACAGGCGGCCCGCCCCTCCGACATTATGGTCGGCCGGGATGGTGTTGTGTTGAGCAAAGACGGACGTTCTGCTGTTTTCCTTCCCCAAGTCGCACTGGAACAGAGCTGGAGCCGCGATGACATGCTGGATCATTTATGCAGCAAGGCCGGACTGGAAAAAAGATGCTGGCGTCAGGACGCAACATTTTCAATTTTTCAGGCGATCGTATTCACCGAATCGCAGCTGAAATAAACGCATGACCGTTTATCTTTTATCCATCGGACTGATTTCCATCCTGGGGCAGGTTATCCTGCTCAGGGAATTGAATGTCTCTTTCTACGGTGTCGAACTGATCTATCTGTTCGCCTTGGGCATCTGGCTGTTCTGGACCGCCGTCGGCGTGATCGCCGGACGACGGATGGCTCTTCCGTCCAGGCATAGCCCGGCCGTTTTGTTCATCCTGTTCGGGATGATCCTGTTCCTGGACGTCGCCTTCATCCGTTCCAGCCGTCTGATCTTCGGCGGCGTACCGGGCGCCTATCTCGATTTTTTTCAACAGCTCCTTGTTGCGACCCTGTCGATTCTGCCCGTGGGACTTTTATCCGGACTTTTATTTCAGCAGACCGCCGGATTGTATGTAGACTCCGGCCGGACGCTGGCAGCCGCCTACGCGGTGGAAAGCGCCGGCGGTTTGATCGGCGGGTTATTCTCCACGCTGTTGATTATCTTGGACACCCAGAATCTTTTCGCCGCGCTGATCTGCTCGATCGTATCGTTTGCGACGCCTCTTCTGGGTGCTGGAAAGTCCCTGGGAGCTTTTTTGCGGCGGACGGCAATCGTGCTGCTTGCAATGTTTGCGGGCCTGATTTTCAATGCATCACCTTTGCATGACATCTCGACCCGTTGGAATCATCCGAATCTTCTGGACAGCAGCGACTCGCCTTACGGCAGAATCACCGTCACCAGAATGTTCGATCAGATTTCCGTATTCGAAAATGACGCCCTGTCCTTTGAAACGGAAGGAACCGATGCCGAATATTTCTGCCATCTGGTAATGCTTCAGCATCCTCATCCGCGGAAGATTCTGATTCTGGGTGGCGGGATGGAAGGCATCATCGGGGAAGCCTTAAAATACAGACCGGACCATATTGATTATGTGGAAATTAATCCCGTCATGACGAAGCTTGTTATGGAACACCTGCCGGAGTCCATCCGTCAGTCGCTCCAGTCACCCGAGGTGCGCATCATTTATGCCGATCCTAGGCGGTATCTCACAAACAGCGGGAGGTATGATCTCATCCTGGTCGGCATGCCGGAACCGTCATCCGGACAAGCCAACCGTTTTTATACACAGGAATTCTTTAAACAATGCGCGGCAAAACTTAAATCCGGGGGCCTTCTCGGATTTAAATTGCAAACGGCTGAAAATCTCTGGACGGGACCGCTGATCGGCCGCAATGCAAGTATCTATCATGCCCTGCGTTCGGTTTTTCCCGCTGTGCTTTTTCTGCCGGGCACGACAAACATCGTCACCGCATCGTTTGCGCCGCTGCCCGATACACCGGACATCATGACCGGCCGCCTGCAGCATCTCCAATTAGAGACCCGGCTGATTTCAGACCATTACATCCGCTACCTTTTTACCAATGACAGATTTGCCGCCGTCAAAAATCTCCTGAACGAAAAAAAGGACTTGCTCAATTCCGATATCAGACCGGTTTGTTATCAATACGCGCTGATCATCTGGCTGTCGAAATTTTTCCCTCGCGCGACGCTTTTTGATTTCTCCTCGATCATGGAGAAGACCTTGTTGCGATATCTGCCGGTCTGTTTCTTGATGGTCTTGCCTGTCCTCTTTCTGGTCAGCCGTTTCCTGCCCGGACTACGCCGCAAAATACTCGTGGCGGCGGCCGGTTTTGCAGGCATCGCGCTGGAGACGATCCTGCTGCTTTATTTTCAACTCAAATATGGCGTCATTTATCGGGATATCGGTTTGTTGCTGATGAGTTTTATGGCGGGCCTTGCGCTGGGCGCTTTGGCGGTTGATAAACTGATGGCGCGTTTTGCGGACCATCGCCTGGGAACCCGGCGGTGCGGCATTATACTTGTGGCCGGATCCTGCTGCCTTTGCGCGATAACCGCCCTCTTAATCAGAAACAGTCTGCCTGCCGGTCTCTGGCTGACCGGTCTCCTGCTGACTGCAACAGGTTTTATTGTTTCCGGGATCTTTGCCTATGCCAGTCTTTATGAGATTGATGATCAGCGCGCAATCATTTCACCTTTGTATGCGGCCGATCTGATCGGCGGATGTTTGGGGTCTGTGCTTGTCAGTCTGATTTTCATTCCGCTGGCGGGCATGGATACCACGATGTGGGGAATGCTTCTACTAAGCGTCTATGCCTTCCTGCTGTTGTAGCCGCCGGCGCTTCAACGCTCAATCCTTGGCATACGGTGTCCCCGCAGCAAGCCATGGATTTTTTTCAGACCATGGCGGCTGATCGTCTTTACTGAAAAGATCGTTCCCCATAACCAGACAATCCATGTCCGTCTGCATGAAGCACCGGTAGGCGTCTTCCGGCGTGCAGACCATCGGTTCGCCGCGAACGTTGAAGCTCGTGTTGACGAGTAGGCCCCAACCGCTTTTTTGCTTATACGCCTTGATCAGCTTCCAGAACCGTTCGTTTGTTCTTTTGCTGACGCTTTGGATTCTGGCGGAATAGTCGATGTGGGTCACCGCCGGGAGATCGGATCGCATGTGATAAAGCCTTTCGTACAGGGTCATCTGCCGCTCATTTTCCGGTTGCGGCCTGCGGCGATGTTCCTTCAGCCCGGCAACCAGCATCATGTAAGGCGACGGTCGGTCGAGATCGAAATATTCGGCCACGTCTTCTTCAAGGACGGCCGGAGCGAACGGCCTGAATTCTTCCCGGTATTTTATTTTCAGATTCAGTTTTTTTTGTGTGTCCGGCAGGCAGGGATTCGCCAGAATACTGCGATTGCCCAAGGCCCGCGGACCATATTCCATGCGTCCCTGGAACCAGCCGACCACCAGCCCCCGGAGGATCCGTTCCGCGACAACCGCACATAATTCATCGAAATCTTCGTAGTGTACAAACGATGCCTGGTATGTTTTGGCAGTGCGCTTGATGTCGTCCGATCCGAATTCAGGACCCAGGAAAGCGCCCGCCATGGCGTCCTGTTCCGACACGCTTTTTCTCGGCTGTTCCATCCCGACATGCCAAGCGGCAAAAGCCGCACCCAGCGCACCGCCGGCATCGCCGGCCGACGGCTGTATCCAGAGATCGTCAAATATTTTCTGGCGCAGCAACGCGCCGTTGGCTACGCAATTAAGCGCCACCCCGCCGGCCATAACCAGATAATTACTGCCGGTTAATTTTCGCGCGGTGCGTGCCATCCGGGAGACAACATCTTCAGTGATCTGTTGTATCGCCAGCGCCATATTCATGTAAGACTGTACGATCTCACTTTCCCGTTGTCGGCGGGGAATTCCGAACAGTTTTTCCCATTTTTCATCCCGGCACATGGTCAGACCGGTGGCAAAATCGAAGTAATCCATATTCAGAAGAATGGATCCATCCTCCCGGATATCCACCAGATGGTCCAGAATTTTTCTTCGGTATAAAGCGGTTTGCCCGGAGTCGGCATGACCGTACGGGGCCAGCCCCATGAGTTTATACTCGCCGCTGTTGACTTTAAACCCGCAATAACCGGTGAAGGCGGAATAAAGCAATCCGACCGAATGGGGAAAATCAAGTTCCCGAAGAATTTTGATGGACCGGCCCTCCCCCAGACCGATGGTGGCTGTCGCCCACTCGCCGACGCCATCGATCGTCAGAATGGCTGCCTTATCAAAAGGTGACGGATAAAAGGCGCTCGCGGCGTGAGAAAGATGATGTTCCGGAAAAAGCAGTTTGACCCGGCCCGGACCGATGCCGGCGATACCGTCGTGCAGCATTTTACGCATAAAAATTTTTTCTTTCATCCAGACGGGCATTGCGGCCATAAAACTTTTCAGTCCCCGGGGGGCAAATGCATGATAGGTTTCCAGAAGCCTTTCCAGTTTCAGATAGGGTTTTTCGTAAAAGGCCACACCGTCAAGATCCGCCAGGTGACGTCCGCCCTCCCGAAGGCAGTATGTTGCCGCATGGACGGGAAAGACGCTGGTATGTTTTTCACGGGTAAAGCGTTCCTCGTGAGCGGCGGCCACGATCCGGCCGTCAATCAAAAGCGCAGCGGCGCTGTCATGATAATACGCCGATATCCCTAGAATGGCAGGCGACATGTCTTCCTCTTAAAAAAGTGTATAAATGAAAGGCCCGACGGCTGATCCGCCCGCGAAGATCATCAAGGCTCCGCATAAAAGCAGCATCAGAATGATCGGCAGAAGCCAGAATTTTTTTCTGACTTTCAAAAAACCCCATACATCTCTGAAAAAATCCATGTTTGTCTCCCGCTTCAGTACGGATGTTTAATGTCATCCGCCCTGAATTCGTGCTCGCGTATTTTGAAAACCGAATGTTGATTTTTTTTCCATTCTTTCAACTGCAGCGTATCGTTGCCGAGGCCTCGCCGGACAAGACCGACGGGCAACACAAAAATCAAAAAAATCAGGAGCAAGATCAGCCGGGACATCACAGCGCCGAGGATGTGCGCAATGCCCAGCCAGACCATCGCCCACGGCTTGAATATCCTGGGCCAAACGATATTCAGAAAAAGCAGCAGCAGAGCAAAACCGTAAAAAAACGTTATGTCCGAAAAAAAACCTGCTATCAGACAAAGCAGCGCGGCAGCCATGCCGGCATCTTTGGCCTGATCGGTTGTGATTGCGTCGGGAATAAATTTCATTTTGTCTTTGTAATCTTTTCTGAAACGTACTTTGATTTTAATATCACAAGTCGGTCGGGAAAACCACTCTCATCATCGTGGCAAAGGTTATTTCCTCACCGGAGATTGCCGCAAGCGGTGATGATCCGGAATGGACATCCGAAAGAATGTTGTTGGTCTGTTCTGAAAATAATTCATTGCGGCATCCCCGCCACCGGTTCGCCGGATGATGTCAGACCGGGCAACGGTCGGTTTGATTTTGCAAAGACGACGGCAAATGCCTGTTTAGATTTCCTTGATGGTTCTTAATTTTTTACACCCGCCGTCCAGCCACAGGCAGAGATCCTGTAAGGTCACATTGCTTGAACATTTAAATTGCCGGGCCCCTTCCGGCAAGAATTCCCGGTCCTGCATGCTTTTGTAGATTTTGAGCGAACCGTCTTCGAACAGAACTATAAAAAATGACATGTTTCACCTTTCGATTGCAGAACGACAAACGTTTCTTACTGTGCCTTCGGACAGGGGCCTATATATTTGCCTCTGATCTTGTTGGACATCGTCATGGCCGGTTGTCCTTTCATTTTAAAACTGGTGGTCGACGCGCCGTTCATTGCCTTGTCCGTATAGGTTGTCGTTCCGGACGTCTGAACGACCCCTTCCTTGCCCGTACATTCCACCTGATAGCTGACAGTGCCGCCGCTGACCTTTTGGCTGATGATCTTACATTCAAAGTTTTTGTCTTTATTCTGGGGGACGGGATTGCCTTTCGTGATGCACTGACGAAACGTCGTGGGCGGCATGGATTGCGGCATGCCCTTCATTTCCACCTGGGAGGTGATTTCCCAAAGCCCTTCCTTCAGTTCGGCAAAAACGACGGTTGTCCAAAAAAGACAAACAATCATCACAAAGGAAAACAATATTTTTTTCATAATGCAAATCTCCTTGATGTCCTGAATTCAGCCGATGATCATCCATTCGCCTGTTGGATTCACCAGCCGATCAAACATGCAACGACTGCCTGTTGATGAATGATTATACTTTTACTTCCGGTGAATCGCAATCTATTTGTTCCCGTTGTTTAATTTCCCGCCGGATAACCGGTAATATCTCTGATGTCTCTGAACAACGGCTTGAGCCGTTCGTACATCTTCAGATACACCCGCCTGTAAAGATTGTCGTACAGACCGTGATTATCCTTATCCGGTTCAAAAACCCTGCCGGTCCGGGTCATGTTGGTAACCGCAGACGCAAAATCGGAATAAAGCTTAAGCCCGACCGCCGCGTCAATGGCCGCACCGAGTGCGGATGTTTCAAACGTGTGAGGACGTTCCGCCGCGATGCCGAAAATGTCCGCCGTAATCTGCATGGCCGCGTCGCTTTGCGAACCGCCTCCGGAAACTTTCAGCCGGGTAACCGGTATTTTCGTCTTCCGCTGGGTCAATTCCCCGCCCTCTCTCAATCCGTAAACCAGCCCCTCCAGAAGAGCCCGGTAAAGGTAGGCGCGGCTGTGCACATCGCCAAAACCGATAATTGATCCCTTTGCAAAAGCGTCCACTTCCCGGCCAGGCGTCCAGTAAGGCTGGAGCATCAGCCCCTTGGATCCCGCCGGCACATCCTGAATCAGGGAATCAAAGAATTTCTCCGGAGGTTCCGCTGTCTTCTCGGCAAGCATGCACTCCTGAAGGCCGAACTCTTCCTTGAACCAGCTGACCATCCAGAATCCCCGGAAGATCGACACCTCGGTATAATAAGTATCCGGAACGGAAGCGGGAAACGGCGGGATCATCGGATGAAGCTCAACATATTTGGGCGTGGCCACGTCAAACGTGGCAATGGTTCCGAAACTCAGACATCCGGTTTCCGGCGTGAGACAACCGGAACCGAGGATCTCGCAGCCCTTGTCCGATCCGGCCGCAAACACCGGCAGCCCCTCGGGAATGCCGGTCTCTGCGGAAGCTTTTTTCGTAATCGCACCCATCATTTCGGACGGTTTGACCAGGCGAGGAAGCTTTTCTTTTTCCACCTTGAAGATTCGCCACTTAAAATCGAACTTGCCCGCCCACTGGTAGGTCTTATTGTCAAACGGCAGATAACCGACATTGTTACCCGTCGAATCGACAAATTCGCCGGTGAGCCGATGCGTAAAAAATCCGGACAGCACCAGATATTTATGCGTTTTTTCCCAGATGTCCGGCTGGTGCTGACAGATCCAGTTCGCCTCGCATTCCTGAATGACGTTCTCCAGCGTATCCAGGAGGTTGACTGTTTTCAGAAGCGGACGAAGCGGCGCCGGTAGGATTTTTCTGGAGTCGGCCTTTCGCTGGTCCAGCCAGATAATCGCCGGCCTCAGCGGGTTGCCGTTCTGATCAACATTGACCATCGTGGCGCGCTGCGTCGTCAGCGTGACGCCTTTGACATGTTTTTTCAGAACTTCCTGGTCCTGCAACAACTGATGGGTTGTTTTGCAAAACACATCCCAGTAGTAGTCGGGCCGCTGTTCTGCCCAGCCGGGATGTTCGGAAAAATAAGGTTGAATGGGCGTTTTGACGATCGCCTTGATATTTCCCCGGACATCGATGAGAGCGGCCCGGATCGACTGGGTCCCCGCATCCACGGAAAGAACCAGATCCTGCGTTGTATTTTTTTCACCCGACATAGTCATCTCTCCTTTTTTTATGATTTCCGCGAATCATCGCGCTGCTTTCATCAATCCAGTCCGAGCTGACCGCCCGGATTCATGATGTTGCGCGGATCAAAATGTTTTTTGAGCGTCCGCAGAACGTCCAACTGTTCTTTGCCCAGATGTTTCTCCATCCACGGTCCGATCATCCGTCCCACGCCGTGATGGTGACTCAGCGAACCGCCGTGTTTCTGAATGTTGTCGATAATACCCCGCTGGAATTTCCGAAACTCTTCGGGATCTTTCATATGCGCAATAAAGATAAAATAGAGATTGGTCCCCTGCGGGTAAAAGTGAGAAGCGTGTGTCATGCACATGGTCTGCGGCCTGTTCTTGATATACGCGCGCACGCCCTGATGCAGACGGTGGAGATTGTCCCAGGTCACGGCAGCTTCCAGCGTATCGATCAGGATGTCGTAATCGCCAAGGTCTTCGCGCATATACGGTTCGGTATACCGGGTGTGCTCCCATTTTTTTGCCGCGTAACCGGTCAGCGATATCGCCCCGTGTTTTTTCGCAACCGTTTTGATTTTGCGCACCACAAGCTTCGTATAATCGCAATCGCCCTCGGCATTTCCCAGACTCAGACAGCGCTGCATGGGCTTGAATCCCTTCATCACGAGGATTTTATCCACAAAATCCGGCATGCCGTAGAGTTTCAGCCCCCGGTCGGTCTCCTCCGGATCGGAAATCCGGTAAATTGCCGGCTTGCCGAATTCCGACTGCATGATTTCCCGGCTGGCATTTACCGCGGCCTCCCACGTCGGATACATAAAACTGAAACGCCGGCGATTCTCCGGCATGTAGCGGAAAATTTTCATGGTGACTTCCACCAGAATACCGAATGATCCTTCAGAACCCTTCATGATGTCATTCACCTTGGGACCGGTTGCGGTCGCCGGATAATCCAGCGTTTTAAACGTCCCGGCGGGTGTGACATATTCCTGACTGAAAACAATATCATAGGCATCACCGTAATAGGTGGAGGCCTGTCCGGACCCCAGTGTGACAACCCACCCGCCCACAGTGGAATATTCGAAGGATTGCGGAAAATGTCCGCAGGTGTAACGATGTTTTGTTTTAAACAGTTCGGGCGCTTTATTGAGACCCTCTTCATAAGCCGGACCGAACATCCCCGGCTGAACGCGCGCAGTCTGATTGAACTCATTGATCTCCAGCAGTTTATTCATGTGGGTGCTGACCACCAGGGAAACGCCGCCCCTGACGGGACGACAACCGAAGTTTACGGAAGAACCGGCGCTGTAAACCGTTATGGGAATGTTTTCCTGATGACAGTATTGAACAATTTTCTGCACATCCTGTTTGTCACGCGGATGCACCACCACGTCTGCGACTTCCCGGATAATCCCCAAACGCAGTTCCAGCATCTCTTCCGTGGTTTTGCCTGATGCGTATTTCACACGGCTATAATCATCAAGTGCAACATTTTCGCCGCCCACGATATTCCGGAGGCAATCCATCTGTTGCGGTTTGAGTGCCTGGGCACGGTTTAACGAAACCGGTTCAAGTCCTTCTTTTACTCTTGAAGCGAAGTCCTTGTCGTTTAAATGAAATTCTTCCTTGATCATCCTGTACCAGGCATCGCTGGGATGTTTGAAACTGTGAATATCTCCGTATTTAAAAATGGATCTGTACGTTCCGGCTGCCGGTGCCTTTTCCGTCCAGTTTGGCCGGAAATAATGAGATATCATCACCATGTCCTCCTTTTCTCTTGAACTCTTTTCATGTTCATTCAATTTTTTAATCAACAGGTATCTTCAGCAGATTGACGACCGCTTCCACTTCCTTTTCCATTCTCTGCTGATCCCAGTGCAATTCATCAGCGGCAACCTGTGCAACTTTACGCAACACATCGTCACCGGGATTGCCCAGTGTGCCGATACCTGTACGGCGCATGACAATATCGGCCAGGGTTTGGGCCATTTCATCACGAACGGCATACACAACCTGCGCCATAATTTCGCCGTCCTCGTTTAATGTCTCGGACAGACTTTTTTTCTCACGCGCAAGCCCGACGACGTCCCGGTACACCGTACCGTAATTGCGCGCCAGATATTCGAGGGTGGCTCCGCTCAATCCATCAGCCGGACGCTTCGCTTCCTCAATAAAAAGACACAGATCTTTGATATCGCAGCCCGTCAGATATTGTTTGTCCGTAACACTCCGGCCAAGATTTCTTCCCATTTTTTTGGCGACGATCGCCAGACAGTTTTCGGCCAGTTTGCGGCTGGTGGTGTATTTACCGCCTTCCACGGTAATCAGTCCGTCCAATCCGTCATCTTTATTATCGTAGATTTCATATTTGCGGGAAGAAGAATAGGTTTCGCTGGTTTCTTTTTCAATAAGAGGGCGCAGCCCGCCGTAGGTATGTTTGACATCCGCATAGCTCAGTTTGCCGTCGCCGAAGGAGCTGTTCACGTCAGCAATCAGTTCCATGATGCTTTCTTTGGTGACGCGGTAGTCGTCCGGATTACCGTTAAACGGTTTGTCCGTCGTGCCGATCAGTGCGTGATTGCGCCACGGAATCAAAAAGAAATGACGTCCCTCCGGCGTCATCGACCCGATTGTATAGTTGCCGGTCAGCAGTTTCTTAGACGTGATGATATGGATCCCTTCGGACCGCCGAAGCGTTGCGTTGACCTGACCATCCGGTTTGGCCATGCCCAGGACGATATCCGCCCAGGGTCCGCCGCAGTTGATCGTTACGGTTGCGGGCACATTGTGCATCTTACCGCTGAACAAATCTTTCACCTTTACACCGAGAACATGCTTTGCGCCGTCCATGAGAAAACCTTCCACTCTCGCGTAATTGGCTGCCCTGGCACCGTGGGCGACGGCGGATTTGATAAAGGCCAACGTCAGCCTTTCCGGGAAAAGACTGGTACAGTCGTAAAAAATAGAAGCGCCGGTCAATCCTTCAGCGCGGACGTGAGGCTCATCCTGGAGAACTTGCCGGGCCGAAATCGTTCTGTGGACGGGAATTTTTTTGCAGGGATCCCATGTGATATTTTTGTCGTAGGACAGAACGTCATAGACGAGCATACCCACTTTCACCACCCACTTATTATTTTTCAGCGGCTTTTTGTAATGCGTCATCATCATCGGCCACGGATAGACAAAATTCGGAGCAATATTCTCAAGAACACGCCGTTCGCGCAGCGACTCGCGGACCAGTCCGACTTCACCGTTTACCAGATATCGCAAACCGCCGTGAATCATTTTGGATGTCACCGCCGATGTCGCCCAGGAAAAATCATTTTTTTCCAGGAGAGCGACTTTCAGCCCCCGCGTGGCTGCTTCATAAGCGACCGACGCACCGCTGATGCCTCCGCCGATTACAGCAACGTCAAATTTCTCACCTGTGTAATTTTCAATAAATCTTTTCATGACCATCACTCCTTATCAAACGTTGGTCTTTTAATTTTATTTTTCACCGCTTCCTCCGCGTAAATAAGAACGTCTCTCATGATGTTGCGGGCGTCATCAGCCTTTTTCCTCCTGATGGCTTCAAATATTTCATCGTGAAATTGCCGGGAACGTTCGACATTTTCCGGATCGTTAAAATAAAGATGTCCGTAATCGCGGAAGATCTGATTGAAAAAATTGAGCCCGATGGTACACAGCAGATTATGCGTGCAGCGGGCGATCTGCTGATGTATCCGGATATCTTTTTCCAGCATGGTTATATTTTTTTCAGAAAGGAGCTGCTTCAGATCGTCGACGTCCGATGAGGTGCGCCTTTGCGCCGCCAGATAAGCCATCTGCGGAACCAGATAACGGCGCGCCTCCAGAATATTGAAGATAATTTCCGTCCCTCCGTCCATCTTTACAGCCGCCTTGATTAAATCGAAATTACCGCTGTTGAGATAATCTTTGACATAGAGCCCGTCGCCATGACGGATTTCCAGAAGATCGATATTCTCCAGTTTTCTCAATGCTTCGCGCACGGTGGCCCGATTGACATTGAAATTTTCCGCCATCTCTCTTTCCGTGGGCAACTTTTCTCCCGGCGCGATCTGACCGGACATGATCTGCTGCTGGATGACGGTGACAATTTCTTCGTGAAGACGTGAACGCGTAACAGGACGGGCAAAAACCTTTCGGGTCATTATGGTTGTCTCTCCTAGCTTTCGGCCTTATTGGCCGGGTGGTTCGACCAATAACACATCACAGATTCTTTGTCAATCATTTTTTTGATATAACCTTAAAAATTGAGGCTTCAGTTGCCCTTCCGTTAATCCCGGATTGGCCGGCAGATGGTATCGACGGCAAAAAAATGCTCTTGTCAAGACAGATTACAAATCAAATGTTTATCGGCTGTTTTCTTTGATGAATTCGATAATGTCCTTTGCCAGACGTTGAGGACATTCCAGCGCCGTCATATGTCCGACTCCGGGATACTCCAGCAGTTGCGCATGGGGAATCTCCCGGGCCATCATTTTGCTGGTCTCTATAAATAGATCATCCTTTTCACCGTAAATGATCAGGGTCGGGCAACGAATTCCGCGCAACCCTTCTATCTTCGGATCAGGATCCGTGTAAAATGATCTGACGAACCGGGCGATGTCGGACCGGTCACCCAGACTGATCATGTCCTGAGCTGACCGCATAAGATCGCGGGCCTGCGGTGATTCGACAATCCCTCGAAAAAAAGGAAACGGATTCGCCCACAGATTCGCGACAATCTGCTCCCAGTTGAACTTTTCAAAATAACAGGCCAGTTTATCATTGAACTTTCTGATCGTTTCGACATCACCGGGTATCACGGACGTCGAGGACCCCGTATCCGTAAGAATTAGACTGGCCAGCCTGCCGGAATCGCGCATGGCATAACGCACGCCGGCAAAACCACCCGTGGAATGCGTCAGGAGATGAAATTCCCCGATATTCAGATAATCGGCCAGCGCCTCAATGTCGTCTCCGATCGTTTCCGCATCAAAACCGCAGAATTCTCCTTCAACGACCGTCTTCCCGTGACCCCGCATATCCATAGGGATAAAACGATATTTTTTGATAATCTCCTCCGCCGTCGTTTTCCAGTAGGTGGTGTTTTCTATGAGTCCGTGAACGGCGATTATCGGGTCTCCCCATCCATCATCTTCAAAATAAATTGTTGCATTGCCACGCTTAAAAAAAGGCATGTCCGTGTCTCCATAATTTTCGTCATTTCATCAGAAGCATAAAACATTTAAAACAAATTTTTCTCCTGGTCAATGCATTATATCCGCCCGATCGCAACCTTGACAGAACGTATCCGGCATGGTTATCTAAGATCAGAGCGGATGATCAGAGAATATCATTACCGCCCGGGGAGATATAAAATGTATAAAAAAATATTTTTGGCCGTCCTGTTGGTCATTGTGGTTTCGTCCTGCGCACCGACCCATGCCTCGCGCTATCGTGAAGGCTCCAATTTCAATCAACAAACAAATTTAACCATACAAGATGAACAACGCCTGACACGGGAAGCGCTTCCCCAGATTTTGAAAGATTATCCGTCAGCCAAGAATCAGGAACTCCAAAAATATATCTCGGATCTGGGAATGAAAATTGTCCGTGCCAACCATCTGGAAGGCAATCCCTATCATTACACGTTCAGCGTCGTTGATGTGGCCGATATCAACGCTTTTGCACTGCCCGCGGGAACGATCTTCGTCACCGTTCCTCTGATTGCCCTTGCCTCGAATGAAGCGGAACTTGCCGGCGTGATCTCGCATGAAATCGGTCATGTCGTTGCCCGGCATACCGCCGAGAGAATGTACGTCATGGAACAGGCCCAGAATAAATCCTGGATGTATGCGACCGGCGGCGCCGTCGTGGGCGCCATTGTCGGTTACGGACTGGGCACCGTACTTTGCAGCGATGGCGATTCTGCCTGCAAGGCGCGAGCCGCCCTGATCGGCGGCGCTCTGGGGGCCGGCGGCGGACTGCTTGCGCAGAAATACACGTTTCTGGTCAATTCACGAGAAGATGAAATGGAGGCCGACCGTATCGGTTTCAAATATGCCGTAGCAGCCGGATATGACAAAGATCAGGTGGGAACATTTTATGAAAAACTTCTGGAGATAGAAAAAAAATCCGGCCAAAGCGGAAATGCCATCGCAAAAAATCTTAACGATGCTCTGAGCACGCATCCTCCAAGCGAAGAGAGAGTCCGTCAAATGCGCGAACTGGCTGCCGCAAGTCCCGTCAGAGATGCCGTTATCCATACGTCGCAATTTAACAGGGCAAAGCAGATCGCCAAAAAAATCGGTAAAAAATAAAACCATGCAAAGCGTATGTTGACTGCCCTTCTCACCATCTTTGTTTCATCCTTTATTATCGCCTTATCCGGCGCGATGATGCCGGGACCGCTTTTAACGGTGACCATCAGCGAAAGCTCCCGGCACGGGTTCATGACCGGCCCCCTGCTTATTGCCGGCCATGCCCTTCTGGAAATACTGCTGCTGGCCGCCCTGCTGCTGGGGCTGGCGCCGTTCTTCCAGATGCCCGCTGTTTTCGTCGTCACGGCGCTGGCCGGCTCGGTTATCCTTTTATGGATGGCGTTTAACATGTTCCGTTCTCTGCCTAACGTGCGCCTTGCATGGGATGCTCATGAAAAATCCGGGAATCATCCCGTTATAAACGGCATCCTGATGAGCGTGGCCAATCCTTACTGGATTATCTGGTGGGCGACTATCGGGCTGGGATACATTCTGTATTCCCGGCAATTTGGTTTACGGGGAATCGGTTTTTTCTTTGCCGGACATATTCTGGCGGATTTGAGCTGGTATTCTTTTGTCTCTGCCGCAGTCACCCGCGGCAGACATTTTTTAAACGACCGCCTGTATCGGGGCATTCTGTCTTTGTGCGCTGTTTTTCTTGTGGTGTTTGCCTGTTCTTTTTTATACGCGGGAATTGAAAAGCTAAGCGTGATCCTTTCCGGATAATCTTCCGTCTGCCCGCAGAAAAACCAGGCGCCCGCAACAGCTCATTTCATCTTCTCCGCGCTTGGATTTTCTTTCATGCTCTTCAGAGCGCGTCAACGGATATTTTGCACTCCCCCACCGAACACATAAAAAAGCCCTGCAGGAAACTGCAGGGCTTTTGATCCAATGCATGGAAAACTGCTTTTCTATTTCTCGATCACATAGTCAACCGCTGCTTCAACACGACGGTTCTGTGCACGGCCTTCCGCGGTGCTGTTGGAAGCAATCGGTTTTTCCTCGCCGTATCCCATCGCTTTGAGGCGATTGGCATTAATTCCGGCGTTGTCGACCATGTATTTTTTGACGGCATCAGCTCTTTCCTGAGAAAGTTTCTTGTTGTATGCGTCGCTGCCGACACTGTCGGTATGGCCTTCAATCACAACGTTGAGGTCCGGATAATCTTTCATGACATTAGCCAAGGCATCAATGTCCTTATAGTAACCGGGTTTGATCGTGGCTTTGTCAAAAGCAAACTTCACATCCAGGGTCTGTCTGCCTTTTTCGATAATTGCAGGTTTGGGCGCTTCAACGACCGGAGGAGGAGGACATGCAGGGCATTCCGGGCACGGAGGACATACTTTCTCTTCTACCGGAGGAGGAGGGGGAGGAGGAGGCGGACACTGAGGAGGAGTACAATCGTTGCATGTATCATATTTATCCATCTTGGGGAAACCACCGGCTCTGACTTCTCCTTCCCGTGACAGATTCACGGTGCTGGTTGCATTACTATCGTCTGCAGCCAAAGCGGGTAAACCACCGGCTCTGACTTCTGCCGCCTGAGCCGTCGTGAAGACAGCCATCAACATCAGCATAACTACTAAAAATCCAATTTTCTTCATAATGTTCTCCTTTCGCACTGCAATTATAATAATTTTTTTAAATGATCTCTTTTAATATTCTATTGCATATCAATTATTTGGGTAATTTATACTAAACTCAATATTTTATGTCAATATAATATTTATTAAATTTTTCCGGCTCATTATGGATGGCGGTATTGATCCACTTCCAAAAGATTGTTTCTCATTCTCAGACAGACTTTTCCTTTTCTTTGAAGAATCTGAATGGCGCTATAAACCTCTGAAATAGAAAGAATTATTTCCAGCGGTAGCCGCCACCCGCCGATGTTCGGGAAAAGACGTCTCGCAATGCGGTAAATATTTTTTTCTCCTGCATGAATTAAGGCCAAAACATTTTCCTGGCGTTCAGCAAAAGCTTTTTCATATCCGGCGATGATTTTATCCACATCGTCAATGGGCTTCCCGTGAGCGGAATAAACGATCCGCGGTGAAAGGCTTTTGATCTTCATAAGCGATTTGAAAAATTCATCCTGGCTCAAACGGACCGGCAGCGTTGCGTCTTCATCCGGAACGACAAAAGCATTCGGCGTGATGTGCTTGATCACCGTATCGCCGCAGAAAAGCGTTTGTTCCTGTTCAAGATAAATACTGACGGATCCCCTGGAATGACCGGGCGTTTCCAGAATTTTTGCCCGGTATCGGCCGATGTCGATTTGATCGTCTTCGCGCACAATGGTATCAACCCGACAGGGATCTGCCATCCGTTTGAAAAAGAAAAACAGCAGCCTCAAAATAATTTCCAGGTTGCGTGGAACACCCGTGATGCGGAAAAATTTTTTATACTGCTTTGCGGATATACCGTATCCTTTTTCGATGAACGTTCTGTCTCCCTCATGCGCCATAACGATTGCTCGGCCGGCAAGGACAATTTTTCTTGCAGCCCCGAAATGTTCCGGATGTCCGTGTGTAATGATGATGGTATCAATATCGGCAAAACCAAGGTGATGCTCCGCCAGCGCTTTTTTCAGAATGCCTGCCGTTTGAGCCATGCCCGTATCGATCAGGGTATTTTTACGTCCCTTGAAAAGATAGACATTGACGGGCCCCGGCTTACGACCGGGCAGAGGAAGTCTGATGCAGAAGACATCCGGCAAAACCTCAACGCTGCATTTGTATTGTCGCATCAGACTCCTTCTTCTTACACAATGATCTTTCCGACAGGCGATTGCGCAAAACACGATAGGGTCATTTTTTTGAAAGTATAAAAAGAACCATGCAGCCTGTCAACCAAAGATAGTGTATGCAACTTCCTGCCGGAGAAAAGAACCTTTTAATATATCTTGACACGAAAAACCCGCCGATTATAATTGCTTCAATATTATTGGTTGTCACAACGGTCACGCATGGATAACGAATCGCTTCTATCATTTGGGCGCAGGGATTTTCTCAAATATGCCCTGCTGGCGGCACAGGCCCTCACCCTGCCCTCTCTGCATGGTTGCGCCATACCCAAAAAAAATGTGCCGGCCATTGATGATGCAACTTTTCTCATCAAAAACGCCAACCTGGTGGATGTGACGTCAGGACTGACCGTTGAAAACTCGTGGCTCCTTGTGGAAAATGGAACCATCGCCGCGATGGGAACCGGAAACATCAAAAATAATTATCGCGGGATGGTTTTTGATCTTCAAAACAGGTTTCTCATCCCGGGGCTGATCGACGCGCATTGCCATGCCACAGCCTCTCCCGTCTTTTCAATGCGCATGACGGACCTTCCGAACCATGCCCGCCAGCAAAAGCAGAATTTCGTTTCCGCCGTCGAATCGGGCATCACGACCATCCGGGACATGGGCGCTTTCCCGGTTCTGCTGAAGAGGTTCATCCGGGATATTGAAAAAGGAAACATGCCCGGTCCCCGCGTTGTGTACTGCAATTCCATTCTGAACGTCATGGGATCGCATCCTGAAATTCCGCCTTCGGACATTAATTTTTTCGCCCTGCCGGCTTCGCTCTTCATCGGCATGATCATGAATAACTTCAAAAACACCAAAGAAATGGAAGAATGTCTTGAAGAAAATGCCCGGGGCGCTTCATTCATCAAACTGACGCTGGATAATCGGACAATTTTTTGTAAAAAGAACAAGGCCATCCCCGTGTACAGCAAGGAGCAACTCGATATTATCTTTAACTTTGCGGGGAAAAACGGCCTTCCCGTGGTCGGACACCATCATTTCAAATTCGGCTTCGATCGCGCGATGGCCTATCCTTTTCACTCCATCGAACATCTGATTGCCGACAGGATTCTTTCGGATGATGACGTATTGAGAATGGCAAAAAATAATGTGGCCATTGTTCCCACCATGACGGTTGCCCAATCCTATCTCATGGAAGAAGCTTTCGACAACATTCCGCCACCGTATGCAACACCGGACGTCATGGACGAATTACATGTGAGAAAAAATTATTTTGGCCATGAAGCATTCCAGCACTGCGATCCGGTGCTGCACAAACAGAATCTCGCAGCCTTGAAATATTATAAAACGATCGGCAGGGACAACCTCTGGGAGCACAAGAAATTCCTCGTCGATCCCGACGTCTATTTCGGCATGATGATGAACGGCTACGCCAATCTGAAGAAAATGAATCAGGCGGGAATTCTCATCGGCTGCGGCATTGATGCGGGAATGCCTTTCTGCTATTTCGGCGGCAATTACCGGGAATATGAAATTCTGCAGCGCAACGGGTTTACCAATATCGAAATCCTCCGCTGCGCCACCATCAGCAATGCGAAAATTCTTCGTCTGGAAGATAAAATCGGCTCGCTGGAAACCGGGAAATACGCGGACATGGTGGTTCTGGACAAAAACCCTTTGGAAGATATCCGCGCGTTAAGATCGCCCTGCCTGGTTTTCAAGCAGGGCGATCCGATGTATTCAGCGATCAATCTTCAGGAAAACGGGATCATGGGCCGTCAACCGGCGAAAAATACCTGATACAGGAGCGATCAACAAAACAGGATTTCGTCATCCGGCGGCGGACGTTTTACCATCCCTTTTTCCACATATCCTCATCATCGTATATCTTTTCTTCTTCATGGGCTTCTTCGGCGTCCAGTTCATGCTCGCGAGTTTTCTGTCCGGCCTTCTGCATCAGATATTCCCGGTACCACTCATGCGCGCTGATCATGGACATCACCTCACTGGTGCCCGTCCAGATCGACGCCAGCCGTATATCGCGGTAAATGCGTTCGATGGGAAACACGTTGGTGTACCCGATTCCCCCCATGACCTGCATGGAGTTATGAACCACTTTCTGACAGGATTCGGTGATAAATTTCTTGCTTTGTGAAACCATGCGCCGGATTCTGTGCATATCCGCACCCGCATCCACCGCCTTCGCGGTGACATACGCCATCGCCCGCGCAGCATCCAGAAGCATGGTCGCTTCGGCAATCTGAAAGCTGACGCCCTCGAACTGCGCAATAATCTGGCCGAACGCCTTGCGTCGTGACGTATAATTGGTTGCAATTTCCAGAGCGGGACGGGCGGCGCCGATGGTCATGGCGGCCGTGCCGAGCCTTTCCGGAATCATCATTGTATTGAAAACAGCATACGCGCCCTGTAATTTCCCCACAATGTTTTTCTTGGGCACTTTTACATTGCGAAAGATGATCCGCCCGGTTCCGCCGCCGCGGCACCCCATCAGGCCGTAGAGATATTTGACTTCCACGCCTTCCGTCCGGTCTACGATAAAACAGGTGATCGACTCCTGCGGTTTGGCGTCCGGATGCGTTTTAGCATACACCAGGAAAAAATCCGCTCCTTCAGCGCCGACAATAAATCGCTTCATCCCGTTGAGCAGGTAATAATCGCCCATATCTTCCGCTTTCGTCGTTGCCCCGAAGAAATCTGAACCGCCGCGCGGCTCTGTCAGACACTCGGCGGCAAATAGATCGCCTCTCAAAAGCGGTTTGACGTATTTTTCTTTCTGCTCATCCGTGCCATGTAGAATAATCGCGTCGCAGACCAGTTCCGCGCCCACGCCGAAGACACAGGCCATTTCATAGCCGATCGTCCCCACCTCTTCCATAACCATGCAGGTGGTTACCCAGTCCATATCCCGGCCGCCCCATTTTTTCGGATAACGGCACCCCATGAGATTGCGCCGTGCGGCTTCCTGAAGAAACTCTTTGGGGAATTTAATCTTGTCCGTATCCATATCCAGAACCATCTGGCGCGGAACCCACTTGATAAAGTCCCGCACCTCGTCCCTGATCTTTAACTGTTCCTTGGTCATCATATAATCAAACATGCCATTCTCCTTTCCTGTTGATCATTGCGCAGAGATACTTTTTACGGATTATAACAGAAATCACCTTGAAACCAAAAGACACAATGCTAAAAAATCTTACCGTCTTTTTTGACGTCTTCATGCTTCCCGATGGCTTGCCGATATGTAAACTTCATCATGATTCTTAGTCATGCCGGTTTTCACGGCGCCCTTCCCGGTCATAATCCTCTTGACACAAAGGATGGTGTTTTTTATAATTCAAATTATGGGATGATCGTTCTTATCCACGTGTTCCCATGCCCGGTATCGAACCGGGCAACAATGTCATAATAAATTCAGGGACCTTAAAAACGATGTAATAGAATCTTCAATACGATAACTATCCAAAAAAGCATAAGCATTTCTGAAAAAGGGAATCAAAGATGCTCCATGAAAATGAAATGATCATGATAGTTATCGGCTTGACGCTTCTGGTTTTCCTTGTCCTGAATTATCGCCAACTCAAACAAACGCCTTTCTTTCAACTGCTCTTTGTCAGTTACTGTTTAAGTACGACAGGCTGGATGATGACCGTCCTGGAAGGATTTTTCTTTGAAGCATCTCTCAATTTTATCGAGCACTTATGCTATGCCTCCAGCGCTGTACTTTTCGCCGTTTGGTGCTGGATGATCCCAGGCAGAACAAGGGGAAACACATGATCCACCCGGTGGCATTTCTGGATATTATTGTGATCCTGGCGGCATTGGCGGCCATGGCCGGATTGGCCAGACGAGCCAATGATTATTTTCTGATCAGCACCCGGGTGTTACTGGCATGCCTTTCTTTTTTTCTGCTGCTGTACGGGATTTGTCTGGCGGTTGAATGGAGCGGAATTTCTTCCCGGTTTGACAGAATTGAAGACTACATCGGCGCCCTGCTCCCGATGTCGTGGGCTTTTGTCTTTTATTCCTTTTTAAATGAACTCAGTTTCAGAAATATCCAGGACCTCAACACTCAGTTGAAGCAACGAGTCGATTTGCTTAAGGAAGCCGAATTGCGATTCAGAACCATTTTCGATTCGGCGTCCGACGGAATTCTTATCGCCGATGTCCGTGAGAAAACCTTTTTTGCCGCCAATAAAAAACTTTGTGACATGCTGGGCTATACGAAAGAAGAATTGCAGAAACTGGGCCTTCCCGACATTCATCCGGAAGCATCCCTTGCCTTGGTCAATGAACAATTTGACAAATTGTCGGCAGGAGAAATTTCCGTTGCTCAAAACATTCCACTGTTGAAGAAAGATCAGGACGTCTTCTTCTCGGATGTCAGCGCATCACTCATGACGTTCGATAAAAAAAAATTTCTTATCGGCATTTTCAGAGATATCACCGAACGAAGGAAAGCGGAGGAAAAGCTCCTCAAATCCGAAAAAAAATTTTCTTCCATTTTCCATCTCAACCCCAACCCTCTGGCCATTACCGATGTCGACACCGGAACCTTTGTCGATATCAATCAAGCCTTCGTCAACTGGACGGGATACTCCCGTGAAGAAATCATCGGTTTTTCCGCTCACGACCTTCATTTATGGGTCAATTTGAAAGACCGCGAGAAAATCGTCAACATTGTGACGCAAACCGGAGAAGCCAGCAGCGTAGAAATTATGATGAGACAGAAGAGCGGTCAGATCCGGACTGTGCTTTTTTCCGCCCGGTTCATAGAAATCGAACAGACGCGCTACCTTCTGACGCTTGCCCATGACATTAGCGAACGCAAGCAGGCAGAGGAACAATATCGAAACATCTTTGAAAATGCACAGGAAGGCATTTATCGAGCGACACCCGAAGGACGATTCATTTTGGCCAATCGCTCCATGGCAAGAATCCTCGGATACGACTCCCAGGAAGATCTTATAACCGAGATAACCGATATGGCCTCTCAAATCTACCTGGAACCTCAGGAACGCACAAAACTTATCCAGGTAATGGAGCAGAAAGGCTCCATCAAAAATAACGAGATCCAGTTTCGCAGAAAAGACGACCGCCCCATCTGGGTGTCCCAGACAATGCAGGCTGTTCGCAATGAAAAAGGACAGATTATCTATTACGAGGGGATTATCGAGGATATCACAGAGCGCAAAGAAAACGTTGAACGCCTGAGAAGAGCTCTCGGAGGAACGGTCAAAGCCATAGCCACCCTGGTGGAAACAAGAGATCCCTATACGGCGGGCCATCAGCGCCAGGTGAGTGATCTTGCCCGCGCGATCGCCACAGAAATGGGGTTACCGAATGATCGGATTGAAGGATTGCGTGTGGCAGCTACCATCCATGACATAGGAAAAGTTTCCATTCCGGCTGAAATTCTGAGCAAGCCGAGCAAACTGACCAATCTGGAATTCGATCTTATCAAAACACATTCTCAATCCGGATATGACATTTTACAAGACATCGAATTTCCCTGGCCCGTTGCACAAATCGTTTGTGAACACCATGAAAGAATCAACGGGTCCGGTTATCCCAACCACCTGAAAGGCGATGAAATTCTGCTGGAATCACGCATTTTGTCCGTGGCGGACGTTGTCGAAGCCATTGCCTCGCATCGTCCCTATCGCGCCTCTCTGGGTATTGATGCGGCACTTGCGGAAATTGAAAAAAACAAAGGCGTTCTTTATGATGCCGGCGTTGTAGACGCCTGCCTCAGATTATTCCGGCAGAAAGATTATCAGCTGACGGAACGTTAAAAAAAATTATCCCAACGATCTCAAATCGCGATGTTCCTATCCGGAAACCGTCTGCTGCAGGAAACATTAAGCATACTATTTCGACGGCGCATTTTGGTCCAAGCCAGACAGATCGCAACCAATACGGTTATTTTTCAATACATGGTCGAACAGAGGAAGCGATTATTTTATTTTAGCAATGGAAAACAAAATCAATCCCACACCCAGAATCGTCAGGGTCACCGGACACGGAAGCGGAAGCCCGAGGGGATTGGGTTTGTTTAAAATCATTAAGGTTGAATCCACGATCAGAAGAAATCCCGATACGGCAAAACACATTTTGGATATTTTCAACATAACGACCTCCTTTTCATCCATATTATTTTAAATTTTCCGCCTGATAGCATGCGGCTAACGTTCATGGGATAGAATTTAACCGGCGCTTTGATTACCGTCGTCTTTTTTATCGCCGGACAAACAATCCGGGATGCCGTCATGGTTTCTTTCAGAATTTCAGGCATCTTATGCCGGTGATTTTTTCCAGTTTTCCGAGGCCGTGGTAGATTATCCCGAAAGGCTTGACGCCGATACCCAGAAACCGCATATCAATGAATTCCAGGATAATGCCCGCCTGCGCAACCGAATCCATATAGACAAAATCGATGACCACGGGAAAGGATTTAATCTGCCCTCTGATCCATGTCTGACAACCGGCCTTCTCCAATTTGTTTCTGTAATCATCCACATCATTTACCAGAAAGCCCAGATGCTGCAGGACCATCCGGCCTTTTCCATCCACACATGATTTATAGAAGGCCGATCCGATACCCGGCTCCAGAAGTTCGACCTCATATCCTTTATATATGGCCATGCCGAGTTTGCCGCTGAACGTTCTGTCTTCCCCGCGTTCGTTCCAGAATTTGAGTGTATCCGAAGCAATAAAGAAAGGCCCGATGCCCCGTTTCTCCAGTTGCGTCGCGGCGGTTTCGACATCCGGGACAACCACTCCCAACTGACGAACTTCCGGAAAATTGTGTTTTTCACGAAACTCCCCGGCAATCCGGGATACGGCGTCACAAATATTATCGTCTTGTAACAAATCGTCAAAATATATCATGTCTCTCTCCCCTTTATTCAATGAGACAGGTCAAAATTTTCAAGCCTTCATTACATGTGCTTTTCAGGACACTCCTTGCCTCGCGGCGCCGGGCAATAACCTGCTTACGGCTTTTTACATAAAACAGAAAGCGGTTTTCATGGCCTTGCGGGTTTCTTTTTGGAGATTGATCTCAATCATTTCCCGGTAGTTTTCCAACGGCAATTGGTGCGTGAGCATGTCATCCACCTGAATTTTCCGGCTGGCGATCAGCTCAAGGGCGATGTCGAACGTGTGTTTCCTGCTTGAAGCGACAGAATTGTAGCGATAACCGTAACAGCCTTTGACGGTCTGCAGTTTGAGCCACAATGGCGTGAGATCCAGTTTTACCTCCCGGCCGATACCGATGATGGAAAGCGTGCCGTTGGTTGCCGTGACGCGAAGCGACAGATTCAGTGTGCGCGCATTGCCCACCGTATCGAAAACCTTGTCAAAGCCGCCCATTACCATGCGTTCACCCAGCATGGGTCTGTAGGCTCTGCCTTTCGTAATTTTCACAGCGGCCTCAATAATCCCGCCTTTCATCGTCCGATTGGCGCCGCATTGCTTTATATAATCCGCCGCAAACGTTGACGGCTCGACAACCGTAATGTCGCAGGTGCAGTCCAGCGCCCGGATGCTTTTCACCACCATCGCGCCAATGACCCCGCCGCCGATAACCAGCACCTTGTCTTTGTCTGCCGGCCTGTTGTCCATTACAGCCTGCAACCCCACCGCCAGCGGTTCCGTAAGCGCTGCCGATTCCGGCGACACGCCCGCAGGCACAACACGGGCCTGGCTTTGATGCACAATAACATATTCGGCAAATCCGCCGTTGATGTCTTTACAAATACCGGTAAACATACCGGGCGCGAACGCGCCCTCGGCAAAATTATCGCAATTGGCCGTTGTCCCGGATGCGCAGCTTTTGCACACCGGTTTGATTCCGCGTGTTTCGCAGTTCAGCGCGGGAATGGCCGTGATCAGATCTCCCTTTTTTATTTTTTTCACATCCGCGCCGACATCAACGACATCTCCACAGAATTCATGGCCCGGCACGCAAGGAAACGAGGTAAACGGCATTGCCGACGGAGAGTCTTTCATGAACATGAGATTGATATCGCTTCCGCACACGCCGCAGAGCCGGGTTTTGATCTTCACCCATTCCGGAGAGGGAAGAACCGGTTCCGGAATATCAACCAGCTTCACCGTCGAAAACGGTCCCTGATAGCAGAATTTTTTGCTCAGGGGGCGAAGCGCATGCAACGCCACATACCGCAAGGGATCAAGATTCAGCAACAGCGCTTTCATATGTTTACTCCATCTTGAGCGCCTGATAAAACAACGGTGTTGCCGGACTCGTCACCGTCGGGTCCGTCATCACGTTCACGCACGCCGGCTTGCCGGAGGCAAACGCACGCTCCAGCGCCGGAATGATTTCTTCGTCTTTCGTGACAAATTCGCCGTGTCCGCCGAGGCCTTCCACTACTTTCTCGTAATGCCGGACGCCCAGCTCCGCGCACTGAAGGCGGTCGGCGCCGATGGAGAGTTCCTGGCTGTGCTTGATCATACCCCAGGCGCAGTCGTTGTTGATGACCACCACTACGGGGATGTTATGGCGCACCATCGTGTCGAATTCCATGGCGTTGAAACCGAACGAACCGTCGCCGTTGAGCACCACCACTTTTTTATCCGGCCGCGCCAGTTTGGCCGCCATGCCGAAGGGAATGCCCGTTCCCAGACATCCGAAAAGCCCCGCGGCGGCGGCGATGACGCCCGCCTTCTGCCGGGTCTCGAAAGCAAGGCCGAAATAATTCGTATCGCCTCCGTCCGTAACAAAGACTGTGTCGTCGCCCACGACTTTCTGAATCTGCGCCACCAGACGAACCGGATGAATCGGGGCTGTCGCCGTCTCCCGGATCCGGAGTTCGTAATCCAGAAGCGAGCGGCCGGCGGCTTTCAGCGTTTCGGACCACGCGCTGTGATCTTTTTTATCCGCCAGCGGCGTCAGCTGTTCGAGCACCGATCCGACATCGCCCACCAGCCCCGCGTCCGCCATGCGGTTACGGTCGATTTCGTGCGGATCGATATCGATTCGCACTACTTTTGTCGCGGCCGGAATGAGGCTGCCCGACATCAAAAGCCAGTTGAACCTCAGTCCCGCGGCAATCAGCACATCCGTCTGGGGAAGGCCGAACATCAGACCGACGCTGCCCATGTCCATCACCGAATGGGAGTGACTGTCCGGCAATTCTCCGCGTCCGTAATTCATCAGCATAAAGGGAATTCCCGTTTTTTCGATAAACGCTTTGAGCGCGTCGGATTTTCCGCTGAAGCGCACGCCGCTGCCGCCGATAAACAGAGGATTTTTTGCATTGTTGATGATCTGTGCAGCGGCTTTCAAATCGGCGTCGTCCGGATGCACCGTGTATTTGCGGGTGGTACGCCGGGGCATCGGCGCCAGCGATTCTTCGATCTTAACACCCAGAATATCCGGCGGCAGCTCCAGAAATACCGGACCGGGGCGTCCCTCCACCGCGTAGCGGAAGGCAATGGAAAGATATTCGGGAATCCGTTTGGGATCATAACAGGTGGCCGCCCATTTGGTGATGGGATGCACGATGTCCATCTGATTGATTTCCTGCAGGGCCCCTTTCAAATCGTCGCGCAGCGGATGCCTGCCGCATAAAACCACCAGCGGCGCGTTATCCAGATAAGCATTGGCAATGCCGGTCAGGCCGTTGGCAAATCCCGGTCCCGCAGTGAGAAAACATACGCCGGGCTTTCCGGTGTAAACCGACCAGGCATGCGCCATCATGGCGGCGGCCTGTTCATGGCGAACATCGATGGTGCGAATCTTGTACTCCGTGAAACTGTCCAGCACCGCTTCGATATGTCCGCCGGAAATTCCGAATACGATATCGATATTTTCCACTTCCTTCAGATATTTTCCTACCAGATGTCCGCCCATTATTTTTGCCATTGTTTTTCTCCTTTAATAATCAGTTACTGACGATAATTAAAAAATTTAATCTCATTTTTTTGGACAAATCATATTTCTCCTCCCTTGAGGGAAGGCGTTAGAGGAGTAAAATTCACATCACCAGTTTCACACCGTCATTGAACCACTGCGCGAAAAAAGCCATGCCGTCGAGCTTCATCTTGCCCGCGGCGGCAGCTTTGAACTGTTCTTCATTACTCTTGGATGCCATCACCCTGAACCCCGTGGCCGCATCCGACCAGACAATGGCCGAATCATACGGATGATCGGCGCCGCCTTTGGAACTTACTGTCCCCCGGTCAAAGATAAATAATCGGCCCCGTTTACCGTCCGCCGTCTTGATCATGATTCTGACCTGATGAATAGAGCCGACGTAACTGCGATAGACCGGTTTCATTTTCGCCGCCCATTTGAGGATTTGATACAAAATGAACAACAGCGCTGAAAATCTCATGGTGCTCCCCTCCCCCGATGAATGTTTTTATTCGACCCTGATGTGTGACGTGTTTATGGTAGTTTAACCAAAATTAATAAACTTGACAATGACCGGGAAAGACAATTATATTGTCATTTACGGCCAGGATAAAAACCATGAATCAACAATCCAGAGCAGATTCCATCCATCTGATATCGAGCCCGACATTGCCATATTTCCGCTCCGTGAACGGGATTGCGATTCTGGCCCGTTATGTGGAAAAGTACGGTATCCATGTCAATACTCTGCTGACCGGCAGCGGACTTCATCCCCGCGATCTGGACGATCCTGAAATGTTTGTCACGCCCGAGCAGGAACTCGCGGTGATGCGTAAAATTCTTTTTCTGGTGCCGGACCCGAAGATCGGCCTTATTATCGGACAACAGTACCATGTCGGGGTACAGGGCAAACTGGGCGCCGCAGCAATCTTCAGCGACACCGGACTCGAAGCCATCACCATGTTTTTCAAGTATATCGCCCTTACCCTCACCTATTTTCAATATGAGCTGCATGTCAAAGACAAACTGGCTTTTGTAAACGTGAGAGAACTGATCGACCTGAAAGACCTGCGTGTGTTTGTCTGTGAGCGAGAATTTGTTTCCATCTACCGGATTGTCAGCGATATCCTCAAGGCCCCCATTCCGGTCAATGAAATCCGGTTTGCTTATCCGAAACCATCCTATGCCTCTTTCTATGAGGGTGTCTTTCATTGTCCGGTCAAATTTAATGCACCTGAACACAGGATTATTTTCGACAGCACATTGCTTTCCATGCCGCTGCCCATGTCCAATCCCATAGCCAGGAAAACGTACGAGCAGGAATGCAAGCAAATGTGTCAACGGCTGAAGGTAAAAGAGACGATCACCGATCAAATCCGGCAGGAAATTCTTTTCAAGGAGGAAAGTGTCCCGAGTTTCACGCAACTTTCCCGGCACCTGAATCTTTCACCCAGAACCCTCAGACGTCGCCTGACGGATGAAAAGACATCCTATAAATCGCTGGTTGCGGATATCCGGAAAAAGAAGGCCCTCGATTGGCTCAAGACGTCGGACTGTCCCCTTGAGACGATTGCCACAAGACTGGGTTACAGCGATATATCAAACTTCTACCGCGCCTTCAAACGCTGGACCGGACGCAATCCAGGCTTTTACCGGAAAGAGCATGGCAGGATATGATGATCATGACATGCCGCCTTCATCTGAAAGGTCAAATGTAAAAAAAGTATACCGTGAAAGATATGATCATTTTTGAATACCGACTTGGACAAACAAAAGAGGTTCTTCAAAAACTTCTGCGCTCTATTCACCGTCTTCGTATTTATGCAGTCTTTTACGCAGTGTTTTTCGTGTAATACCCAGACGCCGCGCGGCTTCACTTTTGTTGCCGCGACAGCTTTGCAGCGCCTCCAGTATACTTTGCTTCTCTATTTCCTCCAGAGAACGATTCCCGGAAGCTACCGGCATTTTCTGCCCCGCCGACAATACCTCGCGAGAGAGGGCCTGATCCGCCATGGTAAAAATCAGGTCTTCTTCACCGATGGTTTCCGTCCTGCAAAGAACAACCGCCCTCTCCACCGCGTTCATCAACTCCCGCACATTGCCCGGCCAGGAATAACTCGCCAGCTTCTGCATCGCCTGCGGCGTAAAGCCTTTGATGACTTTGGCATTGTTTTCCGCAAACATTTTCAGAAAGGCGTGCGCCATGAGAGGAATATCCTCGGACCGCTCCCTGAGAGGGGGCACGTCCAGCGTCACGACGTTGAGACGGTAGAATAAATCTTCGCGAAAACGTCCGTCGCGGATTTCCTTTTTCAAGTCCTTGTTGGAAGCGGCGATCACGCGCACATCGATTTTAAGAACATCGTGTCCGCCCACGCGCGTCAGTTCCCGCTCCTGTAATACGCGCAGCAGCTTAACCTGCATGGCGGGCGACATTTCGCTGACTTCGTCGAGAAAAATACTGCCGCCGTCGGCCTGAACGAACTTGCCTTCCCTTCGCTTATCCGCTCCGGTAAACGCGCCCTTCTCATGACCGAACAGTTCCGATTCCAGAAGCGTCTCGGTAAGCGCCGCGCAATTGATCTTAACAAACGGCGCGTTCTTGCGGGCGCTGTTGAAATGAATCGCATTGGCGATGACTTCCTTGCCGGTTCCGGATTCGCCGGTAATCAGAACGGTTGCCTGTGTGGCGGCCACCTGTTCGACCACCTCCAGCAGTTTGATCATCGACGGGCTCTGTCCGATCATGTTTCGCCGGTCGAATTTTTCACCCAGTTTCTCTTTCAGATATTCATTTTCCTTCTTCAAGCGGCTGTGCTCGGTCGCCCGGGCAATGGATACCTGCAATTCGTCGAAGTCCAGCGGTTTGGTCAGATAATCGTAAGCGCCTTTCTTCAGGGTTTGGACGGCGGTTTCCACCGACGCGTATGCCGTCATGATAATGACCGGGATGTCCGCATTAATCTGTTTGATCTGTTCAAGCGCTTCAATGCCGGATACATTCGTCATCCGGATGTCCATCAGAATCAAATCAAAAGAGCTCTTCCGGACTTTTTCCACCGCCACCAGACCGTCATCCGCTTCGGTCACATTATACCCCCAGCCGTTTAGAAGCTTTTTCAGCATGACGCGATGCGCACGATCATCATCCGTAATCAAAATATCGAGCCTGGTTTTCATTATGTCTTCTCTCTTTCCCGAAAAATAAATATTATTTCTCAAGCCGGTTGAGGAAATCAGGGGCTTTGCTTTGCCGGACAGTTATGATGAAAGCATTCACGTTAAACAGTTTGTCCGCCCCATGTCCTGCATCGTATTTGCGAACTCAATGACTGATGAAGGTTTCCAGATTTCAACACCCTTCACTTCTTAAAACGTCGTGTCTTACGACACGGCAAACCGCAACGTGACCTTCGTGCCCGCACCCGCCTGACTTTCGATGTTCAAAAAAGCGCCGTGCGCTTCCATAATCTTTTGCACAACCGCCAGCCCTAGGCCTGTCCCCGCCGGTTTGGAGGTAAAATAAGGATCGTAGATCCGGGGCAGATCATTTTTCTCGATGCCGCTGCCCGTATCGGAAATGAGCACTTCCTGCCCGGCCTGTGTTTGTGAGATCCCTACGGACAAGCGCCCGCCGTCCGGCATGGCCGCCAGGGCATTCAGAAATATATTCAAAAGCACCTGCTTGATTTTATCCGGATCGATCTCAACAGCCGGCAGATCTTCCGGCACACGCGCATCCACCTGCACGCCGTTTTTCCGCGCTTCAACTTCAATCAATTTGACACTTTGCATCACCAAACCGGATAGGGCGGTTTTTTCTGTCTTCAGCGTCAGGGGTCGCGCAAATTCGATCAGTTGACCGATGACGCGGTTGAGTCGTTCAGTTTCGGCAATCATAATATCCGCCGTTTCCTCATCATCGGGATTTCCGGCAAACCGCTGTTTGAAATAAACCGCGAATCCCTTGATGGAACTGAGCGGATTTCTGATTTCATGCGCCACACCCGCAGCCAGCGATCCGATGGCGTTCAGATGTCGGCTGTGCGCCACTTCCTTCTCCAGCCCCCTGACGGCTGTCACATTACGCGCCAGCAGAATTTTCCCCTCCGGAACATCCCGATCGGCAAAAGCGGCCACCACCACTTCCCAGATCTGTTCTCCTTTTGTTTCTGAAGAAAGCACGACATCTTCTTCGATCAGACCGGACGACATCGTCACCTTTGTCAGCAACCGGACCAGCGGGCCCGGAAGTATCCGGCCGGCATCCTGTCTCTCAACATTCGACGGATCACCGGCGAACAAATCACGGGCGTGTTCATTGGACGCGATAATCCGGTTGTCTTTGTCCACGGCCAGAAGCCCGATGGGTAAATTTCTCACCAGCGCTTCTGCGAAAACCCTTACGCGCGACAGTGACGCACGTGTCAACCGGTATGTCTGGACCAGAAACAATGACACAATCGCAAGCGATCCGATCAGAATCAGAATAAACGCCCTGATGATGGTCCGGTAAATATCTTCCTGCGACGCCTTTTCGATCTTATCCATGTTGAATCCCACAAACACAATCAGCGAACGATGATGTAACGCCGCGTCTGTTTGCCGCCACGGGAACAATCCCCGGTAGATTTCAAATGTTCCCGCGCCGCCGGGATTGGTTACCTGACGCCAGTGCATGTCCTTGCTTCGGGCAATCTTTTCCGTATCCAGATCTATGCCATACTGCTGATCCAGCATGGAGGGATCGCTGTCCGCCAGAATCTTTCCCTTGCTGTCCGTGACGATCATGTAATCGATATCCGGCTGCTCCGCCGTTGCCATCAGCAGTTTCTGGAAATAAAAACGATCGTTTTTGCCATCCACACGATCTTGCAATCCCGCCTCAAAAGATTGAATCAGCGTTGCGCCCTTTTCGATAAAAAGCGCCTGAGCCTGTGTCTCGCTCTGCTGAAACTGCATGAACATCATCATGCCCAGAATCACCATCAAAACGGTAATCGCGCTGACAGCCGCCCAAATGGAAATGTCCCAGCGTATTTTTTTCTTTTTCTCCTGCATCATTACCTTGTCCCGCCATATTTGGGCACGATGGACCCATCTCAATATCCGAGCCGGATATTTATTATCCACTCATTATTCATAAAAGGCAAACAGAAAACATTCCGTAATAAACCTTCGTTAATCATTACAAATCCTTATCATCACGGCAAGGATTTGCCCTCATATCCGGATCATCAAAAAATATGCAAATCATTCCTCATCGTGCGGACCTTGCCTGCATAATATCTGTCGCGTGAGACGATTGTATCTTTTTAAGGATGTACCTGTTTATGAAGAATCATTACTACGGGCAGGGGATTTATCGGACGGCAAAACAATTGATCAGAAAAATCATTAATCGGCGCTTACTTAAAAACCCTTACTTTGATAAAATTCATCACTTATTGACATGCCTTTTTTATGAGGGCATTGAAGAACGGATTATCGGGTATCTTAACCCACTTTGGATTATCAATGACATCGGAGCTGAAGAGCTTACCGTCCTTGTCAAAATAAAAAATGGAGACATGTCTGATTTTCTTTTCTCTGCAATCTATTTCATTCAAGGATTGAACATTCGATATTTCTTCATATTCCACGGTGGAAAGTTTTTTTTTGGCTCTGTCCCGGATAAACGCCTCTCTGCCTTTATCGGAAAAAACATCTTTAATGACATATTTCACGGCGCCGTCTTTAGAAACGACTTTTTTGTAAAAAGCAACATTCCCCAGATTGCCCGTGTAAAATTCAATCCATTCGGAAGCGCCGAATACAGGACTTGCCGGATGACAGAAGATCATTAATGTGAGAAGCATAACCCAACGCATTGTTTTGATCACGATGCACCTCTGAAAAAAGAAAATTTCTTTGGTACTATACTAACACAATAACGAATTAAAAAAAACAGACATACACACTACCGGAAAAAAACATACGGCCGCGGATCCGTTCGCAGCGGATGGACCGCCAAGCGGACGCCGCGTCAATATTTTGATACATCCACCGTTCGGATCGAACAAAACGATATGTTCTTTAACGGCTTACCCGCTGGATAGAAGATACGAGCGAAGATTGATTTTGGAATTTCTCAGATTCAATTTTTTTCTTAGATTGTTTCGATGGGTCGCAATCGTCTTGGTTGATGCGTTGAGCATCTCAGCAATTTCTTTTGTTTTCTTCCCCTTTTTGATCAGGCTGACAATCTGCATTTCCTGAGGAGTAAGATGATTGAAGGAGGATTGGAGATTTTTCATAAACGGAGACAAAACCTCGTTCAGATTGCTTTCCAGAATGTCCAGATAATTTTTACTGCGTCCGTCAAGGTTCAAACGTTTCAGTTTTCTCAAATAAGGCATTACGAGATCACGCATGTTGGTCTGCAACTTTTCTTCGATTTCCTGTTTGTCTTCATCCCGTTGATTCATCAACACACGCAGCGTGATATTAGCCTCTTCCAGATCTTCAGCAAAACTTTTAAGCTCATCCTCTGCCTGCTTGCGCTCTGTGATGTCATGCGCAACAACATCGGCAGCAACCACACGGCCTTTCACATCGCAAACATTTCTAATTTGCAGTTGAATATAAAACGACTCGCCTTTTTTATTCAATATTTCAAATTCCACCGAGTCCGGAACTTCCAAATTTTGAGACAATCTTTCCACGCGTTCCAAAAATCTTTTTTTGCTTTCTTCCGTAAGAATGTCAAATGCTGTAAGAGACGTTACCTCTTCCTGACTACAGCCGACATATTTACAAAAAACATCATTCGCTTTCAGGAATCTTCCGGTTTGATAATCGATCTGATATATTCCGGCAGGCGAATTATCAAAAAGTTGTCTGTATTTTTCTTCGTTCTCGCGCAACCTTTCTTCCATCATTTTACGCTCGGTAATGTCAACCACGACTGTAATAATGTAGCGTTCATCATCAATGGTGATCAGTTCTGCCGATTGGAGACATTGAAGCATTTTGCCGCCTTTGACCTGATGACGCACTTCCATATTCCTGTATCTTCCGTTTCTCAGAAGACGTTTTTTTATTTCTTCACGATCCTGATCGAGCCATATGCCCAGTGTTGAAGCCCTCTTGCCGATGACCTGTTTTCTTGCAAACCCTGATTTCTCGCAGAAAGAATCACTCACATCATAGATGGTGCCATCCTCCAATTTCGAAACAACGATGGTATTGGGAGACATGCGAAATATCGTGCGATAGACCATGCCGGTTGACATCAGCGTCTGCCCGACTTTTGTCGTGTTCAGGAGATTTTCCAGCTCTTTAATTTTATTTTTCAGCTCCTTAATTTCTTTTAACGCCTGATTCCTGCCGGTTTCCTTCATGAAAAAGCACCTCGTCCGGTTTGATATAATTTGTTTTTTATATAAACAAGCCTGCCGATTGTCAACGTACACGATCAATATCCGTCATTGCGAATCCCTCATAACTAATCCTGACGACATTTCATTTACGCACGGTTGCGTCATTTTCAGGAGGCAAATATATTCTCGCTTAAAAAATGAACGGGATGAAGCGTTTGGTTCGTGTCATATATACGCGATACGGTCCGCCAATCGTATCGATCAGAGCTTTTTCCTCTGCTTTTACTCTAAGGCTGTAGACAAAACAATTCTCCAGGAAAAGAACGGCAAAACTCAACCAGTTGCCCAGGGCCATACCGATCCCCGCAAACATGATAAAAGCTCCGCTGTATGCCGGATGGCGAATCCAGCGGTAAGGGCCTTCTTCAATAACCGGCTGATCCGCCTTTACAACAACCTCCGGAGTAAAGTATTTTCCCAGAGCACGAATGGAATATTGACGAAATATACTGCCTGCAATGAGCATGCCCGTTCCAACGGCCAGTGCCGGACGCTGCCATGTGATGACAAACCAGGGTGTCAGCGATGCCATTAACGCCAGAACAAAAGCAACGCGATAACCGATTTTGATTAAAAGACGGGTCCCGGCATCCTGCGTGTTGGAAGGATTTCTGGCAAGGGCGCCGGCAAATTTAATTTCCAGATAAAACGATCCGATTAACGCCGTCCAAAAAAGAACAGCTTCCGGATATACAAAAACCGGCGGTATATGCATGTCGCATGTCTCCAAATGACATATGTTTGAAATGTCGTTTCATGTTCAATCTCCAACGTTCAGAAGAAGGGAAACGGGACATCAGTGTTTTTTCGGGATATCCTTTTTCATCTCATGCATGGCCTGCATCAACTCATCGATGTCCACTTCCGGGTTTTCGCCGTATCCCTGCATAAGCGATTCGTCATACATCTGTTCCAGTTGCCTCAGTTGCACCAGAGCCTCCAGATTCTGCCTGAAATCATTTTCCATCATTTTGTTAACGGCGTCTCCGGATTTTTTCAGATCACTTAAATCGATGTTCAGGGATGTGCGGGAAAGAACTTTTTTCAAATACTCGCAGCCTATTTTTGCATTAAACGTTTCAATATACGGCGGGACTCTGGCGACAATGCTGGCCGCCTCTATCCCTTCCCTGCCGGCATGATTCACCAGCAGCGTCGAAAAGCTGCATGGCCCCGTGTAATTCAGGAGCGGGAATGATTGAAACTCATGCTTCATCTCCGGACGGCTCAACACGGCATAAACGATTGTTTCCCGGGTGTGGGGAACCTGGTCAAAGACGCCGCCCAGAACATAGATCCGACACGCCTGATAACGTTTGGCGATGTTCAAAACAGCCGATGTGAATTCCGGCCATGCGACGTTCGGTTCAAAACCGGAAAAAAGAATCAGGTCGTTCTCTTTACCGCTCTTCCAGAAATAAAATTCATTGGCGGGCTCGTTGAGCGATTTGATCAGGCCTCTTTCAACGACCGCATGCGGACGCATGACCTGCGCCGGATCGAATCCCGGTACCTGCCAGATATAGAAATTCCGGATATCAATGGAAGCGAACTTTCGGGCATCGAGTTTGCGGCGCAGATAGTCGATGCTTCCGGTCGCCATCTCACCGGCATTGAGCCAGCCGCGGTAACCGATTAGAATATAGGGATTGATAAGGTCGGGCGTTTCCTGAAAAATGAGATTGTCGTTCATAAGCCCTCCTGAGATGGAACTTGCAGTTGCGGTTTTAAAAACCCATACTACATTTAATTATGGTTTGTCCGTTCCTTTCAGTCAAGTAATTAATGAAACCCTGGTTTCAGAAGAGTAGCACACAAAAACTCGTAGTTGAATTATCAGTTATGGTAATTTGAGTTGCTGGTGGTAGTGGGGGCAAAGAACCCAAAATGGTCTTTCTCCCCGAAGGGCGTTATTACGGCAGCTTGTACCGGTCGTTCCTATGCCGGGAAATCAACAACCTGCTGGTTACCGGCAGAGCGATTTCGATGGATCGCGGCGCGCTGGCCTCGGCGCGTGTGATGGGCCCGTGCCTTGCGGAAGGACAGGCGGCGGGAACGGCATGCGCGCTGGCTCTTTCGTCGGGACAATCGATTGATGCCGTTGACACCGGCAAGCTTCGGGAAATGTTGGCCAAGGATGGCGCACGGCTGAAATGAACTTAAAAAAATCGTTGAATGTTCTTCGCTCAACGTTCCTTGTTTAAGAATTAAAAAAAATGACAATTTTAAGTGGAACGTGGTAAAATATAAAAAAGTTCGATACAGATGTTCCTGATTCCCTCTCCTGCTCAGAAAACTTGATCCCGCTCTTTTGACTGGTCTGTTTGCGGAAGCATTGAACCCCGTCAACACAATTCAAAGGAGGTCACTTATGCCGGCCAAAAAATTGAAAGAGTTTCTGGACAGCCATGGAGTGAAATATGTGAAGCTCACGCATTCGACGGCGTACACAGCCCACGAAATTGCTCAATCCCTGCACATCAGCGGAAGGAAGGTGGCAAAGACCGTCATCGTGATGATTGACGGAAAGATGGCAATGGCGGTCCTGCCGGGCAATCGCTCCGTCAATTTCGATCATTTTCAAAAAGCCGTCGGCGCGAAGAAGATCGAACTTGCCACCGAAGCGCAATTCAAAGGCATGTTCCCTGATTGCGAGCTCGGCGCCATGCCGCCTTTCGGCAATTTGTACGGGATGGAGGTTTACGCGGATCAGCATCTGACGGACGATGATGAAATCTTTTTCAACGCCTGTTCGCACTCGGAACTGGTCGAGATGTCTTATCCGGATTATGAAAGACTGGTGAAACCCAACGTGGTGAAGCTTACGTGATAGCGTTCTAAGTTCAACGTTCAATAAAACATGAATGGGAAATATCAAGAAATTCAGGTTGAATGCTACAGCGGTTTTAAGGCGAATGAACGCCCGGTTGCTTTTACATATCAGGGAGAGCGGCAGGAAATTCAGGAGGTTGTTGATCGCTGGTATCACGGAGGTCTGTACAGCAGCAAACCCGTTATTAATTTCTTCAAAGTAAGGACCGCAGACGGCAAGGTCTATCTTCTGCGCTATCAGTTTGATTCGGATGCATGGTCGCTGCGGATATGATGACCGCAGACGTCAGGATGATGATTTCAGAATCTTCGTTTTCAGTCCGGTGTGAAAAGATTGATCTTATCCTTGGAAACGACTCTGCCCGTTACACCGCAGAAGTCTTTCTCAATCATGGCTGAAAACAGAGACGGATCTGAAGGTGTAAAAGCGGCAAAGCGTTTCCCGTTTTCTTCTTTTCCGATGACAATACCCTTGTTCGCCAAATTGTCCCGGTCGTAAATCACGGTATAGGTGTCCACCGTTGCCCGCCCCGAAGGCGTCGGATCAATCTCATATTTAGGCCGTTTATCGACTGCCTGCTGGCACGTTCGTGTATCGGCTGTCGCCGCCGCATTGTTCTCGGGAGACCGGGTAGAGCACACGGCTGTTGAGTGCTTGGTCATGTAAAAAGAATTTCCCGTGACAAGACCGGTCCTGCCGGGATGCCGGCGCAGAACCTCAACCATTTGCGCCATGGAGTGCATGACATAGTTGTTTCCCGGTCCGCCGAAATAGGGAAGTCCCCCTGTAACGGTCAGATCGCGGCTGTCATTTTCAGGAATACCCAGCATGTCTCGGGTTACCTGCACGGCAACCGGAAAACAACTGTACAGATCAAAGAAATCGATATCTTCGATGGTTAAACCGGCCTGCTTCAGGGCCGTCCGGCCTGCGATTTCAATGGCGGGAGAAAAACCATAGCCTTCTCTTTCCAAGACATTCCAGTGATCGTTGGCTTCGGCATAACCGTGGACATACACCCACTTTAACGGATTCACGCCCATCTTTTGTGCCTGTGCTTCCGATGCGACAAGGAGTGCGGCGGCCTGATTTACCAACAGCATGGCATTCATCCGTTTGGTATACGGGAAAGCGGTGTTGCGATTCGTTTCCGAAAGGGTCATGATTTCTTCCGGCGTGAACGAATGCTGAAACCAGGCAAGAGGATTTTTGGCAGCCACCAAGGAGAGGCGGCTCATCAGCCTGCCTATCTTTTCTGCATGCTCTTCAATTGTGCAGCCATAGCGCCGGCGAAGAGCATTCTCAAACATGGGATAGACATAAGCGGGAAGTGAAAGTCCGTGAATGTGCTCTGTTTCGCAGGCGCCGTCAAACAGCCCCAGCGGAGTCAGTGGCGGCAGGCAGGGCCGACCGGACGCCACGTTCCAGCCGGTAAAGGTTTTGGAATTTTTCGCCTGCTGCATGGTGTGTTGAGCCTCTGCTCCGGTCAAAATAACCAGACCGGCTTTCCCTCCGGCAATCTCCTGCATGGCATGATGCAGCACGGCGTGCGGCATGACACCGCCAAAGCCGGAAACTCTGCATCGTGCGTCGGTCAGATTCAGTTTATCGGCCACGCATCCCGGCGGGTTGGCAATACCGTCATCGGAAAAAAGCGACGTGGTCATCAGCAGGTCGGCCTGTTGTAAGTATTTTTCTGTCACGCCGCCATCTTCTGCCGCAATTTTCACGGCCGCTGCCATAAGGTCTATCGGCGAACCGCCTTGCACAGATGATGCCTCTCTTTTTGTCACCTGCCCTGCCCCGATAATCACCGGAATATTTTCAGAATTCATTTTTCAACTTCCGTTTATTTCTTTATTTTTAAAGATGTTTTACTCTTGTTGCCTCTGCCGAACAACACACGCAGTTCGTCTTTGGCCTGTTCCAATATTGCTTTTCGTTCGGCCGGCAGTTTTGTGCCCGCGCGATTGATATAATAGTTCAGCATGGACATGGCGGATTGAAAAGGTTCCGCTTTTCTTTGCGTAGAGCTCTCGGCGGATTCTTTAAGCGATTCGGCAATCCGTCGCGGATTGTCAAAAGTAAATACACCGGATTGCAAATCGAGGGCAAAGCTGGTTTCCTTGACTTTTTGCGTCCAGCTTTCTTTTGTTGCTTTCTTCATTGCAAAATTATACCAGATTCCTGCCGTGCATTCCATATTCGCGGCTGATGCAGGCTAACGTCAGAATTACTTCCGGTTTCCCATTTTGACGACGGCGTCGAACTCGTCGGTGATTTCTCTGGCAGGCGCTTTGCTGAGCAGGCTGACGACGATGATTGCCAAACAGGCGAAAACAAAAGCGGGCAGCAGCTCATAAATGTTCCAAACGCCGCCGAGGGGCCGTACGAGATATTTCCATACAAAGACCATCACGCCTCCGGAAACCATGCCGGCTATGGCGCCGTATACATTGGAACGTCTCCAGAAAAGGGCAAACAGCATAACCGGACCGAAGGCCGCGCCGAAACCGGCCCACGCAAACGAAATAATGACAAAAATCGAGCTGTCCGGATCTCTGGCGATGAACGCGGCAATGGCAGCAATCACAATAACGGCCGATCTGGCAATCATCATGCCGGTTTTTTCGGAAAGCCTAATGCCGAAACATTCCTTTATGAGATTCTCAGTCACGCTGGAGGAGGCCACCAGAAGCTGTGAGTCGGAGGTGGACATGGTGGCGGCCAGAATGCCGGAAAGAACAACACCGGCAATTAAAGAGCTGATCACGCCGGTGTGGCTCAGAAGCTGTGCCATCCGGATGATGATTGTTTCGGATGCGCTTCCTTCCAGTGCGGCAATCTCACCGTTGAGGGACAGGGTTTGACCGACAATGCCGATCAAAACGGCCACGGCAAGTGAAACCACAACCCAGGTCACCGCGATCTGCCGTGAAAAAACAATTTTCTTTTCATCGCGGATGGCCATGAATCGCAAAAGAATATGGGGCATGCCGAAGTAACCCAGTCCCCAGGCCATTGTAGAAATGATGGTAATCAGTCCGTAGCGTTCCGTCTGACCGGTCGTGGAATTATGTGAAAACATCATACTGAGATAACCGGGAATAGCATCCGCCTTTTGCCACACGGCATCAATGCCGCCTGCAACAGCAGCGCCGAACATCAAAATGCTCAACAGCGCAATGCTCATGACAATGCCCTGGATCAGATCAGTAGTGCTTGCGGCAAGAAATCCGCCAACCGTCGTATAGGCAACGACAACAACCGCACCGATGAGCATGGCCGTTGTGTAATCAAGACCGAACACACTATTGAAAAGCTTTCCGCAGGAGGCAAAACCGGCAGCGGTATACGGAATAAAGAAAATCAAGATGACAATGCTGGCGATCCATGTGAGAATTTTTTTGGAATCGCGATAACGGTTGGAGAAAAATTCCGGCAGGGTGATGGCGTTTTGCGACAGTTGAGAATAGCAGCGCAGACGACGGGCTACCGTAAGCCAGTTGACATAAGTGCCGATCGCCAGACCGATTGCCGTCCAACCCGCATCCGCAATACCGGACAGATATGCAACGCCGGGAAGTCCCATGAGAAGCCAGCTGCTCATATCTGATGCTTCGGCGCTCATGGCAGTGACGATGGTCCCAAGTTTTCTGCCGCCCAGATAAAAATCGCCGATCTGATCATTGCGTCTGGCAAAGACAAAGCCGATGACGATGACCACCACCATGTAGGCGGCAATGGACATCAGCATATAAAAATTGAAGTTTCCCGTCATAATCTCTCAACCATCCCTTCAACCATTAGTCGGGAATGAAACCATTAACATGCCGCTTATTATTTTTTCTGACGCCATAACATTGCTGCAATAGTTATGCTCCCCGGAACCTTAAAAAGTTTTGTTACAATTTTGTCGATCATTCGTCAACCGCCAGTTGCGCTCAATAAAGGTTCTTGACAATTCCGGATAAAATAAACTAATGATTTAACGTTAAATGATAAGGAGATACTATGTTGGATGTAATAGAAAAAGCTTTGAAGGAAGGACGAAAGACTCTTTCGGAATACGAATCCAGGCAGGTAATTGAATCAGCCGGTGTTGCGGTGGCGGTAGCAGCGCTGACCAAAACCAAAGAAGAAGCGATCCGGGAAGCCGAACAAATGGGGTATCCCGTGGCGATGAAAGGGTGTTCCGCCGAACTTTCCCATAAAACGGAAGCGGGGATGGTTGCACTGAATGTCAACAGCGCGCAGGACGTCGCACAGGTTTTCGACGCACTGACCGGCAAGGTAAAAAATCTCGACGGCGTGCTGGTGGAAAAGATGGTCAGGGGGTCGCGCGAACTGGTGATCGGTCTTTCGCAGGATTCGAGTTTCGGCCCCTGTGTGATGTTCGGCCTCGGCGGTATTTTTACCGAAGCGCTCAAGGATGTGACGTTTCGGGTTGCCCCGCTGACGAAACAGGATGCGCTGGAAATGATCGATGAAATCAAAACTAAAAAATTACTCGGCGAATTCCGGGGCAGCCCGGCCGTGGACCGAAATGCTCTGGCCAAAGCGCTTGTGGGCATTGGGGATCTGGCCATCAAGTATGAAGCCATCGCCGAGATCGATATCAATCCGCTGATTGTCTGCGGAGACAAACCGGTTGCCGTCGATGCGCTGGTGGTATTGAAGTAACGCTGTCATTACAGAACACTTTTTGAACATCGTGACAATCCAAAAATATTTTGGTCCCTGTTCTCAACATGACAATTCATTGCCCTGCACGTGTGCCAGCAATGCATAAAACGAAGATTTGGGAGAATGTAATGTTAGATTATTTTTTTAATCCGAAAAGCGTCGCCATTATCGGAGCATCCAGCAATATGAATAAGGGCGGCTATCATATCATTAAAAATATTACGTCCGGATTTCCCGGGAAAATCTATCCGGTCAACAAAAATTACCCGGACATGCTGGGACTTCCCTGCTATAAGGACCTTGCTTCAATTCCGGGCAATATCGACCTGGCTATTTATTTTATTCCTTCGAAAGAATTGCCCGACACGGTCAATGAATGCGCAAAAAAAGGCGTCAAGGGCATCATCATCGAATCAGGCGGATTCAATGAAGCCGGAGCAGAAGGCGCCAGAATTCAGAAACTTGCCCTGGATAATGCCGCCCGAGCGGGCATCCGGTTGTGGGGCCCTAACTGCATGGGCTTTATTGATGCCAACAAAAGGTATGTTTTTTCTTTTATCAATTCTCTGGTCTGGCCGGACGTTTTGCGCGGCGGCAACGTCGGCATGATTGTGCAAAGCGGAATGCTTTCCGCCGGTTTCCTGCTGCATGCCCTGCAGGAAGGCATCATGGGCGTCAGCAAGGTGTGTTCCATCGGCAATAAGTGCGACATCAACGAAAACGACATCCTGGAACATCTCATTGACGACAAGGATACTGAGGTCATTGCCTGCTATCTCGAATCGCTGGTGGACGGAAGAAAGTTTTTGGACCTGGCAAAGAAGACAGAAAAACCGATTATTGTTCTGATGGGCGGCCGCAGCCAGGAAGGAGCAAAGGCGGCGCAAAGCCACACGGCAAGCCTGTCGGGAAATTATAAAATTGCCAGCGCCGCCTTCAGACAGGCGGGCATTATCGAAGTGTTTGATCCGGCGGAACTGACCGACATCGCACGGGCTTTCGCCAAGAACATGCCTTTTCATCCCGAAAAGGAAAAGGGCACGGCTATCCTAACGTTCTCCGGCGGCGCGGGAACCGTCACCACAGACCTGATGGAAGACTGCGGTCTGAAACTGGCAAAATTGAGCGACCGGACCCTCGCGGCGGTCGCGGAACTTTTCCCGCCCTGGAATAAACCCGACCATCCGCTCGATCTCTGGATCGCCATCGAACGCCACGGCTTCGAAAAGGTATTCCGGAATTCTCTGACGGCGGTCATCAACGATCCGGGGGTCGATTCAATCATCTTTCACAGTTATGCCTCGCCATTGATCGGTCAGGATTTTTTTGAAGAACTTGCTGCGATGATTAAGAAAAACAAAAAACCGGCTGTGTTATGGATCGAAGGAAGAAAGGATTTCGCCGAACATATCCGGGGTATTGCTGAAAACGCAGGCCTGCCCGCTTATCGCGAAATGAACCGCTGTGTTACCGTCATGAACGGCATGAAACGTCATTTCACGAAAAAACCGATGAGCTGAAAGGAGATCGCCTTGGCACGCATACCTGATTTTCAACCGGGTCCGGCTGATACGGAAAAGAAATTTCTTCAGGGCAAGCCCCCTTTTGATTTGAATATTTTCAAGATCATCACGCACGCCCCCGTCGGGATTGCCAGGGAGTTTATCGGACTTCCGGCATCTGTGCTCATGGCGGGGAAACTCGATCCGGTTCTGAGAGAAATGGCCATCACCCGCGCCGGCATTCTGTGCAATTCCGCGTATGAGGTGCATCAGCATCGCAAACTCAGCAAACTGGTGGGCTTGCCCGAAGAAAAAATTAAAGCTCTGGATACCGGTTCAGCATCCCCGGTCTTTTCCGGCATCGAAAAGCTCGTTTTGCGCTTCACCGAAGAAACCGTCCTGCAGCGAGAGGTCAGCGATGCAACGTTCGCCGAAATCTCGAGACATTTTTCTGAGGATTTACTGGTAGAACTTTCTATCGCGGTATGCTGCTACATGGCGGTCAGCATTTTCCTCAATACGTTTGAAGTAAATCTTGAAGAAAATGATGTACCCTTTTAACCTTAATAATTGTTTTCTTTCCATCAGTTTCATTCATCTTGACAGCAATTGGAATCCTCATCCGGTTTTCCTTTTATTACGAATTTAAAAAACGAAAATAATTTGAAAATATGCAAATTTCCCCGCTATAAAAAACGGAATATGTTTATCGTAAAACGATTTTTCCGTAAAAACGATTACAGCCCAAATGGTAAAAATGTAAGCAATTGATATTATTAAGTATTATTATTGCATAAACCTTGTGCATATTGGTGGAAATTCGTAATAATTGAACACTTATGGCGCCAGTTAACAGGGTTATCAACAGGTCTTTCCACAATATTGTGGAAAGACCTTCATCACGGAATAAAAGGTTAAAAATTAAAAATATTTTTGTCTATTTAGATTTTGTTGGACAATAAATTCGATGAACAGATAAAAAAATTATGCAGCACACAACCATTGTACCGGACGTTCTGAAACATTTTCTCCGGTCACGAACAGTATCCCTTGCCTTTTACCTTCTCCAACAGGTCGCATTTTCCTAATTCACATGCTTTTTGCGCATCATTGCAACCATCTTCTTTATTCATATGATCAAAATAAACGTTGGCTCTGTTGTAATAGGCATCCACGTAATCCGGCTTTATTTTAACAGCTTCGCTGAAGTCCTCAACAGCTTTCTGATATTGACCTAAAGCAAGATAAGCGGCGCCTCTGTTGTTGTGGATGATGGCACTATCCGGTTTCAGGCGGATGGCTTCATTATAATCTGCAATGGCTTCCTGATGTTTCCCGAGTTTACTCAAAGCCAATCCCCTGTTGTTATAACCGTAAATCGATTGCGGTTGCAGTTTGATGGATTCATTATAATCTTGAACAGCTTCCGGATACTGGCCGATTTCAATGTAGGCGTTTCCCCGATTGTTGTAGGCATCGGCATAATCCGGTTTTAATTTAATGGCTTCGCTCAGATATTCAATGGCCTTCCGGGGATCGGTGCATTTTCCGCTGATACACAGTTCAAATGCTTTGCGAAATAATCCATTCGCCTCATCACGGGCGGGTGCAGCAGCTATCATTCGGTTATCGGAAGCTGCCGGCTGATTTACAGGCGCATAAACGGCTTGCTGTTCGACCGCCTGTGTGTTGCTCACTTCAACTTTCTTTTCACTACATTTTTGTACGATTGCAAGCAGAATACCGACAATCAGGATGATCACGACTATGAAAGGATATTTATTTCTGTTCCATGTTTTTCCGAAACCGGTTTGACGTTCGATTGGAGCTTTGCCTTGTCTCTTCTTCCGCGAATCTTTGACAATCTTAGGCTGTTTCGCCTGCTGATCCGGTTGCGGCGGTTGAGATGCCGACGCTGGCGTCAGGGGTTCCAGCACAACATTGCAATAACGGCATTTTTGAGTTTTATCCTTAAAGCGCGTCTGGCAAACAGGACATATCTTCATAATGATGTCTCCAAAAGGTATCTTCTAACCGTCATCCGAATATTTCTTCTCCCGTTTTGGCATGGCTGGATTCTTCACGTTTTAATCTCGTGATGCTATCGTTATAAATTTTCGGGGGAAACTCTTGTTGCCACAAAATGACATCCGGCAAAACCCCAAACATTGCAGAATTAAACCGTTTCCCGAATAACAGGAAATCGTTGAATTCGGATTTAAATGGTATTTGGCTATTATCATTTTATGTGGCCTATGAAAAGACAAAAACAAATATTTTTTTAATATTCTTAAAATAAATAAAAAAAGAGTAGGAATAAGTACAGGTATTGTACTTATTTTCGCTGATTATCGAGCATCGTTTTGATTTGCCGCATGAAATCTGCGGGATCTTTTGTTTTCAAGGCGATGACTTCACCGGGGCAGACCGCTGTTTCATCCTGCGTCAGAATATTGGCCGTGATGCCCGCAGCATTCATGAGGATTCCATGATCTTTTAGAAATTTGTCCGCCGGAGCGGAAGCAACTGTTGTGTTCACTTTCGCGATAATGCCCGAATAAACGACCAGTTTGGCCGCGGCCAGTCCGATGATTTTGTCGTGCAGGATCAATCCGGATTTTGCCCGGAACTTTTCAAGCGCCTCGAAAAGCGGACGCACCCCCTTGCCGTTTGATGCATGGATTAACGCGCCCCCCTCGAATAAGGCCAGAGAATATTTTGAGAAATCCGGGATCAGCATAACAGTTTTCGCAATGGTTTGTTGATGGCGCTGATCAGAACGGCCCATAAAATGTCTGCCAGAAATAAAACAACAACCAGTTTTAGAATAAATGCTTCTGAAAGATGCATCAAATAATAATCCGAAACAACCAGCCAGGGAAGCTGACAGATGAAAGCCAAAATAACTGAAAGAATCAGATTATCCGTCTTTTGGTAAAACAGTCCCGTAAAAAAACCCAGGGCCGCGTTCCCGATGATCAGGTAAGGATTGCCCAGCAGAAAAGCGGAATACAGGGAACCTGCAACGCCGGCGGCCAGTCCGCCCGTCGCACCGAATATCAGAGCCGCCAGAATAATCGCGGCCGGGAAAAAATGGACCTTCCACTGCTGCGCAAATTCCAGATTAATGAGACTCAACACGAAAGGGAAGACAATCAGCAGAAAAAAAACCTCCGCCATGCGTCTGTATAGCGTTGTGCCGCTTGCTGTCGTTGATGAATGCATCATATCGGGCACCTCTCGTTTGTTATTTTTGAGGTTTAGCTTACACTATTATCGATTCTTTGAACAGACTCGAAGATGATTTTTTGATGCAATAAAAAACAAAAAGATTTAAAATATGTTATCCAAATAAGGAACGGAGACGGACCATGAAAGATTTATTCTTTGAACCGGTTAAAGGCGGGAAAAAACCTTACCTTGAATCGCTGAGAAAGCTTCTTCAACACCTCCGGCCTCCCTTCTCCGCCGGCGACACCGTCGGCATTAAATTGCACTGGGGAGAAAAAGGCAATAAAGGTTTCCTGCCGCCTGATTATGCAAGGGAAATTGCTACCTGGCTAATTGCCCACGGAACTAAACCGTTTGTTTTTGATACAACGGTTCTCTATTCCGGCGGACGCCGTACGGCCGAAGACTCGCTCATAACGGCCGCCTCCCACGGCTACACGCATGACTTTCTGGGTTGTCCGGTGATTATCGCCGACGGCATGGACAGCCGCAATCTTGTGGATATTCCCGCCGGGTTCAATCATTTCAGGACCGTGCAGGTGGCCAATGTTTTTGAGAACGCGCAGGGGTTTGTCATCTTCTCCCATTTCAAAGGACACATGGTTTCGCTTTTCGGAGGCGCCATTAAAAATATGTCTATGGGTTTCGCGTCCCGCGCGCAGAAGCAACGCATGCATTCCGATTATCATCCCGTCCTGAATAAGAAAAAATGTACACGCTGCGGAGTTTGCGCGGAAATCTGTCCGACCGGAGCGGCAACTATCGCAACATCCGACTATCCCACATATGATTTAAAAAAATGCATCGGCTGCGCCCAGTGTATTGCGATGTGTCCGGAAATGGCACTGCAGATTTTCTGGAATTCGGACATGACGGTTTTTCAGGAAAAGCTTGTGGAAACGGCGGCGGCCGTGTGGAAAATAATCAAGGACAAGACCATCGTCATCAATTCACTGCTGAATATTACCGTGGAATGCGACTGTCTCCCCGGTAAGAATCCGGTGATTCATGAGGATATGGGATTTATCGGCGGTTATCATCCCGTGCCCGTGGATGCGGAATCGCTCAAAATGACCGGCGCAGATATTTTCGAAAAAGTCCATCCCGGCATTCCCTGGCAACGGCAATTCACCTATGCCCGGGAAATCGGTTTTTCTCCTGCCCGGAACATCACCGGATTTTAAATTTGAAAACCGCCGGGCGAATCCCGCTTATTCCGCAAGAACGTAAGCGAAAATCAGAGGGGCAACAATTGTGGCATCGCTTTCAATGATGAATTTTTTTGAATCGGGGCGGATCTTTCCCCAGGTGATTTTTTCATTAGGAACGGCGCCGCTATACGAGCCGTATGATGTCGTGCTGTCCGAAATCTGACAGAAATAGGACCATAACCGGCAGTCCATTTTCATGTCCTGCTGAATCAGGGGAACAACACAAATGGAAAAATCTCCGGCAATACCTCCCCCGATCTGGAAAAAGCCCGTTTCGCTGTGCCGGGATGCATCTAAATACCAGTCAATCAAGGCATCCATTGTTTCCAGACCGGATTTCACAATCGAATAATGCTTAAGTTGTTTCCTGCGGACACTGGAAACAAAATAATTGCCCAGAGAGGAGTCCTCCCATCCGGGAACAAAAATCGGAATGTTTTTTTCACAGGCGGCAACCAGCCATGAATCTTTTTCATCGATTTCATACTGATCTTTCAGCACGCCGCTGCTGATGATCTGCATGATGAATTCATAGGGGAAGTACCGTTTATTCTCATCCGCAGCTTTTTTCCAGAAACTGAAAAGCTTGCCTTCGACCTTCCGCATGGCTTCTTCTTCGGGGATGCAGGTGTCCGTCACCCGGTTCAGCTTGTTTCTCAGCAGTTCCGCTTCATCCTCGGGTTTCAAATCCCTGTAATTTGGAACACGCTTGTAATGCTTGTGGGCGACCAGATTGAAAAGATCCTCTTCCAGATTTGCGCCTGTGCAGCATACGGCATGAATTTTACCGCTGCGAATCATTGCCGCGAGAGTGATACCAAGTTCCGCGGTGCTCATGGCCCCGGCCAGTGCCATCAGCATTTTCCCGCCGTTATTAATATGATTCGCGTAGGCCTCCGCTGCATCCACGACGACAGCGGAATTGAAGTGTCGATAATTGTGTTTTATGAATTCCTTGACGAATTGAAATTTGGAAGTGTCGTGATCATACATTTAATACCCCCCAAACCAGCACTTTCATTGGCACCTTACAATAAATGCAAAATGTTCTCAATGACAAAATGAAAATATAAGTATTTTTAACGTATTATGAGCATCGTGTCTACATTCTTTATCAAACGGAAGCCGTTTCAACAAAGCCGGACACGGGGGAAGGCGGCAAATTCAACGAATCCCTATCGGGAGTGTTTAAAAAGAAGATGATGAGATTGCAGAACCGGCTTTATTTTTGCGGCCAGTTTTTCGGCTATTTGAATCGTCCCGAAGTCTCCAAGATGCACCATGTCCGGGCAAAGACCGCCCGCAACATCCGGCATCAGGTCCTGACCTTCTATCAGATAGAGATTATCCAGCGCAGAAGTTTCCACTGCGTTCCGAAGCAGTTTGCGGTACAGGTCGGGCTTTTTGCTTTCGATATAATCTCCCAGATACGGCTTGAGCGTGATGCAAAATACCGGACGGCTTTTGTTGCTGCCGGCGATCCTGTTGATCATGTAACTGACCCGCCTCGAAAATTCTTCCGGCGAAAATGTGTCGACCATGTTCAGGGAAAGATCAAGCGTCGCAAAGTTCCAGTCCTTTCTTCCGGCGATATAGTCGGCCATTTCCGGTTCGCAATATGCCGAGCAGGAAGAACCCAGGTTGATGACGTCCGCGTCGAGACGGCAGCCGACCAGATTCGGATAGCTCAAATGCGATTCCGAAGCATAAGCTCCCTGGGTAAGCGACGTTCCATAGGCCAGATAGCTCAGGCCGGGCAATTCCTCCGCGTGGGGAGGTCTTATTTTTCCTTCCGTTTCAATGCCATGAAACCGGATGGGAGCGCCCATGGTCGTTCCCCAAAACCTGATTCTACAGACATGGGGAGAAAACGGCGCATCGGTCGCAATTTTCTCCGCCAGTTCGATGAATTTCGGCGGCCGGATGATTTCCAGCAGGGTTTTGATTCTCTTAATCACAAAACGCTGCCTCGTTTGAAAGGTTCCGAAAAAAACCCGGGCATCGGTAATAATTCCGTCGCCGAGATGCTTTGTGATTTTATCCACGGACAGGGTGATTTTCACAGGATACGTTTCACTGACAAAACGGATTTCCGAACCGGAAGGACAGATCATCATCATTTGTCCGGCTTTGCTGAGACGTGCGGAACCGTGTTCGAGAATACGTCCTAACAGAAGCCCTTCAATATCTTTGTGTTTGTATAGCCCGTCTACGTTATGAAGAGCCACATTTTCAAAAATCATCCGTTCTCCCGTTTTCAGGATTGACTTAATTCTTTATTTGTTTTCCTGGCGTCTGAATTTGAATTCAACGCCGGCCGGTGTTTTCATAACCAGACACCGATTCTCGTTAATCTGGAGCATCGTATCTCCGATTCCCATTTGACATTTCAACAGGTCCCCCTCTTTGATACAGGGGAAAGATCCTAAAGCGGTATCGACTTTATAAGCACTGCCGCTTTTGGTTATGGTCAGCATTTCCTTTTCTATCACGTCGTTGAACCATTTACCCGAAAACGGGTCGCTCATTCCGCACGATAAAAGGAAGAGGGCTATGAGCATCACCGCCACAACGGCAGATTTTCTGATAATCATATGGACCTCCTTTTTCAAATATACTGATTGCGATGCCCGTTGTCGCAGAGCGTTTAGCTGATATCACATGCAAGTTTTTTGTCAACACAGCGATCGCGTTATTTAACCTGTAACGTTTGCAGCGGCATTTCTGTATGCGGCGCAATATCATTATTACCGTTGCGCGAAACACCGGATATTTCCTGCAATGCAACGACCGATTTCATCGCCTTTGGTTGCATCCATGGCGCGTACAATGAAATATATGCGCATACCTTCCTCATCCCGACAAGTTTTTTTTATCCTGTGGCGTGCCGGTCGGAATGGCCTCGCCGGTTTTCCCAAATACGATGTTGCCGTACGCCATGATTAAAATGGTAATGAATATGATCTGCGTCACCACGCCGGTATTCATATAGGGCAGCGCCATGGCTTGCGGTATGCTCAAAAAAAGTAAAATGGTTATCAGGCCTCGCGGTGCAAAATAAAGCAGCGGGGTCATTGAAATCCGGATAATGCTCTTTAAATACAAAGCTCGTAACGCATATATTGCGGCAACAATCAGAACGGAAAATAATAAATTGTTTAAATTCAGCAAATCAAAAAGGCTCGTATAATATCCGAACAGGACAAAAAAGAAGGAACGGACGATAAAGGTCATTTCCGACGTAATATTTTTAAAAGCATTCAATTCTGTGTTGAAGTCTTGAAAATTAATGAACTGAGCGGTGATGCTGTTTTCGAAAAGATTATTGTTGTTCATCACCAGGCCAAAAATCAGGACCACCAGCAGAGACGGCAGATGAAGCAACCTGGACAGCGCATAGACAAGAATAATCGCGGTCATAATGATGATGTATTTTACATGATGGTTGATCTTATGCAAAATGACAGCCAGAAATGCGCTGAATAACACAGAGGCAAACAATGTGACAATGATTTCCAGAAGAAAATTCAGAATGCCTGAAAAAAGATGACCGTTACTGATGACCACATAATTGAATGCCAGAATACCGAAAATATCAGAGATAGAACTTTCATATATGACAAATTCCCGGTTATTTCCCGACAAACCGACCGCCGATGGAATCGCTACGGCACTGCTGATGACGGCAACTGGAATAATGTTAACCAGAGAGGTCCTAACATCGTAACCCAGACCATAGGATAACATAAGCGCAAACAAGCCCGTGAATACCAAAAAAAGAACAATGGCTGAAGACATGGACTTGAGGATCAGGGACTTTTTTTGTTTGCTCAGGGTCAAATCGAGACTGGCTTCCAGAACAATCAGGATGAGCCCTACCGTCCCCATGACCGGCAGGATCACATCAATTTGTGATACTTCAAAGTTAAAATAACTGTCGATGGAATTGATGGCCATTCCCGTAAGAATCAGAAGCAGAACACCGGGAATTTTTGTTTGCCGCGATGTCACGTCAAAAAAATACGCCAGCAGGATAACGACACAGAAGGCAATAATGATGTAATAGGTCATTGCAGAGGATCCTTTTTCGAGCAAGCGATGTGGTGATTTGCAGTCCAATCAAACGGGCGCACATTCGTGGACGTAATTTTAACGATTTTACAGTATTCCTTCTTCGGCAAAGCTGTAATAGTTCCCGTCTCCGATGATGATGTGATCCAGAACTTTGATGCCCATCACTTTTCCCGCCGCCAGCAGATCCTGCGTAAATTTTCGATCTTCCGCACTGGGCGAAATGTTGGCACTGGGATGATTATGAACACAAATAATGGCTGCTGCAAATTTCTGCAATGCAGCGTGAATGATCTCCCGGACAATCGGTATGGCGTGATTCACCGTGCCTTCCGCAACGTCGCTGATGTCGATGATCTTATTGTTGCTGTTAAGATACAGGACTTTAAATAATTCCGTTTTGCGATCTCGCATCTGCGGCATGACGATTTCGACGACATCGCAGCAGGAGGCTATTTTTTGTTTTCCTTTCAGCGCCTCCACTTCGCGAAAACGCCGGCCTATTTCCAGAGCGGCCTGAATCTGCGCCATTTTGGCTGGTCCCAATCCCTTAAATTCCTTCCATTCGCGCACATCCGTATGAATCATGTTACGGAACGTGCCGAATTTTTCCACAATCCGGCGAGCTAGATCGATGGCACTTGCGCCCTTGACGCCCGTTCGCAAAAGAATTGCCAGCAGTTCCGAATTGCTCAGTGTTTCTGCACCCTGCCGCAGAAGCTTTTCCCGGGGACGGTCGTCCTCTGGCCAGGAATTGATGCCCTTTGAATGTTTTGATTCAGATTGAATCACGTGATACTCCGTCAGATACGTTTTTATTATTTTTTGAGCGCCTTATCCATGAAACGGTTTATGATCAGCATGACAAGATGATACAAAGGGAAACATGTCCTTTTGATAAAGTAAAATAATTTTACATCCAGTGACGTGATGACCAGGTACTTATTTTTCAGGATCGCCTGAATAATCAAATCAGCGACTTTTTCCGGCGTCATGGCGATTTTCACAAACATCTTGCGTGCTTTATTGGTTGCCTCATGATCATCCGTGCGAATGTCCGCCGTATTGACTAACCCTGTATGGACGGCACCCGGACAGACGACGCTGACTCCGATCTTGTACTTTCTTAAATCATATCGCAATACTTCGGACATACCCACCAGAGCATGTTTTGTGGCGGCATAGGCCACATGCCAGGGAAGCCCGATAAGACCTGCCGTCGACGATACTGAAACGACATGTCCGCCTTTCCCTGCACGAATCATCTCCGGCACGAAGCATTCCAAACCGTGAATGACGCCCCACAGATTTATTCTGATGATTTTCTCCCAGTCCCTATGTTGCATGTCTTCTATTTTCGCAAAAAGCGCCACACCCGCAACATTAACCAGAATATCGAGCGAACCGAATTCCGCATGAATCTCCGAGGCAAACGCCCGCATGGCTTCATAATCGCCAACATCAAACGGACGGGACAGACACACGTTGTCACCAGCGCTGCTGATCATATCCGCCGTCTTCTTCAGACCTTCAGCATTAATATCTGTCAGAAACAGCCGGCAGCCCGCCAGCCCCATGGCCGCAGCGGTAGCACGACCTATTCCGCTGGCGGC